>Ga0208683_100380_pt1 | contig 18194 bp, 30 predicted proteins | sample BED_Mat_host_9_1_FD_187141 | JGI IMG/M metagenome (GOLD analysis project Ga0208683, IMG submission 187141) | Extremophilic microbial mat communities from Yellowstone National Park, USA - BED_Mat_host_9_15 (SPAdes) (version 3) | ecosystem: Environmental > Aquatic > Thermal springs > Hot (42-90C) >... | reverse complement strand
GCAATGGAAGTGCATGTATTGGTTCTGATTCATGCGTTGAAGATCTTATGACAGGTGATGGAAGTATGTGTATGTCACTTGGCAGTCTTACTGGAGTTCCTACAGGTATTGATACTGGTGTTCCATGACTAGAAGTACTTTCGTGTATTGGTTCATGCGTTGGTGGTAGCATTAATGGTACTCCATGAGGTCTTACGATAGGCAATGGAAGTGCATGTATTGGTTCTGATTCATGCGTTGAAGATCTTATGACAGGTGATGGAAGTATGTGTATGTCACTTGGCAGTCTTACTGGAGTTCCTACAGGTATTGATACTGGTGTTCCATGTTGCGTTTCTTGTTCACTCTCAATAATAGGTAATGGAAGTATATGAAGTCCTGGTGGGTTAACGATTGGTTCTGGTTCATGTATTGGTGGATTAGGTAGTAACATTAACGGCTTTCTAGGAGGTGGTTGTGTTACTGTTATACCTATTGGACGCTCGTGTTGTTCCTGTCTTACGGTAGGTGATGGAAGTATATGTCCACTAGAGTTACTTTCGTGTACTGGTGTTCCCACTGGTGTTGATACTGGTGTTCCATTTGGACGTTTTTCATTACTTTCTTGATTACTCTCACGAGGTCTTATGATAGGTAATGAAAGTATATGAAGTCCTGGTGGGTTAACTTCTGGCTCATGTTCTGGTCTGCTTTCATGAGGTCTTACGATAGGTAATGGGAATATATGTACTGGTTCTGGTTTGTGTTCTGGACGTGGCGGGTGCCACTCTGGCGTGATAGAATGAAGAATAAGCCTTTTTCTCCATTCCTCGTTTGCAGCAGCCTCCCTAGCCTGTGTCTGTTCTGGTGTAGCAGCTTCAATATAAGTAAAATGCGGTCTGTAAATCATCTCATAACACCTTGCAGAAGTTTTGTCACGTCATCTGCGTTTTTCGCTTCTTTCAATGCCTTTTTTATTTCACTAGCTTGACCTGGCGAAAGGTAAAACATCGTGTCGGTATACGGTCTGCCGTTGTACTCTTCTCTCAGTTTGAGCTTATCTCCTTCAATCTTAATTTTGACTGTGTAACCATTATTGTAGTGTATTTCTACTCCGTTATCTATTTTTCTGAATGTCATTAAAAAGAAGTAGGAGGTAAAGTTAAAAAATAAAAAATCGCCTGCGTCTTCGTTTTCCGATATTAATGGGGAACCCGTGTTAATCCTATTTTGACGCAGGGTTTTTTGTTTGCAGTAGACAGCTCTCACGGTGAAGGTGACAGTATTAACAAACTGTTAATCCTGAGGGGTAAAACCACTCCGGACAATTTTTAAGACGCCGAAAGACTTTTAATAAATTGTTAATCCTATTTAACATAGTGGAGAGAAAATGATAGGTCTATACTATAAGGAAGGGATTAAATGGTTGGATTTAGAGGAAAAGGATTATTTGGTTTCAAGATTTGGTATGTTACGTTATCAAGGAGAAATACCAATAGAGGTAAAAGATCATTACCTTACACATCTGGGTGTGGGATTAGTCAGGAATTTTATGCAAAGACTACGCGGTGGGAATTTCTATTTAAAAGTTGAAAGATGGAGTAAGGGACATGTATGTTACAATTATTATTTAGGACTGGATAGTCTGGATAATACACACCCATTTTTAACAACTTGCGGGACAAATAAGTTGAGGTATTTTGACGCATATTGGTTTAAACATATCGTAGAGAATGCGGTAAATCATTATATAGGTGAAGGTGAGGCCATAGCGGGAGTAGTTCTTTGGAGTGGTGGGATTAAAATAAAAGGTGCAAGGAGGACATACAATTACCATGCACAGTTGAGAGTAATGATAGATACCAGTGGTACCTATTTGCCAATAGCAATTGATGATGTCAGACATTTAATGAAGGGAAGATGGAGAATAAAATCAGTGACATGGGCCAATAGGAAAATAATTATGGTAAATGACTTACCGGTGATAGAAAAATGAAACGAAACATGACATTAGTACAATTAATCCTTATATACCTGAGTAACCGCGGTTGTCTGACCCTAGAAGAATTGATAAAGTATACAGGCGCAAAACGAAACGTGCTTTTAGTTACGCTAACGAGACTTCATAAACGTGGACTAATCTACAGAAAGTGGAGACATTTTTCAGGACGTAAGTATAGAGAATACTGCTTAAAACATCGTGACGAGATCCTAGGATAGTTAGACTGTCATACAGAAAGTGTATACCATAAGCTTTATATATTACATTAAACATACATCATATTAATGGCAAGAATAAGTCTAAACATAGATGAACCCACCCTTCAGGCATTCGACAATTTATGGAAGAACGAGGGGTGGGAATCAAGGCAAGAAGCAATCGTTTTTTTAATAAAACAAGCCCTCGCAAGAGGTTATATCTCTAAGGAAAAGGCAGAAGTAACAAAAGCTGTAGGAGGTGGTAATGCGTGAACATAAGAAAAGCCACGTTTAAAATAGTAAAAGATAAGCCGATAGCGCAACAAGACCAACTAAATATATTCAGCTTAGCGCCTACTAGTGAGGACGGAAAATCGGGAGAAGTTGTAATGAAAATAAAGAGGTTATTAGAACCACGCGAAAGAGAAGTAGTAATCCAAAACGACGAGAAAAGAAAGGGACAGAAAGTAAAAGTTACCGACTATAGGGCTATCGTGGAAGTCCTAGATGGTAAATTAGCGTCAATCAAAGAGAAGGAGAAGGTTAAAGTACCCGGCGTAGGGATAGTAGAAGTACCGAAAACCGTAGATGCCACGGACGAAGAAATTATACTTGATTTACAGAGACAGCCAAATTATGAGTTCCTAAAGGAGAAACTAGACCAGGGAGTTATACAGCTCGATACGTCTTACGCATTTGAATATACCGTCAAGTTATCCGGCTCCAAGTACAGCTACTACATTAAAGCAATATACAGTGTGCAAGAAGGAGATGAGATGGACGAGATAAATAACGTAACAGTTAAAAGATAATTTTTTTCTCCCGGTGTTTCTCTATGAAGAGCATGGTCAAGTTAAGGCCTTATCAAGAAAGCGTTATTGAAAGAGCATTGGACGCGCTAGATAACGGTGAGGGTGTAATAATTAACTCACCTACGGGAACAGGCAAGACGTTGATAGGATTAGAAATAGGAAAGAGATATAACGAAACACACGGGTTTGAGTATTTTGATGTATTTGTAAGGACAAGATCACAGTATACCCCATGGGAAGATAATGCCAGAAAGGTGGATTTAAAGTTTACGGGTTTAATGGCTAAGTCACTGTTTTGTAAACATACATCAAGAGAGTATTACGAAGTATGTGAAATCTGCAGATTGTCGAAAAGTGAAGCAGAAAAAGAAAGCGACCATCAACACCGTTGGACAAGAGTATATTCAACGATAAGTTGCAGTAACTGTAAAATCCCAAGGATTGAGGAATGTTACGAGCTCAACGACTTAGGCGAATGTATGAATTATGGTATCTCTGAGAAGTACGTTGAACAATTGCAAAAAGTCGGTATTCTAAAGTTCGCAATTGAAACGAAAAAGAAGGGCGTTTGTGCGTATCCGGACATGTTATCAATACCTGCAAACTTCCGCATATTTTCCTATATTTACTATTTCCTGAAAATCGTAGTACCGAAAGGAGAACTGTTGATCTTTGACGAAGCTCACAACTTGGAGTTACAAGAATTAATGAGACAAACGGTAAGTGTTTATGATTTCATAAGCCTTACTCACTCAAAGAAAGAGAAAGAAATACTGGAATTAGCGTTTAAACGGTTCATTGAAACGGAAAGCCTTGACGCAAAAGTTAAGGACATTCAGGAAAACGAAGTAACAATAGAAGAACTGTTACTCCAGTTCGAAGGTGAAGGGGAGAAAGTCGTCAAGAAGTGTAAATTTGTACTCAACACTGATGACTCTTTCTACAAGGAGAAGACGGACAAGTACTACCGTGTAATTGCAAGAGATCCTTCCGTTTTACTAAGCAGACTGAATGCTGAACGTTACGTGTTAATGTCCGGGACTATGCCAAGTGATAAATACTTGAGAGAAGTTTGGGGGCTTGAGAAGTTTGAATATATTGACGTTTGGAGGGACTACTACAACGAGATCAAGGACTTTTATCACATGAACATTTATGTCGTTGATGCTGATTTAACATATAAGAACAGAGATGGAGAAACTTATGAAAAAGTTGCAGAATTTATTAAACAGAACCTGAGAAAAGACGGGATAAACTTAGTTGCTACAACGTCAAAAAAGATGATGCTTGACTTAGCACTTTTCCTGAAACTTGATTTCCTTGAGAAAGACGGAAAGATAGACTTTGAAGAGTTACAGAAGTTACCGGACGGTGCCGTTATTCTGGCATATGAAGGAGGAAGACTGACAGAAGGTATAGAGTTAACGAAGGACGGAAAGTCAAGGATTAAAGCCGTGTTCATCGTAGGGTTTCCTTATCCTGAATATAAGGACAAGTATTTGAACAGTATAATAGACTATCTCGCTGAGAAGAAAGAGCTTAATAACAGGGCTAAAGACGCTTTCAGGTGGTTCGTTTTCAAGGAGAAGGCTATCATAAAGGTTAGACAAACAATGGGTAGAGCAATCAGAAGTCCGCAAGACGAAGCGGACATATGGCTAATTGACAAGAGATTCAGTTATCACGATATTGCCGAAAAACTGGGGATTGAGGTGAGTTAATGACAGACATTATAAAAGTTATTAAACAATTAATTTCTGCAAACCCGTCTTTAAAACAAAAATTGTTAGCACAGGGGATAATTACAGAAAAAGACGGCAATATAACAATTTTGAAACCAGAAGCGTTTGAAATTATGAGCAGTACGGAGAAGACAGGCGAAAAACAGGAATGGTTAAAACAAACAGAAAAATCCGGCGTTTCCGGCGCAAATTACCTTCCGGGTTTAGTATTACCCGGCACAAATGATACAAATTCTAAACCCGGCGCAATGATAAAAAATACTAATCCCGGCGCAGATTTACAAAATACTAGACCAGTACGTAAATCTGCGCCGGAAACAAAAAATCCCGGCGCAAATGGAAAAACCGAAACAGGCAGGTTATTTGCGCCGGAAACGCCGGAAAAGTCAGTTGAAAAAACACATTCAAGTAAATTTGACGAAGATCCGAAACATTTAGAAATAATTGGTTCAAGTAGACATAGAGTAATTGTAGATTTCTCAGCGTTCGGAGACGAATTGAGGTTTGAGGGAGAAGACGTTGTTATTTTTACTGCATATTATTTTCAGATAAGATATAATGACATAATGATTGAATGTAAGCCTTCAAAGAACGGTTACGTTTGCGGTGAAAACTCGTTGAAGGATGCAGTGAAAAAGATTGCAAAAATAACAGATTACAAGCCGTCAATAAAGGAAATACTTGAGTCAATAGAATCACGGCTACAAACACTGAAGTCTAAGAATGAGAAGAGGGTGAAGATCTACGAATACTTTGCCAAGGCTTACCCGGAATTGTGGGAGAAGATAAAGCAGAAAGGGATTTGGTACTTTATCGAAAAGAGCGAAGAATATCACGTGGGTGATGAGGACGTGAAGCTACTTGCTTTAATGGCGTTTAAAATGTTGTTCACGACAAAAAGGAAGAGGATTGGTATCCTGGTATTAGGTGATACGGGCTCAGGAAAGTCACATGCGATTGAGAGTATTGTGCACATGATACCGGATGGTTATCATTATAACGTTGTTGATGTTACGCCAAAGAGTGTTGTTTATTTGGGTAAAAAGGGGTCTGACTACTTACGCTGGAGATTGTTGTATTTGCAGGAGATTACCAACCTGAGGGCGTTAAAGTTGCTGAGTATGTTAATGACATCAGGACGTGGAGGGTCACTTACTGTAGTAGATGGTGAACCAGTTGAGATATTTCTGGATTATGCACCGTCCGTTATAACGTCTGTAGTTAACATTGAGGAAGCTGATAGCAGCCAGAAGACTCAAATCCTGTCACGTTTCATTCCCGTGGCTATTATTAGAGAGAAGAAAGACGTCGAAAAAATAATACAGAAGATTTACGAGAACACAAATAGAAACGAAGATGAGTTCAACTACGACGATATCACGAAATTAGCACTTTTAGCGTGGATGACTTATACACCTAGATTCGCTAACGTTCCAAAAAGTATATTTGAAATGTTAACATCATCTTTGCCGTTCTCACGTACTGTGTCACTTAGGATAGCAAATTTTGCTTCATTTGCTCTACAGATTCTAGCGATGTTGCTGAACAAGGACAAGGTAGATGAGGAAACGTTGGACTTGTTCAAAAAATACCTTCTAAGGAAGTTTGTAATCGCGTCCTTCGGAGTATCGGAAGTCGAGATAAAGTTGTTGAAGTATTTGCACGAACGTAGGACGGAGAAACTGAAGACTTCACAAATTGCGTCCGATAACAGTCTTGACACTTCAACGACCAAGGAATTATTAATGGGGTTAGCCAACCGTGGTCTAGTAGAGTTCGAGAAACCCGGCAACGTCTACTTGTGGTCGATAACGGAGGACGGTGTTAAATTACTGGTGATGTTAGAAGAGGCAAAAGAGGAAGAGAAGAAAGAAGAGGAAAAAAGCGGTGAACCGGTGATAGAGGAGTTTGAAAATTGTATGGGCTTTTCCTTAGGTGCAATATCTTATCAGCTCTACGCTAGAAACGAAGTGAGTGAGGAACAGTTAATGAAGCTCTTTAAGGGAGAAGCTAACGTCGTGAACAAGGTTGAGGAATGCCTCCCCATTTTAGGGTATAAAAACGGAGGTGATGGGGTATTCAAAAAATAATGACTCACGGCGTTGAGGTAGAGGTTATAGGCGATACGACACTTGCGGGTGTGGCACAGACAAGTTCGGGGACTCTGCTAATTTTCGAAAATACGTTGGGTGCTTATGCCGTGTACAGCCCAGTCAAAGCAGCTAAAAAACCCCATGTCCATATTCCTATTAAATATCTTAATGTAGAAGAGGATAAAATAACGCTTAATGTCCATATTGTAAATGACGAAAAAGGCGTTAAGGAGGTGCTTAAAGATCTCCTCGTCTGTCTGAGGTTGGTAGAATGTTATATAGATACTGAGGTAAGGGGTAGAGAGATAGTATGGAAGGAGTTACGGTCTATGATGCCTTTTCGTATGGTAACGTTTATCCCGTTTGGTGTTGGACCACATCTAAGTAGATATAAATAGGTGCATGTTATATGTGTACTACGCATATACCACAAACTTTATATATTATATCAGACATACACTATACTAGGGAGTAAAAATGGTTGAACCCCAACTCCAAGAGGTGTTAAAGGAAGAAATTAATATAAATTTTTTTATTCAAGTTGTGGAGGTTCAAGGTAAGCACACAGAATACTACAAGTTATATGCAAACGTAAAAACAAAGGATGGAAGTGAAATCAATTTCATCTACTTGAGTCCTGAGGAACGCAGTATTAATAGCATTCTAAAAGATATTGAGAAACTGTTCAATGTATACAGATTTACACAAAATGAGAAACTACAAGAAGGTGCAAGAGAGGAAATTTTGAAATTAATAACGCTATTAATTTGGAACATAAATCGCTGACTAAGGTGTGAGTAAATGACTACCTATTTAGCTAATGCGTTTAGCCCATCTATGTTATCTCAACTGCCGTCCGATGTGGAGTTTTCAGCTGTAAATAGAGAGGAATTCTGCGAGACCATTAGCAATAATGTTACAAATGCAATAGGACATAAGGGAACCATTGATTTGGTTAACGCACTATGTAAAACTAGCTTTGTGGTTAATAGAGTGAACATAAAGGCGGGAATTGGTGATGTTATCTATATTGTAGTACTAGGCTTTAGGTTGGAAGAAGGAAGGGTATTAAATGCCGAAGAAGTACAGCAATTATATAATGAGGGTAAGGTGTTATTATTGAGAGCAAAGATTTACGGTGCTGTTTTAGAAGAATTGGTAAAATGTGAAAATATATGTGATGAAAAGACGTATGATGCTCTAGCAAATAAGGCAAAAAGAGGGTGAGGAGGTACGAATATAAACAGCCTTTATAGGCTTTGTGTTGCAATTGAAGCTATATTAAACGATATCCTTGATAATGACCTTGAAGAGAAGGAAGAACTAGAAATGCTTTTAGATGCCAAAAAGCTTACCGATACATTTGCCAAGGAACTGGATAATTTAATTAAGCAAAAGATGGGCATGGTAGAGGTGAGTGGTGATGATTGAAGATTTATACGTATATGCTGTTAAGATTAACTACATACTGGTTGACGGTAAATTCAATATTTACTTTGACGTTAGGGGAAAGGAGTACGTAATCCACCAAGATGAAAGCGGTATATGGTTAGAAGATGAGGATTCAGTTAAATGCGAGCTTAAATCTTTCATTACTGACGACAAAATAATGACTGTAATTAGCGAAGGTGAGTGTAAGGGACTTGAAGGGTGGTTTCTATGGAAGAAGGAAAAAGGGTGAAGAAAATGGAGATAAGAGTGGAATATATCAAACTACCGAAACCTTACAAAAGTGGTCGTAGAGATTGGGGTATGGATATAATTTCATTCAGACTACCGCCAGAACTGAATGCAAAGTTAGAGAAGGCAGCTAGCAAAATGAAAGTTTCAAAAAGTGAACTGATTAGGATAGCTATCGCAAAATATTTAGAATCTGAAGGGTGAGAAAACGTATAGATGCCCAATTTGCGGTTTTACAGCTATTCGGTTATTCTCATTGAAACAACATGCACGAATCCATGTGCTAACCAAGTGTCCAGCATGCGGAAGGCAATATCTTAATGTCTATCAGCATTTCTACGTCCATGCATATGATGACAACAAACATCTAATTCTATGCTATTTATTCACAACAAACAAACTCAGGAGTTTCGCGAAACAGAAAGTAAAAAAACTCCTTAAGGTGTGTTAAGATGGAGTACCTCATAAGAGAAACTAGCCCTAATAGGATTTATTATTACATTATAAGAAACAGTAGTAGCTCACGAGTCTTTAAGGCTGCTGTGAGTTTAAGTGAAATTTATGATATTATTCTCAAGAACGTTAATGTTGAATATAAGAGGGCTAAGAAAACTATAAGGACTGAGAACGAGAGACTGTTTAAAATTATGATAGTTTATGGTGGTGTGAGACAAACCATTAGGAAAGTTTATGCTACGAGGATTAACGAGTTAGGGAAGATAATAATAGGAATGGATGAGTTTAGCTTACAGTTTTGGTATACGGAATTTTTAAGTAGATACTCAAGGAGAAATAATATAATAGATACTTTCAGAGTCAGTAAATCTTTTTGTGATCTCTATATGTGGAAGGGCTGAGGTGACCCACGTATGACAATTAAATTTCCAGCGACTCAGCTCAACAGCTCCCATTTTTTAAATATTGAGCAAATTTGGAATTCATAACCATTAGCTGTTTCACAATCTAATGCTAATAGTGCAGCTTTGCGTGAATAAACTCTGTATCTAGTGTTAGTTTATCAAATCTAACCTAAAAGTTATAGAATATCCTATAATCTTCAAAGATAGAAAAGTAGGGAAAAGTAAAATAGGAAAAAAAGAAAACTTTTATCTTGAGTTCTCAAGGAAGTCAATATCTTAAAATAATTGTGATGCAAGTAGCGTTATTTCCTTAACTTTATTTTTGAAATCTTCAGTAACGTCTTTCTCGTTTTCCTTGATTTCATATAATGTCATCATAAGATCTGTTAGTGTGTCTATGTTTAAATAATTCATTTTAGAGACAAGGATTGATATTAGTTCCTTTTCTCTATCATTTTCAGGCTCATATACAATCAATTTCGCTAAAGCTTTTGCCTTAAACTCATCTAATTTCATTGAACTACCACCTCGTCTTTGTTTACCATTATTTTTTTGCCGTTGACTTCTATAATATCATAATATTTCTCTCCTATTCTTATTCCTGTTTCTGCTTTTAGTTCTTGTAGTCCATCATCAGAAATATAATAATATTTTATACTTATTTCTCTTTTTCTAGAACTCTGATAATCTATTACCACTTTTAAGATTTTTCCCTTCATCTTCATAATATCTTCTTCTTTTGCATATGCTTCTCTATGCTTATTTTTTCTACTGTCGTTGTTTTCCCATTTCACGTTTATAAATTCCCAAAGGGGTTTTTGGGATTTGTTGTCGATATCTATGATGAGTTTTATAACTTTTTCGTGTTGACCATAAGTTCCGTAAGTATCGTATTTATAAACCAAAAAATTATAGTTTTTACTTTCATTTTTGGTTTCTTCTGCCATTTTTTCACCCCTAATTATAATTATGTAAAAACTAGTATTTAAACTTTTTGGTCAACTGGTTAGGAAAAAGAAAAGGAAGAATACCAGAGAAGCTGCTGCAAATAATATACAATTAGTTTGCTAACTGATTAGTAGAAAAGTTTAAATATCAGTTTGTACAATAGTTTATTTAGGGGTGAAAAAACAGATGAGTGAAAAGCCCCAAACTTCAAACCAAACCCAAGCCAAACCCAAACCAATAGTCGTGTCATTCGAATACAGACGAACAGGAATGGGTGGCTTTGACGATACAGTACTAATTTCATTTAAGAGTGGCAAGGTGATAAGTTCAAGGTTGCACACGACAAAATCTGGAAGTCATGGGACAAGAACATATTTACTATTCCCAGCTAAGTACCTTCTATACAGTGTGAAGAGAAGCAACTTAGGAAATACATATATAGTAATAAAAGTCGTTCAATTAAAGGAGGACGGAGCTTTAGAAGAATTGCAAAAATGGGAACTATACGAAAGAAAAGAACAAAAAATGACACTGGACGATCTACCAGAAAATATAAGAACATTATTAATAAACAACAAAGATCAATTGCCACTATTTTATTATGTCTCAGATCAGACCGAATAATTTTTTCTTTTCCTTTTAAAAAGTTCATCTTTTTTCTTTTTCGTTTTACTCTTCTCATTTAGGTTATGTTTTAACGTTATGTTAGTTAATTCTAAGGGTGCTATAAACTCTGAGTATAACGATAGGATAATAAGGGAAAAGAGTTTTGATAGGCATATAGTCTCAGCTTACTTAATGGTATAATCAGAAGTAATTAAAAATAAGGAAAAGTTACATTATGAATAAACATTTCGCAAAAGAAAAAGAAAGAAAGAAAAGAAAAAAGATTTAGTCAAATTCTACAGTTTCTGATAAGTCGTGAATTTTATGCTGCTTTATATCATTTGTTACCTTCATGTCCTTATGAATTCAGTGTAAGATTACACGAAATAACGATGATAATTTCTTCATTCTCTTATGAATAATTTATAAAATTAATTGATTTTTAAGATATAGCAGCTGCTGCACTTAAACTAAGCCCATACATATTTTAAACTAGTCACAAACAATACTTTAACGCGTTAGCTGAATTTGACAGAAGTGGAGTATTGAAAATGCACGGAAAAGTAACCTATGTAAAACTAGAAAAGAAAAAATTAACTTAGTTTTATTTCACAACATATGCTTCTCTGATTTTTCCTTTACACGAATATGTTAATGAATTTTGAACTTTCTCAATCTTTTTCTTACACTCATTGAGGTTATCACATGGATAATAGTTTACGATCAAGGAAAATGAGGCATCTAATTGCTCAATTAATAAGAATTCCATATTATTTTTGTTAATTTTTATTTCATACACTGTATAATATACTCGTGGTAAATACTCTGCTTGATACAATATATCAAGACTGATATCAATCTCTTCACATTCACATTGAGATGCTGTTTTAAGATTATTACTATATTCATATAAAGATATATCTATAATTTTATCATTATCAAATTTCACTACTGGAAAATCATTGTTGATTTCCATTATTATTAACTTCTTATTGTTATTAGTATTACACAAATAACCTTTCTCATACACACTCTTACATAAGATGTTTTGACAGGACACTTTTTTATCCCCAATTATACTTTTTATTAAACCGGTATTTAAACTTTTTGCAAAACAAGTTAGCAAGCGGAATAGCTCACAGAGAGAAAGAGGAAGATTCAAGCAAACAATTAATCTTTGAGAAATACAGCCTCTCATTCTTGAAAACGCTAGTCAGTGTTTTATACAAGTCGGCGAGGGAAAACCTGAAATGCGGATATATCAACTCAGCGTTGTAATATACTGCGCACTCACCGAACTCATCTCTGAAAAATGAGGGCAAGACGGGGACATTACCAAAAGTTATTGCTGCATATATATACCCTACATTAATCCCCTCCTCCAAGTAAATGTACCAATTGCCTAAAAAAAGGGCATTAGGGTTCTTCATTACATATGGCTTTTCGATAGGGGCCATTACATTATTCGCCCACTTTTTCAGCCCTTCCGTGTTCGCATCTTCTGAAACGATAAAAGCGTTAATGAATGACTTCGGTAGTATTTCGACAACCGGAGGGACGTACTCTTTTCCTTCCCTTTCCGCAATTATCTTCGAGATCGTGACGGGCTGCGGTTGTCCGTTCTTGTAGGCAAATTCGCCCTTGAGTATTTTCTCAACGTAGTCCTTAAACATCATTTTCGTCACCCCCCGACCCGTTCCGGTTGAACCTCTCTATCCTTTCCTCGATAATTTTCCTTCTCTTCTCCATCATTTCGTCCCAAATCTCGTTGGGCATCCTCAGGTTTTTGACGTAGTAAAACATTACCGGAGTGTCGATTTCCTTCAGGGCCCCGGACCGTGTTGACGCCACTTCCCTCCTTGTGAAAATTACCTTCCCTTCTTTCTTTACTTGGACCCTCCATGTAGCGATGTCGCGAAAGAATTTAGCTACACCTATCAGCCGTGGAACTGTGAAGATTATGAGCGATATAAAATCCTTTACGTAGACGAAAGCGTCAAAGAGCTCAAGCATCTTCCTCTTCTCTGCTGCACTTCTCATGTTCCAAGTCGAAGACAGTCCTATTGCAGAAGGGTCGTCAAAAAGTACAACGTCATACCGTTGCCCGTCCCTAATGTTCTCCAGTAGCTGTTTTAGGTCATCAACGTCAAACACCACCCTTCTCCTGACTTCCCTCACGTCCTCATATACGTAAAGCATCGACTGAATTACGTAACTAGTCTTACCGCTCCCCGGCTCGCCGTAGACAATCACCTCGTCGTGCGTGTAATAGTCCTTAGGTTTGACAGCGTTGCTTATGAACCAGACGAGGGGGTTGTAATGGAAATCGTGAGCCAAACGTGATAGGACGTTCCACCCCTCTCCCCTGGTTTGCGGTACCATAATTTTCTGATAAATCGGAAGTAAAACGTTATAATAGCTCTGATAATCTTCTAATCTCATCGTAACCACCTAGGCATTCGACGAGTTTGCTTTTTCTTCTTTCGCCGGTTTCCAGGAATAGTATAATGTAATTGATGTCATCTTCGCTGATGTAATCTATGCACTCCTCCTTCATCTCATCTACCAACAGTCGCTCTATTATCCTGCTTACTTTTTCTTCCATTTCTTAATCACCCTTTTTACTCTTATTATCCTTATCACCACGAGAAGGAAAAGTATGCTGCTAATTGTAAGAGACGTAAAAGAGTTGTACAGGTAGGAGAGTACGGCCATAGCCATACTCATCACTGCGAATAGTAACTCGAAATTAACAGTAGGCAGGTATCGGTTCTCTGCGATAATGTAAACTACTAGGAGTGCTGCAGAGATAAAATCGAGTATCACCATATATTAACACCACCATCTATGTATTTTTCTTTCATTTTATCTATTAACAGACCTCCTAATATCCTTACTAATTTTTTCTTCCATTTTATTAATACTATCCTTATTAACGGAATAGAGAAAAGTAGACTACCTATTACGAGGGATGTTGAAGAGTGATACAAATAAGAGAGAACTACCATAGTTACTCCTATTGCTACAAACAGATACTCAAGTTTAACAATGGACTGATGTTTCATTTTCTCTGCTATAGTAAGGTATACTAAACCATATACTTCTAGGAATATTAGGGAAATTATGTCAAGTAAGATCTTGAGCAATAACATTACCATATATTAACCCCCATGTTCGGGTAGATAACGCTCTCACTTACTGCGATTTCGCTAAGTATTTCAACTAGCAGCTTTAGGGTTCTTTCCATGTAATCGTCAATATTTTCCCCTTCCTTCCTTTCAAGCTCTCTCATTATTTCGTTTATACTTTTTCCTGACTTTTTAGTGATATAATCAGTCTTGTCCATGTGCATCAATAAGGATTTAGTTGAGCTGACAACTACAAGGAATGAAGCTTTGCGCTGCGGGAATGCTATGCTATAGTTATTCACCTCGTGGATGATCTTGTTAAGAAGATGAGTGGCGAACTCTCTGTAAGTCCTAAGCGGCGTTAACTCTATCCCTGTATCTACTCCGCTTGACATTCTTCAACCCCGTTTACCGCGAGTAAATATATGTTACTGTTCTTTCCTTTCATCATCTTTATGCACTTTAGTATGCTGAGGATAGACTTCACGCGCTGTTTAACTTCCGGTGGGAATGCGTCGTTCATTTTAGTATATAATACTACGTCGTCTTCATCATAATAAACGTCAAAAGGGTACGATAAGATGATGGGAGGCGATACTACACGTTTAATCTTAACGTTCTTTAGTAACGCTATGGATTTTATAGAATGTATGTCACCGTAAAGAATTGCAGCGTTTTCATGTGTCTCGTACTGCGTAAGGTAGTTAAATAGCTTCGTGGGCGTGTATTGTGCTTTAAGTAATGCCCTGTACTTTTTTATCACTTTATCTCGTCCTCCAACCATTTTTCAACAATTTCGTTGCTTGTTGCAGGGATAACTGCACCGTATTTATCGTTCCCGTCAAGCTTCTGTATGAAATAGTATTTTACGTTGGGCTTTTTTGACCAGAATAGCTTAAATATGTCAGCAACGTGTGGCAGTACTTCTATCACTTCGTATTTGCCGTAACTTAATACTCTCACATTTAGTTCTCCTATACTACAAAGAAACTGACGGAAAATCGGCAGTGATGTTTCCGCATATACTATTATTACTGACGCTTTCTTTATCGAATCTAAGAATTCCTGTTTCGATTTTAAGACAAGCCTATTCATATGAAGAAAAAAGGGTATAATAAGAAAAATGTTAATCACAGCTGGTAAATTTTTTACAGAGCTTTATTGCGTTCTCATATTTTTTATTAGGCAGAACCTCAATGAGCAGAAGTGCAGTAATTATGCCTATAACCTCTTTTGATAAAGGCGAGGGAGCATCTACGAGCATTATCAAAAGGTCGATAATTATCGCGATGTACGTTATAGAACCTGCGAACAGTGCCATGTGTATATATTGGTGTTTTCTTAAGAACTGTCTGACATCGTTTCTCACAAAAAATACGAATGGTAATTTGTAGATAGATCCGTACTTAACCAAGAAACGACCTAGTAATAGCATAACTGCATATAAAAACAGGAAAAGGTACGCAATTTCAATACCAAGAAGTGGAAAACTTCGCACCTTGGTGAGTATCAAGTCTATTACGAATACCACAGATAGCTCGGTAAATACAGCGATACCAATTAGTGGTAAAGTCATAACTAGCCATAATAGAGTAATGTGTAACATATCAATAATTACTAATTTTAATGCAATCATTTCAAGTCTTAATATCTCACGACATCTTAATTTTAACTTAGTATATGTAATGTACTCTAATAACATGACTAGGACTACTAAAAGTACAATTAATATTATTATTTCGATTCTTGTAGGCGGGTTCATGTTAAAAAGAAAAAGGTATAATAAGAAAAATCTGATTTCCTTCCCGCTTCAGGTTTTTCTTATTGGAACTCATCTTAAATTTATGGGTACCATACTGTCATATCTGGAAGTTACGTATAACGTAAAAATAAACGTCGTCTCAGATTACCTCAAGTTACTGAAGAAAACGGAGTACAGACCAATTGATACATTTCTTGCTCTGTCCGCAGTCAGAGAGTTTTACGATTCTCCCTCATTTCGTTTTAGAGCAACGTTCTCTACCCCACTGTCCTCAAGAGTTACCGATAACGTTGTTGAAATTGAAGATGAGTATTTCAGGTACACGTATGTCGTTGAAGAAACAACAAAACCCTTCGTTTACCTACAGGAAATAGAAAAAAAGAAGGACATCGAGGTGAAGAAGGTTGACGTAAAAAAACCTGACTATTTCGATAGTAATAACGACCTCTTAATGCTCCTTCGCCGAGAGAATAGAACCCCGTACGAAGACTACCTATACGCATTGCTACTGGTGAACGCGGGGACTATGCCGTTCTTTTACGCTTTACCATTCCCTCCATCGAGGGAGGTCAAAAAGGTAATCTTCGATAAAAACGTGATTCGTATATATGCAGGGGAGGAAAGGGATATTATAATATTGGGGGAAAATATAGAATCCTCCTCGTTTACTTTCGTGGTGGTAAGATGAAGGAGGTTGTGTTTTACGCAGTCGTCTTCGTCTTCTCAACTCTTGCCATATCTTCAGCGCTGACTACGCTCACCGCAAGGACTTACTATACTTTCGACATGTACTTCCAGCCTGGTATTTACAACTTTACGCCGTCGGGGAAGTACTATTATTACCCCTCGGGTCCGTATTTGACGTTGAGTGTCGACGGAGGGGGAGTGTTGGAAGTAAACGGGAGTGTATATTTGAACTCCACAACCGTGCAACCAGGGTTTTACAACGTAGTTGTTGTGCCGTCCGAAAATGATATACTGATATATTACGTCACGTCGTTTTTAATAGCTGCCATGTCATCGTTAATAATAGTAATGATGTTACACAAGTTATTATTACGATTGGCAAATAGGTGAAAAAACTTTTTAAGCAAATGTTTTAATTATATATTATGGAACTCAAGTTAAAGTGGTACGTAAAAAGTGTAAAAAAGAAAAACGGAAAGGAAGTAAAGGTATATTATATATTAGTTCCAGCGAAAGTAGCGGTTTTTTTGAATGAATTAGAACCATATCTTGACCTAGAGAAAAAGATAGTAATTTTTAGAGGCGAGGAAAAAGATGAGTGAAAATGATCTAATATATTTGAAGGATTTAGTAGCGTTCAGAGATGATCTGATAAAAATTAGGGTGGCTTTCGGAAACCGTATAGGCGCGAAAAAGGAGAAAAGTGATTGGGTCTTTCTAAGAAGATATACTGTATGTAAAAATAAACATGCAGTTCTACTGAAGGAAGACGAAAAACGTGATAAATGTCCTATATGCGGTGAACAAGTAACGGTAGTTGAGGAAACACCGTCTGACGAACTCGTACAAAGATACATGGAATTACTTAAACAACAAGAGACGGTCGAAGGGCTCATAGCTGATACTGTTACTAAATTCTCAGAGTTTACCAACTTCCTGGCGTTTATCAAAGGTATAGGACCAGCTAATGCAGCAAGACTGATAGTTTACGCATACCCACCACAGTTCCAGTATAACATTAACAAGTTCAGGAAATATGCGGGATTAGCAGTGATGTTCCAATGTCCGCAATGTGGCTATTACTATTACGGTGGCGAATCGAGCAACGGAAAACCGGCCGTCCCCTCGGAAGAGGGGTGGCTGTGTCCAAACGATAACACTAAACTAGTCGGTACTGCAGCAAGAAACGTTAAATATAACAGGACAGTAAAAACGTTCCTTCTAGGAATTTTAGCCAGTAACCTTATGCTAGCTGGCGGTGTTTATGCAAAGATAATAAAGAGTTTCAAAGAAGAGGTAGCATCTAAACACCCAGATTGGCCTAAACTAAAAGTCCAGAGGACGGCAGTCAGAAAGGCGATATCTCTACTACTGTCACAGTATTTCGCTATCTCCTTACACTACCGTGAGGGAGTACCACTGATTGAGGCTTACAAAGTAACACTGGGAAAGGAGTACGAAATCCTCAGAAAACATGAGGACTTCATCATATCGCCGATCACGGATTATTATGTCGACATTAAAACTACAAAGTATAAGGCAAAATTCGAAAAGGTAATAGAAGAGCTAGGAATAAATAGAGACGAGGTGGTGGAATGGCTTAAGAAGAAAAAAGTTATTGAATAGCTACATATAAGCAACATTGAATGTCAATAAAAGAGCCTCTGCACATCAGCAAGAGAATGAATCAATAGGCTC
>Ga0208683_100378_pt1 | contig 18196 bp, 16 predicted proteins | sample BED_Mat_host_9_1_FD_187141 | JGI IMG/M metagenome (GOLD analysis project Ga0208683, IMG submission 187141) | Extremophilic microbial mat communities from Yellowstone National Park, USA - BED_Mat_host_9_15 (SPAdes) (version 3) | ecosystem: Environmental > Aquatic > Thermal springs > Hot (42-90C) >... | reverse complement strand
GATCGCGAAACGCCTTTGGCGTGAGCCCCACCTGCCGTTTGAACAGTTTGTTGAAATACGTCGGGTCCGGATAGCCGACGTGCGCGCCCACCTCGTACGCCTTGAGGTGAAAGTCGCGCAGCAGTAGGTCCTTCGCCTTGTTCAGGCGCGTCTGCACGATGAACTCCCGAATGGTCATCCCCGTCTCGCTCTTGAATCGCTTGGAGAGGTAGCTCGGGCTCAGAAACACCTGACTCGCGAGCGTCGCCACATCGAGATCCGAGTCATAGTGCCGCTCGATGATCTCGATGACCTGACCGATTTGCGCGCTGTGTACCGTTCGCGCCGCCTCTTCGCGCCCGAGCACCACCATCAGCGCGTGTTTCAGCTTGTCGCGCCAATCCCACCATTTTGGGCATTCTTCGGCCACAAAGCGGAGCCATTGGCGCGTCGAGATGGGAACTTGCAGCATCCGATCCCGCCCATCCGCCTGGCGCTGGCCGACGGCCGCCATGATGAACTGAGCGCAGAGTTCCGCCACGTCTTCGAGCTTCGTCGGCCGCTCCGCCAACTGCGCGAACAAGTCCTCCACCACTGAGGCGATGCCCTCATAGCCGCGATCGCCGAGCTGGGTAACGGCCCGCGTGATCAACCGAGTTCTGTCCTCTTCGTGGAGCGGCACGAGCTCGCGCCTTCCCTGCGAGTAGGCGGACGATTCAAATACGTTCCAGTGCGACGCGGCGGTGGCCTCCATCAGCGCCTGCCACCAGCGCACGACCTCCCGCTCGTCGCACGCGGAACTCACGCCGACGAGCGTCCGATCCGCGGCCAATCTCGCGAGTGCGGACTCGAAACCCTCCATGGCCCGCTCCGGGTGATGAGCGGCGAGCGTCATGACGTAGGCGGCCGCGTCACAAGACAGCAGGTGCACACAGTCGAAACCCGCCGACTGAATCTGCGCCAAAAACGGGTAAATGGGCACCACGCGCGAACTGCGGACGACGACCACCAGCCACGCCTGGCGATCCCGCACGCCGTCGAGCGCCCTTTCCACTTCTCGGAAATCGAGTTCCACGGGGTGTTGCTGCAGCACGTCCCAGGTGACAGACGGCCAACTGGTGCGAACTTCCCGGATGGCGTGCAGCGAGGATGAAACATTTGTCTTTTTCGGCATGCGCACGCTCACGTTAGCCCTCCCCTCGCGCCCCACGAGGAATGAAAACGGTTTCTCTCGAAACATTATAAAAGAATCCCTGCGCGCAGGGGAGTCGTAAATTCCATCGTTCTTGTCTTTCTTGGCACTTGTTTGCGAAAGGAAGGCGCCGAAACCTCCTGTTTCGGCGCCAAAAGACAAGAATTTAATCTGGCACGGCCCACTGGATGAGCAGCGACGGGCGGTCGCAGTACAACAGTCTCAGGCGATGCAACGCCCGCGTGCATCCGACGTACAACAGTTTGGCGTCCCGCTCGTCGGCGCGGTAATGGGCCTCGTCGGCGTCGACGATGATGACGCTGTCGAACTCGAGCCCCTTGGCGAGGTAAACGGGCACGACGCTGATGCCACCCTCGTAGTGCGTCTGGGTCGCCGTGAGAAGATGAGCGTCGAGCCCCGACTCCAGGCACATCTGATGATACACGTGCGCATCCTCTTCCGTCCGCGTCAACACCGCGATGGTGGTCGCTCTCCGGCTCTCCTCCGACAACCGCTCCATGAGCGCATCGAACCGGCCGTCCCAGGCCACGGGCTCGACGACGACGGGATCGCCGCTTCGAAACACGGGTTTCGCCAGGACCTTCGGTCGGAAAGGTTCGAGGATCCGGTTGGCAAACGACACAATCTCGTAGGTTGAGCGGTACGACACCGACATTTCCACGTACCGGCTTCCGCCTGGAAACAGCGCTCGAACCTCGTCCCAGTCCCGGAACCCTGCCTCGCTGTGAATGCTCTGAGAAAGATCCCCCAGAATGGTGAAGGACAGGCTTGGACAGTACGCCTGCAGCACCCGGATGTGCGCCGGAGAGAAATCCTGCGCCTCGTCGATCACGACGTGGTGAAACACATCCCGCGCGTCCACCCCGTGAAGCCACTGATGAATGGCAAGGAGCAGCGGCAGATCTTCAGGTTCCACGAGCGGCCGGGCCCCGTATTTTGCAGGACGCTGGATGGACGCAAGCGACAGATCAGGATGATGCCGCAGGAACGACTCGTAGATGGGCAGAGGCTCGAGATCCGGCCACGCCCGCTCGAATTCGCGTGCGGCGGCCGCAATCTGCCGTTTGATGGACTTATCCGCCTTGCCCGCCTCCTTCGCCTGCATCTCCCACTGCCGCTTGACGCGGGCGACCACGCGATCTCGCCGCTGGCGCACGGGGTAGCGCGCGTATTCCACGTGAAACCAGCGGGCGATGGTTTCCGCGGAGATGGGCGGTCCCACGGGAGACGGCACGTCTCGCTTCGGCACCATCTTCTTCTCCATGTCCTGCAGGAAGTGCTGGAGCGCTTCCAGCGTCTCCACCCGCCCCTTCACCTCGATCTCGCGCCGCATCGCCTCGTACGCCTGCGACGGCCGAAGCGCGAACCGCTCGCGCAGCCGCTTGGCCGGATCGGGCAGGAGCACCACATGGTCCAACACGCGGAGCGCAAACGCCGCGAACGTCGTCTGCTGGACATCCCCTACGCCGAGCTCAGGCAACACCTCGGAAATGTAATCCACGAACATCGCGGAGGGCGCAAAGATGACCATCTTATCCGCCCTTAGCTTTTCCGGATGCTGATACAGCAGATAGGCGAGCCGATGCAGCGCGACGGTCGTCTTTCCACTTCCCGCGACGCCCTGAATGAGGATGGGCACATTTTTGTCCGCGCGGATGACCTCGTTCTGCTCGGCCTGAATCGTGGCCACGATATCGTGCAACCGGCTGTCCTTGGAATCCGCGAGGCGGTAAAGCAAAAACTCGTCGACGCTGCCCGCCTGCGTCTGCCCTTTCACGTAGCTGTCGACGACGCGGACGAGATCGCCGTCGCGCACGACGATGTTTCGCTTGAGCGACACGGTGCCGCGGACCTCGCCGCCTGGAGCTTCGTAGCGCGCCTCGTCTCCCTGGCCGGTGAAGGAGTAAAACACACTCGCGGCAGGCGCGCGCCAATCGAGGACCACGCGCTCGCCGGTCGACGGATGATCGATGCCTTGCTTGCCGATGTAGAGCTTCTGAGGGGCCTCCCCCTCGGGCTGAAAGTCAATGCGGCCGAAGTACGGATCGCTGAGCGCACGCCGGAGTTGATGGCGCCGCTCCTCCGCCATCTCGGCGACGGCCACGTCGGCGACGACGTCGGCTGTCAGCGCCTCGTCCGCATCCTCGTCGTCCTCGTCGCGCACCGGCATCCTGGGCCCCGACTCGAGCGCCCCTCGAATGATGTCCAGCACGCGTTCCAAATGTTGCTTCTCTTCCTCGTACGGATCGAGCGCCGGGCGAGGCGGCGTCCCGGTCTCGCTCATGAAACCACCTCCCTCTCCGTGCGCGCGATGACGAGGGACCACACCGCGTACCACGCGAGCGCGCCCACGTCCGCCACCGCGATCACGGCGCCCATGGGCAGGCTGTCATGCGATCCGCCGAGGCCCACGAGCGGTGTCGCGGCGGCGCCGAGCAGCAATTGCGACACGCCGATGAGACCGGCTGCGCTGCCGGCCTGCTTGTCGTGATGCTGCATGGCCAGCGACGATCCCAGGGTGCTCACGATGCCGACGCACGAGACGAGCACGAACAGCGACGGCAGAATCCCGGGAAGCCCAAACCCGAGAAGGACGCTCGCGAGCAGCCCGAGTCCCCCGAGCGCCGCGAGGATCACGCCGAAGCGGAAGATCTTCCGCCCCTCGATGCGCCGGGCCAGATGCCCCGAGATCTGGGACGCGATGACGATCCCGATGCCGTTGGCCGCGAAGCACGCGCTGAACGCCTGCGGTGAGAGCCCGTAGATGTCCTGAAGCACGAAGGGCGATCCCGAGATGTACGCGAACATCGCGGCCGACACCAGCCCCTGGGAAAACGCGTAGGCGACAAAGACGGGATCGCGAACTAACGCGCCAAACGCGCGCAGGGCGCCGCCGAGCCCCGCCCTGTTGCGGCGCTCCACTTCGAGCGTCTCCCGCAGAGCAACGAGCGACCAGAGCCACAGCGCCGCGCCGACACATCCCAGGATGGCGAACACGCCTCGCCAGTCGGTGAAGCGGAGCAACTGGCCGCCGATGACCGGCGCGAGAATCGGCGCGACGCCGTTGACCAACATGAGCAGCGAAAAGAACCGCGTCAGTTCGACGCCGCTAAACAAGTCCCGGGCGATGGCTCGAGCGATGACGATGGCGGCGGATCCACACAGCCCCTGCACCATTCGCACGACGACGAGTCCCCACGCGCTCGGCATCAGGCCACACGCGAAGGAGGCGAACAGATACAGGCCCAGCCCCACGAGAAGCGGGCGCTTGCGGCCGAGCGCATCGCTCAAGGGCCCCGCAAACAACTGGCCGACGGCCAAGCCCAAAAGACACGCCGTGAGGCTGAGCTGGGCGACCGACGTGGCGGCGTGCAAATCTCGCGCCATCGAGGGCAGCGCCGGCAAGTACATGTCGATGGAGAGCGGCGCGATGGCGGTCAGGCTCCCGAGGAGCGCGGCCAGGCGAAAGCGGGCGCCAAACGAGGTGGGCGCCTCTGCCAGGGTGTGGGTGGTCATCTCCACTTCCGACTTCACAGAATCTCCCCCTTCGTGTTGTCTCCTATCTTCTCTTCTCTCCAGCGCGGCAGCTCGATTTCACAGGCGCGCCGTCTCAGGCCGGACGCGCGCACCGCCGAGCCCCATCACCAAGTGCCGTCCGCGAGCTGGTCGCCGAGCCACTGCAGGATGGCGTTTTGCCCCTGCGGCGTGGCCGCCGCTTGGAACATGGGCGCCATGGCGAGCGCCTGTTCCCCGGCTTCGGCCAGGAGGCGCTGTCCGAGCGCGGTCGGATGCACGTCGTGCGGCAGAATGTCGTCGGAAGGCTGAGTCAGGGTGTCGTACGCGTCCGCGACGGGATCACCGGCAGAAACGGCATCGGCGGCGATGGCCGCGTTCGCCGCGACAATCGCGGCCTCCGCGGTCCGATGAAGCCATGGATCCGAAGCTGGAAACGGGTTGTAGAGATCGTAGACGATCACGGTTGCCCGCGGATTGTACCGATGCAACAAACCGAGGATGGATGCCAGGTTGCTTCGCACGTCCTGAATGCCCTGGGCCAACTCCGACGACAACGTCGCCGCCTGCGAGGACGTCGGCGTGACCCGCGCCCAGTCCGCGCCCTTCGGCAGCATGGCGAGCGCGGGAAGCAGCAGATCGTTACTCCCAATGTCGACGGTGACGACCTGCGCGGCGGCGACCTCAGAGCGCAGAGCGGTGTCCGTCTTGAGGGCCTGCAGCAGGTCCCCAGACGTCCAACCGGGCACGCCGAGATCGACGGCGCGCCAACCTTCCTTCTTCGCGAACAGATACGGAAACGCGAGAGGCGACGGCTCTCGGTTGTTCCCAAGATTGTAGCCGAACGTGATGGAGTCGCCGAGCGCCACGAGCACGTGGGTCCGCTGGGGAGCCAGCCCCGCGCGAGCCGCGCTGGTCACGTGGATGTCCGCGGCGCCGTTTGGCGATGAGCTGACGTCAGGCTGTACGATGGGATGCGAGATGAACACCATGGCGCCAAGCGCCGTGAACCACGGTCCGAGTGCCGGCATGGCCTTGCTCCCTCTCCACAGTTGGGTTCGATGGCTTCGCTTGTGTTCCGGCTGCAAAGCGCCTATTGTTCATGATAGATCACAATCGGCCGAGATGCTCGGCCGGGAGCTGCCACGTCAGAGGAGGGTATGCATGCGCCCGTCAACGCTCGTGCGTTTCGGAATCGCGGCTGTCGTCGTGGGCCTGTCGGGATGCGGAATCGACTCTCCTTCCCACGCGGACACCTCTACGGCGAAACGCCCCCCATTGGAAGGCCAGGCGTCCGTCGCGCCAGGTGTGCGCCTTGCGTCGCGCGCCACCGCGCAGGTTGCGACCCTGACCTCGAGCCTGCGCGCCATCGACGTGCACATGCGCATGCTGACCGCTCACACGGGGGTGCTGTGGGGCTATCGCGGGAACCACTTTGTCCTGTACGAGACGGCGGACGGCGGGCACACGTGGAAATCGGTTCCCCTTCCGACGCTGCCAGCGGACGACATCTCCGCCTACGGGCCGGGAGGCGCGCACGACGTCACGGCCGTGATCGACTCCGCCGCGATGTGGTCGCTGGTGAGCGTGAGCCACCAGGAGGCTCACGTCTGGATCACGAAGGACGCGGGCCGGCACTGGCGCGAGACGACCCTTCCTCTGCCGACTGGGGCGGTTCAGTTTGCGGCCGGCCAATGGATGGCCGGAAGACTGGGGTGGATGCTCTTTGAAAGCGGCGGCTACGACGGCGTCGCGGCCAAGTACTTGTATCGAACGGAAAACAGCGGGGATTCTTGGCAACTCGTGGCCACGTCGACAGGCGACCTGCCGCACAACGGGGTTCGCACCGCGATGTCGTTCGCGCCAAATGGCAAGACCGGCCTGATGGCCGTGGTGGATGACTTGGAAAAGAAGGTGGACGTCGTGGAGACCAACGACGGCGGCCTCCATTGGCAGCCCACGAGCATCAATCTCCCAAGTGGCATCACGCAGCCTCCGTCCGTCGAACTCGCGCTCGCCGGACCTGGGGAAACGCTCCAACTCGCCGTCGAGGTCCAGGTGGGCTCCGCCTCGCAGCTCTTGGTGATGAATTCGTCCTACGGGTCCAGTTGGGATGTGGCCGAGATCGGCGTCGACAATCTGGAAGCGATGTGCGCCTCGCCCGCCGGCGATCTCGCCGCGCTGGAAGACAAGTCCGGGCAACAGACGTGGATGGTGAGTCCAGACGGCGGCCAGACCTGGTACACCCAGGCCGCCGCAGGCCTGCCCGCGAGCATCGCCACTGCCGCGTCGGTGAGCCTATCGTCGCCTTCTCCCAACGCCTTTTTCCTCGTGGCGCTCGACGCTCGCCTGGCGCCCACCCTCTACGAATCGTTGGACGCGGGCGACACGTGGCAGCCCCTCGGCTAAGCTTTCAGGCGATCTCGGCGTGAAACAGCCGCCGCATGTGCTCCAGGAAGATATCCCCGAGATCCGTGAACGTGGCGCATCCCTGGCGGTGCACCACGGCGTGAAAACCCTCGTCGTACGCGCCGGCGACGGTGAGAAAATCGCAGATGTCCGTGCACACGCCGCACACGTGGACACGATGGACACCGCGCTCGCGCAGGCGCTCCCCGAGTCCCGTGGCATAAAACGCGTTGTAGCTCCGCTTGGGGACGTACCACACGTCGGGGTGTTCCTTGTGCCGCTCGTACCACGCAGCGAGATCTCCGTACATCTGCTGCCCCCACGTGCCTCGCACGTTATGCGGAGGCCAGTCGCGAAAGTGTCGGTCGTCTGGGTCGTGCTCGTCCATGCAAATGGCCACTACGCCTCCCGACGCGAGCATGCGGTCCGCGAGCGAAAGGATATAGGGCACGATGGCCTGTCCGGGCTTCCCGACCGTCAGGGTACCCTCGTCGTGCACAAAGTCGTTCGACATGTCGACGATCAAGAGCGCTTCGCCCATGCGGATAGCCCCCTTTCGTCCTCATTGTACCAGTTGCCGCATATGGGCGTCACGTCGCTTGCATTGGCCGCCAGGTCTTTTGTACCATCGAGCGAGAAGTGAGGGAGACAAGATGCGCTTTCGCACGGGGCATCGCCTCGAGAAGTGGTTGGAAGGCGGTCGTGAACATCTGTTCGACGGATATCAGGGCGATCCCGCCGCTTGGTATCAGTCCTTGACTGAGCCCGTCGCGCTCGAAATTGGCTGCGGCCGCGGCGGATTCATCCGTCAAATGGCCCGCCTGCATCCGGAGACGCGCTTCGTCGGCGTGGACAGGGTCCTGGCGGTCGCCGCGAAGGCGGCCTACGGCGCCGCCCTTGACGGGCTCGACAACCTGTCGTTTCTCGTCGGAGACGTCGAGCGCTTCGGCCCTCTGTGGACGGAACCTAGGGTGACGTGGCTGTACCTGAATTTCTCCGATCCTTGGCCGAAAAAGCGCCATCACAAACGCCGCCTGACGGCGCCGGCCAAGCTCGCGTGGTACGCGCAGTGGATGCGGCCGGAAGCCTGGCTCGAACAGAAGACCGACAACCCCGAGTTCTTCGAGTGGTCGCTCGAGTCCTTCCGGGCGAGCGGCTGGGAAATCGCCGAGGTGGAGCGAGGATTTCCACCGGGCGATCCAGGCGGGACGCTGTCGGGCAAATACGTGCAGACCGAGTACGAGGCGAGGTTCCGGCAGCTGGGACAGCCCATCTATTATCTGCGGGCTCGCCCGGCTCGGTGAAGCCGGGCGCCCGCTTCGGTGGGTGTCTTATGCAGCGAAAGCGCATTCGTCAGGGAGGCGAGCGAATGAACTACCGGCCGTTGGGCGAACTGCAAGTGAGCGAAATCAGCTTTGGCACCTGGTCCATCGGAGGGGACTGGGGGCGCGTGGACGAGCGTGACGCCCTCGACGGGCTGGCCGCCGCGATGGACGCGGGAGTGAATTTCTTTGATACCGCGGACGTGTACGGCGACGGCCGAAGTGAGGAACTGCTGGCAAAGGCCACGAGGGGGCGCGAACACGAGATCTATATCGCCACGAAGTTCTGCCGAGCGGGCGACATTCACGATCCGGCCACCTACAGCGAGCCGTCGGTTCGCGGCTTCCTCGAGGGAAGTCTCCGCAGGCTGCGGCGGGATTTTGTCGACCTGTACCAGATCCACTGTCCGCCCACCGAGATCCTCCGCGATGGCGCGGTGTTCGAGGTGCTGGACAAGCTGCAGGCGGAAGGGAAGATCCGGTACTACGGCGTGAGCGTGGAGACGGTCGAAGAGGGGCTTTTGTGCCTTCGAGTCCCGGGCGTCCGGGCCCTGCAGGTCATCTTCAACATCTTCCGCCAAAAGCCGGCCGAGGAACTGTTGCCGAAGGCCAAGGCGCAGGGCGTCGGCATCCTGGCGCGACTGCCGCTCGCGAGCGGCCTGTTGACCGGCAAGTTCAAGCCCGACCACCGCTTCGATCCCGACGACCACCGCTCGTTCAACGAACACGGCGAACAGTTCAACGTGGGGGAGACCTTCGCGGGCCTCGGGTTTGCGAAGGGCGTCGAGCTGGCGGAGAAGCTGCGCTGGATCGGCGAAGGCCGCGGCAACATGACGCGAGCCGCGCTCCGCTTTATCCTGGATCACGACGAGGTGACCTGCGCCATTCCGGGCTTCAAAAACCGGCACCAGGTGGAAGACAATCTGGCCGCGCTCGAGGTCAGGCCCTTCTCCCCAGATGAGCGCGCGCGACTGCGCCGCTTCTACGAAGACGAGGTGCTTCCCCATATCCGCGGCGCCTACTGATCCGCGCCTTCCATGATGCGGCGGGCCCACGTGGAGGCTCACTTCCGCCCCGCGGGCCCGCTGGCTCAGAAGTTGGTTCGAATGGCGGCGAGCTTCCGCTCCATCATGTCGTACATCGCGTACAGCACGCCCTCGCGCCCGACGCCGCTCTCCTTCACCCCGCCGTACGGCATGTGATCCACGCGGTACGTCGGCACCTGGTTGATGAGCACGGCCCCCGCCTGGACGGTCTCGATGGCCAGCATGGCGTGATCCATCCGCTTCGTGAAGACGCCCGCGTTCAGCCCGAACTTGCTGCGATTCGCGAGTTCCAGCCCCTTCTCGAAGCTCGACACCCGCTCCACGAGCAGGATGGGCCCAAACGCCTCCTCCGTGCACAGCTTCGCATCGAGCGGGACGCCCGTCACCACCGTCGGCTCCATGCGGTTGCCCTCAATCCGCCCGCCGACAAGCACCTTGGCGCCGCGATCGACGGCCTCGTCCAGCCACGCCTTGAGCCGCATGCCCGCCTGCTCGTTGATGAGCGCCGAGACATCCGTCGCCTCGTCAAGCGGATCGCCCACTTGGAGCGCCTTCGCGCCGGCCACAATCCGCTCCACCAACTCGTCGTACACCGCGTCGTGGATGTACACGCGCTGAATCGAGATGCACACCTGTCCGTTGTACGAAAACCCGCCCTGGACGATCTCGGCCGCCATCTTGTCGAGCTCGTGCGCGGTGAAGCCTTCATCCACCACGAGCGGCGAATTCGAACCGAGTTCCAGCGTCACGCGCCGCAGGCCCGCCTGCTGGCGGATAATCTTGCCCACCGCCGGACTGCCCGTGAAGGTCACGAACGCGACGTCCGGGTGCGTCGTCAGCACCTCGCTCAACTCCTTGCCATCTCCCGGGATGATGTTCAGCACCCCAGGCGGTAGGCCCGCGTCCTGGAAGATGTGCCCGAGAACCAGGGCCGAAAGCGGCGTCTGCTCGGCCGGCTTCAGGACCATCGCGTTCCCGGCCGCGATGGCCGGTCCGACCTTGTGCGCCACCAGGTTCATCGGGAAGTTGAACGGCGTGATGGCCGTCACGACGCCGAGCGGCTCCCAGAGCGTGAACGCCACGTGATGTTCCCCGCGCGGGGCCGCGTCCATGGGCACCGTCTCGCCGCGGATGGACTTGGCCGCCTCGGCCGAAAAGCGGTACGTCTCGATGGTCCGATCGATCTCCTGGCGCGCGGCCCGGATGGGCTTGGCCGCCTCGCGCGCGATGGTCTCGGCGAGTTCCTCCCTGCGATCCGCAATGATGTCCGCCACCTTGCGCAGGATCTGCGCCCGCTGCCAGGCCGGCACCTTGCGAAACGACTTTTGCGCCCGGGCGGCCACCTCGATGGCCCGCGCCGCCTGTTCCGGCGACGCGTAGCCGATCATCGCCAGGGGCTCTCCGCTGTACGGGCTCCGCAGTTCGACGTGGCGCGCCGCCTCTTCCCAGTCGCCGTCGATGAACAGATGGGTCTTCCCCACTTCAATCGCTTTGCTCACAGTTTCATCCTCCTGCATGACATTCTCTGCACAGCGTTTCCTCGCCTACAAATCGGCATTCGCCTGAAGCCACGCCGTGTACGCCGCCCGCCATACGACCGGATGACGAGGCAACCGTGCGAGATCGAACCCGTCCATCGCCTCGGCTGGACGCATGGGCTCGGGGCGATCCAGTTGCCCGGCGAGCCACAGAAGAAGTCCGACGAGCTGCTGTGGCCGCACGCCCGCCTCGCGAAGGGCGCGAAGCGAGAGGTCCCCGTGGCGCTTGGCGAGCCTGCGCCCTTCCTCGTCCACCACGAGCGGCACGTGCGCATAGCGCGGCGGGGCATAGCCCAAGCGCTCTGCGAGGTAGACCTGGCGAAACGCCGACGGAAACAAATCAGCGCCGCGGATCACGTCGGTGACGCCCATGGCGTGATCGTCGACGACCACGGCCAGATGGTACGCGATCACGCCATCCGCCCGGCGGACGACGAAGTCGCCGCCTTCGGCCGGCCGAGCGGTCGTGCGGCCGAGCAAGCGATCGTCGACCGTGACGAGCGCATCATCCGGCACGTGGAGGCGAAGCGACGGCTGCTTGGTCGCGGCAAGTTCCGCCCGCTCCGCATCCGAAAGCCGAAGGCAGCGGCGATCGTAGCGAGGTTCATCGCCGAAAAGCCCTTGTGGCGCGGACGCGATGGACAGAAGCCGGGATCGCGCGCAGAAACACGGGTATAGTTCGCGCGCTTCGCGCAGGCGTTCGAGCGCCTGCTCGTAGCGTCCGCGCCGAAGGCGTTGCTCGTACGGCGCGGCGGGTCCGCCCACATCCGGGCCTTCGTCCCAATCGATGCCGAGCCAGCGCAGGTCGTCGACCATCGCCTGGCGGTAGATGTCGCGGGATCTCGCCTCGTCCAGGTCTTCGACGCGCAGGATGAACGCGCCGCCCTTTCGCCGCGCGTCGAGCCAGGCGAGGATGGCCACCCACGCGTTGCCCACGTGCAAATACCCGGTGGGACTCGGCGCAAATCGACCCTTGTACGAGGGTGTCAACCAGCACACCTCTCTTCGCCTTCATGTTAGCAAAACTTGCTGGTGATGTCCCGCGAAGCCGCGCGCACGATACCGAAGGAGGGGGAAACCAACGATGCGAGAGGCATGGTGTGTGGAACAAACATGGCGGCACCTGGCCATGGCGCACTGGCGTGTCGATCCTCATGTTCTGATGCGCCACATCCCGCCCGGTCTGGAGCTGGATCTGTTCGACAGCCAAGCGTACGTCAGCGCGGTGGTGTTTTCGGTGGATCCATTCCGACTGCGCGGCCTGCCGCCCATCCGTGGCATGCGCCGGTTCTGGCAAATGAACATCCGCACCTACGTCCGCCGCGGCGCGAAGCCGGGCGTGTGGTTCCTTCGCTTGGAGACGAGCCGGCCGTGGCCCGCGCGGCTCGGGAAACTCGCTTACGCGCTGCCGTTCGAGCCGGCGGACATGACCGTGATGGATGGAGGAGAGCGCCTCGCCATCGGCGTGGTGAGCCGGGCCGGCGATGGGCCGGCGCTTTCCCTCGGCTTTCGGCGGGCCGGCAGCCGCATGCCTTGGTACGAGCCCGCGCCTGACTCCATCGAGGCGTGGCTTCTCAACCGGTACGCGCTCTACGCGCGCGCCCTCGGGACCGTGCTGGAGACCGGCGTGGTTCACCGGCCGTGGATGATCCAGCCGGCGGAGGCCCGCGTCGGTGAAATGTCACTCCTCGAACTCTACGGGTGCCACGGCGAACCGGCATTGGCCTGCTCGGCGGAGACGCGCACAGCCCGCATCGGCTTGCCGAGGCCCGCTATCGGCCTTCCCTACTCGCCGGACAACTGTTCGTTCGCGCGGTGGATGCGCTCGAGAAGCGCGCGCACACGCGCCCGGAGATCCGCGATGTCCTCGTCCTGAAGGTCGTCAATCTGATCCTTGACACAGTCGGGGACCGTGCCCAGCTCTTCGCGCAACGCACGACCCTTCTCGGTGAGGGACACGCACATCTTGCGCTCGTCATCGGTGTCTCGCCGCCTGTCGACGAGGCCGCTCTCCTGCATTCGCTTCAAAAGTGGGGTCAGCGTGCCAGAATCCAAGTAAAGCCGCTCCCCGAGCGCCTTCACTGTGCATGCGCCGAGCTCGTACAGCGCGACCAGCACCATGTATTGGGGAAACGTCAGTCCGCGGGGCTCTAAAAACGAGCGATAGAGCCGCATGGTTTCGCGGGCGCACGCGTACACGGCGAAGCACAGGTGTTCGTCCAGACTCAGGAGCGGTCGTTCCGTCATCACGACAAGCCTCCAAGCTCACTTGACTCGGCCCTCATGGGCCTACCGTCTAGTTTAAGCCTGTTTCGCGTAATACTCCATCAGAACTTGGACTACCTCCGGCCGGCTGAACTCGGGCGGCGGGGCAATGCCCTCGCGCAGCATCTGGCGCACTTTGGTACCGGACAGCGTGACGTGATCGTCGTCGCCGTGCGGACAGGTCTTTGCCGTCGCCATACCCTGACATTTGCGGCAGTAGAACGCGTTGTCGAAGAACAGCGGCGTGATGCCGAGCTCCGCCACGTCGAATCGGTCGAAAATGCGCTGCGCGTCGAAGGTTCCGTAGTAGTTGCCCACGCCGGCGTGATCGCGCCCCACGATGAAGTGGGTACAGCCGAAGTTCCGCCTTACAAGCGCGTGCATCACGGCCTCACGAGGACCGGCGTAGCGCATTGCGGCCTTGTACACGCCGAAAAACACGCGATCCCGCGGGTAGTAGTGCTCCAGGATGGCCTGATACGCGCGCAGGCGCACGTCGGCCGGAACATCGTCCGCCTTGGTGGGCCCGACCAGCGGATTCAGGAACAGCCCGTCGACCATCTCGAGCGCCACCTTCTGAATGTACTCGTGCGCGCGGTGCACCGGGTTTCGGGTCTGAAAGCCGACCACCGTGCGCCACCCGCGCTCCTGAAACGCGGCGCGCGTCTGCCGAGGCGTGTACGCGTAAGGCGTGAACTCATCCACGCGCTCATCCGGCAAGACTTCCACCGGGCCTCCCAGATAGACGCCTCCGCGCTCGTACAGCCGCCGAACGCCTGGGTGTTCCAGATCCCGCGTGCGGTAAACCTGCTCCGCCTCGTGATCCAGGTTCGGGCGATACATGTGGCGGATGGTCATGCGCCCACAGACCATCCCGTCCGGCCGCACGAGCGCCACCGTCTCGTCGAGGCGCAGTGTGCGCGCCACGTCCTCCGAGACGGGCAGCGTCACCGGAATCGACCAGATGTGTCCCGTCGTGAGGCGCATCGTCTCGACAATCGCGCGATAGTCGTCCTCCGACACAAACCCATCCAGCGGAGAAAACGCGCCAATCCCGAGTTGGTACAAATCGGACACGGCGATCTCGTCCAGCTGGACGGCCTTGAGCGCGGACCAAGACCTCCGCGCTTCTTCCGCCTGATCCGTCGGCACCAGATGCTCCTGCACCGCGTCACGTTCGCGTTCCGTCACTGACACGCCAACTCCTCCTAGCCGCGCGATCCATCGGGATCGCCATGATGAAGTAAACCGATAGACATTGTGTACATTGTATCACCGCGGCCCCGATTTGGCGAGAGCACGCCCGAATGGGGCTCACGCGGCGTGAAGTTGGATTGCTACGCGCAGTGCACGAGCCGGCCGCCGACGATGGTGTGCGTCACGGCGCCCTCCGCAGAGAGCGCCACGAGGTCCGCGCGATACCCCCGCTCGATCCGCCCGCGCCGCTCGCCCAAGAGGCGCGCGGCGTTTGCGGCCGCTACGTACGGCACGTCACTGGGCAAAAATACGCCGTGCGCGAGGCCGACCTGCACGGCGCGCTCCATCGTCAGCGCGCTACCCGCGAGCGTTCCGTCCGGCCGCCGCACGGCGCCATCCTCGTAGACCACCTCGTCACCGGCAAACCAGTACCGGCCTTCCGGCATGTCCACCACCGATACGGCATCGGTCACGAGCATGACGCCGTGGCGCCCCTTGATGCGCATCGCGAGGCGCGCGAGCGCCGGGTGGACGTGGACGCCGTCAAGGATGAGCTCGACCATCGCGTCCGCGCGATCGAGCGCCGCGGCAGCCAGGCCCGGCCGCCGGTGATGCAGGCCGTCCATGGCGTTGAACAGGTGCGTCGCGCACTTTGCGCCGAGATCGAACGCCCGCATGGCCTCGCCGTACGTGGCCGCCGAGTGGCCGAGCGAAACGACGATGCCGAGCTCGTGAGCGGCCTGAATGGTTTCGTCCGCACTTGGCAACTCCGGCGCCAACGTGAGGATGCGCACGGCGCCCGCCCCCGCGTACGCCCTCAGTTCCTCCTGCGATGGCGTGCGCACGTACTCGGCGGGATGAGCGCCGCGCCTCTCAGGATGGATGAACGGGCCCTCTAGGTGAAATCCAAGCACGTCCGCACCGCGCCACTTCCCCGGCTTTCGCCAGGCTGACAAGGTCGCCAAGGTGGCCTCACGAGAAGCGGCGACCGTCGTCAACAAGAGCGACGTCGTGCCATGTCGGGCGTGCGTCATCGCAATCTGTTCAAACGCATCCATCGACGCGTCCATGACGTCCGCGCCGCCCCCTCCGTGCACGTGCACGTCGACGAAACCGGGGAGCAAGCGCCCTGCCGTGTCGATGAGCCGAGCACCTGTGAGCTGTCCCATCCCCGCTTCGCCGACGTCCGTGATCCAGCCATCTTCGGCGATCACGTCCTTCCACTGACCGTCGATGAGCCCTCGGACGACCACGCGCACCCCGCGCCACCTCCATCGTTTCCCGTGTCCCCGCACGGCCAAACGCTCATCTTGCGCCGAGCCGACGCGCAACGCGCCGCGATGGCGCGATTTGGTCACAGCTTGGGCTCTTGGTGGGCTCGCTCCGCCTTGCGGCGCAAGTGCTCGAGGCCCCACGCATGCATGAGATCAAGGATGGGCCGCAGCGATTGGCCATACGGCGTGATGGCGTACTCCACGCGAGGGGGAACCTCAGGGTACACCGTCCGCTCGACGATGCCCTCTTCCTCCAGTTCGCGCAACTGCTTGGTGAGAACGCGCTGCGTGATGCCGGGAATTCGGCGCATGAGTTCGGAAAATCTCAGCGAAGGATGTTGAAACAGGTGGTACAGGATGAGCCACTTCCATTTGCCACTCAGGACTTGAAGCGTGGAGACAGCCGAACAGGGCGAATCTCCGCGATGGCCGGACGACATCGAGATGAACGCCTGCCTTTCGCTGTAGGTAGGTTACCTCAAGTATACCAAAGCACTTCGATGTTCCTACTTATCATTTTTTCATCACTGATGAATAATAAGAGCAGGCAGAAGCGCTCGGCCTCGAGCGCACACCGATCTGTCGGGAGGTTGACCTATGGCAAAGGTAGCTTGGAATGTGGATCCGAGTCACAGCACGATTGGCTTCAGCGTGAAACACATGATGTTCACCACGGTGCGTGGTCACTTTAAAAAATTTTCCGCCACGGTGGTCGCCGATCCAGAGGATCTGACGACGGCCGAGATCGATTTCACGGTCGATGTCGCAAGCATTGACACGCGCGACGAAAACCGGGACAACCATCTCCGCGGCGCCGACTTCTTCGATGTGGAAAAGTATCCCCACATGACGTTTAAGGCCACCAAGATCGTCAAGACGGGCCCCAACACGTACGACATGACGGGCGATCTCACCATCCGCGACGTCACCAAGCCCGTCACCTTCCACGTGACGTACGAAGGCATGGGCAAGAACCCGTGGGGACAAGAGGTGGCTGGCTTTACGGCCCAGGCTAAGATCAACCGTAAGGACTTCGGCCTCACCTGGAATGCCGCGCTTGAGACGGGCGGCGTGCTCGTGAGCGACGAGGTGAAGATCGAGCTCGAGATCGAAGCCACCAAGGCACAGTGAGGGCGTGACGCGGAGAGAGCCGCGAGACCGGTCGCAGGATAGGTCTGCGACCGGTTTTCTGTTAGGATAGAGAGACAGCAAGGAGGCGGCAGACGTGGCGATGATTCTCTCCGTTTCGGACGTGACGTGGATTCGAAATGGACGAACGATTCTGGACAATGTGTCGTTTGAGGTTCACGAGAGCGAACACTGGGGACTCGTCGGTTTGAACGGCTCGGGCAAGACCTCGCTTCTGCAGATCATCACGGGCTATCAGTGGCCAACGCGGGGGCAGGTATCCGTGCTGGGACACCCGTACGGCCGGGTGGACATCCGCGAAGTCCGGCGAAACATCGGCTGGGTGAGCTACGCCCTGTTGCACCGCGTGGAACAGGACGCCGGAAGTGACGCCGCGCTGGACGTGATCGCGAGCGGAGCCTTCTCCTCCATCGGCCTGTGGGAAAGGCCGACGCCGGAACAATGGGAGCAGGCTCGCGCGCTGGCCCGCGAGTTTGGCGTCGACCACCTCGCCGACAGCCCGTTTCAGTTGCTGTCCCAGGGCGAGAAGCAGCGCGTCCTCATCGCTCGCGCCCTCATGGCGAAGCCTTTGCTTCTCATCCTCGACGAACCGTGCACAGCGCTCGACGTGCGTGCGCGGGAAGAACTGTTGACCTCTTTGAACGCGATGACGAAGGGCCCCGATGCGCCGGCTCTCCTGTACGTCACGCACCACATTGAAGAGATGATTCCCGCCATCACGCACGTTCTCGCGATCGACGCAGGGCGCGTGGCGGCCTGTGGGGAAAAAAAGGCCGTGCTCACGGACGACGTGCTGTCCCGCATCTTTCACGTCCCCGTGCACACGGTCTGGCAGGGCGATCGCGCCTTTTTGACGGTCCTTCCTTCGAACGGCGTCGAAGCTGAGGGAAGGGTCATTCCCGCCCCCAGTGCGTCGCGATGAACGCATCTCGGCCCGACGCGCGCCGATATCGCTCGTAGTGGAGCGGCTCTTTTCGATAGAAATCCTGATGGTACTCCTCCGCCGGGTAGAACGGGCCCGCGGGGAGAATTTCCGTGACAATGGGCTTCTGGAAGCGGCCCGACGCTTCCAACGCGGCCTTCGACGCCTCGGCCAGGCGGCGTTGCTCTTCGGTATGATAGAAGATCGCCGTTTTGTAGGACGGGCCGCGATCGTAAAACTGCCCGCCGGGATCGGTCGGATCGATCTGGCGCCAGAAGATGTCGAGCAGCTGCTGATACGTGATCTGGCGGGGATCGTACGTGATCTGCACGGCTTCCACGTGGCCCGTGGTCCCGGAACACACCTGTT
>Ga0208683_100370_pt1 | contig 18292 bp, 14 predicted proteins | sample BED_Mat_host_9_1_FD_187141 | JGI IMG/M metagenome (GOLD analysis project Ga0208683, IMG submission 187141) | Extremophilic microbial mat communities from Yellowstone National Park, USA - BED_Mat_host_9_15 (SPAdes) (version 3) | ecosystem: Environmental > Aquatic > Thermal springs > Hot (42-90C) >... | reverse complement strand
TTCTCTAATGGGTTTGCTAATGTTTTGACAGAGATGGGAACTAGCAGGGGTTCAAGGATTGCTGTTTTGCTCCCTAATATACCACAATTTATCATGACGGTTTTCGGTGTGTGGAAGGCGGGATGTAGTGTATTGTTGCTTGACCCTTGGCTCGGGGAAAAAGAGCTCCAAGCTAGGCTAGTTAGTTCTGATGCTCGAATCGTTGTTGCCCTCAGAGACATCGTGTTTGGCTACGATACTTATTATAAAATACAGGCTGTACGTGATTCTGCAAGAATAGAGCATGTTATCACTACCAGCATGACTGATGCTTGGTCTAGTTTAACTAACATGTTTGGTGTTTTAAAGGATATTAAACCCAAAAAAAGAGAGAATACAGTAGATTGGCTGACCGCGACAAGAAAAAAGCTTGGTAGAAAACCCCCTGAGGTTTCGAGTTATCCTGATGACGTGGCGGTTATACACTACATTGGGGGATTAGGGAGCCTTCAGAAAATAGAGTTATCGCACAGGAACCTAGTGGTCAACTCCCTCCAGTATTCTTCACATGTAGAGGTAGAAGAGAACGATGTTGTTCTCGGCCTACCCCCACTTTGGCTCCCCTATATGCTAGTATCCGCTTTTACATCGACTCTTTTCAGCGGAGCCAAGACCGTCCTTATTCCTCTGATTACATCCTACTCGCTTAAACTGATGGGCGAGAGGCTGCCTGACTTTATAGAGGCTTTGAGGAAACATAAAGTTACAGTTATTCTAGGCTCGCCTAGCCTGTTTCAAGCCTTTGTCGCACTGGCTGATGAGCGGGATCTGTTTAAGACTGTTAGAGTGGCGATCTGTTTGCCGACGCCTCCACCAGATGAAGTTAAAAGCGCTTTTCAGCGAATTAGTGGGGTAAAAATCATTTCTGGTTACGCTACACCTGAAGGGTTAATAACCCATCTTGAGAAAATTGGTTTAGAGTCAAAACCTGGATCAATTGGTCAGACACTTCCAGATACCGAAGCAGCAATCTTCAATATTCAGGATAAAGATTTGCCGGTTGAAGTTAATCAAGTAGGACTACTGGGTGTTCGTGGTCCACAGTTTGACGGGATATACTCTAGAACCTCGTTAGAAAGAAGAAAAAATCCTTTAAATTCCACTGGCTGGATCATCAGCGGAGAATATGCCAAGCAAAACGCGGAAGAGAGTTATATCTTCATCAAAACAATGCAGGACACTATTGTGACCAGTGGTTCTAGGGTTTGGAAATCCGATTTAGAGAACATACTTTTGACCTATCCAGGTGTTAAGAGGTGCGTGATTAGAGTGGTCCAAGACCCCTTCTCAGGGGAAAGAGCCATCGTCAGTGTTGAAGTAGATACTAAGAAGGGTGAGCTCACACAGGACGAGCTACTTAAATACATTGCCTCACAGTTGGCACTATATAAGCTTCCGATTAGAATAGAGCTGTCAGGCGTAAAACCAATAGCGTCAACCCAAATTTAACCTGCATACAGGTTTCTTTACATCAGAGATTGAGATATGGAGTAACGCACACCTATTTTCGTTCTCTATAAAGTACAGACAGCCTGTGCACTCTTCTGGTCCACGAAAGCCAGTTCTCTTTAACACTTCCACTATACGTGCTTTTGTTTGCTCGTCCAGAGTGATATCCGTGGCGCCGCTTGCTGCAGCTGCTTGCTGCTTCCCACTTATTTGAGAGTCGAAGTCTACGGCTTCGGCTTGCTCTTGTGCTAAATGAACACGAAGTGGTTCAGGTTGAATCTGTGTGAGGCCCTGTGCATCCATCTCTTGTGTGACAACAGGCATATTTTCCGTTTCTTGGCTAATACTTTGGGTTAAGGGCTCTTTAATTAAAGGCACAGTTATTTTGAATTGTGACGCAACTTCTTCTACACTTGGCAATCTACCTGTGGCTATAACCATCTTATCCGCGAGTACTGCGGGAAAATCATTCAATCCAAACGTCTTAGCATATACATAGCACTCTGCTAGCGTCCTTTCATCCGATACTTTAGAAGACGAACTAAACCACTCGGGTGTAAACGCGAGTCCAGATGATTCTTGGTGCTCTTGGCCTTCAGAGGTCATGATGGCCCCCAAACCCACCGCCGCGTTAAAAAATTTCTCCGCAAGTTCTCGGCCTCTCGTTGAAAGGTCTTCTTTTTTATCAAAATCCAGCTCTACGAACCTGATTCCTATGTGAGGACTAATCTGTTCAAGCAAATTCTTTTTAAATCTTTCAACCTCAACCTTATCTTTACTTTCAAAGAGAATTGTGACCTCTACTTCTTCCACGTCTATATATTATGATGATGACGCATAAAAATTCTTTGACGGCTCCCATACTATTTTCGGATTAGCATTATTTAGGGTCAAAAGTGCGCTTGCTAAATACTCAGCGCAGATATAGCGGAGACTGTATGCTCTCTAAGTCGAAATACCTTGTGGTAAATAATATGCCTAATGTTGATTTGCGTAGTCACCGATTAGGTTCAAAAGGCTGGGTCGATATTGGTCAGATTAAGGATAAAATAGTGGATCGGCTCCACCCCATTTATGGGGGTGAGTTGAGCCACCTACTCAAAACACCCGTGGAGGCGATCCCCAAAACAAGTATATTCAATAAGAAACCAGTCGGAAAGGAGGTGCGAGGTGTACCACTCTACGTGTGGGGGCTACCATCCAGGTGGGGTGAGGAAGCCCCCGTAGCCAGCCGCCGGCTACGTGGAGCTCGAGGTGAACGCTGAACACGTGTGCGTCTGGGCCCCGGTGGACTTGGGCATCGGGGAGCCTTTGGCTGCGGAGGCCACGTGGAGTAGGAGCCACCCCCACGCACCCCACAATATCCTAAGAGGGGTTCCGGGCGGGTGTGAGGGTAGGCTCGAATCCGTGGTTTTGGGGTGCGTAGTATAGGTGGGCTTCCATATGCCTGGGCCTCAGCCGCGAGGCGCTCGGTGGGGTGTGCATGGTGGAGCGCTTCTCCAACCCCACCCCACTCCCCCTCACTAAGAGGGGGAGTGGGTTTCCTCATACAACGTGGATGCATGCAGGCTGGTAGGCTGGCTTGGTGTGGGCGTGCTCAGCGCCACCCCCCGAGCGTGTTCTACGCCCACTGCAACTGGCTTCGTTTACACAAGGGTTTTAATACACCCCCAGCCCTAGCATGCAACATTATCTGACCAATATCGACGGGGTCAGTAAATATAGTTAAATGATAGTTAAGATTAAAATATTAGATTATATAATTTTTAATGTAAGCCAGTTTTGATAGAAAGAGTCGATAGTAAGTTCATTTAGAATCACATCTTGGTACCCTAAAACTACTCCTTAGCCCAGATCTAGTTAGCATAATGCATACAAAAAGGGTACGGTTTCGTACTTTGGTGGAGGACCCTTTCGACGCCTAAACGTGATCGTGCATCTGATGATGCAAAACAGGTAAGTCATCCTCTTATTAGCGAAAGGTAACGCGGTTAGTTATACTTTTCAGCTAAATATTCCTAGCATCTGTCGTACTAGTGGCGACAAATATACTCACGTAATATTCTGCAGGCTCGCCTAATTAAGTAAAATAACGCGTTTTCTTAAGCAGAATACGTTTATCTTTACTTAAGGTATTAGTGCTCTTTAATAACGATTTAGCCTAAAATCTGTTTCCCGACGAGCTCATATGAAGTCCTTAATCACGATCCTAAATACTACATCGAATTTTTCCTGAGTTGCTTTAGAACCTTCAGAGAAGTCTAAAGAAGTATTCGTAGGCTCAATGCCCCCGGTGGGGTTCGAACCCACGACAACCCGGTCTTCAGCCGGGTGCTCTCCCACTGAGCTACAGGGGCCGTGATATATGCTTTTTACAGTGAAATAAAAGGTTTTTCAACATGCGTACTAGTTTTGTTTGTCTTGAGTATAATGTACTTATAAGTGTGGTTCTTTGTTTCTGAGATGCTGCAACTTCTCTGTTTAATTTTATACTGTTGATCTCGTGATGACATTCCTAATTGATTCATATGGCTGTTGCGTATATACTTATCTATGTAGTAATTCTGTGATGGTCTTTTTTATGGTGCTATACGAATAGAGTTTACACGCTTGGTTGTTACGGTTACTCGATCGTCATCTATTATGTTGAGTAGTCGTTGCCTCGAAACAATAATATTAGAGTCATAGTATATTCACTTTACAGGGGCTCGTCGTCTAGTCTGGTTAGGACGCCACCCTCACACGGTGGAGGTCCCCGGTTCGAATCCGGGCGAGCCCATGTTATACGTTATCTTTATCATTAGGATCATTATGAAGGCGTATCATAATTCGTAAAATTGTGCAGTTATTTTGCATTCGTCTTACGTTGGCGCAGTGGACGACTTTGAAATTGTCTCCATCCGTCTATCTTGAGTTTTCTAAGCGTGTTTCCTGTTTGTAGGAATATGTCACCGTTACCCTCAACGACCCGGCCGATTAGTATTCTTTTTCTTTTAATACTTTTTAAGGCTTTAACGAGTTCTGCATCCATTTGTGGGCTATAAGTATATACTAAAGCGTACTCTTCGCCTCCATACATTGTCAGCTCGCTACCGAGCTCTCTATTTAACTTCTCTAAGGCTCTTTCGATTGGGAGTGTGTCTATTATCGCATTGGCCTTACTATTAATTAACTGTTTGACGGCTATTATTAGGCCGTCACTTGAATCCGAACACGAACTAATGAAGCCTAGAGATGACAATTTTTCGCCGTAGTCAACTTCTGCATATGGGTGTTTAAATCTCATAATAGCCTTTCTAGCAAGGCCAGTTTCCACCTTGATTTTTTTGAATAAGACTTTTAGACCGAGTGCTTCAAGTCCAAAACCTCTTGAAACCGCTATTAGGTCTCCAGGGCTAGCATGGTTGCGTAACAGCGGGCTACCCTTAACTTCACCCAACATACAGACACTTAAACATACCTCACTTGTTTCGCTAAGATCTCCACCAAGCAACACTGAATTAAGCGTCCTAAGAGCATCTTCTATCCCGTGGAAAATCCTTTTAAAACTCTTAACTTCTAAGTTGCGCGGACATGAAAGGGAAACCAAGGCGTATTTTGGCTTTGACCCCACAGCTGCAAGATCACTGGCACACGCCATAACCGCCTTCCAACCCGCATCGTAATAATCAAAGTGGTCTGGTAGCTCCCCTAATACGAACGTATCGACTTTAAAGCTAATATTCCCAGCTAATTTTATGATGGAGGCGTCGTTTCCGTTACCGACAATCACATTTGGGTCTTTAGCGCTAAACCTGTCAACCAACCACTCTATTAGTCGCGTTTCACCCAGCTGGCTAATTTTCGTCATGTTATCACGGTATAATACAACTATAGGTAGAGGTATATGTTACCTATCTTATTAGGATAAACATTTGCCTCGTATACTTGTGAGTCTTCAAACTAGGACACCGAGTATTGGGTAAACCTTTAAAAAAGGTTGAAGATAAGAACATTTGAGCCTCGGTAGCTCAGCCTGGTAGAGCAACAGTCGGCTTTAGCCGGTTGAACCTTGTAAGCTGTGGGTCGCGGGTTCAAATCCCGCCCGAGGCTTATAATTGGTATCAGCTCTGCGTGGGTTCAGCACTTAAAGTGTTCAGAACTTTCGAGCCACATCATCTACCTAAATTTTAACCCAGCTCAGAGTTATATATATTGGTTTTCTTTGCTCCGTTACGGTTGCAAATACGAATCTTTTTCTTGCTCCATGAGAGAGTCTACCCGCGCGTATGACCTCTATGCCGCTTAGTCTATAGGTTTCTGGTACGACCTGAACTAAGAAGGGGGCATGGTCGATTCCTGGGCCTTTAATATACACGGCGAATGTTGCGCCGAATTTTAACCCGGATCTGACAATAAGTCCTTTCGTTCTAAGGTCTTTGTATATTGTATAAACTACTAAACTGTTACCCGTAGGTTTTGCTATGTTCAGTTTTTTGTTTCCTTTTACCACAGAAACCTTGCCTTGCTCAAGTAGGTAAAGTACTTCATATTTTGATAGGCGCATGGGTGAGAGCTTATCCCCTATTTTAGGTTTCGAATTGTTTAGGGGTCGGCCGAAATACTCACCCCAGTATAGGGCTCCAGCGTTTTCTTCGCCAAATACAAGATATGCGTCACCGGTCTTTTCGACTCTAATCATACACTAAAGTTATGTGTCGGAGTAGCTATATGTGTTAAGGATAAAATGGTCAGGATTAGAAGCTTAGCTGGACCGCTGATAGGTATTATAGGGATATTATTAATCATTCTCTATACTAATCCAGTGGTCGTGCTAAGCAAGGTGAAACACCTTAATCCCCTGCTTATAGTTCTGGCGGCCGCGACAGAAGTGTTAGGGGGCGTCCTCTACACATTAGCTTGGTATCTGATTCTGAAACCAAGCGGGATTAGTGTTTCCTTCAGGCGTGCATATTTGATAACCATGGGAAGTCTTTTCCTTATCTATACCACACCGAGCGGTGTCGCGGCTGAGGCGGTCAGAATAAACATGACGCGTAAACACGCGGTGGACTACGGCGGACCCACCGCTTCTGTTATAATCCATAGGGTGCTTTATGCGCTAGGGTTTGTATCCGTCGCAAGCTTTGCAACGTTTATTGTTTACAGCGCCTTTTCCACTTCACCATTTGTTAAAACTGCGTTTTATGCCATATTATCAACCTTAATCCTTATCTCGGTGGCTCTAGTGTTAAGCATATACGCAAAATGGCTAAAGGGCTCAGTTAAGCGCGTACTACAAAAACTTTCACCCCTCATAAAGAAGCTGTCTAAAAGAGATGTGGATCTTTCAGAAGTTGACCGTGCTTTCGACAGCTTCACACTTGCGATTCGTAGAATTAAGCATTCACCCATACGTCTACTTACCTCATATGCTGTTATAGCTTTAAGATGGATACTGGTTTCCGTAGTTGCTCTATTAGTGATGTATTCACTGGGTTATTACGGGCTGTCGATTTGGGGTATCATGATAGTAATGATGATAGCCGAACTAGTGTCCACAACACCAATAGGCATCCCAGGTATGCTGGGTGTTTTGGATGCGATCATAATCGCCTCTTATGTCGCTCTAGGTGTACCTTTAGGTGTGGCGACAGCCGCTGACCTCTTAACACGGTTAGTGCTATACTTAGTAAACATCCCACTAACTGGATCGCTTTTCTATACTTATATAAGAAAAACGTATAATAAGAACAGCGACCTCAAGAACCCTGCTACATAGTCATATTCTTGGTTCAATCGAGCGCTGAATCCGCATATGCTATTACTAAAACGAGTTCTGATGCCTCCAAAATATTTCTAGATATTTCTTCTAAGTCGTTAGCAACATCATAAAACGAGATTAGTGCAGGGGACTTGTCGACCTCATCGAGAATGAGTTTGTCTAGTGCATCAATATAATGTGTTATTTGTAGAAATTGCTCATCTATCTCCCTTCTGTGTTTCATAGCCTTTTCTTTGTTTCGTAGCAAGACTGTCAAGTTCTCAAGTGCTATTTCGAATTCATGTAGTATAGATGAAGCGATCAGACCAATGCTATCATAGAAAAATGACTTTTCAACCCAGTTTCTACCAGTGATATGACTCAGCCTTTGAATTACGCGTTCGGCAACATAACTTGCGTCCCAGATGAGCAAGCAAATTCTTAAGTGCTCTGTGCTTAGAGGTAAGATGCTATAAGACTTTCCCACTTCGATAGATATATTATGCTTGTGTTCCGATAGCTTTTCGAATACGGTCTGATTGCTCTTTGAGGCCAACATATTGATGCTGTTTTTGTCACCCTTAATAAATAGATCACAGGCTTCGGCTAAATGTCTAAACACAGTGTGAGCTTCCTCCATAAAATTTTGTAAGGCCGCGTTTATTTTCCTATGTAATAATTGATCGTCAGCCATGTATGATACTTATAAACCTAAGTTTCGAGACCATATAAATGTTTACATTTCCCTTGGATACGTGTAAACCGCTCAAATCTAGGTTGTGAGCATTCAAGAGTAGAAACAGCTCTTTGAAAAAGACTAGGTAAGAAAAATGGTATTCGTATTGGAATACTCACGCTTATACAGAGCTCTGTGCGGGTAACTAAACTAATAGTGATTTAGAGGCCTACACTTGATTAGATACTGTCTGGGTAAGCGTCAACTACACTTGAAAAGCAGCCTAAAGTGGTGTTATCCATGCATTATACTTGATTAAATAAGAAGTCTTTTTCCTCGAAATAGAGGTAACAAAGGTCGTGTCTACTTTGCATCATAATAGGGTCTTGAAGCTAGCTTCAAATTATGATTTTTAAGTTAGAAGCGTATCCAAATCAAACAGCGTTCATGCAGAGTAAATAGTATTGTATGGCTGGTTTCGAGTATGGGTAGACTTTAAAATTCGGTTGAGTTTAAAGAATGGTCTAAACACTTACAAGTCTGGACAATAAATCTGTCGTGGGTATAATGGCTCACGGTGAATCATAGTTGTCATCTAAGTATGAAAAAATAACTGATTTGGCCAAGAGGAGAGGGTTATATATGCAGTCAGCAGAGATATATGGAGGGGTTGCTGGGTTCATCGACTATGGACCAATCGGCGCTCAGATTAAGTCCAACATAGTTGATTTATGGAAAAAAATATTTGTTGAATCGCACCCCGACCTTGTTTATATGGTTGAGACACCGATAATAACACCCGAGCAGGTGTTTAAAGCAAGTGGCCACGTTGACCATTTTACTGACCCTGTGGTCGAGTGTCCCAAATGCGGGAGAATATATAGAGCTGACCATTTACTCGAGGAGCTTGGTGTTAAGACCGAAAACATGGATAATAAAGATTTGTTTGAATATTTTAAGAGAGGTGTGAAGTGCCCATTTTGCGGCGGAATGTTAGGTCAACCCTACAGCTTCAATTTACTGTTTAAGACCACTATAGGTCCGTACGCGTCTTCTGTTGGATATATAAGGGCTGAGACCGCGCAGGGCATGTTTACTATGTTTAAACGAGCCTATGAAGACCTGAGGGAGAAAAGGGTTTTTGGTTTAGCTCAAATAGGTAAAGTGGGTCGAAACGAAATTTCCCCGAGACAGGGTCCACTCAGGCTCAGAGAGTTCACGCAGATGGAGTTAGAGTTTTTCTTTGACCCTGACGATACCCAGAACCAACTTCTGGCTGATGTTGAAAACAGCACACTAAGATTGCTCTGTGAGAACCAGCAAGTCGTGAGCGAAGTTAAAGTTCAAGATGCTATACGTACGAACATTGTGTGTAATCATTGGTTAGCATACTTCATGGTTCTAGGTCAGAGGTTTGTTGAGAGCTTAGGTTTCCCACCTGAGAGCTACCATTTCCTTGAGGTTCCCAAGTTCAAGCTGCCACACTACTCTAGGCAGACTTGGGATTTGATGGTGAAAGTTGATAAATGGGGCTGGGTTGAAATCGCTGGCTACTCGTTTCGAGGGGATTTTGATCTTAGCGCTCACTCTAAGCTGAGCGGTGTGGATCTACGCGTCTTTAAACCATTAGAAAAACCCCTAGTAAAGAAAAGATTAAGGTTTAAGTGGGATGTAAACAAATTAAGGTCGATTTACGCTGAGAAAACGGGTCTCATAATTGCTAAGATAAAAAGCTTGGATGATGAAGAGGTTAGAGCGGCGGTAGAGAGTGGATTTTTAGAGGTAGATGGGATTAAGATTTCAGTATCTGAATTAGGGGTTGAGGAGGTTATGGAAGAAGAAAAGGGTATAAAGTATTTCCCAAACGTCGTCGAACCAAGTTTTGGCGTAGACAGGATTTTTTATGCTATGCTTGATAACTCTTACACCGAGAGAGATGGAAGAATTGTACTGAGAATACCGCGTAGTATTGCGTATCCCCACGTTGGTGTTTTACCGCTTATTAAGAAGGATGGCCTTGATAAGGTCGCTAAAGATATATTCGTTCGGCTGTGCAAAGCTGGTTTAAGAGTTACTTACGACGATGACGGTTCCATCGGAAGACGATACTCTAGGCTTGATGAAATCGGTGTTCCAGCGAGTATAACTGTTGACCACCAGACGCTAGAGGATAATAGTGTAACACTAAGAGATAGGGACACTTGGTTGCAGGTGAGAATAAAAACGGATGATTTGGTTTCAAGTTTAAAGAAATTTATTTTTGAAAACGCGGAAATATACACGCTGGGCGAACCCTTTACCGCTGGACAGAACGAAAGGATTAAAGCTGAGTGAAACTGGTGGATGAAGAGATGACTTCAAGGTTACCAGAAAGACGGCTCAGATTAAGAAGGAAAACGGATGTTGCGCCGACTGCGGCCAGAATGAATTCTAAAGTTGTTCAAGAGCTACAAATAAAAGACAGGATTGATATCGTTGTTGCGGGAAAGAAAAAGCTTGAGTTAAGCGTGATACCAGTGGATGATGTGCCCCCTAATGAGGTTCACTGTAACGAGTCTACGCTTGCTCGTAGTGGTATAGCCGATAATAGTATAGCAACAATAAGAGCTTCTCAAGGGGTGAACACCGACGAATAAACCCATAGTTATCTCAATTATTTTGCTTACTATAGTCGTGTTGATGAATGCGGGTGTTGTTCAAGTACACGCAGCTACCACACCTCAGACAACTGTTAAGTTAAAAGTGACAAGCTTAGATGGCTACCCAGTTACGAAAGCCTATGCGGATATAGAGTATATGATCGGTAACAAGAGCATAGGACCAATAAACTTCCCGGCTACTGATGCACGTGGACAAGCGAATATAACCTTCCCGTTAAATCAAAGTATAAACGCGGATCTAAACGTCACCTTTATGAGCACGATTGTTTTAGAGAACTACCACATTCTACTTTCGCCTAACGCTACGCAGAGTTTTAACCTTACAGTAAACGTTGTTAACATGACTTATCAAATTATGAGTCCTAGAGGTGGCCTGTTGTCTTCGGCGACAATATCGATTAATGGTGTTCAAAGCACCAATGTTTCGGGTGTCTCGGTTTATGAAAACAACCCAAAGGGCTCAGTGCTTTTGCCTACAGGACTATACACTGTTTCAGTGTATAGAGGGCCACTGTTTTACCGTGCAAATTTAACAATCAACCTTAAGCAAAAAACTCTGAATATAACCGCCCCCCTTCTGACACTGAAATATATAGTTGTTGGTGTGAATCACGAACCCGCTCAGGCTCAGGCGGTGGACCTACTTTACGCTGGTTCAATTTTAAACTCTTCTTCCACTTCATCTGGTAGCTTTAGGGAGTTGCTACCTGGATATTATCAAATAGTTGCCTTCGGTAATGGTTTGACCAACTCTACGACTGTGGCTGTGGGCTCCAATGTATCTGTTGAAGTTGTGTTACCAACAGGCTACTATGTTAGCTTCAAGATTAGTAATGAATTTGGCTCGCCTCTTGTGGGATATAACGTTACACTAGTAGGCTCCAAATCCTTCTCTAATATAACTGATTCAGAGGGTGTCGCCACGTTTAATGGGTTACCTCAGGGTGAATATATAGTCGAGGTCTATGGGCATAACCAGCTTGAATTTGCAACTACAAGCTATGTTGATTCAAGTGGCAGTCAGCAGCTGGTTGTATCCAGTGCAGCCGCTAATGGCTCCACGCTTAGTACGTATGTTGTGGTACGCTTAGTTTTTGGTGTGATTCTAATCATCTTAGCTGCGCTTATATTACTAGCAGCCAAAACAAAATCCAAATGAGTCATACATTCTATTTGAATGAGCGTAGGCCTAATTTTCTAGGAGTAACAGTCGATAAACCTTCGCCCGATGTATGCATATTAGGTGTGCCATTCGACTCAGGGGTATCGTGGCGTCCTGGTACGAGACTTGGTCCTCAAGCTATAAGAGATGCTTCACTTAATATTGAAACGTATAGTTACAGGTACAGGTTTGACTCTGAAAAACTTAGAATAGATGATTTAGGCGACTTGGCGGTGATTCATGGGGACACACAATCAACACTTGCGATCCTTGAGAGAACTGTTATGGATACTTCATTATTCGGTGTGCCTATTTTTATGATGGGTGGGGAACACACGATGACGCTTGCGGCCGTTAAAGCACTTAAACCAGATCTTTTCATTGTCTTCGATGCTCACACAGATATGCGTGACGAATACATGGGATTTAAACTGAGTCACGCCACTATCTCTAGAAGAGTGAGTGAAGTAATAGGACCAGAAAGGATACTTCAAGTTGGTGTCAGAGCATCTTGTTATGATGAAATAAAGTATATCCGTGATAGAGGAATTAGAACAATAAGCAGTATGGATATTCTCGCTAATGGTATGGGTTTTGCCGACTCTACGATCACGGAACTCGTTAAGAGCTCTAAGAGGGTTTACATATCTGTAGACCTCGATGTTTTAGACCCATCATGCATGCCTGGAGTGGGAAACCCTGAAGCAGAGGGGATAAGCGTGCATACTCTAATAGAGCTAATCGATAGGGCGGTGGATAAGAATCTAGTTGGGTTTGATGTTATGGAGCTAAATCCCAGTTATGATCCGTCTGGTATATCCAGCATAACAGCAGCTAAAATAATTTTGGAGGGCATTGTTAAGCATGCAGTGGCTAAACAAAAATGATTTTTTAATCAGTCTTGAAACGGGGATTGATTGGCGAAACCTTCATGAAAACCCTTGAGCCACATTTTGGACACTTTGGAAAAGAGCGTATACTCACCTCATCAGGCCTTGGTTCATACCCACACCCAGTGCATTTAAGGGTCAATTCCAAGTCTACACCGCCCCCAAAGCTTTAAGCTTAATGCACTATCATCGATCCTGTCTGGATAAGCGTTAAGTGGCTGGCGCCACGGAACTGAATGGTGATCCCCCGTGGAACCCACCACCCATGTTTGTCTTTGCATTCTATTGGAATTTGAATGTTTTTGCGTGGAATAAGAAGAGGTTCTCGCAAGCTCAAGGTTGTGGTGGTGTTACTCAACGCTATTGGTTTAAGCCTGAGAAGAGGTGTTTGTGCGACCCAGTGATCCTCACACATCGAGGATCATGGTAGCGGGAAGCGGTGAGAAGAGCTGGGTTCAAAAGCTACGCGTACCAAACCTTTGGACTAAGAAGCCCTGTAGAGTCTTCGGATGCCTTTAAGACCGAACAAGAGTGTTTTACAACAACACTCAAAGAAGCGATCTCTACGCCCCTTCTCGGCTTCCTAGAGCTATTCATGCACTGGTACACGAGCTGGAGGTGACACGAATGAAGTCTTATCCGGGCAGAACCCTCTTATCGATGATGTCAAGGGGTTACCACCCGCGGTGGCCATGTTCCTCAACCTGTTACTTGAACAACCTCACTCCTTCGATAAGGTAGTTCGTGATTTCCAAGTGAAATTGCAATCAGGCATGGGAAAACTTTATATTATAATATGAACTTATTGAAACAATCGGTGTAGAAAGACTTAATGGTGGACAAGAAGGAAAAGGTTCTGTTTGGAACAGAAGACTTAGGTGTATGGGATAGCATAGTTAAGGAGCAGCAGACGATCACTGTCAGAACGGAGCGGCGAAGATTTGGTAAAGACGTTACAATAATCGAGGGATTTACGGGTGATATAGACATCAAGTCAATTGCAAGTAAACTTAAGGCCTCCTTAGCCTGTGGTGGCACAGCCAAAAACAACTATATTGAGTTACAGGGAAACCATAAAGATAAGGTGGTACCATTACTCGTGGAGTTAGGGTTCAATAAGGAACAAATATATGTGGATTAAACAACTTTACTGTCCTGAATTGGAGGCATCAATTTTAATTTGTCTACGAGTTCTTTGTATCTATTCCTGACCGTCACCTCAGTCACCTCTGCGGCACTCGCGATTTCTCTCTGAGTCTTTTTCTTGTTTTCAAGCAAGCTTACTACGTAGATTGCCGCCGCAGCGAGTCCAGCCGGGTCTTTTCCGGCGGTTATACCCACCTCTTGCGCCTGTCTTATTATTTCCTGGGCCTTATCTTGAGCACCCTCATCCAAGCCTAATTTGTAGGCAATTCTTGGAATATAGCTAACAGGATCAGGTACAGGCATAATTATGTTTAAGTCTTTTACTAGTAGGCGGTAGCACCTCGCTACATCCTTTTTGTTCTGATTCCTTGTATACTGTGTTATCTGATCTAGTGAAATAGGTAGGTTGAGTTTCCTGCATGCTACGTAGAGTGTCGCCGCAACAATCGATTCTATGCTTCTACCGCGTACGAGGCCTGCGTCAACTGCTCTCTGATAAATGGTTGCAGCCTCAGCTTTAACATTCTCTGGGAGTTTGAGAGGGGTTGCGATACGGCTTATTTCAGCCAAAGCTTGAGCGGTACTCCTGTCACGCGCAGTCTGAAATCTGCTCCTCATTTGCCACTTTCTCATCTGAAGCGCATCAACTCTTCTTTGTGCATCGAGCTTTAATTTGTTAATATCCCTTTTATCGATAATTGTACTCATCATGCCAGTGGTCATTCCTGGCTTAATTGACTCGCCGACTCTGCTACGTTTCTCTCTCTCCTCGGCTGTGAAAGCGCGCCATTCTTGGCCGAAATCTATTTCTCTCTCACTTATCACAGTTCCACAATCATCGCAAACCAATTCGCCACGTGAACTGTAGATAATATTGACTGATCCACAATTCGGGCAGATAAGCTGCTCGGGCTTAATTTCCCCACCGTTTTTAATTTTTTCAGACACGTGCTGCCACCCCATACAATATTTGAGGATGGCCGAGAAACCTAACTTTAAATTTTTCGGCCATCAGCACCTATATTTAAGCATTATTAACTTATAAATGTTTTGATGAAATCAAGGTCCTGTCCGGATAAGGTTTGTACCTTTTGCATTAGGATTGGGTGGGCTGGCATCCGGAGTTGGGAAGGGTTCTTCGGTACCTTCGTTAGTTAACCGCAAAGCTGTCCGGATAAGTCGCATCTACGCGCTCGCTAAGAATTTTAACACGCTACGCCTGTCCGGATAAGGTGTCTTACTCACAAGGGCCACGGCTAACGCGCTCCGGTTTCTACAAGGGCTGAGTAGGAGGTGTATTCACTGGTGGGTGACCCTGTGATCTCCAAGGATAGGGGTCCCTGCTACCGTGACTCGGCGACCCGCGGGGGCTGGCCTCAGAGGCCATGCCCACCAGGGCTTCGGGCCGCGTAGCATTGTTGGCTGAGCGCTTCAGGGCTACCCCAAGGATAGGACACGGGTTTTCTACAACAACACAAACCCAAAGAAAACACTCTTCACACTACTTGTAGACTTACTAGAGCTATTCATGCACTGGTACACGAGCTGGAGGTGACACGAATGAAGCCTTATCCGGACACCATCTACATACAAACACAAAACATATATCTGGCAGCCATCGTTGAGCCTGCTTGCACACAACGCCTGCTCTGGCATAACTCTGTATGGCGAACAACGCGGTTTATCTGGATATATTATTGCAGCCTCTAAAAGCTTATGTTTGAGCGAAGATAAACTATATATGAATTTTATTGTGTAGTATGAGGGGAAACAGGTGGACTGTCATAGAATATTTATAGCCGAACTAGCAACTCGATCTGATCTTCCGGCATTATATGAAGAATTAAGGATTTTCTTACAATCGCAGGGCGTTGAGCTCCAGATTGATAGCGATAGCAGAGTTATGACGGCAAGAGGCCCACCTGACCAGATTGCTAAAGTTTCTGACTTGATTCAACTAGTTACTCACGGTGTAAGCCTTAATAGAGCTAAGGAGTATTTTTTGAAAGATGAGTACTACTTAAAGATAGACCTAAACGATACATTAGCACCTAAGGATGTCACTCGCACCGTAGCCAGAATAATAGGGTCTAAGGGCTCATTTAAAAGAAAGTTAGAAGAATTGACCGAGGCAGACATAATTGTCCATGATGGCAGTGTTATGATTATGGGGAGCTATTCTTCGATTGAACTGGCTAGGGTCGCTATAGAGGAAGTAATTCTTGGTAAGCCTCAGTCAATTGTTATAAAAAACTTACAACGCAGGATCGAAGAGGATACGTGGGGGAAATAGTTTGTCTTCAACAAAATTTAAGCAGTTGAGTCCAGCTGAGTTTTTCTATAACAACAGGTCAATGGCTGGATTTGATAACCCTACAAGGGCAGTTTATACTGTTATGCGTGAGTTGATTGAGAACTCCTTAGATGCGTGTGATGCGCACGGTATAAAACCCTTAATTTTCGTTTCTCTAAAGCGCGTTGCCGCAGATGAGCTCGAGGTTCTCATTGCGGATAACGGGGTGGGGGTTCCGTCACGGTATATTGCGGATGCATTCGGACGGGTTTTTTTTGGTTCAAAGTACACCATAAGGCAGAGTAGGGGAACCTTTGGTCTTGGCGGTAAAATGGCTATATTATACGGTCAGCTAACGACGGGTGAGCCGGTAAATGTTGCAACAAGTATAGGTAGCGATATTCATTTAGTAAAACTAAGTATAGATATTAAGCTTAACCAGCCTATCGTTCATCAAAAAAAGATAATCCACAATCCAAATTCATATCGCGGAACCACGATTTCGCTTAAATTCAAAGGAGATTATGTCTCAGCACGGAACCGTGTTATCAGGTATCTCAGGATGACGCGCATTGCTTTGCCTTACGCGTCAATCATATTTTTCGACCCAGAAAACCAGGTTTTTTTGGCTCCCGCTTTAACGGAGAGTATGCCTAAGCCCCCTGCTGAATCCAAACCCCATCCGTATGGTGTCGATATCATCAAGGTAAGGGAGATGGTGGACTCCTCCAAAAGGGAGGTTACGCTTTTAAAGTTTTTGCAGAAGTTCTCAAGGATTGGTGTTACAACCGCCTCAAGATTCGTCGCATGGCTTGGCCTTGACCCTAACCGCCCGGTTAAAAAGCTTTCTGATGATGAAATAAAGAAGATAGTTGAAGGCTTTAAATCTTTTACTTTTCTTCCTCCGGATGGTTCTTCCCTATCTCCACTTGGAGAACAGACGATTAGGACTGGTTTGACCTCGGAGTACAATCCAGAGTTTATCTCCGTGACCACAAGACCCCCATCAGCTTATGAGGGATTCTCCTTCATAGTTGAAGCAGCATTGGCATATGGTGGGGGTATAAATTCGCAAAACAGCTCAAATGAGGTTAGGCTATTAAGGTTCGCAAACAAAATACCTTTAATCTACGATTCTTCCAACGATGTGGCTATGAAGGTTATAGAAGAAGATATAGACTGGACTAACTATGGTCTAGACCCAAAAGTTGATCCTCTACTGATCTTTATCCATATAGCTGCCTCAAAGGTTCCGTTTAAGACGGCTGGCAAAGAGTATGTTGCGGATCGAGATGAAGTAAGGAGAGAGATTAGGCTTGCCCTAAGAAAGTGTGCACGCGACCTAAAAACTTATCTTTCGAAAAAAAAGCGTGAACAAAGCTTCCATATGCGTAACGAAAAGTTATTGGGTTACCTTAATTTAATAAACAAATACTCCTCAGCCTTATCAGGTAGGGCTCCACTTGAAGGAAGACAACTCGGCTTGCTAATTAAGGGTGCAAAATGGGATGACGCAAAAGAAGAGATCTGAGCGAGAGACACTCCCCCAGAAAGCTGGAAAACTAATAGTGGAGCTAGGCGATAAAATATACGCTCAGCTATCAAAACTAGAACCTCCAGCGGTTAGTATTCCTAGCCGCTCAATTGACAACATAGTTTTCGATGAGAGACTTCAGCAATATGTGTTGGGCCATAAGGCCATTAGGAGAGGTTTTAGTAATGTAAGGGGAGCGAAGGGTTTGGCTCAGTTGTTATGGGTAGCATATGTAGCCAACGAGCTAATAAAAAGCGATCAAGTTACCACACTCCGTGATCTATACTACACATCTCTTAACGAAAAGGCGCTCGAGATTAAAGAGCAGGCCGAGACAGACTCGCAGGTAGAGGATTTAGAGGCAATTTTAAGCGTTCCTAGGGAGACATTCAACATTATCCCCCATGATAGAGGTACGGCTTTTGGGAGATTAGTATTAGAGTACACTATTAAGGGATTCCAAGGTAACAGAGTCGATCTAATGTCCCACCCCGATGGAGTAAGCATAGGTCCGGCGCTCGCTCAGGCGCGCTTTGTTTCAAGCGATTCTAATTTTGTTTTGGTTGTTGAGAAGCACGCAGTGTTTATCCAGCTGATACGCGAAAAACTGCATGAGCGGTTTGGAGCTTTATTGATTGAGACAGGTGGTCAAGCTAGTAGGGCTGCAAGGATACTTATAAGAAGACTCAATAAAGAGCTT
>Ga0208683_100368_pt1 | contig 18318 bp, 20 predicted proteins | sample BED_Mat_host_9_1_FD_187141 | JGI IMG/M metagenome (GOLD analysis project Ga0208683, IMG submission 187141) | Extremophilic microbial mat communities from Yellowstone National Park, USA - BED_Mat_host_9_15 (SPAdes) (version 3) | ecosystem: Environmental > Aquatic > Thermal springs > Hot (42-90C) >... | reverse complement strand
AGCCGGGGGTGGGATTCGAACCCACGGTATTAGCGGCTCACCACTTGACCACTGCAGGCCGCCGCCTTCGACCACTCGGCCACCCCGGCCTAAATCGTGATTCACAAGGTGAGCTTTAACCGTTTCGTTTTTTTATCACACCCCTTTTTTCAAGCGCTTTTGTCGCGATGTAAGCCAACGCCGCATTAACCGATGACGCCACCGCAAGGTAAGGGATAAGAGTAAGAGAGCCTCCCCAGCCAAGCACTGGAAGCGCGACAAAAACGAGTAATGTGTTTATCAAAACACCGACGATCGTTGCTCCTAACTTTGTGAACTTCGCAACAACACTCATCACATAACCGTCAAGCGCAAGTCCTGCTGCAATGGGCAAGTGCAAGACTCCTAGTGGAAAGCCGTGCACAGTGGCTGTAGATAAGTGACCCAAGAAAAACACAAGCGCTCCTTCGTATCCTCCGTAGTTCATAGAGCAAAAATAGCCCGCTGCCGAATCCAGCGCAACGCTTGAAACAGGACTAGGTAAGCTCACAAACGAGCCAGCGACCGCAAGCGCTGTGAAAAGCGAAATTCTTGCTACCCTTATACTTACAGGCACTCTTTTTGTGGACTCCATGGATGGACAATCCAACCAAAGGTCTTATATTAATCTTTCATCGCTTTTATGCGTGATAGAAAGGGAAAAAAGGGGTTGGGTGATCGTTTACACTGGCGATGGCAAGGGTAAGAGCACCGCCGCTTTTGGAATGGCCATCCGTGCGGTGGGACATGGCTGGAAAGTCGCGATTTTGCAGTTTGTAAAAGGAAGCTGGCCTACGGGAGAAGAAAAAGCTTTTGCGCATCTTTCTGAGCGAGTTTTGTTCAAAAAGCTGGGTATAGGTTTTGTCACTTGGAATCCGAAAAGACCGTACGAAGAACACTTGGAAGCCGCAAAGCGCGCTTGGGAAGAAGCGAAAAATGTGGTTTCATCAAACGTGTATCGGCTCGTGATCCTCGACGAAATAAACAACGCCACGCGCTTTGGGTTGATACCCGTGGAAGAAGTTTTGAGTCTTATAGACACAAAACCCAAAGAGGTGAACCTTGTGCTAACTGGTAGAGGCGCGGATGAACGTATAATACAAAAGGCTGACCTTGTCACCGAAATGAAAAACGTAAAACACCCGTTTGACAAAGGTGAGTGGGCGAGAGTTGGGATTGATTATTAAAAGGCTTGAGCGGCTCGAAGCTGCAGTTCACGGCGGTGGCTACTCAAAACACGTTGTCGATTTCAGCGTGAACACAAATCCTCTCGCTCCTCCCCTCTCTCTTGTCCAATTACTGAAACACGCGGTTTGTAATCTTACGCGTTATCCAAGCTACAAGGAGCTTGGCGAGCTTTTGGCAGAGCTACACGATTTACGACCGAGCTGTTTTTTGGTGGGCTCTGGCGCAACGCAGCTCATCTACGATGTAGCGCTCGCTTTTTACAAACCGGGTTGCGCGTTTTATGTCGCATCCCCAACGTTTTGCGAATACGAGAGAGCGGCGCTGAGACTTGGTGCGCGCACTTTTGCGGTTCTTCCGCAAGAAGGAATCGACCCGCTTTTTGACGGCGTTACTGAGCATCTCAAAGAAGGCGATACGCTGTTTTTGTGTAATCCAAACAACCCAACTGGAAGCGCTTTTTATGCTAAACAAATTGTTGAGCTTTCGCAAGAGCTTGAAAGAAAGCGATGTAACCTTGTAGTCGACGAAAGCTACGTGTGGTTTAGCGATCGAAAGTTTGAGTCGATCAAAAACGTCGACTCGCAAAGTCGCTTGGTGGTGATTCGCTCGCTCACAAAGCTACTAGGTTTACCTGGCCTTCGTGCGGGTTACGTTGTTTCGAATCCAAAAATTATGTCAAAACTAGAGCTTGCGCAGTCTCCTTGGCCTGTGAATTCACTTGTCAAACCCTCTCTTGAATTCCTGATCAAAAATCCAAAGTTTGTCGAGCGTAGCAGAATTTACGTTCAAAAAGAAAGAGAAAGGGTTGTAAGCGAGCTTAAAAAGATCGGAATTAGCGCGCACAAAAGCGAAACCAATTTTTATCTTTTGAACACACACGTGTTTGGTTTGAATTCGAAAGATTTGTGTAAAAAGCTACTACAAAAAAGGCTTGCGATAAGGGACTGCTCAAGCTTTAGGGGATTGGACGCTTCTTGGGTTAGGGTTTGCGTCAAAAAAAGAAGAGAAAACGATTTTTTGGTTCGCACTCTCGGAGGGTTTTTAAAATGAACACGCAAGCGATAATCGTTTTGAGCCTCTCTTTTCCTTTTGAATTAGTGGGCGAACCACCAGAACGCGTTCACCCTACAGCGCTAATTGGAAGGCTTGAGCTTAAACTCGAAGCGCTACTCAGGCGAAAAAAGCTTGTTTCGAAATTCTGGGGTTTTACTCTCTGGCTTTTTGTTATAGGAGTTGTTGCGCTTACAAGTTACGCACTCCTACACTTTTTGAAGGCCCTTCCCACGCTTTTGTACTTTGTGATTCTTGCTTTTTTGCTCAAAACGAGCTACGCGCTTTTGACAATGGAAAGGTTTGTCGCCCCAATTTTTCACGCGCTAAAATCTGGTGATCTTGTGCGCGCGCGCACTTTGACTCAGCGAATCGTAAGAAGAGAAACCGCAAACCTCGGAGAGGGTCATGTTTGCTCCGCGGTGATAGAAAGCATATCGGAATCGCTCGTTGATGGCTTTTGCTCTCCTCTCTTTTTTTACTCGATCTTGGGTTTGGTGGGCGCGCTCGTGTACAGGGCGATAAACACCATGGATTCCATGGTGGGATACAAAACCGAAGAGTACAGAGAGCTTGGCTTCTTTTCTGCTAAAGCTGACACGTACGCGAACTACTTGGTCGCAAGGCTTGTCGCGCTACTCACAGTTTTTTCCGCAATCTTGCTTCGAATGGACTATAAGAGCGCTTTTATGCGTGTCGTAAAAGAAGCGAGAAACACTCAGAGTGTGAACGCTGGTTATCCGTTCTCAGCTTTTTCTGGCGCATTACGTGTAAAACTTGAAAAGCTCAACTCGTACACGATAGGCGTGGAAGACCGTTTGCCTTCTTTTAATGACATAAAAAGGTCGATCACGCTCGCAAGACTCGTCGCGTTTTTGTTCGTTTTGCTTGTGGTGTTTCCTGTAACGCTTTTCAACTGGTGGTTCGTGTGGACGGCGTAAGAGTTGAACTAATTGAGGACAACCTAGTGATTCGTTTTTCTTCAAGGGTTAAGTGTTTGAGCTACGCGCCTTACAACGGTGGGCTAAGAGAGACCTCGTGCCTTCTCAATCACCAGGTGCCAAAAAGCTTTCGAAAAAAACCCGAAACCGAGCTACAAAGCGCAATTGAAGAGCTCGCACTGCCTTCTGACACCGTTGGTTTTCTTACGGCGGCTAGCGTCAAAAACTACTCTCAAAAAAGCGTTCGAGTCAACGGGAAAGAAGTTTTGGCGCTTTGCACGGTCGGACTTTCTAATGCGCGCGGTGTTGGCGAAAGCTCTGAAAACTCTTCGACGATCAACACGTTTGTTGTTGTAGAACAAACTCTAAACGAAGAAGCGCTCGTGAACGCGCTTGCAACCGCCGTTGAAGCCAAAGCGCTTGCGATGTTTCTCCTTGATGTGCGTAGCGTCACAAGCTCAAAACCCGCGGTTGGAACTTCCACAGACGCGTTGGCTGTTGTGACGCTTGGTCGCGGAAAAGCGTTACGCTACGCGGGAAGTGCAACAAAAGTCGGAAGCGCGATCGGAAAGAGCGTTTTCGAGTGTGTGAAAAGCGGCGTAGCGCGAGAAGCCTCTGTCGTAACAAGGCTTTGTGAAAGAGGCGTGACGCTCGACGCGCTTTTCGAAGCCGCAAAGGAAGGAGTTGTCGGAAAACGCCCAAAAGGGTTAAAAAAGCGTTTTATGCGCGAGCTTAAAAACGCTTTGAGCGACCCAAACGTTTGCGCGCTGATTTGTGCGGCGATGCGCCTTGATGACGAAGCTAGCGAAGGGCTTGTTCCAAATCTCAAAAAAAGCGAGTACTTCAAAGACTCGCCGAAAATGCTTGCGGACGAACAAATTGGTGAAGCGATCGCAAGCTACATAGCGGGGACAAAGGGCGTGAACAACTTCAGGTACTATGACATGCTGAAACCCCGTGTTTTGCGCACACTACCCATGTTTCTAGACGATGCGCTGTGTGCGCTTGTTGGTGCGACGATGGTGAGGGTGTACGAAAGTTGAAGTTGTTAAAAAATCAGCTTCGTGGCTTCGTTTCGCTTTTGTGCTTTTTCACGATCATACCCGTAAAGCGTTTCTACACGCTTGAAGAAACCTCGCTATTTTCTCATCTTCTTCCGCTTTTGGGTTTGCTCACTGGCGGTGTTTTCGCGCTTTCACTGTTTGTGACAAGAGGCGTTTTCGGTGATCTGATTTCTTCGGTCTTGGGTGTTCTTTGTCTTGGGGTGTTAACCGGCGCACATGAGGTGGATGGATTTATGGATTTTTGTGATGGTCTGATGTGTCCTGGTGACGCAAGCGCAAAACTCTCCGCAATGAAGGACAGCGCTCTTGGTGTAGGAGGAGTGTTCGGGGGCGTTGTTTTGCTTTTGATTCAGGTTGGCGCTCTTTCGCTTTTGTCGCAAAGCCTTTTGGTGAAAGCGGCGCTTAGCTTCGAAATTCTGGGAAAGCTTTCGATGGTTTTTCTTGCGCGTTTTTCAAGACCATTGAGCGGTAGCTCCTCTTTTCCTTTCTCAAACGCGCTTAAAGGAAGACAAGGTGCGCTCAAACTGCTTTTTGCAAGCTCTCTCAGCGTGGTGCTTCTCTTTTTCTTAATAGGAGCGGAGCGCGCGCTAATACTTTTTTTCGCGTGTATCATTTTCACGTACTTTTTATCTGTTACTTCGAACAAACTTTTTGGTGGCGCTAACGGCGACGTGTTTGGCGCATCGAACGAGCTTGTTGGAACGATCGCTCTTTTGCTAATTTTGGTGAGTTAGCGTTGTTGAGTGCGCTCATCATGGCTGGTGGTAAGGCAAGAAGAATGGGAGGCTTGGAAAAGGCTCTGCTCAAAGTTTGCGAAAAAAGCATGTTAGAAAGGGTTGTGCACGCGATGAGCGCCTGTGTGCAAGAGTTTTACGTTGTGGTCACCGCCAACACGCCGCACACAAGCGAGTTTTGCAAAAAAAGAGGTTGGAGTGTGGTTCAAACAAGCGCAAAGGGCTTTGTCGAGGACGTACAGGAAGCGCTCGAAAAGCTCGGATTTGAGTGTGCGCTTGTGGTTTGCTCTGACTTGCCCTTTCTTTCTTCCCCTACCGTGAACGAGTTTTTGAGAGCATGGGAAGAAAGCAAAAAGCGTTCGGCTGCGCTTTACACAACGCGTGAATATCTTGAAACGCTTGGCGTAAAAGCGCGAACACCACTTGTCGCGGTCGGTGTGAACGTAATCCCTCGTGGTAGCCGTGCTTTTGACGAGCACCGACATATTGTGCAAAAGCTCGACGTTCTAAACGTGAACACAAAAAAAGAGCTTGAGCTTGCGCGCCTGCTTTGTCAAACAAAGAAGAACGAGTGACCGTCGAGCCACACCTTCTTTACTTGCACATCGTAAAGCTCCGAAAGGAGCGCTTCTGTGAGCACTTCTTTCGGCTCACCCTGTGCGATTATCCTGCCGTTCTTAAGTAGTGCCACACGGTCCGCCAAAAGCGCAAGATTTATGTCGTGCGTGCAAACCACAATCGTCTTGCTCTTTAAACCGAGCAAAACGCGCTTGAGCTTTGCTTGGTTTTTCAAGTCCAAACCAGACGTCGGTTCGTCCATTAGCACCACGTCGCCCTCTGCAAGCGCCTTGGCTATAAGTATCAGCCTTTTTTCGCCGGTGCTTAGCGTCGAAAAGTTTCTGTTTAAGAACTCGCTAAGCCCCAAAATCTCCAAGTATTCTTGGTAGTGCTTTTTTGCACCACCAGAAAGTAGCACATCAAGCACGCTCATGTCCGCCCCAAAGAACTCAGCAGGCGCATACGACCTCTCCCCTTCTACCTGAATTTCACCCTCTTCAGGTTTTAGCATTCCTATTATGCTCCTAAGTAGCGTGGTTTTTCCTGAGCCATTAGGCCCAAGAATCACGTTTAAACCCTTTACGAGCTCTAGTCTTACCTCTTTTAGAATGAGCTTTCCGTTGAGCTTTACGCTAAGCGCTTTGATGAGCAATTCCCTTCACCATGACGTAAACTATGATTGGCGCGGCGATTAGCGAAGTTATCGCGGTCACAGGAATGATCGTTCCGAGTAACCCGCTAGAAACGACATTCGCAAGCAAAAGCAAAGGACAGCCCAAAAGCGCGGAATAAGGAACTAAAATCGTGGTAGAGCCTCCCAACACTCTTCTTACGATGTGAGGCACTATTATTCCCACAAAACCCACAATACCAACAAGAGAAACGATGTACCCACTCACAAGGCTTACCACGACCACCCAAGTGTACCTGTAGCTATTTGGGTTGACCCCTCTTGCGTACGACATTTCGTCGCTAATCGCCACAAGGTCTATCCTTCTTGCGTGTTTCATGCCAAGAACAATGAGAAAAACCGTAAGAACAAAAAGCAACACGTCGCCTCTCCAACCAACCGCAACTATCTCACCCTGTAACCAAAAAGAAACAGAAGGCACGAATGGAAACCTGTCAGAAATAAGAGTGATCATTATCGTCACAGCGGAAGAAAAGATAAACGACACCACTACACCACCCACAACAAGGCCGTACACACCAGTTCTTCTTCCGATTGCGATCGTGATAAGCGTTGAAAGAAGCGCAAAAACAAACGCAATAAGAGGAGATACGTAAATGAGGTAAGAGAGAGGAAGGTTGAACACAAGGAGAAAATACGAAAGAACCGCGCCGAACGCGCCGCCAGACGCGGTTCCGCTCACATAAGGGTCCATAAGAGGGTTGCGTAGAAGCATCTGCATCACCGCGCCACAAACCGCAAGAGAGGAGCCTATCATCGCCGCCGCAAAAACCGTTGGAAGCCTAATCCTTTCAAGTATTATCGCGTACGCGCCTTTTGGGTGTAACAGAGCCATTGGAGGAATGTAAACCTCTCCGTAAATGAGCGCCACAAAAAAAGAAAGAATAAGGAGCGCAAAAAAAGGCAAAAGCTTGTTCATGTTAAAACACTGGAAGTGTTACGTTGAGCGTGCTCTCCACCCACTCGCTTGAAACGTAGTGAGGCGCTTTTCCCTCTATCATGAGTTTTATCATCTGAATCGCGTAAACAGAAAGCGGACCTGGTTCATCAAGCAAAAAAGTGGGAAGGTTCTCGGACATTATGTAAACCCTGTTTTGCTGATACGCGCTCACACTCGTAATGCCAGGCATAGTGTTTATCATGTAATTCGTGTAAGAGAAGTTTGTGAGCTCCTGCGCGATGATCACTTGTGGGTTTGCGAGTATCAGCCTACTCGGAGAAAGCACGGGGTAACCGCTTGTGTTTGAAAACACGTTGCTTCCTCCAGCTAGCTGTATTATCGCGTTTATAAAGTTACCCGAACCCGCGGTGTAAAACGTGTGGTCTGGGTTTATCCAGAGTAAATAAGCGACGCTTGTGTCACCACTCGTCTCAAAGCTTTGAATCTTTTGGTTCATCCAGTTTACCACTTGCTGAGCCTCTTTGTTTCTGTCAAACAGCTTTCCAAGCGTTAGTATGTAGCTTTCAACCGCCGTGTAATTTTGTGCGTAGTCCGCGTTTGTGTAAAACGTTGTAAGACCGGCTTGAGAAAGGTCGCTCGCGTAATTTCCTATCAAACCGATTTCGTCGATTACCACGCTAGGGTGTAGCGCAACCAAACCAGAAATGTTTGGCGAAGGATACGTGTTCACAATTGTAACGTTCTGAGGAAGGTCGGATGTCGCGTTGAGGTATTTGAGTAACAAGTACGAATAGTAGTCAACGCCAACGATTTGCTTCCCAAGTCCCAAAGCGATGAGAAACTGCGTGTCGCTAGGCGCAAGGCTTACGATTCTTTGCGGTTCGGAGTGTATCGTGACGTTTTGACCACTTGCGTCCTTAAGCGTTATCGGGTAATAGCTTGTAGGGGTGCTACCGCTAACACCCCTTCTTGTTTGAATAACTGTCACGGCTAATCCGATAACCAAAACCACGACGAGTAAAACAACAGCCAAAATTGTTCTGTTCATTTAAATTGGTTGGATTATCCATACATATAAGCCTTAATAAGCCTTGAAGCGTTTAATGTGCGATGAGAATCGTAAGCACTCTTCCTAGCGCTACCGAAATTGTGTGCGCACTCGGTTTGGAGCGAGAACTTGTGGGTGTTACGCACGAGTGCGACTATCCACCGCTTGTGCGCTCAAAGCCCGTTGTTGTGAGAAGCGTTTTCGACCCGCAAAAAATGACCCAAGCGCAAATCGACCAGTTTGTAAGGGAGTATTCGAGAACGCGTAAATCCCTGTACATCGTTGACGAAGAGTTGCTATCACGCCTTAATCCGGATTTGGTGATAACGCAGGACGTGTGCGACGTTTGCGCCACATCTTCACAGGTTGTTCTTGAAGCGTTGCAAAAGCTAAATCACAAACCAGAAGTTTTGACTCTCAATCCGCACACTTTTTCGGATGTGTTGGATGACATTTTAAAAGTGGGAAAGGCGACAAACACGCTGGAAAAGGCGCAAGCGCTTGTTCGCTCTTTGAAAACAAGAATCGAGCTCGTGAACAAGCCCAAAAGAGCGCCTAGTGTTGTGTGCTTGGAGTGGCTCGATCCGCTTTACAATGCTGGTCACTGGATACCAGAGCTCGTTGAGCTAGCTGGAGGTCGAGAGCTACTTGGGAAGAAGGCGCAACCGTCACACAGAATCGAGTGGAAGGAGCTTTTAGAAGCCAACCCTGAACACATCTTTCTTACGATTTGCGGATATGATGTCGAAAGAACGCTTAAGGAGCTAAAAGCGCTAAAAAGAGATTGGCGTGATTTGCAAGCCGTAAAGCTTGGCAACTTTTACGCTATGAACGGCTCTTGGTACTTTAGCAGGCCTGGACCAAGGCTTGTCGACGGACTTGTGGCGATTGCGCGCTTTCTGAATGGTGAAAAACCACCCGAAAGCGTTGGTGTGAGAGCCTTCTTGTCATAATACACGCCTCTTTTACACATCTCCAATTTGTTTAGGACGTTTAGACCCAACGTTAGACTTTTAAAAATTATCCACTATGAAGCACTCGGTTTTTTATGGTTGGTCTGCGAAGAGACGTGTGGTTTATAGTGCTTTCAAGGGTGTTCAGGAATTTTGCGGCTGGTTTTTTAAACGTGGCCGTTGGCCTTTATATGTACACACAGCTTCACTACTCGTTCCCGCTTATAGGTAGCGTTTTTGGCGCGGCGTCGCTTGCGGCGCCTTTTCTCAACTTGATTTTCGGTTTTGCTTCCGATGTTTACGGTAGGAAGAAGATGCTCGTTATTGGCAACTCTCTTCTTGTGTTTTCAACTTTGATACTTCTTTTGTCATCGAGCTACTACCTTATTGTTCTTGCGTCTATGCTTGGTAGCTTTGGGCTTGCGGGTGGTACCGTGGGAGGCGGTGTTGGGGGTTACGTCGCCCCTATGCAGAACGCGCTTCTTGCTGAGAAGGCTCCAGCGGGTGAGCGCACAAAGTATTTCAGTCTGGCTTCGCTTGCAGGAGGCTTGTCCTCCTCAATAGGTGCGTTTCTCACAAACATACCGGATTATAGAACACTTTTCTTTATCGGGCTTGTTCTTTCAGCTTTGGCCACTATAATAGTGCTCTTTATCTCGGAAAGTCAGAGTCGAAAGCCAGCGCGCGAAGTGTTCAAGTTTAGGTCTGGTTCAAACATAGCCAAGTTTTCTGTCACGGGGGCGCTTAACGGCCTTGGGCAGGGCTTGGTGACCCCTTATTTCTCGGTGCTCTTTAAGTCGAATTACCACATCTCTAACGGCTTAATAGGCGATATAATGGGAGCGGCCACGCTCATCACGGCGTTTAGTCTTTACTTCACACCGTACCTCACTAAGAAGCTAGGCTTCGTAAAGCTGATATCGCTCACTCGCGGCATCGCAGCGGTTCTACTAGGCGTGTTCCCCTTTATGCCTGGGATAGTGTTCGCTTCGGCCGACTACTTTTGTTTTACGGCTCTAAGAATGCTTTCACTACCCGCGCAACAGTCGCTTATGATGGGGATGGTCACCGAAAATGAGAGAGGGGTTGCCACATCAATCAACCAAGCGTCAAGACTTTTACCCTCATCAGTTGGAACGTTCATCGCGGGTTATCTTTTCTCAGAGTCCTTTGAGTTGCCCTTTCTTATAAGTGTACCAATTAACCTTTTCAACATCGTTTTTTACAACCTCTTTTTCAGAAAGGATGAGCGCAAAGTTGAGCTTTAACCCAAAATTTTGGGCATTCGCTTTGTTTAAAGCTCGTTGGTACGAGAGACGGTAACCCCATAAGTCGCAATTCACTCGATTCCAACAAAAAGTTTGTAAGTGTGCGGAACTATCTTGATATGGATGTTTTCAGAGCTTAGCATAAAGGGGCTTAAGGTTCCGTGCGTTTTCGTGAAAACTCAACGCCGAAGAATGAGGCTTGAATTCAGAGGCTCAAAGCTTTATGTGATAGCACCAAATGGCGCAGACGTTGAGCGCTTTATAGAAAACAACAAAGAGTGGATTTACAGAAACTACTTAAGGCAGAAGTTTTACGAGGAAGAAGCAAAAAAGCTCAATCTTTACACACGTAGCGAAAAAGAGCTTTCGCAAACGCTTGCGCGCTTTATAGCAAAGGCTTCAAAAGAGCTGGGCGTCACGCCGCTTAAGGTGAAAATAAAAAGAATGAAAAGTAGGTGGGGCTCTTGCAACGCAAAAAGCCGCTCGGTGAACTTTAACGCTTTTTTGAAGTATTTGCCAGACGAGCTTATTGAATACGTGGTTTACCACGAGCTTTTGCACCTTAAGGTCCCTTCTCACAACGAGCGTTTTAACACGATTTTGAACGCAAAGTACAACCAGAAAATTGTGAGAAGTAAACTCAGGATTTATTGGTTCGCAATCCAGTCGTTCGAAGAATGAAAAGCGCTGTCTCAAAACAAAAACTGTGGATATAAAATTTCAATTCTTTTGCATATTCCAACACTCGCTACTTGTTTTGTGTTGCCGTTGTTTGCAACTTCAATCACGAAAAAGTGAAGCATCATTTTCATCATCCAAGAAGCATCTGAAAGGCGCGAATTGCAAAGTTGTTTAATGTAAATACCCGGTTATTATGACAAGCATAAATGCGTCTTGACCAAGTTTTTAAGCGAATACGAATATCTCGGTTATGGCCGAATTTCTTAAGAACAACGCATTAGATTTTTTAAAAGAAGCGGAAAGAAACTTAGAAGAAAAGAAAAACAACCTTGCTATGTTCCATTTAGAGCAATCACTTCAACTGGCTCTGAAATACATGATTTACCAACACACCGGTTCTTTTCCAAAAACCCATGACGTAGTCGAACTTCTAAACAGAGTGTCAAGCTTGATAAATAACTCAAGGTTGATAGCAATAATTGATAGCGAAATCACCACGTTAAACCTCTTGAAACAGGCTTATATAGCTTCAAGATATTTTCCAATTTCGTATGACGAAAAGGCCGCACAAAAGTCATACGACGTGGTGAGGGAAATACTTCATGAACTGGGACTTGTATAACGCACAGCTTTGGAAAAAAAGAACAGAAGCGCTCAAAAACGCAAGAGCTTTTGTTGTGAAAATCAAGCGAGAATGCGAAAAAATTGACCCCAAGTGCAAAGTAATACTTTTTGGCTCAATTGCAAAAGGAGGCTGGAGGTGTGATAGCGATGTTGACGTTCTTATTATCACTGATTGTGTTAAAAACGCGTTTGACAGGGCAATTATCTCAACAAAGCTCCACAAAGCGCTTGGCGTTTGGGAGCCTTTCGAGATTCATGTGGTCACACGAAAAGAGTACGAAGAATGGTACAAGAGATTTATCGACGTTTACGAAGAGTTTTAAGTGCTGAACGAGCGACATAAAAGATATTACACCAAAACAATTTTTTAATGTAAAAGAGTAGCATCTTTGGAGCACCGCGGGCGTGGACATCAAATCTTTTATTCAAGTGCGACGGGTTTTGTTGGTGCTTTTTAGGCCGCATGTGGCAAGTTTGGCGATCGCCCCATTTGTGAACCTCAAAAAAGATAAGCCTAGTTTTTGGGTTGTATAGCCGCAATCTTTTACGAAATTCTGGTTTTCACAGTTGGCGTGGATGGTGCGGCGCTCACTTCAGTCATGCTCTACACGTCTCTTTTTCGGGTGCCTTTATTTTCTTTTTTCGTGAAAAGTTTAACAAACGTCTTTTCGTGTTTTCTTGCGCTTTTAGGGGTTTACGCGATCTACAGCGTAACTCCTTCAGTTTTTCAAGTGGTAGTGAGTTTGTTCACAGGTTTGTTTTACGTGCTTCTTATAAACTTTCCAAAACCTCGCCTTTTAAGACGGGGATTCTAAAAGTATAAATACGAGTCTGGAAAACACCTGGTAATGCGTGTAAGAGCCTACCGATTCAGAGCGTACTCATCAAAAACAACTGCGAGTTGAAAACCCAGCTTGAAGCTGCGTGTAAGCTTTACAACACTTACACGCCGAGCAAAAAGAAGAGTATGAAAGAAACAAGCACACGATGAATAAAACCGAGTTGAGACAGCTCGCTTTGGATTTGAGAAAGCGGAACACGGAGTTCCAAGTGTTACACTCCCAAGTTACCCAGCAGGTTGCAGAGAGGTTCTACCAGGCACGGGAGAGGTTCCTCGACGGCCTTGCGAACAAACCCAAGAAAAAGAAGCCTCTCAAGTACCTCTCCTTAGTGTACCCTCAGAGTGGTTAGAAGCTTTCTGATATAAGAGAAGTTGGTCTTGGAAAAAAACAAAAAGAAGAAGGCTAGACTTTACTTAAGCAAAATCGGCTTCTTTACCCTAGTGATGCACAGGGAGCTTCCTTTGGAGCGAGTGTCTCAAGTGTGCGTCAAACTCTACCCCTCTGGTAGAATCCACGTTTCTTAGTGAAGGAGCCTGAAGCAGAAGAGCAGTCTTCGAAGGAGCCCAAAAAAGCGGTGAGTGTTGACTTGGGGATCACAAGGCTTGCAACACTTTCAGATGGTAGGTACCTAGAGAACCCAAAACCGCTTGAGCGCTCCTTGGATAGAGTCAGGTTGCTACAGAGGACGCTGTCTAGGAAGAGGTTTCTTTCAAAAACTGGCTTAAAACAAAGACTTGCGAAGGAGCACGAGCACATTAAGGATTTCAGATGCGACTCTTCAAACTTGGGGCTCTTCTTTCACAGGAGTACGATGTGCTAGTGCTAGAGGATTTGGATGTCCGAAATTTGGTTCAAAAAGGCGAAAATAAAAAGAGAAGGCTTCGGCTCCACGACTCCTCGTTACTCAGAGCTCAGAGCGGTGCTGGAGTGGCAGTTTGTAAAAAGAGGGAAACTTGTTTTACCTGTTCCAGCATACAACTCTTCACGTGAGTGCTTCCTGTGTGGTGGGATCAACAAGGGTTTAACACTGGAAGACCGGGTGTTTCTCTGCCCCTCTGCGGTTTCACCTTTGATCGAGATCTTAACGCTTCTTTAGTTCTTTTAAAGCGCGCAGGGTGGGTGCCACCTGTGGTAGCCTGTTTCGCCCTCTACCTCCTCTTCCCTCCTTAGGGTTGGTGGGGAGGCAAGGTGGAGCGATGATTCAGGAAGCTCCCGCCATTTATGGCGGGGTAGCTCACTTGTTACTTTAAGCTCAGTCGAAAGCTCAAAGCGACACAAGCCTAATAGCGTCACACTTTGGTCTCTTCCATTCTTCGTAACTTTGTGCTTGTTTTCTGAGTTTAGTTGGTGCTCGCTGTTTGGTGGAGTGTATTTGGGAGTTTTCGCAACGGTTTTGCTTTTTTTACAAAGCTCTCTCTCAAATTCTTTTACGGCGACTTTGTTCACAGCGCTTGAACCTGTGTTTGCGCTTCTACTTATTCGGTTTTGCACGCAACTTTAGATTTGCTATAACTATGTTGCGATAGTTTCGGCGATCTTGGTGGTGCAAAAGCGTTTACGCGTAAGCGGAGTTAAGCTTTAGCGACCTTGTGGTGTAGTTCTTTGAAAAAGCGCTTAATGCAAAAGTGATCACAGAAATCAGTATGTCCACTTTAAATATTGTGTTAAAACCTATAGCCAAAGGAAAAGAGCCTGCGTAAAACAGCTCTCCGTGTGTGGTTAAAATATACGCGGTTTGGTAGCTCGTCATAATCGTCGTGGCGACCACTGGACCAATTGCGCCACCAAGATTTCTGAGCATCGTGTTCATGCCAAGCCCAACCGCTCTGCTATCCTCTGGCAAAGACACCGCGACCATGTTCACGATTGGCACGATTATCGAAATCATTCCAATACCTGTGACGATCACGTCTTCGACTAACACAGAGGATGTTGAACGATTCAAAAGAAACAAGTAAAAGCCGAGCGCGCAAACAAGAGAGCCAAAAAGTAGCACGGGTTTTGGGCCAATTCTACCAGTGAGCCTTCCGACGATTGGGCCTACTACAAGCATCACAACCGTGGCTGGTGCAAGCGTAAGACCCGCGCTTATCACGTCTAGCCCAAGTCCAAAAGGCGGTGGGATCTCTGTGTAGTAAATCACCGCAAAAAACATCATAAGTAGCATAAGGCTTGAGACTATTCCCACGATGTTTGAAACAAACACGTTTCTGATTTTGAGTAGTCCAAGCTGAATAAGCGGTGAACGCGCGCGTGATTCGTAAACAAAAAAGCCGATTGTGAGAACCGCTCCTAAAGCAAGAAGAATGAGCTCAAGCGCGCTAAACCATCCTAGGTAAGGCCCTTCGGTTGTGTAAACAAGAAGCAAAGAAATCCCCGTCATTAAAAGCGCGCTTCCCACTATATCAAGCGCTTCTTTTGGCCTTGAAACGTCGCTTTCAAGCGTTTTTGAAGAAACCACGAGTAGCAAGATACCAAGTAGCGCAGCTATGTGAAAAGCGTACTGCCACCCCAAATCTTGGTCGATGTAAGCGCCAACAACAAGGCCAAGCGCAGTTCCTATTCCTATCGTTCCGCTAAGAACGCCTTGAGCGGTTGCGACGCGCTCCTTTGGAAAAGTGTCTGTTATGATCGCAAGACCAAGAGGAAAAACCGAAAAACCAAGCCCTTGTAGCGCTCTTGCGAAAATCAGAAAATAGATGTTTGTGGAAAAGCCAGCTAGCGCGACCGAGATGATGTAAAAACCCAGGGAAATAAGATACAGCCTCTTTTTCCCATAAAGGTCGCCCAATTTTCCGAAAAGAGGAGACGCTGCGCTTCCCACGATAAGATAAGCTGAAGTGACCCACGCAACAAGAGAAGAAGTCGTCGAAAAGTCGGATTGGATTGTCGGAAGCGCTGGAACGACCATCGTCTCAACATAATTCACAAGCAGTGCGACGGTCGCAAGTGTGAGAAGAACTTGCAGGTTTTTGGGCACGTGCAAAATACAAAAAAAGTTTTTAAAAGGCTAACGAATCGTAGAAAAATGCCTCACTTTTCGAGTCATACTTAAATACAACAATTTTTTGTTGTTTTTTATGTTAAAAGCTTTCACTCTTTCGCTTTTACTCGCACTTTCGCTTTTGCCACTTTCTTCGTGTTTCGTGTTGCCTTCGCAACCGACGTTCGAGCTGGTCGCGCTGTGGGGCTCTCCACAGTCTCCTGTGTTGGCCGCACCAGGTTCTGTGAGCCTTCCGCTTTACGTCTCTGTGACAAACCTTGGGCCAGTCACAGCTTACGATTTTAAGGCGACGCTCAAAGCGACAAATCCGCTACAACCAGTAAAGGGCGAGTCGCAAAATCTGAGCGTTGAGCTTCCCGCTTTACCCGCAGGCGACTCCGCGTCGCTCGTTGGCTATTTCAACGTGTCGCCAAGCGTTCAAGCGGGTGTGTACAATGAAAGCGTTTTTTTGGAGTACAAGCTTGGAAATCAGAGCTTTTCGCAAACCATGCAGGTTCAAGTGCCAATTCTTGGCGAACCAAACATAGAGCTTGCTGGTTTTTCGTACACGCCCATTAGAATTTATCCAGGCTATCCTTACGCGCAGCTTGATGTTTACCTTGTGAACTCGGGAACTGCGACCGCAAGCGACGTGAGTGTGAATTTGAACACGTCTTACCCTGCTTACCCGGCTTATAATGGTTCGACGCAAGAGCTGATAGGCTACCTACCCACAGGGCAAGTCGCAAAGCTTAGCTTTCTTATCGCGCTTTACAACACCACAAAAGCTTTGAACACGAGCTTCGTGCTAAGCGTGCGCTATAACGAAGCGCAGTACAAGCGGTTTTCGATACCTTTTCAGGAATACCCAAAAGCGGTGATTCAAGTGGTGGATGTGTACGAACCAACGATAAGAGTGGGGGATAGTGCGGATTATGTGACGATCACCGTAAAAAATGTAGGAGGTGCTGCCGCTCAGTTTCTCACGTTCACGATGCTTGTTTCCAACGTTTTTTCGCCTAGCATTCCATCAAGCGAAAACCCCTTACTCGCTTTGCAGCTTGTGAACGCAAGCGTTGGCACCCTAGAACCCGGAGAGGAGGCAAACATAACTTATGTGATACAAGTGAACCCGAACATCCAAAGCGGTGTTTACCCACTCATCCTCGTCGCAACTTGGAGACAGGCTGGTTCAAGCGCGCCCTTTGTTCAAGAAATAAGTCTTCCGATACACGTCCAAAAAAGCGTGTTGGGACAGGTTGAGCAGAGTTTAACGAGTGTCACCACTAACCCCTTATTTGTGTTCGAAACGCTTTTGGTGGTCGTGCTAATAGTTCTAATCGCAGTAATCGCGGTTAGACTTCGACGAAAGGGTTAATGAGTTGACAACTTTGAGTGTGTTTCGCTAATAGCTAACTTTATTCGTATCTTTCTAATTATAACCCACCATATAATACTCACAAAATAAATTGTGGAAACTTGTAATATGACAAATTGCTTAAAGTGATTTTTGGTTTTATCTCCAAATGAATCATCCACGATAGAACTCAAGCAAACGCGTGGTAATTAAAGTGTGGAATACTATACAAATTTTTGCGTTTTATAACACATTAGCTTAAAGAATCAATGGACATTGATAGGATTCATCTCTGAACGCAATGGGTGTATCGTAAATATTTGTAAACAGAAGTTGCTTAAAAGTCGCTCAGCGCATTATATCTTTTTAAATACTTACGCTATTCGGAAAAACTATTGTCTTTAGTCAAAGTTTTACATACTTCTAAAGTCTTTTAGTAGTCTAAGCGAGTTTTAAACGTTCATACTAGGAAACTTGTTGGTGCATAGAGCACAATAAGGAATAGCATAGAAGAAGCTACATGAGCGCCTTATTGTCATTGTTCATCTATAGTCGCCTAAACGCATCGCGACATCTTTAGCGTTATAACGACTACGAGCCTTTTTAGGCGGAGCTCTGTATAGCAGTTGTAGCTTCACCCATTATGGATTCCGCTATTTTGCATGATGCACCAAGATTCATCATTTGTTCGATTTTTACTTCAAATCACGCGGATCTACTATTTTAATGTGTTTGATACAAACCCTGGATTAATTTGAGATTCTTATCTACATAATATCGAACCAACGATACATAATATATATATCCTAATGTTTAATTTATAATATGATATATGTTTCAAGAACTCTTTTGCTAAAAATATTGTTTTTTATCATAATACTGCTTTTATTTTCACTATCTAATTCGGTATCTGCAAACAAAGGTTTAATTCCTGTTCGTGTAAATGTAACCGATTCATTTGGTACTAAAATTCCTACTAGTTCCACCAAAATCGTGATAGCAAACTCATCACAAATCCTCTATTCGGGACCTATTCCTTTAAATGATTCTTTCCTTTTGCCAGCTGGAAGTTACTCTATTTACGCCCAAAATTTGTTATATGGTTTCAATGCAAGCGTTTTTGAAATTGACACACCATCTACTCTTAATCTTAAGCTTTCTCCGTATACATACGGGACACTCGTTGACACAAAAACTCATAAGATTTACCCAGAGCCAAAAGATCCAGCGATTGTGTTAAGAGTAGTTTTAGGGATCAATCAGAGCGATCAACTCCCGTCTATCAATTCATTACCCACATTTTCAATAAAACCAAACGTTCCGCTAGCACCACCCTGTGGATATATTTGGGTTCTTTACAAAACCGTAAACTTAGGCTGGATACCGCAATTACAAGGGGCCGTTTACTCTTATTATA
>Ga0208683_100362_pt1 | contig 18531 bp, 17 predicted proteins | sample BED_Mat_host_9_1_FD_187141 | JGI IMG/M metagenome (GOLD analysis project Ga0208683, IMG submission 187141) | Extremophilic microbial mat communities from Yellowstone National Park, USA - BED_Mat_host_9_15 (SPAdes) (version 3) | ecosystem: Environmental > Aquatic > Thermal springs > Hot (42-90C) >... | reverse complement strand
CACATGATCTTCGGGATACGGCGTCTCGATCCGCACCCGCTCGATGCCCGTCTGCATGACCATCCCTCGGTTCTTCGTAGAAGTTCTCTCTCGATCTTACCACGCTTTTCCGGAGATCGCGCATGAATATTCAAAGATGAAATCTCGTTTTGCCCATGCAACGGCATCGGCAGACGAAGGGCGAAGTGCGCTAACGGACTCGGTCCGTTCCCGCGCGTGAAGCCGCTTCAAGCCACTGGGCGAGCGTCGCTGCGAGGTCTCGCCAGTCCGCGTGCTCGAATGCCTCGGATTCCGCGCCATACAGCTTTGCCTCGGCGGCGCGAAGCCAAGGCCCGAACGCGTCCGATGCGCCGGCGCGCTCGGCGAGCGGTCGGAGATGGCGCAGCGTGGCGCTCGGAGGCAGGTCGAGCGCCGCCCGGGCCTCGCCGACGAGCCGCAGGAATGCGTCGAGCTCGCCCTGCCGCCCTTTGCGGCGCCGCCCCACCCGTCTCACGGCCCAAAGGGCGCCCAGCGCCGCGGCGGCGCCACCGATCGCGACGGACGCCACCACGAGCGGTTCGCGCCTGACAACAGGCGGAGATGCGGGCGCCTCGCTGTGACGGCGCGATCCCGGCGGGAGCTTCCCGTCGGCGCCTCGCGCGGGCGCCGAACTGGGCGCAAACGTCATGGCAAAGCCCGGCGTCGCGTCGAACGGGATCCAGCCGAACCGCGGAAAGTACACCTCGATCCACGCGTGCGCGTCTGCCTCCGACACCACATACGTGTCCGGGGCCACCTCGTTCTGTGCGCCGACGGCGAACCCGGTAACGAAGCGCGCGGGCACGCCCAGGGTCCGAAGCATCACGGCGGCCGCGCTCGCGAAGTTGTCGCAGTACCCGCAGTGCGTGTCAAAGAGAAACTGCGCGACGTAGTCCTGCCCGGGCTGTGGCACCGGCACGTCCGACACGTCGTACCGCTCGTGTGCGGCGAGATATTGGATGATGGCGTTGACCATGTCGTACTCCGTCGCCGCATGCCCTTGCGCGACAATGCGCGCCGCCAACTGTCTGACGCTCGCCGGCAGCTCAGCCGGCAACTGCGTGTCAAACGAACGGATGCTGGCCGGAATATCGCGCCGCACGGCGACAAACGGAGCGCCGACCGAGGCGAGACGTGCGTACGGGTTGTTTGGGACGGCCACCTCCACCTCGTACGATTCCCCCGGGCCGAGCGGCGCCGCCTTGATGTTGCCCTGCACGGTGTCGAGCGCGAACTCGTTCCCGTAGAGCCCCGGCAGCCGCAGGACGCGATCGACCGCATATGGCGCGAGAAGATCCGTGGTGTTCACGGTGCCTTTCACCGACACGGTGACGTCCATGGCGCGGTACGCGACGTGCGCGAACGGCAGCCCGCCCGGGAGGGGCTGGCCAATGGCCGCGGTGGCGACGTCCGATCCGTCAAGCGGGACGGACACCCAGCCCTGCCCTGTGTAGTCGGACAGAACCTGTCCGCGCAGATCGAGCGGGACCGGCGCTCGAATTTCAAGAATTGGCTGCGGATCCGTGACGAGCGATCCGCCGAGATGGCTGTCGTCCAAGCTGTAGCCCGTTCGCGCGGGCGTCCGGGGCACGAGCGACATCACGATGCGCGCCACACCAGGTACGAGGGGGGCCTTGGGCGCGGCGAGCGCGCACGCCGCGCCGCACAGGATGATCCCTGCGCCCACACCCGCGGCGCGGCGCCAGTCGGATGGCCGGGCCACCGCGCCCTCCCATCGGGCAAGCGCAAAGAGCGCGAGCATGAGCCCAAGACACATGAGTTCCAGGCATACGCCTGCGGCCGGGTGCGTCAGCGAGACGGCCACGAGCCCGATCTGAGCCACGCCGTTGTAGAGGAGCCAGGTGAACGGCCGCCGATACGCGTACCGCACGAGCCCCATCGCGGCAAGCCCCGCCAGGCTGAAGGCGCACAACCGCCAGGGAGCCGCGCCGAGGTTCGCGAACCAACCGGTGAGGCGAGCCGCCTCAAACGCGGCGACGACCTGGGCGATAAGCAGAGCGGCCCAGGCCATGCCGCGTTTCCAAGGACTCGTCAGGGCGGCGCCAAGGCACATGGCGAACCAGAACGCTGCCACCTCGAAAGCCGCGCGCCGCTCGAAGGCGAACCCCACGGGCGCAAGCGCGGTGACGACCCACGCGAAACAGAGGAGGCTTCGGACGAGCCGCCGAACAGGCCCATGGGCCATCGACTGTTCCTCCTTCCACGCTAGGCGCGAGCATTGGACGGCTCTGGCCCGCGCGCCCTGGCGACACGCCCGTCCCCAGGCTCCCGACGGTCAACCGCTGACACCACCAGCGCGCGCCCGCCCCTCGCCAGTCCGACCGATTCTGGAGCCCCGGCCGTCACCCAGATCGTCGCGGACCATCCTCCGGGCACCTCGGCGCTTGGTGGGGCCGTGCCGACGCACACGTCGATCTCGGCAAGTGCAGAGCCCGCCTCGTCGAACGTGCGGCACCGCCGCCACGCAAGCGACTGACCATGGCCCGTTGGAATGAAGCATTCAACCGATAGGCCCCCGCGCTGCCCATGGGCGACGAGCGAGAGCGCCACCGAAAGCGCGCGTTCCGCCAGATGCGGCGGATCGCCCGGTCGGATCCACGGCACGACGCGCCACGGCCGGACGATATCCGACGCCATCTCTCTGGCATACAGGTCTCCCGTCCTGAGCGACGTCGGCCAGTGGATGAGGCTCAGCCGCTCGCCCGGGCGATAAGGCACCACGCCGCCCGTCGGCGCCACCTCAGCCTCGCGCTCTGTGGCCCCATGGGTTCGCATCCGCCGCTCGATCTCGCGCACCCAATCGCCGACGGGCACGAGCTTCGGGTACACCGCCATCGCGCCCTCGGCCGGCAGGCGCCGATCGACGGAAAAGAGGCCGAACGCATCACTCACGCGGACGCGCACGAAGCGCAGTGCGTATTGGCCTCGCCGAAGCGAGGTAGCCTGCACTTCGACGCGGTAGCCGCCCGGCCGTTTGCAGCACGCGACGGTTCGCAGGCTGTCGCACGCGGCGCGATGGCCCTCCCATTCGAGCGCGATCTCGGCGCGGCGCTCCCACCTTCCGAGCCTGGGCGCCCGAGTTGAGACCTCGACCGCGATGCGCACGCTGTCGCCCGCGAACGCGCGCGCCGGGATCTCCACGCGCGTTTTCGAGATGGCGAGCGCGGCCATTGCGACCGAGAGTTCGTACAGGCTCAGGGCGTCCAGGGCGCCTCCAAGCGCACGCAGCCCCACCGCCCCCGTGCCGAGCGCCAGGTAGCTCACGGCGGCACTCGCGAGTACAAGCGCCGTCAGGAGCCACGGCCTGCGAATGGAAGTTGTCATCGCGGCTCACCGAGCTTGGGCGCGGGGACCTGGTTCAAGACCTCGTCGAGGATCCCGTCCCACGGCTCCTCCATCCATGGGTCGAGGCTGCGGCGAAGCCGATGTCGCCACACGGGCGGGGCGAGATCGCGCACGTCGTCCGGAACCACATACGTTCGACCGCGCATATAGGCGCGGGCCTTGGCTGCGCGAATCAGCGCGAGCAGCGCGCGCGGGCTGGGACCCATCGGCACGCGCGGATGGCTGCGAAGTGCGTGGGCGAGAAGCACGGCGTAGCGGAGAAGCGCCGGATCGACGTAGACCTTCTCCGCCTCGCGCTGCCAGCAGAGGACATCGGCCGACGTCGCGATGGGCTGGAGGCGCGCCACCTGGGCCTGTCCGCCGCCTGCCGCGAGCATGCGAATCTCGTCTTCCATCGAAGGATAGCCGAGTTCGATGCACATCAGGAAGCGATCCAGCTCCGACTCCGGCAACGGATAGGTGCCTTCGAATTGCCGAGGATTCTGCGTGGCGAGCACCCAAAACGGCTGCGGAAGCGGATACCGCCTCGCGTCCAGCGTGACGGAGCCCTCCTCCATCGCCTCGAGGAAGGCGCTTTGCGCGCGCGGCGAGGCGCGATTCAATTCGTCCACGAGCACCATCTCGCTGAAGATGGGCCCTTTGCGGACTTCGATGGCGCCCCGCTCTTTGTCGTACATCGCGTACCCAAGGATGTCCGCCGGAAGAAGGTCCGAGGTGCACTGCACGCGGCTCAGCGTGAGGCCGAGGAGGCGCGCGAACGCCATGGCAAGCGTCGTCTTGCCGACGCCCGGAACATCTTCGATCAAGACGTGGCCGCCCGCGACGAGCGCGCAAAGGACGAGATGAACAGCCTCTTCGTGGCCAAAGACCACGGATGAGATGGCGTCGCGCAGGCGCGCGAACGTCGGAGACATCGGTTCCACTTCTACCTTGATCTGACGCGAAGCCAAGGTCGAAATCCCCATTCCCGTGTCTTCTCTTCTTCCCGATTCTAACAAACCGGCTGACATCCGCATAGCTCGCGCGAAGGGCCATATAGTGGGTAGAGAAGAGAAGCGCTTGTCGATCCGGCCACCGGCATCACATTTGGAAGGAGATGGGTACTTGAAGGTCTCCACCGCGCGCTTCCCCAGGGCCATCAGGGTCAAAACCGCCCGTCTGCCACTCGCCGTTCGTCGCAATCCGCATGGTCTTGTGATAGGATCCAAGGAAGAGACAGCGCCGAAGAGCTCGAGTCCAGTGCATGAACTTCCATCGCAGCGAATGCGTCTATTTGCGCGGATGGAGCGGCCTCCGGACAGGCCGAAGCCCTTCGACCAAAGGAGGGATACGCACGTGGCGAGGGACACCGAGGAGATCTCGCTGTCAGCCCTCAACCCTGAACCTGTACCCCTGTACGGCAAGAGGCCCTTCCCCAAGAGTGCGAGCCGATGCAAGCGGTGCAAAATGCCGTCGGATCTTCAGTTTTGCATGATGTGCCAGACGGAGTTTGTCACGCAGGCTCGGATGTGTTTTCAATCCATTTTGGACGCTGTGGAGATCCAACGGGATCCGCGCAGATCTTATGAGGAAAAGCGCGCCGCGTACAAGTCGGCGAAGCGGCGGCTGAAACAGCTCCAGGAGCTGAAGACCTACGGCGTGACGTTCGAACAGACCAAGGCGTTCCGCAAGGCCCTTCGCAGCCTGCGCGAGGCGCTGCGCGAGGAAAAGGCGGAGCGGACCGTGAGCCTTTCGTGAGGCAAGACGAGGCGCCCCAGGCACTGTACGTGCTTAGGGCGCCTCTCGCGCTGCTCAGCGTGCGAAGGCGGCTCAGCCTCCTCGATGATCTTCCGTGGCGCCAGGCACGGGCGGATCCACAAGGCCGTTCTGATAGGCGTACCTGACGAGCGCCGCTCTCGAATGCAGCCCGATCCGGCGCATGATGTGCTGGCGGTGTGTTTCCACCGTCTTGACGCTGATGTGCAGCGCGTCGGCCACCTCTCGATTGGTGTAGCCCTGCGCCAGGAGCACAAGGACCTCGGTCTCCCGCGGCGACAGCCGTTCCGCCGTTCGCGAGGGGCTGACGGTTTCGGCATTCGCGCGCTGCCCCCACCTGCGGGAAAGATAGGGATGCCCTGGTTGGCCGTGCTGAATTGCAGCCACAATCTCGCTCGAGTCGGCATGCTTAAACACAATGCCGGAGACGCCAGCGTCCAACATCTTTTCCACATGGGCGCGATCGTCGAACATCGTCAGCATGATGACCCGGACCTGAGGGGCGATTTGGCGGAGGTGCCGTGCGGTCGTGATCCCGTCCAGCCCCTGAGGCATGTGCACGTCCATCAGCATGACGTCGGGCCGATCTTTCACCGCGGCTTTGAGCGCGTCTTCGCCGCACGAGCACTCCCCCACCACCTCAATCCCGGCTACGCCGTGCAGGATCAGGCGTAGACCTTGGCGGACCAAGGCGTGATCGTCGACGATGACCACGCGCGTGTGGGCCATAACGATTCGCCCCCTTCTCCTCAGCCGAGCGGATTGGGAAAGATGACGCGAACGCGCGTACCTTGCCCAGGCTGACTCTCGATCTCGAGCACCCCATTCAGCGCAGATGCGCGCTCGCGCATGTTCTTCAACCCGTAGCCGGGTAGCAGCTTGATCTGGTCCGCGTCGAAGCCACACCCGTCGTCGCGGATTTCCACTTCGCACATATCGCCGCACGTCATGTGAATCTGAATGTGTCGCGCCCGCCCGTGTGAAATCGCGTTGTGCACCGCCTCTTGCACAATGCGGTAGACGTGGATCGCGATGCCGCCGAGATCGCCACCGGGCCACTCCTTGTTCAGGCTGACCTCGATCCGACAGCCGCTTGTCGACATCTCGTCGCTCAACATGCGGATGGCCGCGCTGAGGCCGAGATCGTACAGGAGCGACGGATACAGCGTGTGCGACAGCGCGCGAACCTCTTGCGAGCACCGCTTGACCTGCGCGCGCAGGTCGTCGAGCGCCCTGTGCAGACGAGGTGGCGCCTGGCGCTTGAGGTGCTCCATGCCGAGATCCACCGCGTACAGGGACTGGCTCACCCCGTCGTGCAGCTCCTGAGAGATGCGCTTGCGCTCCTGTTCCTGCACCTCAAGCGTCATGCGGTTCAGCCGCGCTCGCATCTCCAACTCCTTCGCCTGCCGCTCGCGCGTGACATCCCGGATGACAATCACCATGTCGCGGCTGGCCTCGCCGCCAGACGGTTCAAGAAACGTGCGGCTCATGCCGACGGGGACATAGGCCCCATCCTTCGTCGGCAGTTCCGACTCACAATACGAGACTTCGGTCTGACCGGCGAGAAAACACCGCTCTTCACCCGCTCCCACCTCGCGCGCTTGGCAATACCTGCAATACGGGATCCAATCGCCCAGTTCCCAACCCGTCATGCGCGTCGCAGATGGATTGATGAAAACAATGATGCGGTCTTTGTCCATGACGATAATCCCGTCGTTCAGCGCATTGAACAGGTGCCGCAGCCGTTCCGTGCTGTAGGCCATCGTTCTGGGGGCCACCCCCACCACCCTCGCCACCCGAGTTTCCTCTACCTTACGACATCACGCCTCAACAGGGAAACCCTTGCCGCGCCACGCCTCATATCCGCCCACCATGTTGCGCACATCCTCCACGCCATGGGCCCGAAGCAGGCTCGCGGCGATGGCGGATCGACCGCCCGTCCGACAATACACGTAGACCGATCCGTCGCGCGGCACGTCGTGGATGTGAGCCGCGAGCTTCGAGAGCGGAATGTGGTGAGCCTGCGGCAGGTGACCCCCCGCCCACTCGTCGGCGTTGCGGACGTCCAGAAGCCAGAGCCCCTGCTGCGCGAGCGCTCCACGCACCTCGTCGGGCGACACGTTCGCATAGGACGCGACGTCGTCCGGCGCTGCGCGCTCCACCGCGGCCGGATCGGTCCAATCCACCACGTCATCGATGCCGATGGACCGAAGCGCGCGGATCACGTCGGGCGCGATCGCGTCCGCAGCCAGCAGATGGATGGGCCGATCGGCAGGAAGAAGCCACCCCGCCCACGTGACGAACGACTTGTTCCAGGGGATGTTGAGGCTTCCGGCCAAGTGGCGCTTCGCAAACGCGTCCGCCGGCCGCACATCCAGCACCACGCCGCCCTCTCGCCACGCGCGGACCCGTTCCGGCGACAGGTCCACGCGCTCGGGAGCGCCCAGTTCCGCGAGCAGGCGCGGCCCCACCTTGTTGACCAGTTTCATGCGGGCAAAGTAGATCGGCGCTTCGGGTTGCCCGGCGAGCAGCGCCTGGACGAACGCGTCCTCGTCCTTGTGCTGAAGGGCCCAGTTCACCAGCTTCTCGTAGCCGACCGTGGACGACGGGACGGCGCCGAGTGCCTTGCCGCACGCGCTGCCCGCGCCGTGGGCCGGCAGCACCTGAACGTGATCGGGCAGCGCCTCAAATTTGCGCAGCGAGCGGAACATCTGGCGAGCCAGCGCTTCCGAACTGCCGCTCTCGCCCGCCACGCGCTCGAGCAGATCCGGCCGCCCGACGTCTCCCACAAAGACGAAGTCTCCGGAAAACAACGCCATGGGCACGTCCGGCGAGGTCTTGCCGTCGTACAGGAGGTACGAGACGTGTTCCGGCGTATGCCCGGGCGTATGCATGACGACGATCCGCACATTTCCAAAGTGAAGCTCGTCGCCGTCCTTCAACAGCCGGTGTGGGTACGCCTTGACGTACTCGGACTTCCACTCCGGCGGGCCCTCGTCCGACACGCAGATGGCCGCACCTGCGCGATCCGCCATCTCCCGCGCCCCGGAGACGAAATCGGCGTGAATATGCGTCTCGAGTGCAGCTACGATGCGCAGCCCCTCCCGCTTGGCCGTGAGCAAATACGGTTCGACGTCGCGGGCGGGATCGATCACGCAGGCCTCGCCCGTTTCCTGGCAGCCGACCAGGTAGGAAGCGTGCGCCAATCCTTCATCGTAGAAACGGCGAAGGTACATGTCACCCATCCTCTCTCAATCTGTTTCTGTTCTCGACGCGATGGCGTCCGCCCTTCACAGGTTCTTTATCATTGGCGCGTCGGGGCGCTCCTGAGCCACCTGCACGAAAGCCTTCGCGTAACGCAGGCCCTTCTGAACGACGGGCTCCTTCAGCAGGCGGAGCAGCGACCAGACGGTCACGGGCGTGCGGTCCTCTGCGGCGATCCGTCCGGCCTCGCGCGCGATGATGCGCGCCTCCTCGATCATCCGCTGCATCGATTCGAACTCGGATGTGAGGCTCGCGAACAGATACTCGACGGACGCCCGGTCCTCGAGTACCACCTTCGCAAACTCGGCGAACTGCAGGAGGGGCCGCATGAGCTCCACGAGGGTCGGAAGCGCGTTCAAGAGCTCGGCGAGCGCGACGAGCGTGTCGCGATCGACGCGCAACGGAATCTCTTCCAACGCCGACGCCATCAGGTAGCGCATCGATTCCCGATCCTGCACCAGTTCCCGTCCGAACGCGATGGCGGTGGGCAAGTTGCCGAGCGCCTCGTCCCACTCAGCCAAGCGCTCGATCACGCGCACGAACTTGGCCTGAAAATCCGGATCGCCAAGCGCCCGCTGGGCCCCATCGACTTCGGCTGTATGATTGTTCGCCATGATCCCACCCCCGCGCCTACATCAGACCCTTGAGCATGCCGTCCCAGTACAGAACCGGCAAGAACGACTTCTTGAGCACGTACATGCTGAACCGCTCCTGGCCCTGATCGAACGGGAAGGTCTCCTCCGGCTCGTGGCTGTAATCGAACTCGGCGAGGATCAGTCTGCCGTAGCCCGTCACCAGAGGGCAGGAGGTGTAGCCATGATATTCGGCCTCGACCGGTCGGTTTTTCAGGTAGGCCGTCAGGTTGTTTATCAACACGGGCACCTGTTTGCGAATGGCCGCACCCGTCTTCGACGTGGGGAGGCCCGAGCAGTCGCCAAGGCTGAAAACATTCGGAAAGCGGACGTGTTGCAAGGTGAATTTGTCCACATCAACCCACCCGGCTTCGTTGGCCAACGGGCTTTCCTTGATCACATCGGGCGCGCTCATTGGCGGCACCACGTGCAACAGCTCAAACTCGAGGGCCATGGTCTGGCCCGTGTCCAGGTTCTCGAACACGGCGACCTTGTCGTCCGCCTTCACCTCGACGAGGCGGTGCTTGAAGTGCGGATGAATCTGCTTGCGTTCGACCACCTTCATCAGCGCGTCCGCATATTTCTTCACGCTGAAAATGGTGGGCGTTCCGGTGACGTAGTGAATCTGCGCTTTGTGACGGACGCCCTTTTTCCTCAGGTAGTCGTCCGCGAGGTAGGCGATCTTCTGCGGCGCGCCGCCGCACTTGATGGGGGTCTCCGGCATGGTGAACACCGCGTTCCCGCCGCGGAAGTTCTGCAGCGCATTCCACGTCGTCTGTACGTACTCGTACGTGTAGTTGCTGCAGATCCCGTTGCGCCCGATGTTGCCCTCGAGCCCTTTGATCTTGTTCCAATCCATCTGGATGCCCATGGCGACGACGAGCGCGTCGTACCCAACCGTCGATCCCGAGGCCAATTCGACCTCGCCCTGCTCCGGCCGGAAGGCGACGACGGCGTCGCGAATCCACACGGAGCCAGGCGGAATGAGCGATGCTTCATCGCGCACCGTCGCCTCCCGCGGCGCCGCGCCGGCGCCCACAAGGGTCCAGAGCGGTTGATAGTAGTGCTTGTCGGCAGGTTCAATGATGGCCACCTCACCTCGAAGCCGTGGTTCTTCGCGCAAGAGTCGCGCGGCCACGGAGATACCAGCTGTTCCTCCTCCGACGATCACGACCGGATAGCGCATAGAGCTCCCCCCCAACACGTTCTCGTGATGAAAGCCTTTTCGGACCTAAGCTTACAGGGGCGCTCTCCTTGTGCGCATCCGGGAAAACCCTGATTCTTCGTCGCTCGCCTGACGACAAAGAAAAAGGCACCCGAATGGTCGCCCATTCGGGTGCCTCCGTTCCTCGACGGAAGATCACATCATGTCGCCCATGCCCGCGCCGGGAGCGGGAGCCTTCTCCTTTTCCGGCTTGTCGGCAACCGCAGCCTCGGTCGTGAGGAAGGTCGCCGCGACGCTCGCCGCGTTCTGCAGCGCGGAGCGCGTCACCTTCGCCGGGTCGACGATACCGGCCTCGAACATGTTGACCCATTCGCCGGTCGCCGCGTTGAAGCCGATGCCCGGCTGCTCCGTCTTCAGGCGCTCCACGATGATGGAGCCCTCGACGCCCGCGTTCTCCGCAATCTGGCGGACCGGAGCCTCGAGCGCCTTGCGGACGAGGTTCACACCCGTCAGCTCGTCGCCCTCAGCCTGCACGTTGTCGAGCGCCTTGATGACGTTCACGAGCGCAACGCCACCGCCAGGCACGATACCCTCCTCGACAGCCGCGCGCGTCGAGTTGAGCGCGTCCTCGATGCGGAGCTTCTTCTCCTTGAGCTCGGTCTCGGTCGCCGCACCCACCTTGATGACCGCGACGCCACCAGCCAGCTTCGCGAGACGCTCCTGCAGTTTCTCGCGATCGAAGTCGGAGGTCGTCTCCTCGATCTGCGCCTTGATCTGATTGATCCGAGCCTGGATGGCCGACTTGTCGCCAGCGCCGTCCACGATGATGGTGTTCTCCTTGCTCACGCGCACCTGGCGAGCGCGGCCGAGCTGATCCAGCGTCGTGTTGCGCAGTTCAAGCCCAAGCTCCTCGCTGATGACCTGACCACCCGTGAGGATGGCGATGTCCTGCAACATGGCCTTGCGGCGATCGCCAAAGCCGGGCGCCTTGACGGCCACGGCGTTGAACGTACCGCGGATCTTGTTGACCACGAGCGTCGCGAGCGCTTCGCCCTCCACATCCTCGGCGATGAGGAGCAGCGAACGGCCAGCCTGCACGACGCGCTCCAGCACCGGCAGGATCTCCTGGATGCTCGAGACCTTCTTGTCGGTAATGAGGATGAGCGGCTCGTCCAGCACAGCCTCCATCTTGTCCGCGTCCGTCACCATGTACGGCGAGATGTAGCCGCGGTCGAACTGCATACCCTCGACGACCTCAAGCTCGGTCGTGAAGCCCTTCGACTCTTCGACGGTGATCACGCCGTCGTTGCCAACCTTCTCCATCGCATCCGCGATGAGCTCGCCGATTTCGTTCGAACCAGCCGAGATGGCGGCAACCTCCGCGATGTTCTTGCGGCCCTGGACCGGCTTCGCGATCTTCTTCAGCTCCTCGACCGCAGCCGTCACGGCCTTCTCAATGCCGCGGCGGAGCACCATCGGGTTCGCACCAGCGGCGACGTTCTTCAGACCCTCGCGGATCATCGCCTGCGCCAGCACCGTCGCCGTCGTCGTACCGTCACCCGCGACGTCGTTGGTCTTCGTCGCGACTTCCTTCACGAGCTGAGCACCCATGTTCTCATACGGATCCTCGAGCTCGATCTCCTTCGCGATGGTCACACCGTCGTTCGTGATGAGCGGAGACCCGAACTTCTTCTCCAGCACCACGTTGCGGCCCTTCGGCCCGAGCGTCACCTTGACCGCATCCGCAAGCGCATCGACTCCGCGCATCATCGCACGGCGAGCTTCTTCACCAAAGCGAATCTCTTTTGCCATGTTGCATACCTCCCTGACGACTGTGGAATGTTCCGTTCATGGAGCGTTTTTCACGTCAATCCGGCATTACTTCTCGACAATCGCCAAGATGTCGCTCTCGCGCAGGATCAAGAGCTCCTCGTTGTTCACCTTGACCTCGGTGCCCGCGTACTTCGAGTAGATGACGCGATCGCCGACCTTGACCTCCATGGCCACGCGGTTGCCCTTCTCATCGAGCTTCCCCGGGCCAACGGCGATCACTTCGCCCTCCTGCGGCTTTTCCTTCGCGTTGTCCGGCAGGAAAATCCCACTAGCGGTCTTTTCCTCACGCTCCACCGGACGGACCACCACGCGATCAGCGAGCGGCTTCAACATTGCGAACGACCTCCTTGCGAGATGTAGTTCCGAACCTTTGTTAGCACTCTCGCTCGGTGAGTGCTAACACCATGGACTATGATAATCGGTTCGCTGCGAGAGTGCAACAGGGAATTCAACTTTTTTGCGGGCGATGTGGAAGAGGGCGCGGAAGCCTTTCCTCACGCCGGAACCGTGGGCGCGGCGAGCGCGCCCTGGCGCCACCGATCTCGCCACCACGCCAGGAGATCCGCAGCCTGATGAGGGCGAAACATCGGCACCGGGAACCCCATCGGCGCCCAATCGGGCGAGACGACCGCCGCGATGGCGAGCGCACCGGATTCGAGGAGCTGTCTCCACTCGTCCTCGCCCCGCACCACCGCGATCTTCGCGTGCGCCGCGCGCTTGCCCCCCTCCGCGATCACGACGTCCACATCCGCGACGGCGCGAATGGCCGCGAACCACTCGGGAAAGCCGCCCTCCTGTCGCGATCGCAGAAGAAACCCGTGCTTGCTCGCGACCATCGTCACCGACGCGCCGGCGGCCGCTGCGCGGGCGGTGTCGGATCCGGGCTTCTCCCAATCGTCGGGCGCCTCGTCCGCGTGGCCGTCGTGCTTCAGGTAGGCCACACGAAGGCCTTGCGCCGCCGCTTCGGCCACAAGCGCTTCCGCGAGACACGACTTGCCGGAGCCCGAAAAGCCCGCAATGCCGATGATGACAGGGCCCTCCGCGTCACGCATTGAGCCAGCCACCCACGCCCAGGACGGCGATGTCCCGCTTGCGAACACGAAGCCCGGTGAGGACGCGCGGCAGCAGTCGGTCGAACGACGTGATGGGATCGTAGATGACGGCGCCCGGCAGTCCGAAGATGGCCGTGTCGTTCCGATACGCGAGCATGAGCATGGACCCCGGCAGCATGGGCGTGCCGTACGTCACCACTTCCGTCGCGGCGTCCCGGATGGCACCCGGCGAGCGGTCGTCGGGATCCACCGACATCCCGCCCGTGACGAGGACGAGCGTCGCCCCTTGCTCGCATGCCTCGACGATGGCGTCCGCGATTCGATCGCGCTCGTCGCCGACGAACACTTGGTGCACGTCCTGGATGCCGTAGCGCGCGAGCTTCGCCCGCAGCACGGGCCCGAACTTGTCCTCCACCCGCCCGTGCAGGATCTCGCTTCCCGTGGTCACAATCCGCACCTTCTGGGGCTGATACGGCAACACGTCGATCACGGTGCGCTTCTGCGCCTGCGACGCGATGACCTCCACAGCGCGAACCTTGTCCTCGGCGATGACGAGCGGAATGGGGCGCACGGCGGCGAGGCTTGTCCCCCGCGTCACGTGCTGAAACGGCCGCTTGGTCGCGATGGAGATCTCGTCGATGGTGTTCATGGCGGTCACGCGTCTCGCGTCCACCCACAGCATCCCGTCCCGCTTCGCGCGAAGAATGACCTTGCCCTCCGAGACTTCGGACAGCTCCACGCCCTCGCCCGCGATGGCCTGAGCCATGCGGAGGGCCGCGTCGTCTTCGTGCAACTCTCCCGGCTCGAGCTCCAGGATGTACAGATGCCGCTTTCCCATGTCGAGCAGGACCGGGATGTCCTCCTCCCGCACCACATGGCCCCGCTTAAATTGGCGCCCCTTGAATTCTCCGGGCACGATGCGCGTCATGTCGTGCGCGAGCGCCAAACCAATCGCGTCTTCGACAGGCACTTCTCGCCGGATCACGCGTCTCCCTCCCTCTCCAGCCAGGCCTCGTACTCCTCCGGCCGATGAACCGGCCGGACGGCCCAGGCATCTTCGAACGCGACGGTGCAAATCGCAAGCCCCTCGAGAGCCCGCAGAATCCGCTTCTCCCCACGCGCCGCACAGGCCGCCATGGCCCGCACCGCGCGCTCGGCGTAGACGGCGGCGAGCGGCTGAATCCTCCCCTCGCGCTCCGCGGCGGCGACGTCGGCACCGGTGCGCTGGAACGCGGACACAAGGGCCTGCACGGCGTCTTTGGAGATCCCCGGAAGATCCCCCGCCAGCACGAGGAGCGGCGAGATCGCCGACGGATCGCGCGCCGCAAAGCGGCCGAGCGCGGCGAGCGGCCCCTGGTAGCATTCCCCATCTTGCACCCATGCGATCTCGCCCGTCACCCACGGTTCGATGGTGCTCTGCACGGACTCGTCCGCATACAGCACGGCGACGCGCGGAGCGACCTTTTCCGCCACGCGCACGACGTGGCCCGCGATCGGAATCCCGCCCTTTTCTCGCGGAAGCAGGAGCTTATTCCCCCGCTCTCCCATCCGCGTCGACGCGCCGCCCGCGAGCACGACGGCCCACTTCACGCTCTGCAGGGCACGAGCCCCCTCTCGGTGAGAAGCTGATGCATGCGGACGTCGTGCGGGTGGCGAGGCAACGCATCCGCCAACTGTTCGACGAAACACACGCCGATCCGCCGGATGGATGCCGCCTCCGGCCGTTTGAAGTAGCGATCGTAAAAGCCGCCACCATACCCAAGTCGCGTGCCGTCTGCCGCAAACGCAAGGCCCGGAACCAGGACGGCCGCCATCTCGTCGGGCCGGATCACTGGCGCGCGGGGCCCGGGCGCTGGGATGCCGTACGCTCCGGTGCGCAGGTCCGCGAGGGACGCGACAGCGCAGAACTCCATGTGCGAAGGTCCTTCCACGCGCGGGAAGGCGATCTTCGCGCCCTCCCGAAGGAGCGCCTCGGCCAAGGGTGCGAGATCGACCTCGCCGTGGACGGCCGCGTACAGCCCGACGAACCCGTTCATGGGAAGCGCGCGGAGCAACGCCTGCGCATGCGCGCAGATGGCCTCCTCCTGACGGCGCCTCGCGTCAGGCAGGATGGCGGCTCGTTTCACGCGATACTGGTTGCGCAGCGCCTGCTTATCGGCTTCGATGGGAATCCGCCTCCCGCGTGTACAGCCCAAGTAGGTGGAACAGCCACGGCGCGAGCACGGTGGCCCAGGCGGCCACGGCCGCCGCGCGCACGTACTGCCACAAGGGCTCATCCAGATGCGCTTGTACCGCCAATTGTACCGCAACCACACCGCCCAGTGCGATCACGCCCGCTGCCACGCGCTTCCACAGGACGGGATCGATGGATGTGCGAAGAAACCGCTTCTCGAGCGCCGCGCCCGCGCCGCCCACGAGCAGAAACACCGCGTACACCGACGACGTGACGTCGCGCGCGAGGACGAGGAGGACAGCCGGGAAGAGAACGGCGAGCGCGATGGCGACGCCAAACGGAATGCCGCGGTACGTCCACCAGCGCCCGATTTGCCAGCCGAAAAAGCCCAGCCCAAAGCCCGATATCCAGCCGATCACGACATCCATCGGCCAGTGAAGCCCGAGATAGACGCGCGAGATCCCGACGGCGAGCGACAGGAGGATAGCGAGAAGGAGCCACACCGGGCGGCGCAACCACAGCGCTAGCGCCGTGAAGAACGTCATCGTCCCTTGGGCGTGGCCGCTCGGCATCGAGAGGCCCGTCGCGGAACGGAGATAACCGGACCGAATCCCAGGCACACCGACGGGCCGGACGATGTGATAATAGGACTTGAGCCACGCGTTCAGGTACATGCTGGTGAAAAACACGTAGGCAAGCCGCATGCCGAGGACGCGATCGACGGCGAGCATCAGGACGGGCAGCGCGGCGAAGTAGAACGACTCGTTGCCCAAGTAGGAAAACGCCACGGCCAGCCGATCCAACATGGCCGAATGATACGACTGCAACCACACGATGAGGTCATATTGCCAGGTGAAGCCTTGCGGCAACGGGAACGACGCTCTGGACATGAAGGAGCCTCCCCACCTCGTCCAAACTTGGCTGCTAGAGTGTATGGACAAAGGAGCGTACGTATGATCGTTTTGCAGGCGAATCGGGTGAAAAAGAGCTACGACGGGATCGAGGTGTTGCGCGGGGCTTCGCTCACCGTCCGCGCGGGCGACAAAATCGGGCTCGTGGGACCGAACGGCGCGGGCAAGTCGACCCTCATGCGCATCCTCACGGGGGAAGAGGCGCCGGACGAAGGCAGCGTGTACGTGAAGAGCGGCGCCGAGGTCGGCTACGTGGCGCAGTTCATCGGCCGTGGGGACGACATGCGCGTGTACGACTTCGTCGCCGAGGCCAAGCGCCCCGTTCAGCAACTGGAGCGCGAGTTACGCGATCTCGAGGCGCGGATGAGTGATCCGGCGCTGTACGAAGACGAGGCGCGGTTTGCGGAGATCGCGCACCTGTACGAGGAGCGGACGCGCCGCTTCGAAGCGCTGGGCGGTTATCAGTGGGAGACGGACGTCCGCCGCGTCCTCGCCGGGCTCAACTTTCCGCGCGAGATGTACGACGCCCCCATTTCGGCGCTCTCCGGCGGACAGCGGACGCGGCTCGCCCTCGCAAGGCTCCTCGCGGCGCGCCCGGACGTCCTGCTGCTCGACGAGCCCACGAACTACCTCGATATGGACACGCTGGCCTGGCTGGAGGACTTTTTGTCGCACGGGGAGATGTCGCTCGTCGTGATCTCCCACGACCGGTATTTCCTCGATCGCGTCACGCGCCTCACGGTGGCGCTGGAGGGTGGAAAGACGCGGGCCTACCCGGGGCCCTATCGCGTCTACCTGGAGATGCGCGCCGCCGAGCGCGAGGAGATGTGGCGGCGGTACGAAGCACAGCAGGACGAGATCGCCCGGATGGAGGCGTTCATCGAGCGGAACATCGCGCGGGCGTCCACGCACCGAAGAGCGCAGAGCCGCCGCCGGATGCTCGAGCGCATGGAGCGGATCGAGCGCCCTCCCGCGGACGATCCGTCGCTTTGGATGCGGTTTTCCGTGCGGCGCACCTCGGGCGAGGACGTGCTCGAGGTGCGCGATCTCGCCATTGGCCATCGCGGCCAGGCGCTCGCGCGCCACATCAGCTTCCGCGTCCAGCGCGGCATGCGGCTCGCCATTCTCGGCCCGAACGGCGCCGGCAAGACCACGCTTCTTCGCACGCTCGTCGGGGAACTCCGGCCCATCGGAGGCTGGTTCCGCTTCGGCCAGGGCGTCGATCTCGGCTATTACGCCCAGGAGGATGGGGGACTTCCGCCAGACGAGCGCGTGATTGACGTCGTGTGGAACGCCTACCCGGACCTCGACCACACCTCCGTGCGAAAGCTCTTGGCGCAGTTCTTGTTCCGCGGGGAGGATGTGTTGAAACCCGTCGGCGCGCTTTCCGGCGGCGAACAGAGCCGCCTGAGACTGTGCCTGCTCATGCAGAGCGGCGCCAACGTCCTCATCATGGACGAGCCCACCAATCACCTCGACATCCCGAGCAAGGAGGCGCTCGAGGCGGCGCTCGCCGATTACGATGGCACGCTCATCTTCGTCTCGCACGATCGGTACTTCATCGACAAGCTCGCGACGCACGTCGCGGTGCTGAAACCCGATGGGATGGAGTGGTACATCGGCAACTACACCGACTACGTCGAGAAGGTGATGGAGAACGAGCGACTCAAGCGCATCGAGGGCGTGGCGGACGAAACGGAGGAAGGCGGTGGTGTCACACAGGAGGTCGCCGAAGAGCCACCGGCCCGGCGGCGCATCCGCTCCAGTGAAGCGCGCAAGCTGGAGGCCGAGATCGCGCGGTGGGAGGAAGCCGCTCACCGCATGGAGCGAGAGATGGAGCAGGTGGCGAAGGAGCAGAGCGAAGCCGCGGTGGCGCAGGAGATTGAGCGGTTGCGCGAGCTCGACGCGCGCTACAGGCGCCTTGAGGCGGAATACCAGCACGCGCTTGAGCAGTGGGAAGCAAAATCGCTGGAACTCGAGAAACTGCGAAAAGCGCTCGAGGACTGGCACGGCTAGAAAGATTTCGCCGGGAAGCGCCCTTTCGAATGCGGACAATGTTCAGTTATCCACATTGTCCACCGACTTATCCACAAGCTCGATCGCGGCCGTTTCGAGGCTTTTCGACACGTTTCCACAACATCCACAGCGCGATTTGCCCAAGTTATGCACAGGAACGGCCGTTCGCGGCGGGACGGCGGATCCGCGTGTTCGTCATCCTGCCCTCGGGGAACCCCAATCGAGTAGGAGGGGGCGGCTAGCCCCCGTCCTCTCACACCACCGTACGTGCGGTCCCGCATACGGCGGTTCATGAAACTCCACGGAGTTCGAGATATCGCGTGTACATGCTCCTAAGTCCCAGTTT
>Ga0208683_100348_pt1 | contig 18976 bp, 18 predicted proteins | sample BED_Mat_host_9_1_FD_187141 | JGI IMG/M metagenome (GOLD analysis project Ga0208683, IMG submission 187141) | Extremophilic microbial mat communities from Yellowstone National Park, USA - BED_Mat_host_9_15 (SPAdes) (version 3) | ecosystem: Environmental > Aquatic > Thermal springs > Hot (42-90C) >... | reverse complement strand
ACTCTTTTTCATAGTTTAATAATTCTTTCCATATTTTTATTTTATTATCATCTAAATAAAATGTTCTATCCAAATTATTTATTTCATTTACAATTGTTTTGATTGTTGAAGTTATATATCTATAATTTTCTTTTGCTTGATTTATACTTTCTTCATTTATATCAATTGGTTCTCTATAATGATAGGACCCAATATAAAATCTAGTAATATCTTCTCCATATTTATCTAAAAATTCTTTTGCAGGTATTATATTTCCTAAACTCTTACTCATTTTTTCTCCTTTAATTTTTATAAATCCAATGTGTAACCAATATTTTACCCATGGATGTATATTAAATCTAGCCTCCGATTGTGCAATTTCATTTTCATGATGTGGAAATATTAAATCTTGACCACCAGAATGTATATCAAATTGTGGTCCTAAATATTTTGATGACATTGTAGAACATTCAATATGCCAACCAGGTCTTCCCTCTCCAATTTCTGTATTCCAATATGGTTCATCTTCTTTTTTAAATTTCCATAATGCAAAATCATATGGGTGTTTTTTATCTTCTAAGAATTCTGTTTCTTGTTCCCATTGTTCTTTTTTTGTTCCAGACAATTGTCCATAATATTGATATTTATTTATATCATAATATATACTATATTTTCCTTTGTATGCGTATCCTTTATTTATTAAATCTTTTATAAAATCTACAATATCATTAATATGTGTTGTAACCCTTGGATTTATATAAAATGGTAAATTATTTAATCTTTTTATTTGTTCTAAATGATATTTTATATATTCTTCAGGTATTTTTTGCCATTCATTTAATAAATTTAGTTCTCTTGCTCTTTTTATTATTTTATCATCTATATCTGTAAAATTGCTAATTGCTATATCTATATATCCAAAATATCTGAATATTCTTCTTATAATATCTAAAGAAATTTCTGACCTTAAATGACCTATATGTGATGTATCATATGGTGTTATTCCACAATGATATATTTTTACAAAAGGGAATTCTATTGGCTCAAATATCTCTTTTTTCTTTGTTAATGTGTTATATATATAAATTACACCGGTTGTCATTCATTTCAAATAATTATAAAAATATATTTAAAAAGATATTTTGAATATTATAAAAATGAATAATATTTTTAAGGATATGATAAAAAGTAAAATAGGAATTATTTTAATTATAATATTTTTTATAATTGGTTATTTTTATATTAAATCAATATTCTTAGGTTTGTCATTATATCCAATTTATATAAAAATTCTTGTATACTTATATGTAATTTTATTTTCTTTAAATTTTGCTTTAATATCTTTTATGATAATTAATTATAGGAAATTTTATACAGGAAATATTTTATCATTTATCTCTGCAATATTTGGTTTTGCTGGATTATCGGGATGCTTAGCGGGATGTAGTACAGGTTCTTTTGCAATCTTAGTTGCAACAATTGCTCCAATATTTAGGTTAAATATATTTGAATTTGGAGAACTTCTATTAATTGTTAGTGATATTTTGTTTATAGTGAATTTAATATTTTTGTTGGGATTAAATAAAAGAAAAGATATTAAAAAATTGAAGATTTCAAAAAATAATGAAGAAGATTTAAATTGTCGTAAATGTTGATTTAATAATTGGTTTAGAATAAATAAAATAATTCTATTAATACAGTAAATCTCCTAAAAATTGATTTAATTTAATATATAAAAAACTCTTTATATTATTAATTCTTTTACTTTGTTTTTTAAATATAATTTCTTATATTTTAAAATTTTAGAAGATATAAAATAAAATACGCGGCGGTGCCCGAGAGGCCAAAGGGGGTCGGTTGAGGTCCGATTGGATAAGATCCGCCAGGGGTTCAAATCCCCTCCGCCGCACTTTGATTTATTTTTAAGTTCTAATTATCGATAAAGTAATTTCTAGATTAATTTGGTTAATATTTTAATAATATACTAGATAAACATAATATAAAACCATAAAATTATCCATTATATCTTTTTCTTATCTAATTTATTTATTATATTCAAAGGATTAATTATTCAGCAAAAATTTATAAATTAAAAAAATGGATATAATATGAGTATGAAATCTATTTCTCCAATAATAGCAACTATATTAATTATTGTTATTACTGTTGCAATTGCTGGAATTTTTTATGCATTTACTTCTGGTACTTTTGGTTCTTTAACCCAATCATCATCTCAACAAATTCAACAACAATCTAAAATAACATCATTTACAATAAATAATGTATATTGTTCAAATAATATAATATATTTTAATATCTATAATAATGGAAATATACCTATTAATATAAATAATTCTCAAATAATATTTACAGATAATAACGGAAATACCATATCTATAAATGGAAATAATATTATATGTAATAATGGAAATATAATACCTATAGGAAGTAATATTTTATGTTATATTAACCTGTATTCATGTTATTATAATGTTACAAATTATATAAAAAGTATGAATTTTGTATATAATGGAATTAGTTATAATTATGATATATTAAATAATAATAATTTTAATTTATTATATGCTCCTAATAATTCTAGTAGTAATTCAACATTAGGTTCATCCACTAATACTACTAGCATTAGCTCAGGATACATTCCAATAACAGTATATAATACTCAATCTATCCCAACTCCCGCCCCATTTCAACAAGATATTGCTATTTGTAACGGAACCCTAAATATAGGTATATCATTTGCTTATATAAATAATGCAACATTATTTAATGAAATAAATAGTAATGGATCAAATGTTTATTTTTCAACATCATATAATAGTAATCCTAATATTTACTTATGGTATGAAGGTAAAGAAAACTTAAACGGAACATATTGTGATGTATGGTGGATAAATTTATCTAATGGAATTCCTGCTAATTCAAATATAACAATATATATGTATATAGGACCTACTAACGCTAATTATTATTCTAAATATTATCCATATGTAGGTGAAGCACCTCAATTATCATCAATATATGGACAATACGATAACGGAAATTATGTATTTAATTATTATTGGAATTTTAATGGAACAACGTTACCAAGTGGATTTACTATTAGTAATTTTTGTGGTTCTTCCAATACTGCTACCATAACAGTAAATAATGGTTTAACATATTCTTCGGGTTTAGATAATTGTCAAGTATTATATTATTCTACATCTACCTTTTCGCCACCCATTGTTTTTGAAACTTATGCGGAGGGTACAATTGTAGGGGTCAGTAATGAGGTAGGTGCAGGAATATCTAGTGGTACATATTTTTCTTCTACTACAAACTTTTGGCTTTCAGAACTAAATGTTGGTATTAATGTATATAATGTTTGGAGCTATTATATAGCTGGTGGTGTAACCTATACAAATGACCAAATGGCTTTAAATACTTTTTATGTTTTTGGTGTAGCATCTTCAGGTTCATCATCAATGGTTTATGCTTATGGTTCGGGGATTTTTTATTATGTAACTTCAACAGCTTCTTTTCCATCTTCTTTTTATATTTTACCAGTAGATATTGATGGTTATGCGTTACAAGTAGTTTATTGGACAAGAATTAGAGCATATCCTCCAAATGGTGTAATGCCTTTAATTTATATTAGTTAATTTTTCAATATTAAATAATAATTTATTATTTAAAGTATAGTAAACACCTTTTCAATAAGTCTTTTATTTTTCATAATATCTATTTATTTTATGATAGTAATTGTTGTAGGAGTACCTGGTGTTGGAAAAACTTCAGTAATTAATGAAGCTAAAAAAAATTTAAAATATGAATTTAAAGTTGTAAATACTGGAGATATTATGTTTGAATTAGCAAAAGAAAAATACAATATAAATAACAGAGATGAAATAAGAAAGAAATTAACATTTGAACAACAAAAAGAAATACAAAAGGAAGCAATTAAAAGAATAAAGAAAATGGAAAAGGAAAGTGATATAATTTTAGATACACATTTAGTAATAGAATCATATGAAGGATATATTCCTGGTATGTTAAGAGATTATGCAGAAATTTTAAGACCAGACGGAATTGCAGTAATAATATCAGATCCAGATAAAATTTTTGTTAGAAGATTAAAAGATATTCAAATTAGAGGAAGGGATATAGAAAATTTAAAAAGAATTGAAATTCAGCAAAATTTGACAATATATTTCACTACAATATTTATGTTTGAATATAGTACAATAGTAGAAGTAATAAATAATGAAGAAGGGCTATTAGAAGAATCTGCAAAAAAATTTGCAGAATTTTTAAATAAATTAAAGGAAAGTAAATTGAATAAATAATTATATTTTTATTTTTATAATTTAGTTATATATAATATCCAACTTTAAATTAAATTTCTATCCAATATTTTCTATATAGGTTTGGGACTAATATTGGTAAGATAGAATTGAATATTAATGGACCCGCGGGGATTCGAACCCCGGAAGGATCTCTCCAATCGGACCTGAACCGATCCCCTTCGTCCACTCGGGCACGGGTCCATAATTTAATATAGTTTAAAGAATTATTTATCTTATATGATTAGGGTATTGTTTATAGATTTATATAAAAAAGAATCAAGAAATTATATAACCGATTCAAGAACATTGGATTACTCAATTGATTTGCATTTTGATTATAAAACATATGAAAAAGATCCATTTGAAAATAACCTAACAATATTTTCTGTTGGTCATCAAAAAAATAAAGATAATATAAATTCATTAATTATTTATAGATCTCCAATAACTGGTTCTCTAGATATTAATTTATCCTCTTTTGGTAAGTATATTAAATTAACAGGTAATGATATAATAGTTTTATATGGAAAATTGGATAAAAAATATTTTCTAATTATAGAAAATGATAATGTTATATTTTTAGAAAAAGATATATCTGAAGATATATATAAAAGAAAAGAAGAATTATATAATACTTTAAAAGATATATATGGTGGGAAAGATTTTATTATTTTATTAAGTGGATTGGGATCAAAATTTACGATATATGGGAATTTAGTTATATTTGAAAATAATAAAATAAAAGTTACAAAAGGTGGAATTGGATCAGTATTATATAGATATCATAATATATCTGGTTTATCAATTGGAGGAGATAATAAAATTGAAAATAAAAGATTAGATATAGAATTAATAGAAGAAGGAAAAGAATCAATAAGGGATTTTTATCAATCTATACCAGATAAAATTCCAATTTTAAATTATAAAAATATATATTTATCTGAAGAAGAAAATAAAAAGATATTTGATGATTATATATATCCTTTAGTTAATAATTTAAAGAAAGAATATCCATATGAACCTTTTAATATTTTAGGACCATTTTTAGGAATATTAAATGAAGAATATATAAGAGATCTAATTGAATTATTAAATAGATATGGTTTAGATACATTATATTTAGGATATATTTTAGGAACAATTCTAGAAGGATTGTATATTGGAAAAGTATCAATTAAAGATTTAAATAAATCATTATATGATTTTAATAATTTAGATAAATCTTCAGAAATAAATTATAATATTGCAAAATATTTAATAGAAAAAGATGTATATGGAGAATTATCATTATTGGGAAAAGATATAAGATATATTTCTAATTTATTTGATTTAAATGATATCTCGGTTTATATTCCATTTAATAATAAAAGTTCTACAGTATTTAATCCATATATTTCTTTAGGATTGTTTTTACCAAATTTAATATATGATAAATATTTTTCAGATTATTTAATGAATGCAATGAATCCAGTCGAATATTCAGGATTTAATTTTGGGAAATTTGAATCAACATATGAAATAAATAATGTAGATAATGTTGAAAATATTGGATTAAATGTAAAAAAGGAAAAAAGATTTTCTAAGATATTTGAATATCATAAATTGACTAATTCAATTCCTGATAAAAATTATCCAAAAAGACTGGTAGATATATATAATAAAATAGCAAAGAAATATAATATAAATTATACATTTGATCAATATTTTAATGAATATTTTAATTCATATCAAGAAATAATATATAATAAAGCCCCCGTAGTGTAGCTAGGACAACATTCCGGGCCTCGGTCCTGGAGATCGGGGGTTCGAATCCCCTCGGGGGCATTTAAAATTATACTTTTCTTATCCTTGCAATATAAAAACCTTCTGTATCATTATCCCAAGGCCATAATCTTATTGTATTCTTTATTTCTTCTTCATGTTCTAATTTATATCCATTATAATCGGAAATTATTTCAGATTTCTTTAAGTTTGGTATTTCTATTTTTTCAATTTTGGCATTTTCCCTTTTAGATAATAGATAATCTATTATAAATTCATTTTCTAATGGTTCAACAGAACATGTAGAATAAACCAGAACTCCATTATTCTTTAATAAATCAAAGGCAGTTAATAATAATTTCTTTTGTAAATTTGCCAATCTACTTATTGTATCTTCATTCCATATCTTTAATGTTTTATATGACTTCCTTATTGCACCAGTTCCAGAACATGGAGCATCCAATAAAATTTTATCAAATTTTAAATTTAATTTATACAATTTTCTTCCGTCCATCATTGTTATAATTGCATTTACTACACCCATTTTTTGTAAATTTTCACTTAATGCTTTAATTCTATTAGTGGATATATCATTCGCAATTATTAATCCTTCATTTTCCATATGCATTGCAATTTGTGTTGTTTTAGAACCTGGTGCTGCTGCTACATCTAAAACTAAATCATCTTTTTTTAAATCTAATGCTAAAGGTGGTATCATTGATGCAGCTTCTTGTGGATAATAATATCCCAATTGAAATTCTATAGTATTTCCAATATCTCTTCTTTCACCCTTTATCCAGAATCCATGTTTATAGAAAGGTATTCTTTCAATTTTCCATCCATATTCTTTTAATCTAGATAATACTTCTTTTGCATTTATATTTAAATTAAAAGGATTTTGCTTTAAATTATATAAATTATCAATTTTTTCATATATTTCTTCTAATTCCCTTTCTTTTAAATGATCTTGTTTTGATAATAATATTTCTTTTATGTTTTCAAAATTTATATTATCCTTTACTTTTATTGTATTAATTCTTATAGATTTCTTTAATAATTTAAAAGACCATTCTAAAAACAATTCATATTTATCTTCCAATAATTCTTTAAAATGTTCTTCAAAACTATTTTTAATTATCATCAGAAAAATATTTTTTCATCATTTTTCAGAAGCGTAATGCTTCTTCATTAAAAAATATTTATTATTTCTTATTTTTAAACCTATCTATAGCCTCATTAATTATCTTTAATGCTTCTTCCTTTCCTCTAAATTCTTTAACTTTAACAAATTTTCCAGGTTCTAATTCTTTGTAATGTTCATAAAAATGTTTTATTTGATTTAATATTGCTTCTGGTAAATATTTTATATCTTTTATATTTGAAAATCTTGGATCTATTTTTTCATGTGGTACTGCAATTATTTTTCTATCAATTCCGTTTTCATCTTCTGTTATTAATACACCGATTGGCCTTGCCCTTATTAATACTCCAGGAATAAATGATTCATATGTAATAACTAAAGCATCTAGCGGATCTCCATCTTCTTCTAAAGTTTCTGGTATAAATCCATAATTAAATGGATAAAACATTGCGGTATATAATATTCTATCTACCTTTATTACTTTCTCTTCTTCATCGAATTCATATTTTATATTGCTACCCTTTGGTATTTCTATGAATACATTTATATCCTCTGGAGGTTGCTTTCCTGCCTTCATTTTTATTATAGTTTGCTATCTTTTTATAAATTTATTTTTTATAATAAAAAATTATGGGTAGAATACTTCATGGTAAATTTAGAAGAGAAGCTAATAAAATATTAGAAAAATATTCAAATTTATTTACTACAGATTATAAGAAAAATGTAAAAATATTAGAAGTTGTGTCCGAAATTCCATCAAAAAGATTAAGAAATATGTTGGCTGGATATATAACAAGGCAAATTAAGAAATTACAAAGCTCATGATGGCAGAACAAACAATAATATATATAGGAAATAAGCCATTTATGAACTACGTAACAGCTGTAGCAATGCAATTTACAAGCCAGGATGCAAAGGAAGTTGTAATAAAGGCAAGGGGAAGATATATATCTAGAGCAGTAGATGTAGCAGAAGTAGTAAGGAAGAAATTTATGGCAGGACAAGTCGATATAAAAAGTATAAGTATAGATTCTGAAGAAAGGCAAGTAGATCAAAGTGGTAAAAAGAGAAGGATATCAAGTATAGAAATTGTACTTGTTAAAAAACAGTAATCTTTTTTATATTTTTTGATAATTATTTATTTAATATAGCGGGGTAGGGCAGCTAGGAGTGCCCGGGGGGCTCATAACCCCCAGGTCGGAGGTTCAAATCCTCCCCCCGCTATTTATTTTAAAAAGATTCTATTTATTAAATTATAATGCAAATAGGTATTACTGGAAAACCAAATGTTGGAAAGTCTACTATGTTTAAAGCGATAACATTACAAGATGTTGCAATTGCAAATTATCCATTTACTACAATAGAACCAAATAAAGGTTATGGATATGTTAGAGTAGAAGATATCGGACTAGAATTTAATGTTAAATCAAATCCAAGATATGGTTTTATAAAGGGAAAATATAGATTTGTTCCGATAGAGATATTAGATATAGCAGGGTTAGTTCCTGGTGCACATGAGGGTAGAGGTTTAGGTAATAAATTTTTAGATGATGTAAGGCAGGCAGATGCATTGATACATGTAATAGATATTTCAGGTTCAACAAATGAAGAAGGACAATATATTGGTCCTGGAAATTACGATCCAATAAAGGATGTAAAATGGTATGAAGAAGAAATAGATTGGTGGTTTTACGGTATAATAAAGAAAAATTTGGAAAAGAATATAAGAAAAATAAAAAATGAACATTTGGAATTAGGTAAAGAATTGGCAAAATTAATTTCTGGATTAAATGTTAAAGAAGAACATGTATCAAAAGCATTTAATGAATTGAAAATTAATCAAGATGATTATGATATAATAAATGATGATAAAAGATTATTTGAGTTTTCATCTAAAATTAGAAAAATAGCAAAACCAATTGTTATTGCGGCAAATAGGGTAGATATAAATACAGATATTGCAAAGAAAAATTTAGAAAGATTAAAGAAAGAATATCCAGATAAAGTTATAATACCTACCTCAGGTTATGCAGAATTAATATTAAAAGAATTTGATAAACAGGAAAAGATATTTTATATACCTGGGGAAAGTTATTTTGAAATTAAAGGAGATTTAAATGATAAAGAAAAGAAAGCTTTAGAGTTTATTGAAAATTATATATTTAAAGAATTTGGAAGTACTGGTGTTCAAAATATTTTAGATATAACTATATTTGATGTTCTAAAATATGTAGCGGTATTTCCTGGGGGTGTGGATTCTTTAGCAGATAAGGAAGGAAGAATATTGCCAGATTGTTTTTTAATGCCTCCAGGGAGTACTGTAATAGATTTTGCAAATAAAATACATTCTGATTTGGCAAAGAATTTTGTAAGAGCTATAGATGTTAGGACAAGAAAATTCTTAGGAAAGGATTATATATTAAAACATAAAGATGTGATTCAGATAGTTGCAAATGCATAGATTTATAAAAATGTTGTGAAAATTCTAATATTATGATAATACCTATTAGATGTTTTACATGCGGAAAACCAATTGGACATTTATATGAAAGATATATTAAATTATTAAATGAAGGTAAAACAATGAAAGAGGCTTTAGATGAATTGGGATTGGAAAGAGCCTGTTGCAGACAAGTATTTCTAGGACACGTTCAACAAATAGAAATAATTGCTAAGTTGAAGAAATTTTAGTTTTTCTTAATTGAACAATTTTTCTTATACTTATTAAAAATATTGAAATACCAAAAAACAATATTATTGGATTTGGATATATACCATAATTAGATGCTACATTTCTTACTGCTATATCTATTATATTATTAGAATTTAATGTAAAAGCTGAAAACAAGATTAATATTGATATAAATAATGAAATTATATAACCGTATAAATTATCTTTTCTTATTAAATAAATTGAAAATATTGATAATAAAAAAACTATAAATAAGAAAATATTGATTGAAATATTAATATAATCTGGAAAAATTGATGGATATATAATAAATGATATTAAGTCCAAAAATGTTTCTACAGAAAATAATAGTAAAATCATATACAAAAACTCCTTTATTATATCTATATTATTCATATTTTTTTGAATTATAGAAAAATTTAAAAACTAATTATTGTAACTCTTAAGTATAATTCTAATGCCTTTGATACAATTTCTTTATTTTCTTCAAATTAATCTTCTCTATGTTGTATAATTATATCTATTAATTTATTATCATTAATTTTAATATCTTTAATTAAATTATAAATATTGTTATTATAGTCCTTTTAATGATATTTCTATATCTGCAACTAATATTTTAGGTAATTCAGATTCTTCTATTTTTTCATTACAAATATAATTTTTCTAATCCTTTTTTACTTGTTGACATTTTAATTCTAGATGAAAAATATATAAATTTAATATTATCATTATTCCTTATAATCTGGAATGTTCCTATATCTTCTGGGGAAAACATTAAAATTGAAATTGATTTTAATATTTTTTCATAGAATTAAGAATTCTATACCTAAAATCGTCATAATTTATTTGAATTTCAAAATTATTTAAATTGTTTCTATTTAGTTCAAATTTATAATCTAGATTCAATGAATAAGATTCTATTGTAGGATATTTTTCAAATTCTATAATTGAAAGAAAATTCAAGTTATCGTTAAATATTTTCATTTGTTCTTTGATAATACCAGAGGTTTTATATATTATCTCATATACATAAGGGATTTCTATAGTATAAGGTTTACTTATATAATATATATTTGGAAAATATTCTTGATTGTTAAGTAATAGTATAAGTGATAAGGATAAAGGAATGTAAATTTTATCGACAAATCTTTTATCTAAATTCTTCTTTAGTTTTTTATATCTTCTATAGTTGTAAAATAGTATACTCTTGCTTTTATCAATTTTTTATCGTCATTCTATTTTGGATTTTTTAATAAAATTGATTCAGGAAGTTTTGTTCTTGAATATTCAACAAAATATATATCATCTCTTCTTTCTCCAATATTTTTAATATATTCTATAGAGGTATCAGCATTTCTTAATGATACTATAAGATGTGAATCTTTAGGAAAGTATAATATCTAGATGTTATATATCTATATATTTTGGGAAATATTAAATTCTTTGGTATTGCTACTGTTTTTGATCCTATCCTTATAAAATATGAAGCCCCTTCAAAAGAATTATTAGAGTTTATATAATTTCTAACACATTGAAAATAATCATCATAATTTTTTCATTTAGGCAAGATATATAATTATCCATAGATATAAAAATAATTAAATATTTTTAAATATTGTTTATTCTTAATTTTATTTCACATGCTCTACATATTTCTCTAGTAGTTGGATATCCACAAATTTTACATTTTCTTAATTTTATGTTATTTCCAATTTTATAATCCCTTTTAGCTTTATATATTATTTCTAAAATATTTCTTAAGAAATTTCTGTGAAATCTAGGATATTTGTCTTCCAACTTGTATAATTTTGATCTAATTATATCTCTAAATTCTCCAACAATAAAAGGGCATTCCCCAAAAGGTGGTTCTAAATTATTTAATATTGAATACAGTAGATTTTCTTTTTCTGTATTGAAATAGAAAGGCTTAATTCTAGGAATAAAATCCCCTTCAACTATTCCTACATATGGACCTTCTTTTAATAAATCTTTTAAATTTCCTTCGAAAATATTCATTAGAATTGTTTGAACTTCATCATTTAAATTATGTGCAGTTGCAAATTTATCCAAATTTAAATCTTTTGCAGCTTTCCACATTAACCACCTTCTCCATACACCACAAATTGTACATGATTTATGTTCTTTCGATATTTTTACTGCTTCATCTAATCTAATATTAAAATATTCAGTGAATCTATATATTTTTACATTTAAATTATATTTCTTTGAAATTTCTAATAACTTTTCTGTATCCTTATCCCTATAACCCCTTATTCCTTCATCAATATGAATTCCAAAAACTTCAATGTTAAAATATTCTTTATATTTATTTAAGAAAAACAATAATGCGTTTGAATCTTTTCCTCCAGAAACTCCAACACCAATTTTCTCTCCGGATTTTATCAATTTATATTTTTCAATTGTATTTATCGTTTTTTCTTCAAAATATTTTATAAAATGATCCTTACAATAATAATTTTCATCAATATATTTATATATTGCACTATTATTACAAAAACTACACTTCATTTATTTATTTCTCTTATGAAATAATCCTTTATTGCGGGTACAACATCATATATAAATTTACCCTTTACCCTTGTCCTAATTAATATTTTACTTTCAGTCATTCTTTTTAATATATTTGATATTGCATGAATTGTCGTGTCAGAATATCTTTCTTTAAATAATTTTAGTAATTCATTTACGGTTTTTGGACCATATTTTGTTATTAATTCTACTATATATCTTTGCTTTTCTGTTAATTTTAATAAATCTGTTGGTGGTTTCTTTGCTTCGTATATCTTTTCTACAATATCTTTATCAATAATATTTTTATTTTCTCTATATGCAATTAATAATGCCTCATACGAATACTTTAATATTTCCCTTGGTAAGCCACCTGATAAATTGTATATCTCTTCTATTGCATCTTCTGTAAATAGATCTGGATTACCTGCAAGTTCTAACCTTTTTTTAATTAGTAATTTACCGCTTTCAGGATCAAGAGATTTTAAATATATTTTTGTTATAATTCTTTCATATAATGTCCTATGTCCTTTTAATAATCTTTCTTCAAATTCTGGCAAGCCAGCTAATATAAATGTACAATTTGTTTGATCTGATATTACTTTTATCCATTCTAAAATATTATCATCACAAAATGTAGCTTCATCTAAAAATATTATTAGATTTTTCTTATTTAAATATTCCACTATGTTGAATTTCTTAAATTTATATATTATTCTTTCAAAAAAAGACAATTTATCAATAAAATATTCTTCAAATTCTTCCCTTTTTTCAAAAGGCCTATAAATATATACTTTATTCTTTGTTTTAAGATTATTATATATCCATAATAATAATGTTGTTTTTCCTGCTCCAGTAGGACCTGAAACTAAAACAATTTTTTCTTTATTATTTATCGAATTTAATAATTTTGTTCTTTCTAGATTATATCCAACAAAAGTTTCTAAAATTACCTCTAATTTAAAAGGATTATCTTTTAATTTAAAAAAATTAAGCATTTCAATATCATTCATATAAAATTGTTTAATAAAAATATTATTAAATTTAAATAATATGATATGCTATATAGCCCCGTCGTCTAGTGGTCTAGGATTCAGGGTTTTGGTCCCTGAGACCGGGGTTCGAATCCCCGCGGGGCTATTTTAAATTATTAAATAAAAATTTCAACTTCTAGAAAATATTATATAAAAAACCATTACTATTTAAATGTAATTTCTAATAAATTCAGAATATAAAAATATTTTAATAATCTCCTTAGTATTAAAATTGTCTTACTATTAATAAGTTATGTCAATTTTAGTAGAACTATGTATTTATAAATTATCATTTTTTAGATAATATTATGCTAGAAAATATTATCAATCAGCTCCAAATATTTAATTATAATATATTAAAAATAATAGTAATTTCTATTTCCATTATAATAATTGGGTATTTTATAGGAAAACTTATAGCATTAATACTTAAGATAATACTAAAGAATGTCTTAGGTCTTGATAAATGGTTGCATGATAAACAGATCATGACAACATATTCTTTTACAGATCTAATAGTAAATATAGCTAAGTTCTTTATATACTTTTATTTTATTGGATTTTCATTTTATATAGTTCCATATGTTAGTAATATAGGAACTATAATTTTTAATATATTAAATAGTTTATTAATAATAATAATAGTAATAATAATTTCATATGCAATGATGGAATTTATATTGAGATCTTTTTTATATCCAGCAATCCAGAATTTTAAGTATGTAAACTTTATATTGGGTTCAATAAGATTTACTGTTTTATTTTTCATATTAGTGTTAATGCTTAGTTATTTAAATATACTATCTCCAGTTCTTCTCTATATGTTCATAATACTTTTTGGTGGAATAGTTATATCTATTTCAATTGCTATAGGCATAGCATTGGGAGATATATTAAAAGAAAAAATTAGAGATATAATAAAGTGAACTATAAAGAAAAAATTATTATAATTAGTAACAATTTAGTTGGAGGAATTTTAAATAGTTTATTTTTTGTTTACCCATATTATTTTAATTTTTCATCTAATGTATATTTTTCTTTAATTTCTATATCTTATATAGGATCAATAATAAGTTCTGCAATATTTGGAAATATTAAAATAAATGAGAAAAATTATATTAATATTGCTATGATTGGTGTAATAGGGCCTCTTTTATCTTCTATATTATTAGTTTATCCAAATATTTATTTATTAATATTATCATTTTTATTATTTACTATTACATATTCATCTACATACTTTTCATTTTTATTATATTATAAGGATGTGCGTTTAAATTTCTATTTTAATATTTATTGGACTTTTGGAGAAGTAATACCCCAAATTTCTCTTCTTTTTCTTTCCCTAATTTATAACATATATATAGTTTCTATTATCTTATTATTATCCATAATAATTATAATGTATAGGAAATTATATTTATTCTTATTCTCATCAGTATATGAATTAGATCTATTGGAAAGAATTGATAAAATGTTTTCAGTTGCAGAAAATAATATAGATAAATTTGGAGCTATATATCCAATATTTGAAGGTTTAATATTTCCACTGAATATAAAAAAGTTGAGAATAGGGTATTTAGAATTATATAATTTATTTGTCTTGATTGGATTTTCTTTAGTTTGGACATCTTTAGTTTATTCTGTAAATATATTTTCTTTATCTATAATTTTCCCATTTTTATTATTTATAGATGGATTATATACATCAATATTATATAGGATATATAAAAGAGAAATCGATTTTAGAAAAATAAAAATAGGAATACTTTCTAGATTTTTAATAGGTATTATAATATTATTATCTCTAATATTATCTTTATCAAAAATATATAATGCTATAATAATATTAATATTATTTATATTAGCTGCATTTTCATGGACAATGTTTCAATATTTCTTTGATAATTATATAATATTAAATTATCCACAAAAATTTGGAAATATATACTTATTTAGAAATTTAGGTGGTGCAATAGGATCTTTATTACTTTATTATATTTCAGTTCAATATGGTTTATTTTTATCATTTATCATTTTAGGAATTTCTTTCTTTTTCTTAAATCACGTTTTAAAGAATTATAATCAATAATATTTTATGGATATAAAGTTAAGAAAAATATCTGAAAATATATATGAAATACCACAAGAAAAAGGAATGAATGTTCCAGTTAGAGTATATGCAAATGATAAGTTAATAGAGAAGATGAGAGATGATAAAACATTAATACAAGGAAAGAATGTTGCTAGTTTGCCAGGAATACAAAAATATTCTATTGTAATGCCAGATGGACATGAAGGTTATGGATTTCCCGTCGGTGGAGTTGCAGCATTTGATATAAATGAAGGAATAATATCTCCAGGTGGAATAGGATATGATATAAATTGTGGGGTAAGGTTATTAAGAACAAATTTAAAATATGAAGAGATAAAATCAAAATTAAAGGAAATTGTGAATGAAATATTTAGAAATGTACCTGCCGGGGTTGGAGAAACGGGAAAAATTGTTTTATCTCAAGGACAATTTAAAGATGCAGTAGAAGAAGGTTTAGAATGGAGTTATAGAGAAGGTTATGCATGGAAAGAGGATTTAGAACATGTAGAATCTTATGGTAGATTAAAAGATGCTTCAATAGAACATATATCAGATTTAGCAATTAGAAGAGGAATAGATCAATTGGGAACTATAGGATCAGGAAATCATTTCATTGAAATACAGATAGTTGATAAAATATTTGATAAAGATATAGCAAATAAATTGGGAATATATGAAGAAGGACAAGTAACAATATTAATTCATACGGGTTCTAGGGGTTTTGGACATCAAATTGCATCGGATTATATAGATCTGGGATTGAAAAAATATAGAGAAGAAATAAATAAATTACCAGATAAAGAATTGGTATATTTACCATTTCAATCAGAAGATGGAAATAATTATTGGAAATCAATGAGTGCTGCGGCAAATTTTGCATGGAATAATAGACAAATAATAACATATTTTATTAGAAAATCGTTCCAAAAAGTATATAATCATCCAGTAGAGGATATTGGATTAAATGTTATATATGATGTTGCTCATAATATTGCAAAAATTGAAGAATATAAAGTTGATGGTAAAAAGAAAAAATTAATTGTTCATAGAAAAGGTGCTACTAGAGCATTTCCACCAGGTTCAGAAGAATTGGTTGAAGATTATAGAAAAATTGGACAACCAGTATTAATTCCAGGTTCAATGGGAACTGCATCATATGTATTAATAGGATCTGAAAAATCTATGGAATTATCTTTTGGATCTTCAGCACATGGTGCTGGAAGAAATATGTCTAGAGCTGCTGCGAGAAGATCATTTAATTATAATGAAATAATTAAAAATTTAGAAGAAAGAGGAATATATGTAAAATCTACAACGAAAGAAGGTGTAGTTGAAGAAGTACCTGAAGCTTATAAAAATGTTGATGAAGTTGTAAAAGTAACTGATGAATTGGATATATCTAAAATGGTTGTAAGATTAAGGCCAATAGCGGTTATAAAAGGTTAAACTTTAATTAATATTTTACAATAATTTTTTATGAAAATATTTATATTAGATTTTGATCATGATAAAGAAAAAATTTATATTTACGGAAGGGATGAAAATGGAAAAAAGGTAAGAATAGAATACGATCAACCATTTTATGTATATTTAATATTAAAAGATGAAAAATATTTAGAAGAAATAAAGAATAAATTGAAAGATGAAAAGTATGTAAAAAATCTTGAAATTTTAAAGAAAAATTTTATAGGGAAAGAATACAATGTAATAAAAGTTTATTTGAATCAAGATGATTATGATAAAATAAAAAACTTTGCTGATAAATTGAAGGAAGAAGGAAAAATAATTGGAAAAAAAGAAGGGGATATTGGTATAATAAAAAAGTTTCAAATAGATAATGATATATATCCATTATATACATATGATTTGGAATTAGAATTAATAAAGAAAGGGGATAATATAGATTATTACAAATTAAAGAAAAATAATGTAATTGTTGAAAATAAATATAAATTAAAGGTTATATCATTTGATATAGAAACAGCCTCTAATAAATCTATAATATCACCAGAAAAGGCATATATTTATATTATCTCAATATATGATGGGGAAAAATATTATTCAATATATTGGGGAGGGGAAGCAGATGAGGGAATAAAAGTAAATAGCGAATTAGAATTATTAAAAAAATTTAATGAAATAGTTAAAAGTTTGGATCCAGATGTAATTGTTGGATATAATTCTAATAATTTTGATTTATATTTTTTATATGAGAAAGCAAAAAGATTGGGATTTAATTTTGATTTTGGATGGGATGGAAAAGGAATAATATATACTAAAAAAAGAGAAGAAGATAAAAAATATAGAATAATTGGAATACAGAATGTTGATTTATATGATATTGTTACAACAATATTTGCATCCCAATTAAATTCCGAAACATATTCTTTAGATGAAATTGCTATGGAAATATTGGGAGAAGGAAAATTGGATATGAATTTGGATAAAATGTCAGATATAATTTATAATAAAAAAGATTTAAGTTATCTAATAAAATATAATAGAAAAGATGTAGAATTAACTTATAGATTATATAAACATTTTGAAGGAATTTTATTGGAATTGGCAAGATTGGTTGGAATTACTTTATATGAATTATCTGGAAGTACATATGGAATTCTTGTAGAAAATTATCTAATAAAAAGGACAAAAGAATTTAATGAGATAATACCAAACAGGCCAGATCCAAATGAAGTAGATAAGAGAAAAAGAATAACATACACTGGTGCTATTGTACTAGAACCAAAACCAGGTTTGTATAAAAATATTGCAGTTTTTGATTTTAGATCTCTATATCCATCAATAATAATTAGATATAATATTTCTCCAGATACATTGAAATGTGAACATGAAGAATGTATGAAGAATAAAATAAATATCGAAACAAGTTTGGGAAAATTTGAAGTATGGTTTTGTAAAAAGAAAAAAGGATTTATATCTATAGTATTAGAAAAAGTATTTGAAGAAAGAGCAAGCTTAAAGAAAGCTTTAAAAGGTTTGGATAAGAATTCTGAGGAATATAAAATAATTGATAGTAGACAGACAGCATTAAAATATATAATAAATTCTACATATGGTTATTTGGGCTTTCCAAATTCTAGATGGTATTGTTTAGAATGTGCGGCTTCAGTAACTGCTCTAGGTAGAAAACATATACTAGAAGTAAAAGATTTTATTGAAAAAAGCGGATATAAAATATTATATGGAGATACAGATTCCATATTCGTTATTGTAGATAATAAAGAAAATGCTCTAAATTTATTAAATAAAATAAATAGTATTTTACCTAAACCATTGGAAATGGAATTTGAAGATTATTATATATCCGGAATATTTGTGGAAAAAAGATCTGGAGAAGGTGGTGCCAGAAAAAAATATGCATTATTATCTGAAAAT
>Ga0208683_100347_pt1 | contig 18985 bp, 18 predicted proteins | sample BED_Mat_host_9_1_FD_187141 | JGI IMG/M metagenome (GOLD analysis project Ga0208683, IMG submission 187141) | Extremophilic microbial mat communities from Yellowstone National Park, USA - BED_Mat_host_9_15 (SPAdes) (version 3) | ecosystem: Environmental > Aquatic > Thermal springs > Hot (42-90C) >... | reverse complement strand
CCCGCGCGCAGATCTGGCAGTGGATCCATCACCCGAAAGGCGTCCTCGACGACGGCCGCAAGGTGACGGTGGAGCTGTTCCGGCAGATTCTAGACGAGGAGTTGCGCAAGTTGAAGGACGAGATCGGCGAGGAGGCGTACGCACAGAGCAAGTTCCCGCTCGCGGCCGAACTTCTCGACGACATCTCGACGAGGGACGACTTCGTCGACTTCCTGACGCTGCCGGGTTACGAGCACCTGGCGTGACGCGAATCTCGCCTTCGGGCGCGCGGCGCCTGAACCATCCCCACGTGAAAACCCCGCCGAGCTGGCGGGGTTCTTTTTGACGCTCGATGGATGAGGCCACTTAGGGCGCGACGCGCTCCCGTCGATATCCGAGGCGCTCCGAGATGCGCTCCCCCGCCCGCTTCACAAGCGGCACCAGCTCCACCATCCGCTCGCGCGTCATGCGCAGGGCCGGCCCCGACACGCTCACCGCCGCCATCACGCGCCCGTCGTGCGCAAAGATGGGCGCGGCCACGCAGCACACCCCTTCCTGATGCTCCTCCATGTCAAACGCGAATCCGGTCGATCTCGTCTCCTCGAGCGACGCCCAAAACGCGTCCGCGTCCGTGATGGTGTGCGGCGTGAGCCGCGGCAACCCGTATCGCCTGACGATGTCCTGCACCTCGCGCTTCGGCAAAAACGCGAGGATGGCCTTGCCGAGCCCCGTCGCATGGACCGGCACGCGCGTGCCGACGCGCGAGTGCATGCGAATGGTGTTGGGGCTTTCCACCTTCTCGATGTAGACCACGGAGCCCCTGTCCAGAAGCGCCAGGTGCACCACCTCGCCCGAGGCGAGCGCGAGCTCCTGCAGCGCGGGCATCGCCTCCCGGCGCAGATCGATGGAAGAGAGGAGCTTCATGCCGAGATCGAGCACCGTGTAGCCCAGCTTGTATCGCCCGCTCACCGGGTCCTGCTCGATGTAGCCGCGCCGCATCATGGTGCCGAGCAGGCGGTGCACCGTGCTCTTGTACATGCCCACGGACTGCGCTAATTCCGTGATGGCAATGCCGTCGGGGTGCTCGCTCACCACCTCGAGCAACAGCAGCGCCTTGTCGACCGACTTGACCGTGTAGTCCTCCAAACGGTTCACCTCATCCTTGCGCGCTCGTCGATGTCTCTGCGCCGGCCTCCTGCGCAAAGGCGCCCCGCGCCTGCACGGCCGCCTGATCCGGGAACGAGTTGAGAATCTGCCAATTCTCCTCGATGATCTCGCGCGCCCGCTTCACCTCGACGCACCGGCCGGGCAGCGGAATGAGCTTCCCAGCGTTCACGATGCCCTTCGGATCGAAGCAGGACTTGACCGCGCGTTGCGCATGGATCTCGTCCTCAGAAAACATATAGGCCATTTCGCCGATCTTCTCAATGCCGACGCCGTGCTCGCCGGTGATGCTCCCGCCCGCGTCGACGCACGCCCGCAGCACCTCCGATCCGGCCCTGACCGCGCGCTCGGCCTCCCCCGGCACGCGGCTGTCGTACAGGATGAGCGGATGCAGGTTGCCGTCGCCCGCGTGAAACACGTTCGCGATCTTCAGCCCGTATCGCCGGCTCACCTCGTCGATCTTCCGCAGCACCTCGGTGAGGCGCGTGCGTGGAATCACGCCGTCCTGCACGATGTAGTCAGGCGAAATGCGCCCCATGGCGCCAAACGCCATTTTGCGGCTGGACCACCAGAGCGCGCGCTCGGCGTCCGACTGCGCCACCCGCACCTCGCGCACGCGGTGGCGGCGGCAAATTTCCACCACGCGCGCCATCACCTCGTCGACGCCCGCGGCGAGGCCGTCCACCTCGATGAGCAAAACCGCCTCGATGTCCGTCGGATAGCCGACGTGATAGTTGCTCTTGTCGACGGCCTGCATCGCGAGCTGGTCCATCATCTCGATGGCGGCCGGGATGATGCCCGCCCCGATGATGTCCGTCACCGTGTCGGACGCGTCGGCGACGCGATCGAAGTAGGCGAGCGCGGTGCGGAGCGCCTGCGGCTTTTTGAGGATGCGGACCGTGATCTCCGTCGCGATGCCGAGCGTCCCCTCCGAGCCGACTAGAAGCCCGAGCAAATCGTACCCCGGCGCGTCGCCGAACGGCGCGCCGACGTCGATCACGTCGCCATCCGGCAGCACCACCTTGGCCGCGACCACGTGGTTCGTGGTCACGCCGTACTTCAGGCAGTGGCTGCCGCCCGCGTTCTCCGCGAAGTTCCCGCCGATGGTGCAGACCGACTGGCTGGACGGATCGGGCGCGTAGTAGCAGTCCGCGTGCGAGACCCGGCGCGTGAGCGTGAGGTTCACGAGCCCAGGCTGCACGACGGCGCGCAGGTTGTCGAAGTCGACGGCGAGGAGCTTGTTCATGCGCGCGAGGCTGATGACGACCTCGCCCCCCGTCGGCGTGGCGCCGCCCGACAGGCCCGTGCCCGCGCCGCGCGGAAGATACGGAATGTCGTTCTCGTAGAGATAGCGGCAGATGCGCGCCACCTCGTCCGTCGACTCCGGGAAGACCACCGCGCGCGGCAGCCCCTCTTCGGCCGTGTAGCCGTCGCAGGCGTACGCTTTCACCTGGTGCGGTCGCCACAGGCAGCGCCGCTCGCCGACGATCTCGACGAGCCTGTCGATGTAGGCGTCCCTCATCGCGATCCCTCCCTCTGGTAGGCGAGATCGAGCACTTCGACCGTGTGCATGACGCGCAAGGGCTGGTTCCTGCGCTTGACGCCGAGCCGGATCTGCATCATGCAACCGGGGTTCCCCATGACGATGGCGTCCACGCCCTCGGGCACGTCGTCCATCTTGCGCTCGAGCAGCTCGTTAGCCATCTCCGGGTGCGTGAGGTTGTAGATGCCCGCGCTGCCACAGCATCGGTCGGAATCCGGCATCTCGCAAAGCGTTAGGCCCGGCACCGACTTGAGCAGCGATCGCGGCTCGTACCGGATCTTCTGCGCGTGGCACAGGTGGCACGCGTCGTGGTACGTGACGGCCATGGGCAGCTCGGCCTTCGGCGGATCGAAGCCGACCTCGACGAGGAGCTGAGAGATGTCGCGCACGCGGGACGAGAACTGCACGGCGCGATCCCGCCAGGCCGGGTCGTCGCGGAAGAGCTCCGGATATTCCTTCAGCGCGGCGCCGCAGCCGGCCGCGTTGATGGCGACGTAATCGGCGCCCGCGCGCTCAAACACCTCGATGTTTCGCTTCGCCATCTCGCGGGCCATGTCGCGATCGCCCGCGTGCACCTGGAGCGCGCCGCAGCAGATCTGATCCTTGGGCACGCGCACCTCGACGCCGTTTCGCACGAGGACGCGCGCGGTGGCCTCGTTCACGTCGGAGAAGAACACGTCCATCACGCAGCCCGTGAAAAGCGCCGCCGTGGCCTTGCGCTCCCCTTGCGGGGCTATCGTTTCCGGCAGGACGTCGATGGCGGGCCCCCGTCCGATTTCCGGGATGACGTCCTCCATCTCGCGCACTTGCGGCGGCAGCACGCGCAGGACGCCGGTCGATCGCGCCAGTTTCTGGAGCCCCGACTTCTGATAGAACCGCATGAGACGGCGGATGACCCGAAGGCGCGCCGGGCGCGGAAACACGCCGCGCAGGAAGAAGCGCATGACGGGGTCCCGCTTCCCTTCCGCGTCGCGCGCGTAAAACACCTGGCCGCGCGCCTCCTCGACGAGCGCCCCCACCTGCACGCCAGACGGGCACACGGTCTCGCAGGCCCGGCAGTCGAGGCATGTGAAGACGGGATCGATCACGCTCTCGTCGAGCGGAAGCTCGCCTTCTGCGCACGCTTTGATCAGGTACACGCGCCCGCGGGGCGAATGATTCTCGTCGCCCCACGCCTGATACGTCGGACACACCTCCAGGCAGAAGCCGCAGTGCACGCAGACCGAGTACTTCTCTTCCTCGGGCGCGTCCGGAAAGCGAAAATCGGACCCTTTCGCAGCGACGGCCGTGGGCTCGTTCACCATCTCACATCCCTCCCAAAAAGCGGCCTGGCGATAAGAGATTGTCGGGATCGAACGTCGACTTGAGCCGCTGCATCAGGGCGAGCGCCGCTGGCGCCAGGGTCGGCTGATGCTTGGCGCGAACCTCGGCGGGCGCGCGCTCCACCACCATGTCGAGCGACGCGCTGGCGGCCAGATCCGCGATGGCGCCGAGCGGCGCGGGGCGGTCGAGCATAGCGCGGGCGGGATCGAACGCGATGCGCGCGACGCCCGTCAGACCTCCGGCGCTCGCGGTCACGCCCTCGGTTTGCTCGGCGAGCGCGGACGCCGCTTCCACCGCGCGCGTCATGGCGGCGAGAAGCGATGTGGGCGGCCCCTGTAAGCGGATACAGACGCGGCGTTCCGCGAGGCGCCGGGAGAGATCCGACCACCAAGCGTCCGCGTCCTCACCCTCGACGACGTCCATGGCGAGGCCGAGATCGCGCGACATGGCGCGGATGGCGTCGGTCTGCGCTTTCGCGGAGGGCTTCGGCTCATCGCAGTCGACGGCAAGGACGAAGTCCGTGCCCAGGTCCGCATGCCACACCATCTCGAGGCGGCTTGGCACGAGCGTCGACTGCGCGATGCGCGAGCGCAGTTCGGCGAGCGCCGCGGCAGATCCGCGCACGAGGACGGTCTCGCGGTGCATGGGCAGCGGCCGAAGCTTCAGCGTGATCTCGGTCACGACGCCGAGCGTGCCGCGCGCACCGATGAACAGCTTGGTCATGTCGTAGCCGGCCACGTTTTTCACGACCTTCGCCCCGGTGCGTATGACGCGTCCGTCCGCGAGGGCGACGCGGAGCGAAATGGCGAGATCGCGCAGGCTGCCGTAAAGCGCGCGGCGCGGTCCGCTGAGACCTGCCGAAAGCAGGCCGCCCAAGGTGGCGGCCGCGGGCACAGGCGGATCGTACGGCAGCATGAGTCCCTTCTCCGAGAGCACCGCCGCGAGCTCGGCGAGCGTGATGCCGGGCTCGGCGGAGGCGACGAGATCGCCCGGGGAGAAGCTCGTCACGCGGTTCATGGGCCGTAGCATGAGCGCAATGTCCGGCACCTCGGCCGGCGGGCCGTAGGCGAGGTGGCGGCCCGAGCCAAAAGGCAGCACGGTCAGGCTTCGCTCGTGCGCATACGCGAGCACGGCGATCACGTCCGCCTCGCTCTTTGCCTCCACGACGCAGGTGTCCTTGGACGACTCGGCCGGATGGAGGGTGCACATGGGCACGGCGCGCGCACGAAGGCCCGTTGCCTGATGGAGCGCATCCGCCGTCTCGGCCGGCAGTGGCTTGGATTGAAGCGGCAAGGTGATATCGCCTCCAACGGTCGCGACAAGCGCGACCCTGGGTTCTGCAATGCAGAATACTGTTCTGAATTCTTATATGTATTCTACGACAACGAAATGACGAAAACAATTGGTAAATTCGCACGCCGTCCTCACAAGTTCCTCTTGGCCCGGACAGCCAGCCGCTGTACGATGAAATTGGGCCCCAATTCATCATCGCGTCGTGCAATGAGATTGAGCCCCGTTCCACCATCGCGTCTTGAACTTCGCAATGAAAAATTCAGGCTGTCGCTTGGGCATGTGCCGTCGGAAATGCATCGCGCACAACATATTCGTATCGAAGCTCGCGGAGCGGTCCGCGAGTTCGCGCGATCCGGCGCAGGGACTCGGCCGGATCGCCGCGGTGGAAGCTCGAGTCCAGTGAGGAGCAAACGGCGCATGGTGCATTCTTTTCTGTTCCTGTATCCCTTTGTCATGAGCATCGTCTGGATGGTGGGCGGCTGTGTCTATGCCTGGCGGCGCGAACGCCACCCCTTCGCCGAATCCCCGGACCTCCCCGAGACGCCGTTTGTTTCCATCCTCATCCCCTGCCACAACGAAGGGGATGTGCTCGAAGACACCATCGGCCGGATGCTTCAGTTGGATTATCCGGCGTACGAAATTGTCGCACTGAACGACGGCAGCACGGACGACACGCGCGCGGTGCTCGAACGCATGGCGGCCTGCGATGCGCGAGTTCGCGTGGTCAACCTGCCCGTTCAGCGCGGAAAGGCGCACGCGCTGAACGCTGGGCTTGTCGCGTCCCGAGGCGAGATCCTCGTGACCGTGGACGCGGACGCCGTGTTGGCGAAGGACGCGCTTCGCTTCCTCGTGTGGCACTTCGTGGCCCCGGGCAGCGAGCGCGTCGGTGCCGTGACGGGCAACCCGCGCATTCGAAATCGCGGTACGCTGCTCGGCAAAATCCAGGTACTCGAATATGCGAGCATCATCGGGCTCATCAAGCGATCGCAGCGCGTGCTCGGCAAGATCATGACGGTCTCGGGTGTGATTGCGGCCTTTCGCAAGAGGGCCCTCGTGGACTGCGGCATGTGGGACGAGGACATGGTGACGGATGACATCGCGGTGTCGTGGAAGCTCGAGCGGCGAGCCTGGGACATCCGGTACGAGCCGCGAGCGCTCTGCTTCATGTGGGCACCCGAGCGCCTGCGGAGCCTCATCCGCCAGCGCGCTCGCTGGGCGCAGGGCGGCGTGGAGGTCCTCATCCGCAACGCCTCGGTCCTCTGGACCTGGAAGAATCGGCGCATGATCCCGCTCTATGTGGAAGAGCTCCTGGGTATCGCCTGGGCGTACCTTTGGGTTGTGAGCCTCGTGTGGACCCTCGCATTTGACGTGGCGCACGGCATTCCCTGGACGTACGTGGCGGAGACGGGGACGTGGCTCGGCCTGACATCGTTGGTGCAGACCTCGGTCGCCCTTTGGATTGAGCAGCGATACGAGCGCGACTCGCTCTGGCGCTACTATTTCTATGCCATCTGGTATCCGGCCGCGTATTGGATGATCGGCGCGTTCGTCGTGGTCTGGGCGGTGCCGAAGGCGTGCTGGGCCATGTGGGCGGCTCGGCGCGGGCGGTACGCCACGTGGAAAAGCCCGGATCGGGGGGTGTCGGCATGAGCCTGCCTGAGAAGTCGCGAGTGGAGTGGGATGAGCTCGTCGTGCGACGCGGGTCGCGATCGACTCGACCAAAGCGCTGGTTCGAAACTGCGGTGACGCTGACGGGATGGCTCTGGGTGAGCGCTGTGGCGGTGCAGGTCCTCGTGTCCGCGCTGCTCTGGCTCCTTGGATGGCACAAGTTTCACCTGTACGTGCTCAACCTGCTGCCGAGCGCCACGCCGCTTGGCGTCCTTCGCATGGGTGTGACGGTCGCCGCGATGTCGGCCGCCGTGTTCATCGGCTGGGCCTCGTACAACCGCCTGCGGTTCGGCCGCCTCCGCAGGCGCAGGCCACCCGCGCCCGTGTCCGAAGCGGAACTCGCGGAAATGCTCGGCGTGCCTGTGGACGAGATCGAGCGTTGGCAGCGCGAAAAGATTGTCGATTGGCCAGGAGACAGGTAAGTGAAAAGGGCGCGGTGGGTTGACCGCGCCCCTTTGATGCGTGGTTCTTTTGTGCGGAATCCTCGCCGCGACCGCGCCCTTCACGCCTGTGTCGCGAGGACCTGCTCCAGCAGGACGTCCTCCGGCACGGCGCCCTCCAGGGCGTACGCCTCCGAATCGTTGATGACCGTCTTCGGTACGCCGTAGACGTTGAACCGCGTGGCCCACTCGGGGAACTCGGTCGCCTCAATCATGCTCGCCGTCACGAGCGGCGACTCAAACGCGAACCTGTGCGCGAGCCTGACCGCCGCCGGGCAGTACGGACACGTCGGCGTGACGAACACCTTGAGATCCACGGGCTCTTTCAGCTCCGCGAGGCGGCTCTTCGTGCCCGCGGAAAGCCCCGAGTCCCCGCTTGCCATCATGCGAATGTCGTCCAAGAGCGTCGCAAATTCGTATCCCGACGGCGCCCCATAGAAGCGCACGCCGTAGTCCTTGCGCGATCCGTCGGTCAAGACGATGGTCGGCGCCCGGTCGACGCCGTACGTCTTGGCCTCTTCCTCATCGATGTAGAGATTGTGCACCTCGAGCGTCAGCTGATCGGACAATTCCGTGACCTGTCTCAAGAGGCTGCGAATCTCCGGGCACGTCGGACAACCGAGGGACGCTTCGAAGAACTTGATGACGACGGGCTGTTTGAGATCCGCGAGCCTTTCGCGAATCGCGGCCTGATCCCGAGAGGACAGCATCGTGACTCCCCCTTGCGCTCATCCACATGCGTTGACATCGTTCTGAATCTATATATACCCATACGGGTATATGGTGTCAAGATCAGATGAAGGACCTCACGCTCCCCAGCGTTCCACGCTTGACTCGACACCAAAAGGTGTCCTATTCTACAAACGACACCGATGGGTGGCACGATGGACGGAGGGATGGCCTTGGCGGACGTGTTTCGAGCCATCGCGGATGCGCATCGCCGGGACTTGATCCGGAAACTGGCCGCCGCCGGATCCGAGTTGCCACTTCACGCCCTGATGCAAGGAATGGACATCGGAAGAACGGCGGTGTCCAAGCACCTGGCGGTCTTGAAACAGGCTGGAATCGTCTCCGAGCGCCGACGCGGCCGCGAGACGTTGTACCGCCTGAACGCCGCGCCCCTCAAGCAGGTGTATGACTGGGTGTCGTATTATGAATCGTTCTGGCGTGCGCAGGTCCTGAGCCTGCAAGGTTTCCTGAGAAGGGAAGGCTATGCGATGAAGACGCTGCAGTTGGAGTTTCATCTCGATGCCCCGGTGGAAGCCGTGTGGCGAGCACTGACGGAATCCGAGCTTTTGACCCAGTGGATGTTTTTCAAAGAGAACACGTTCCGCCCGATTGTGGGGCATCGGTTCTACTTCAAGATGCAGGGGACCGAAGGGTGGAACGGTGTCGTCGAAGGAGAGGTTCTCGCAGTGGAAGCGCCACACCGCCTCGTGTACACGTGGGAAAGCCTCGGAGAGAAAAACGAGATCGAGTGGAAACTGGAAGAAACGGCCGAAGGTACGACGAGGCTCCTGCTCGAACAGCGCAACATTCAGGCTGAACAGGCGTACCAAGGCGCTCGCATGGGCTGGGAAGCGATGGTCCGCGGTCTGGAGGGCGTGGCCAGGGCGCTCGTGTGATGGCGCGACAAGAGTCAGGGCCACATCAGCAAACGAGGTAGGAATTCCAACCCTCGTTAACAAAGGCCGCCACCCCAACTCCGGGGCAGCGGCCTGTCTTTATCAGATGGAGCGGGTGAGGGGAGTCGAACCCCCGCCGCCAGCTTGGAAGGCTGGAGTTCTACCGTTGAACTACACCCGCATGTCACGGCAAAGAGAATACCAGATTCGTGAGGTGGATTCAAGTGCATTCATCCGCCCCTGCTGGACAAAAAAAGGCAGGCCGCATCCGGTTGAGCAGCCCGCCGTTTCAGATCCGCGAAGCCTGAGCATTTCATGCCGCTTGAGGTGACTGCCCACGGCGATCTGATACCGTTGCGTCAAACGCCGTTGTTGTACGCCGGCACCAACAGGAAGAACAGCACGAAGATGATCAGAAACACCACAGCCCACTGCGTGTAGGCGCCAAAGCATCCGCCGTACATGATGGTCCCTCCTTCCGCGAGGATCACCACCATGCTACGGAGAGGGAGACGAAAGCGACGCGGTCTTTGTCCCGGCCCACGGCAAGTCGCGGAGCACTGCATCAAGCGACACGCGCTGATCGAGCGTTCATCCGCCACACCATCCCCCAAAGAAGGGCAATCGACAGTTCGACGAGTGCCCCCAGGAGACACGCCGCCCAGGTCATGCACGAGATGAAAGTGAACAAGATGCCCAGGCCGACAGCGACGCCGAGCCCCCATCGGTAGAACCCTGCCCTGCTCATCTGTCCATTGGGCCGCCCGGACACGTCCCAGTGTGACGTCACGCGATCCGGCACGCGCGTCCGATACCGCCGCCACATGGCCACGTGAACCAGGAGCATCGCGGCGGACACGGCCAGCGTGACAAGACCTGCAACGGGATGGAAGGGCAAGACGTTTGCGGGCGGCACGGTGGGAATGGCACCCATGGAGACATGGCGCACCAGCGCATCGAGTCCGGGTGTGCCGAGAATGACGAGCGCGTGGCCGTCCGATACGGCGAGCCGAGGCGCACCGGCGAGTACGTACACATCCGCCACCTGCCCATTGTTCAGGCGAAACAGACCGCTCGCATAAGCACCTGTGCTCGTCCCGAGCAGGCGATCCGCCAACCCGTAGACGCCGTTCTGCGTCACCCAGGCAGCGTGCGCGCGGGCGAGATCGATCTCGGTCACACCAGCGTCCGTGCGCACCCGCAGCACACCGCCGACCAGCCGCCCCCCGTTTCGGAGACCGGAGACAAAGATGTAAACCGCCAGAAGAAACGGTACACAGGCGAACAGCCAAAAGACGGTCGACAAGCCTTTGGCCCCATGCTCCAAAAAGGCGCGGCGTCTGAAGAGCCCCACTGCGATGAGCAGGACGGCAATCCCGACACAAATCCAAATGCTCGGATCCTGCAGCACCGTTCCCACCGCAGGCTGATAGCCAACAGCACTCGGCACGGTCCTCACCCCTTCGCACATGCGCCGTGGACAACACACATCGTCAGCCGTACGATGCAACATCCGGTGCAGAAGGGGGGAGCAGCTGTGAAGCATAAGAAGCCGATTGTGATTGTCCTCCACCCTGGACAGCGGGTCTTGGTCGTGGCGCGCGGCAAGCGTCGCCATCACAAGTGAACCTCGGGCTTCCAGCGGATTTGCGCGAAGGATCGCGCAATTTCCCCACCGAGGGAGCCTCCGCTCGTCCGCTGCCGCCAAAAACCGCACGCCCCGAAACGTCCCGTCATCGGGCGTTTCGGGGCGTCTGCACCCGTGGTGGGCCCACCAGGGCTCGAACCTGGGACCAACCGGTTATGAGCCGGCCGCTCTGACCGACTGAGCTATGGGCCCTTGCGCGTCTCCTCACAGTATATCACACGGCGACCATGTTGTCACTGTTCGGAGGAGCGCGCCCCGCGCGCCCGAAGTTGCCGCGTCGCCTTCACAAGCCGTCCGCGGTTCAGGCGAACGTGAGGGGCCCAGGCTCAAGCCCTTCCACGAGAATGACCCGCGCGGGCGCGGCATCGATCCCGGTGAGCTTGAGCGGCAGCGCGATCATGAAATACTCGCCCGGTGGCACATCCTTCAGCCGCAACCCCTCGAGCACCACGATGTCCTTCGACAGAAGTGCCACGTGCGTCGCGTGGTCCGGCTGGGATCGCTCGACGCCAAGGCCGTCCGTTCCCACGCCGCGCACGCCGATCTCGGCGAGGTAGCGGGCGCCATCCTCCTTCAGGTAAATGAACTCGAAGTTAAACGTCTCCTCGAACGAATTGCGCGTCTTGAAGAGGAGAAACTCGCCCGCCTTCGGCGCGTGCGGCTCCAGATCGGCCCGCGTAATCCCGTCCTGGACGCCGGTGAGATCGATCACGCGGCACGGACCGATGAGCTTGTCCAGTCCGACGGCCTCGATGGTCTTGCCGCCGGGCACCATGTGCAGCTCGGCGTCGATGTGCGTGCCGGTGTGCGCGTCCAAGTGCAACCGGGTCTCGTGCGCAGACCCGGTTTGGAAGTCGGACGTGGTTTCGAAGCTCGGCCGCTTGTCGTCCTTGTTCTTGTACACCTGCATGCCCTCGTGGATCAGCATGCTCACGTCGTACACCTTTGGCATTTACCGCTTCACCTCCACGAGGTGGCCGACGGCCCGCTCCAGATCCTGCATCGGCGACTCGTTCCCGTAGAGCGGCCACCACAGGCCCGGGTTTGGCTGGACGAGATCGTCCGAAGCCTTCGGGCCCCACGTGCCGGCCTTGTACGTGTCAAGCGGCACGCGATCCTCGGCGAACGCGTTGGCAATGGGGTCGACGAACTTCCACGCGAGCGCCACCTCGTCCCAGCGCGTGAAGAAGGTCGAATCCCCGTGCATCGCGTCGTGCAACAGGCGCTCGTACGCCTCGGGCGACTTGTCGGCCGGTTGGCTGAACTCGAGTGCAACCGGCACCACGACGTTGTCCGTCCCCGGGCGCTTGACGTTCACCTGCATGTACATTCCTTCGACCGGGTTGATGCGGATGACGAGCAGGTTCGGGCCCAGCTTCCCGTCCTGGTTGAAGTACAGGTGCTCCGGCATGTTGCGGAACTGAATGACGATCTCGGTCGACTTTTTCGGCATCCGCTTGCCGGTGCGGATGTAGAACGGCACGCCCGCCCAGCGGAAGTTGTCAATAAAGAGTTTCGCTGCGACGAAGGTCTCCGTCTTCGAGTCCGGCGCAACACCCGGCTCCTCGCGATAGCCCGGCACGGGCTTGCCGTCGATCTCACCCGCCGCGTATTGGCCGCGCACGACGTACTGCCCGACCTCGTCCTCGCGATAGGCGCGAAGCGATCGCAGTACCTTCACCTTCTCGTCGCGGATGGCCTCCGTGTGCAGGCGGCTCGGGGGCTCCATGGCGACCATCATGACCATTTGCAGCATGTGGTTCTGCACCATGTCGCGCAGCGCCCCGGCTGTCTCGTAGTACGAGGCGCGATCCTCGACGCCCACGGTCTCGCTCGACGTGATCTGGACGCAGGCGATGGAACGGTTGTCCCAAAGCGGGCCGAACATCGAGTTGGCGAAGCGAATCACCTCGATGTTCTGCACCATCTCCTTGCCGAGGTAGTGATCGATGCGGAAGATCTCGTCTTCCGAAAACGCGGTCGACAGCTCCTGGTTGAGCTCCGCCGCGGACTGGTAGTCGTGCCCGAACGGCTTCTCGATGATGAGCCGACGCCAGCCCTTCGTGTCGGCGAGCCCTGCCTTCTTCAGATTGAGCGCCGTCTCGCCGAAGAAGCGCGGCGCCATCGAGAGATAGAACAGCCGATTCCCGCCGTGGTCTTTCTCTTTCTCGATCTCGGCCACGAAATCGGCGAGCTTCTTGAAATCGCCCTCGTTGTCGACGTTGCCCGCGATGTAGTGAATGCGCGGCGCGAGGCGCGACCAGACGTCCTCCTCGACGCCCTCCTTCACGAACGAATCGAGCGCCTTGCGCACCTCGTCGCGGAACGAGTCGTCCGTGTAACTGCGGCGTGCGGTGCCCACGATACTCATCCCGTCCGGCAGCAGCCCCTTTTTCTCGAGCTGATACAGGGCGGGGAACAGCTTGCGGTGGGCGAGATCGCCCGTCGCGCCGAATAGCACAAAAACATGTGGCGGTACCTGCCTGCGGGTGTTGACCTGGCTCTCCACTCCCATAGCATTCCATCTCCTCTTTGTATATCAGTCCGCTTCCATTCTACACAAAGTCGTCACAGACATACAGAGGCCGAGCGGATGCCCACTCGGCCGTAGTCTTCGATCTTTTGTCCGATGTTATGTCGCGTCCCGCACGGCCTCGTTCTCGCGCTGCTGTTCGCGCGCGAGCTGCCAGCGCAGGTACGCGTGAATGAACGGATCGATCTCGCCGTCCATGACCGCCTGCGTGTTCGACGTCTCGTAATTCGTCCGGTGATCCTTCACGAGCGAATACGGGTGGAACACGTACGAGCGGATCTGGCTGCCCCAGGCGATTTCCTTTTGCTCGCCGCGCAGCTGCGCGAGCTCCTGCTCCCGCTCCTCCCGACGCTTGGCCGCGAGGCGCGATTTCAGGATCTCCATCGCGCGGGCGCGGTTCTGGATCTGGGACCGCTCGCTCTGGCACGTGACGACGATTCCGGTGGGAATGTGCGTGATCCGCACCGCGGAGTCGGTGGTGTTCACGTGCTGGCCTCCCGCGCCCGTGGAACGGTACGTGTCGATGCGCAACTCCTCCGGCCGGATCTCGATGGAGTCGTCGTCCTCGGCGATCTCGGGGATGACGTCCACCGACGCGAACGACGTGTGCCGCCGCCCCGACGCGTCAAATGGGGAGATGCGGACCAAGCGGTGCACGCCCTTCTCCGCCTTCAGATAGCCGTAGGCGTTGTGACCCTTAATGAGGAGCGTGACGCTCTTGATGCCCGCCTCTTCGCCGGGCAGGTAGTCGAGCACCTCGACCTTGTAGCCGTGATCCTCTGCCCAGCGCGTGTACATGCGAAGGAGCATCGAGGCCCAGTCCTGCGACTCGGTGCCGCCCGCCCCGGGGTGCAGCTCCAGAATGGCGTTGTTCTTGTCGTACTCGCCCGACAGCATGAGCTGCAGTTCGAACTCGTCCATCTCGGACTTCAACTGTTCCGCCAGCCGGTTGGCCTCGGCGAACAGGTCGTGATCGTCCTCCTCCTGCGCCAACTGCAGCGCCACCTCGGCGTCCTGAAGGAGCGACTCAAGCCGCCTCATCGTGTCGACGACCGACTTCACGCCGTTCATCTCCGCGATGATCTTCTGGGCGCGGTCGGGATCGTCCCAGAAGTCGGGCGCGGCCATCAGCGCCTCGAGCGTCGCAATGCGGTGCTCTTTGCCCGCGACGTCAAAGAGACCTCCCGAAGTCCGCCAACCTGGTGGCCATGCTCTTCAGTTCCTGGCGAAGCTCGCCGTACGTCTCTGCCATGTGACTCATCACTCCCTGCGATGTTTCGGTCGTTATTGTATCAAACGGATGACCTCCGCGTGCGCGGGTTGGGCGGCGGTCGCCTCGGATCATCCGGGCCTCCGACGCCATCGCGTCAAAGGCGCAGCCGCCGCTTGGCCCTCACCCGCGAGATGACGCCTGTGGATGGCGCCGCCATCAGCCGCCCTGCACCGGCACAGCGCCATGCGCCACCGGCTGCTGCGGGACGGCCTGGACGTTCGCCTTGAACACGTACAGGATGACCTCTTCCTCGATGGAATGGATCATCGCTTCGAACATCTCGAAGCCCTCTTTTTGGTAGATGACGAGCGGATCGGCCTGCCCGTACGAGCGCAGGTGCACGCTCTGGCGGAACTGATCCATCGCGTCGATGTGATCCATCCACTTGGAGTCGACCGCGCGCAGCAGCACGAGCCGCTCGAGCTGGTGCATGATCTCGCCGAGCTCCTCGCGGCGCTTGTCGTAATTCTGTTTCCCGAGCTCAAGGAGCCGCTCCTTGATCTCGTCCCGATCCAGCTTGCGCAGCTCTTCCACCGTCACCTGGCCCGGGTGCAGGAAGTGGTGCTCCGCGTACTGAACGAGCGCCTGCAGATCCCAGTCCTCTGGCACCTGTTCCTCGGAGCAGTACACCTCGAGCATGTGATCGATCAGATCCTCAAGCATACCCTCCACGATGCTCCGCAGATCCTCGCGCTCGAGGATCTGGCGGCGCTGGCGGTAGATGACCTCGCGCTGCTTGTTCAGCACGTCGTCGTAGCGGAGCACGTGCTTCCGGAGATCGTAGTTGTTGCCCTCGACCTTCTTCTGCGCCCGCTCGATGGCGTTGGTCAGCATCTTCTGCTCGATGGGCTGATCCTCGTCGAGGCCCAGCCGATCCATGAGCCGCTTGATGTTGTCCGATCCGAACAGGCGCAGCAGATCGTCCTCAAGCGAGAGGAAGAACTGGGACGATCCCGGATCCCCTTGGCGCCCCGCGCGACCGCGCAGCTGGTTGTCGATCCGCCGGCTCTCGTGCCGCTCGGTGCCGATGATGTGCAGGCCGCCGAGTTCCGCCACGCCCTCGCCGAGGATGATGTCCGTGCCGCGGCCCGCCATGTTGGTGGCGATGGTCACCATGCCGCGCTGACCAGCGAGCGCCACGATCTCGGCCTCGCGCTCGTGGTGCTTCGCGTTCAGCACTTGGTGCGGGATGCCGCGTTCGTGGAGCATGCGCGAGAGAAGCTCCGACTTCTCGATGGACGTGGTGCCGACGAGCACCGGCTGACCCTTGGCGTGCCGACGCGCCACCTCTTCGACCACCGCGCGGAACTTGGCCCGCTCCGTCTTGTACACGACGTCGTCGAGATCGACGCGGATCATCGGGCGGTTGGTCGGGATGACCACCACGTCCATGCCGTAGATCTCGATGAACTCCTTCTCCTCCGTTTTCGCGGTGCCCGTCATGCCGGCCAGCTTCTCGTACATACGGAAGTAGTTCTGGAGGGTGATGGTCGCGAGCGTCTTCGACTCGTTCTGGACCTTGACGCCCTCCTTCGCCTCGATGGCCTGATGCAGGCCCTCGCTGTACCGGCGCCCGTGCAGGATGCGGCCCGTGAACTCGTCGACGATGTGCACCTCGTCGCCGATCACGACGTAATCCTTATCGCGCTTCATGAGGCCGTGCGCCTTCAGCGCCTGCGTGATGTGGTGCATCAGGGTGACGTTTTCCGGATCGAACAGATTGTTCACGCGGAAGAACTGCTCCGCCTTCTTCACGCCCGACTCGGTCAGGTTGGCGGTGCGCATCTTCTCGTCGACCTCGTAGTCTTCGCCCGGCTTCAGGCGGCGTACCAACATATCCGCGCGAAAATACAAATCGGCCGACTTTTCAGCCGGTCCCGAGATGATGAGCGGCGTCCTCGCCTCGTCGATAAGGATGGAGTCCACCTCGTCCACGATGGCGTAGTGCAGCTTGCGCTGGACCATGTCCTCGAGCGACATCACCATGTTGTCGCGCAGGTAGTCGAAGCCAAACTCGTTGTTGGTTCCATACGTGATGTCCGCGCGGTACGCCTCGCGCTTCTGCGCCGGCGTCATGTCGGGACCGTTGTAGCCGACCGTGAGGCCCAGGAACCGATGCACCTTGCCCGTGTACTCGGCGTCGCGCTTCGCCAGGTAGTCGTTCACCGTGACGACGTGCACGCCTTCGCCCGTGAGCGCATTTAGGTACGCGGGCAGCGTGGCGACGAGCGTCTTGCCTTCGCCCGTCTTCATCTCGGCCACGCGGCCCTCGTGCAAAACGATGCCGCCCATGAGCTGCACGTCGAAGTGGCGCTGGCCGAGCACGCGCTTCGCGGCCTCGCGCACGACGGCGAACGCTTCATACAGCAGATTGTCCAACTTTTCGCCGTTCGCGAGCCGCTCGCGGAACTTCGCCGTCATCGAGCGCAGCTCGTCGTCCGACATCTTTTCAAATTCAGGCTCTAACGCATTGATCCGATCCACCATGCGGCGCAATCGGGCAATTTCACGTTCGTTCGAGTTGAAGACCTGTTTGAGGAGTCCCACCGAACGGTCACACCCCCATGTGCGGTGAACTTCTAACGATTTATTGTACCGCACGGAAGGGGCCGGGACAATATAGAGATTGGAAAATGGAAATACGGGGGATTCATCTCGAGGAACGGGGCGCCGACGAGTGCGCGGCGCCCCTGGGGTCGTCAGATCTGCGGCTCGATGAGCCCGTAGTCGCCGCTGCGGCGGCGGTACACGACGTTCACTTCCTCCGTCTCCGCGTTCATGAAGACAAAAAAGTCGTGCCCAAGCAGTTCCATCTGCAGGACGGCTTCCTCGACGTCCATCGGCTTGATGGGGAACCGCTTGACCCGCACGACCTTGATCTCGTCGTCCGTTTCCGCCACGGCGTCGCGATCGGCCGCTTTCAGCTGGGGACGCGGCCCGCGCGCGCGAAACCTCCGGTTCAGTTTTTCTTTATACCGATGAATTTGCTCTTCCAGCTTATCCGTCGCCAAGTCGATGGATGCGTACATGTCCGGCGATTTTTCTTCCGCCCGGAAAATCACGCCGTTGACGAACACGGTCATCTCCACGCGGTGATCCAAGCCCTCGACAGCCATGGTGACGTAGATTTGCTTGTCCGCCTCTCGGTCGAAGTAGCGGGTGAGGCGCGCGATCTTTTTGTCCACGTAATCTTGCAGCGCGGCTGTGACGGCGATGTTGTCGCCATGAACCTGTGCCTTCATCGACAACCCCTCCTTCGTGGGTGCATCCATTATAACGCGATTGACCCGAAAGGGAGTTGAAATTCTGTGGTGTTTTCTCACACTTCAAGCGCGCAGGTTCGTGACAGACCCGGACACGCGCATCTGCAGCTGCGCCTCGCGTAGCGCCTCGGGCGGGATCTTCATGATGACCTGCCCCGTCGCCTGATCCACGATGTTGATCCAGATTTGGTTGGCTGGCTCGTCGCGGGCAATCTGCACATTCCAGTTGTCGTGAAACGGAGAAGCCGCGGCGGACGTCGCGTCCTCTTCGCCCACAGGGTTCGTCGGATTTGAAGCGTGGCCCGACTCCGCACGCGATGCAGCGGGCGCCTGTCCGGCGGCATGCGCCGAGTGGGCGGCCTGGTTCACGGGCCAGCCGACACGGGCCGAGGTTGCATCGAAAACCTCCACCCAACTCCCTCCTTCGCACGTTCTTTTGGCTACCCCTGCGTCAATTGGCTACGTCGTGGAGGAGGGAGCCTCGAGCTGTTTTAATGCCTGATCCCAAGCGTCCCGGAGCCCCTTGACCATGGGATACTGCGCGTCGATGGATTCGACGGACTTGTTGACGTTCGCCTCCACCAGCTGGCGCAAAAAGTACTCGTAGAGACTCTTCAGGTTGTGTGAAATCTCGTACTGCATGTCGAGCGTGTCATGAAGCACCTGCACGATGTTCTGCGCCTTGATGAGCTGGCGATGCGCCAGCTCGTGATCCCCGTCCTCGATGGCCTTGCGCGCAATTTGCAGGGCGGAAAGCCATCCATCGTACAGCATCACGACAAGCCGCTCGCGCTTGGTCTGAACGGCCGTCCCCTTATACATCGAGGCCGCGCGCTGATAGGACTGCATGGGAATCCCCTACCCCCGTAGATCGATATGTCTCGGCTCGCTTCCAAGGCTTAAGGTGGACTGAACCAGGCGCCTCGTCACCGCAATCCGCTCCAACCGCCCCTGAACCACCCGCCGATGATCGGCGAGCAGGCGGGCGATCCCGTCGTTCTGTCGCAGGATTTCGCGCAAAAGCTCGTCCTCGGAGTGGCCCGGACGCGCGGCCGGCGCAGATGTCTTCCACGCATCAAACGCCGCACTTCGCGCGTCGAGCATCGCGCGAAGCTCATCGGCGTCCCGCGCCTCCTCCGGGACCTCGCGGAAGTAGCGGAGGATCTGGTCCCCGAGTTCCAACATCCGCGTCAAGTGCCGGCCGGCGTGCATGGCTCATCCCCTACCTTTCCT
>Ga0208683_100336_pt1 | contig 19362 bp, 25 predicted proteins | sample BED_Mat_host_9_1_FD_187141 | JGI IMG/M metagenome (GOLD analysis project Ga0208683, IMG submission 187141) | Extremophilic microbial mat communities from Yellowstone National Park, USA - BED_Mat_host_9_15 (SPAdes) (version 3) | ecosystem: Environmental > Aquatic > Thermal springs > Hot (42-90C) >... | reverse complement strand
CAAAAGTAAAAGAAGCTGTTTGAAAATGAACCAAATCAAAATCAAAATTCTCATTCAAAACATTTATCAGTCTTGAAACAATGTAGCCTTTAAAAAATGAATTTCGAGGAATAAACCTAAGCACCCTAACACCATTAATCAATTCTTCCTCCCCATCACCAAACGTAAGAACAAAAACATCACAGTATTTCTTTAAGTAACTGACCAACTCATAAGTGTAATCACCAACCCCATCCCTCTCAGGAGGAAACCTTGTTAAAAACAGAACTTTCATTAGAATAATAATTATAAAATAAAATTTTAAGTAGCTAATAAGCTTATCATAAGAATTTATTTATTTTTTATTTTAAAGAAAGATAAAATAACATACTAAGTATGCCTGTTCATTTAGCTGTTAGGCCTAAAAGTTTTAGTGCAAGCCTCTTTTGTAAAGGCATATTTGATATTTCAGGTAATTAAAGTTGTTCTTTTATCTAATATCATTGAATATAGAGCTAAATTTGATAAATCTATTAATGGTTTGATGTTTTCTTAGCCTTTAAGAAGATCCCAGGAGCTTCATGATCATTAATTAGCTTAATGATCTCAAAATCTCTAAAAATTTTCTTCATATCCTCAATCTCATATCTCCAAAAATCATAAGGATATGCATGATATGGGAAACTATAAGATCTAGTTGTAATGTATATATATCCACCACGCTTTAGAACACTTTTCATGTTATTTATTACCAATCTCCAGTTTTGAACATGTTCTAACAATTCTGTACTAATTACAATATCAAAAGATTCTGGACTAAAATATTCAACTAACTTTTCAGCAGGTAATATTACATCAACAAATTTTCCAGCTTCAATATCAACACCTACATACTCCCTAGGCGAACAAAAACGTTCAATCAAAGGTCTCACACTACCATTAACAACTTACTTCCAACCTCAAGAACTCTTTTTCCATTAAATTCTTCAATTTTAATGTTATCTATAAAAAACTCAATGACTTTCATACGACACATGTAAACTACTTGCCTTTATTCTAAATTATAGTATTAATGTTTAATTATTTAATAATAATTCCTATACCAAATCCATCTTGATTTTTATCTTTAACTATTTCCAAATGTTCGTATTTTTCCTTTACTTCATCCCAAAATTTATAAACCTCGCCTGCCCATGAACTTGTTTTAATTCCATATTTTGTATAATAATCAGGAATTATATCATGAAAAGCTATTATTCCGCCTTTTCTTACCAAAGGAGAATACATTTCAAAGTCCTTCTTGACTCCTTCATAGCTATGATCGCCGTCTATAAAAAGAAAATCTACCTTATCATCTCTCAATATTCCTTCAATTTTTCTCAATGTTTCAATACTATGCGAATCTCCTTGAATTAAAAATATTTTCTGCTTTTCTTTTCCAATATATCTGAATAAAATTCTTTTCTCGATAGTTTGATATAGGTCAACTGAAATTAATATAGCTTCCTCATGTGCAATATTCGAAAACAAGAATAATGTGCCGCCTCCCGCTGTCCCGATTTCTAAAATTACTTTGGGTTTAGCTTTATCCAAAATTAATAATAAATTCTTTATCTCTTCTCTTATTTGTATAGGGCTAATAAAGGTTGAATTAAATGTAATTTTTAAAATATCATCAAGCGTCTTTGAGTCCCTTAAGTTTACTTTTATATGAATAATATCTTGTAAAACTAAAATAATTTGTAGAAATCTCTTTATCCAAACAGGCAATTTAGCGTAAAATCTATTATTTGATATTATGCTAATAAGAGATGTTGCCATTTAGTATATATCGAAAGATTATGTTATATTAACTGCTAACCTCTTTCAATATCACTTATATGAATTTACCCGAAAAACTTTATGCTAAGAAACATTATTGTAATTTCTCGTTTCAATTAACGCCTTAAATAAATGAATGTGTACAAACGTATAATTTACATTTCAAACGCTTACCTAAAGACTCAAATAATAAATCAAGCCTATCCCATAAATAATTCTTTTCATGAATAGATATTGTAAAAACAAAAAGTTAATTAAAAACAACTCAAATTTTTATTTCTCTGCATATTGTGCCATGATCTGATAAATGATAAATCAACCAATTATGTTTATATATTCTAAACTTAATAAAACCTTTGCTTTTTAGTTTGCCTATTATGTAGTCAACTTTTGGTCTATTGAAATCTGTGTATTCAATTTTTACTTTTTCAAATCTAGAAATAGCATCATCTTCGATAATGTAATATTCGCAGCCTTTGCAATCAGCTTTCAACAAGTATGGATTGTTTAAATCGTTTTCTTTTAAAATCTTTCTAAGACTAATACTTTTAACCTTTAATGCTTTTTTTTAGCTTGACCATATCTACTGAAACCTCCATTTATGTTTCCTCCTATTGATATTTCGATTGTTTTATCTTTACCTGCTGCTTCGTTAAATATTTGTATCCTAACCTTTAATTGCGGATTCAATTCAATGTTTTTCTTCAGCCAATAAAAATTGATTACATGCGGTTCATAAGCATAAACAATTGCTCCTAAGTTTGCATGATGTAACACTGTATCACCTACAAAAGCTCCTACGTTGACAATTGTTTTGTCTTTTAAATCGAATCATATGAAATGAATATCATGAATAAAAGTTTCAGAGGAAATCAACGGATCCACTGAATATAAGTAAAAGCGTAATCCGTTTGGTAAGATTAAAATTTTATTCCGCCAATCAACACACCAACAATATTCGCAATTTTCTTTTAGATCTTTTAAGGGAACATTTTTATATAGCTTGTATAAAAGACATGCTAACCATTTTGTTTCTCTACTAGCATCTATCATTAAACCGCTCCTGAATTTCAATTTTACTTTATCTTTAATACCTGCAAAATATAAAACTACATCACTAAGATTTTCAAATGTTCTATCAATGTTTCCAATTTCTAAAATAAAATTAATTCTCTTTTTTAAAGATGATATATCGGCATTGAGATTTTATCTTTTAGTATAATTTTCTATATAGCACATAAAGTTTCTTGGAGAACATTAAAGGATCATAATTATCTCTTATACATTTTATACAATTTTCTCGCATATCATGTAATAGATCGTTACTTTCGATTAAATCGATAATTATTCTTGAAAATACTTCTTCATTATACTCTTTAACAAGGTAACCAGTCTTACCATCTATTACAAAATCTAAAAATAATAGAGTGTAAGTAGCTATTAGAGGCAAACCGGCAGTCATAGATTCCAATAATGAAACTACTCCAGGTTTATTACGTAAATAAGGTATTAGAGATATAGAGATATATCGCAACTTGGCATAACTTTTTCTCTAAGTATCTTATTTTCCAAAGGGCCTAGAAATTCAATACCTTCGCAATTTATTTCAGGAGGAATTCTTTTAGAAACTATTATTAATTTAGCAGATTTAACTCTTTCTCTGACTTTTCTAAATGTTTTTACTGCCATCAAGCCCCCTTTATCTATAAAATTATAACCTACAAAAAGTATTCTGAATTCATCTCTTTCTTCTTTGTTTTTTATTTTTTTAACTACAGGAAAAGGAGGAGGGATAAATTCTATTCTATGAGGAAAGCCTAGCTTAAGTAATAAGTTCACAGCACTTTTATGCCATGCAAGGAAAATTTTTTGTTCATCATTAAAGAAATCTACTAAATATTTAAACAATATTTCATTTTCTCAAGAGAAACATTATGATAATAATATAAGTAGTCAATTGGAGAAGGATCAAATTCGTAAATTGTAGGCTTATTAAACTGGATTAGTTGTCCTCCAGTGAATATTATGACGTGAACCAAATTGATATTTTGTAGAAGTAGACACTTACCTCCTTTACCTACGAAAAATGCATAAGATAAACCGTTAGATAGATTGTCTAGAATTAACCTGCTTGGTCTGCTATATAACCATATAAAATTATAACCTAATTTGTTTACATTTGTTAGATAAACTATATCATTAGGTTTGAATTTCAGACGTAATTTTTTTGCAGTTGTATGGCCATGTATCAAAGTGTCTGGAGGGCCTTCCAAATATACCCTAATCATTATCAATAAATCAGAGATATAAATCTTTTATTTATGCCTTTAATACCCTTAAGAATTGGATAATATATACTATCAAAGACTGGGAAATTTTAGTAGTTTAATTGGGAAATTGCAGAATCAAATTCTAAATTCTTTTGAATAGAATATTACTTTAGTACTTTTCTGATATATAATTCAATATTATACACATTTGCTTTAACTTTTTTAAAACAATTTTTGAAGAGTCTTATTTTTGTAGATTAATTCCCAAATAAAGCTACTTGTAATATTTTATTTGTAATCTATTTTTTATCATTTAAATAATTTTTGTTAATTCCTATAATATTTACATGATAATATACATCCTTATTATTATTAACATATTTCTCGATATTTTTGGTAACGACATTAAAATCTTCATCAATATAGATAAGCTTAAAATTATTTAAAACTAATTTGTCTATTATACTGGAAGGTTCAAATCCTGCAGCTTTCCATGCAAAAGGGCGAATTTCAAAAACCAATACTTTAACCTTATTTATCAAGTTTTTCATCCCTTCTAATACTAACGGTTCTGAACCCTCAACATCTATTTTAATTAGAGCAATGTCATCTTTTAAATTACAAAAGTAATCATCTAAACAAATCATATCTACTTCTATACTTGCAATAGGAGAAATAACTGCGTCTTTGTGAATGGTCGAAACATTTGAAGATTTATCTAGATTAAACTTTATCCTTGATTTTTTATTACCTACAGCGATTCTTTCTATAATGACATTTTTTAATTTTCTTGTTCTATGTTTCAAAATAAAAAAGTTTCTAGGATCTGGTTCAAAAGCATATACTTTTCCCTTTTGACCAACCAATCTGCTCAGAAATACCGTGTATGAACCTTGATTTGCTCCAATATCCACTACTATGTCTCCTTCTTTTACTAGAGTAGCCATAATTATTGGTAAAGGATATTAGTAAATCATATCCTTTAATTTAAAAAAGTAGATATACTTTAGATTTATATGACTTATGAAGTTTATATAATCAAAAAAGCGATTATATATTATAAATCTAGGCAAATATTTATTTAACTTAATCTTCTTAAGAATATATAAAATCTTATCGAAAATTAAGTATGCAAATGTTATTAACATAAATTATATATCAACACATTTTTATTCTTCTTGCTTAAGAACTATTATATTTTCTTACGAATTATTTTGCTTCAAACCAATTTTTATTACACAATCCGGATCTTCTATAATATATAGAGCGTGAGCTTTAGTGCTTTAGGTTATAAGAAAGCATGCTTGCTTTAAGATTATTAGGTATTAGCGTGTTTGATACTCTAGAGAAAAATCGAGCCTGAATATGGAATACGCAATGTTTGTAAGTATCGCAACCATTTATTACCTAAGCTATGCAAGTCTTTGAAGATAAAGTATTTGCAATAAAGTTTAAAACATCCGCGTTTAAAACTACTTTTTGAAGGCAAGTTAATTCCAAATAGAGAATTATTTGTATGCAAAATTATATGATAACAACAGCAAAAAGATTATGCTCATCCTGTGCTTCCTAAAATGCCTGTCTGATTTATGTAAATGCCCTTGATGTAAAGTTCTCCTCCCAGTTATATACGTAACCTACGATTTCTAAATTTGCATATACTTTGTCTACAGTAAAAAATATCTCAATTTGATCCCAACCGTTTTTTAACATAGAGCCTTGTATGTAGTAAACCGCTATAAGTTTTGTTAAATCATCAGCATAAACTGAGATGCTCATCTTATTTCTAGATAAATTAGTTGAGCTCTTAACATGCTCACCGCACCAAATACTCAAGATAAGTATTAAAAATTAATGAATTGATGTTTTCTATGCATATTTTTATCTAATGTGCTTTAATCGTTTTAATACTATGGATGAGTTTTGTTGCTCGATAATATGTTAGTGCTACTATATACTCTTCTAAACTTTGGTATACTTTGGGCCTGCTCCCCAATTTGATAAGGATTATTTTTTAAAATTCATGCTTAAATATGCGTGTTTTCATTGTTTGTTTCAAAATGGCTGTTTGTTTAAGTTTTCTGGTTTTTGAAAAAATGTTGGGTTTTCCAAAAAGTGGTACAACTTTCACACCAAAAACCAACCTTCAAAAAACAAATACACTTTTAATTCAAAAAAACAAAACTAACCATGAAAAAATCAAATAAATCTGATTGCTAACAATGAAAAGATTAAACACATTTTATTTTTAATTATGTAAGATCTTTTTCATCAGTAACGCTTAAGGTTGGCTTTAGTCATGAGGTGTTCACATTCTTGTTAATGATTTTACTGTTAGTTTAACTGCATTTTGAGAGTTGTATTTTGGTTTCCAGCCAAGCTGTTTGATTTTTGATATGTCTAGGAGCATTAGTGGTACATCGCCTTTCCAACCTCTATTGTTACTGCCGAATTCAAGTCTTGGAGTTAAGTTTAATTCTTTACAGACGATTTCACTGATTTCTTTTACGCTTATCCAATCTTCAGAACCGAGATTAAAAATTTCAAAACTGTTTACTTTTCTAGAGGCAAAAATCATCCCGTCAATGCAATCGGTAATGTAAAGATAAGATTTCTTTTGGTTTCCATCACCGAGAATCTCTAGTTTATTGGGGTTCTTTTTTAGTTTTTCAATAAAGTCATGAATAACACCGTGAGTTGCTCTTGGACCGATTATATTTGCTGGTCTGAAAATTACTGCATTAAAGTCGAAGGTATGAACATAAGCTGAAATTAAACCTTCACAAGCAAGTTTAGAAGCACCGTATAAAGAGATTGGTTTGCATGGGTAATCTTCCGGTGTTGGTATTTGTTTAGCTTCTCCGCAAACAGTTGAAGATGAAGTAAAAATTATTCTTTTAATATTATTCTTTCTCATTGCTTCCAGAACTTTGTAAGTGACTAAAATATTTTGTTCAATATCAACTTTTGTATCTTTAAGAGCAGTTCTAGTGTCAGGATTAGCTGCTAAATGCCAGACTTCATCCACATTTTTAAAATACTTATCTATGTTATTAGTTAGTAAATCTGCTTGGTAGAATCTAAATCTAGGATTGTTAAAATTATGTTGAATGAATTCTTTTTTGCCTGTGCTTAAATTATCAAGAACTATAACATCATTTCCTTCCGCAATCAAACTATCAACTAAATGAGAACCAATAAATCCTGCCCCACCAGTAATTAAAATCTTACTCATTACAACCTTTTATACTAATTATAACTCTTCCAAACCTTAAAAACCTTTCATTTCATTAAAATGAAAATTTTTTTAATATATAATCATTTTTTCATGATAAGTATGTTATCTTCTGAATTGAATAGTACATCGCTATTTTTAATTTTCAAATTGATAAATTCTTTGGTCCATGAATATCCAAGACCAATTCCGAATGAGTAATATTTCGAATTATTGAAATCCAATTTATTTATGAGTGTTAAGCTTGAATTTGAAATTGTGAAAGATTTAATTTGATGCATATTTAACTTTTCAAATCCTTTCTAAAAAAGTAAATAAAAATTATTAAAACTAAAAGTGAAATTCCTGCACTGAACAAAGAAGAGAAATTGAAGTTGAAGCTTAAGCTCATTAAAACAATGAAAGAAATCAGCAAGGAAAGAAGTGCTAAGAGAAAGATGAACAGAAAGATTCTAAATGCAGAAAAATGGTTCAAAAAGGCTTTAGCATAATACTATAAATAGTGAACTAACATCGATAATTACAAAATTTCTTTAATTGAAACATGAGAAAGTTTTAACACATCTCTTTCTGCTTCAAGCAAAAAATGAATTAAATCTAAAGTATTACAATCAAAAATAAATTTAAATTTTTGTCCATCTTCAAAGAAGATAATTATTAATTCTTTAAGCCGAGAATTTTTGTTATCTTTTCAAATCTTAACTTAGAAAGATATAAATCACGTGCTTTTTCAAATCCGAAAAATAAATAGATTAAAGAAATTATAAAAAAGGCAATGTTTGCTGCAATAGTGCTTATAATTACCTTGATTATATCTCTTGGAATGTAAGGTAGAATCATGCTTATTTTTATTTCGCCTCTTTTAGACAATGGAAGAACAACCAACATTTATTCAAAATCTTTTGGATTAGTTACATTTAATGATTTTTAGGTAATTAATAGAGCGAGAACTAAATTCTTCTTTTTATGCTTTCAATAACATAATTTGCTCTATGTTGAGGTGTATGATATTGCAACAAATGTCTTCTTCCATTCTCAGCGATCTTTAATAATTCTTCTTCATTACCTTCTAGAAAGTAGTATTCAAGGATATCTTCAAGTTCCTTAAGCGAGCCAAAGAATAAAGCGCTCTTCTTATGTTCAAAATTATTAGGGATTATCGTGTACTGGTTTTGAGCAATCAGCGCAGCACCACAGAGAGGAATTTCCCAATATCTGTAAGTATCATAACCAGTTGAAATCGGAGCTATAGAAGCTTTTGATCCAGTTAGGATTTGCAAATAATAATTAAAAGGTAAAGGACTACCTGATGTTTTGAAAGGATAGCTTGTTAGAATTGGGATATTTGGTAATCTATAAATATTTTTTGCTCCTGAATAGGAAAGATAAACGAAAGACTTCGGTATTTTACTTACAATCTTTGCTATGCTTGTTCTAGAACTAAAACTATCATAATTTCCTAAAACTCTGATTATTGAAGGCGGTGATACTCTAGATATTAAAGATGCCGAAAAAATTTTTTCTCTTTCTTTTATTTTAATTGAAGGAAAAAATGTATGAGGTAAAGGAATAATTTTATCAACTAATTCTTTTCTAACTTTAATAGTTTCTTCAGCACTAAGCCATTTGAAATGAAAATGTAAGTTTTCATATTTTGAAAATAATTCTCGCATAATATGTTGGAATTTTAACATATACTCAATTTTTACTAATTCTTTTTTAAAATAAATATCTAAATTTTTATTCTTAACAATATCAAATAGGAAAGGGTAATCAGAATCGTCGATAAAGGCCTTTATTGTTGAAGATTCTAACCAATATTTATAGGCTTTAATAAATAAAGGTTGATTAATAGTAACATGATCTATTAAACTTGCATCCACTTTATTTAAATAACTTAAAAATTTCTCTTTCTCTTTCCTTAGATCACAAATTAAAAAGTTATCTTTTAGAAATTGTTTTAAGATTTTTATTATATTAGGATACATCCATTCATCAATACTTGTAATATAAAGAAACTTCACTTTATTAAAAATAAGATGCGATCAAGAATTAATTATGAAATTTAAAAATTAATTGCGATATTATATCAAATATCTTATATCTTGAATTATTTAACTATTGTACCAAAATATGCTGGAAGTATAACAGGTTTGCATTTAACTGCCTTGCAGAAATTTATAAAAGAATTATTCAGATGCATGTCGTCTTAGATTAGATATTCTTCTTTTTTAACTTTAAGCCAGGCCGTTTTAAACTCAAATATCATGTGTTCATAAGCATGCAGAAAATCATGTAAGAAACATATGTTGAATCCAAATTTTTAAGTAAACGTGGTCATTTGATTCTCCTATTGAGAATATTGAAATTTTTGCAATTTATTGCAATTCTGGGAAGAGTTTGTAGTGCTCATTATACACCTGCATAATATAAGTTATTATGTTCTGCTACCCAGAAAATCGAGAGAGTACTTTTAAAATTAGATATCATATTTTATTTATATATTATCATATTTTTCCAAAATATGGCATATCAATTAAACATATGCTAATATCCTATATTGATCGGTATATATTATATGATATTTATAACTGCAATTTCTTAAAGTGTTAATTATATAATGGATATCCTCGATTTTATGTATTTCTATTTCAATTTTTCTTATTAATTTTTGCTGTAATAACTCTAAAGAACCTTCAATAATCTCTTTTTCACTGCCTTGAGTATCAATTTTCAACAAATCTATCCTTTGAAGCTTTAATTCTTTAAATAGATTATTTAAAGTTTTACTTTAACAGTAGTTATTTTATCATAGTTTACCATATCTTTTTTGAATGAGCTCCAAGAAGGAATATCGCTTTTAATGTGCAAGTTCTCATAACCTTCCTTATTTGATAATGCTAAGTTTAGATATAAAACATTAGATAACTTATTTGTTTTTATATTCGTATCTAAAATCTTAAAGCTATTTGGTTCAGGTTCAATTGCGATAACTTTACCCTTTTCTCCAACAATCAATGATGACCTAATAGAGAATGCACCAATGCTAGCACCAACATCTACAACAATATCTCCAGCACTAGGCATGAATTCCTTAGGCAATTCTGATAAGTATAAAAGATGACCAAAGGTATTTTGAAGTTGCGATGCATAAGTAAGGATGGTTAAGCCTTTATAGTTTACATTGATTAATTTTGAATTATATTTTTTTAAAGCTTTTCTAATAGCAGATATAAATTGACAAAGAATTAATGAGTACATAATTAAATTAAATATAAGATTACGGCTTAATAACAATTTTATTTCTCTGAACCTGTTACTAACTATATTATAAATATAGGGTCTCATCTTTTAGCAAATATATGATAATTATCCCATATCTTTACTAAAGACCATTGATAACCTAAATCTTTCAATATCTTTAATATCTTATTTCCAATTTCTTGATCATGTATTTCAATTATAAGTCTAGGTTTAAACAATTTTAAAGTATTCATTGAGCCAAGAATCACCTCGTATTCTGAGCCATCAATGTCTATTTTTATCCAATCAACTTTACTAAGATTAATTTTCTTGATTAAATCATTTAGCTTTATTGTTTTTATTTCGTATTTCTTTATTAAGTTTAATTTCTTTTTGCTGAATTAAGTTTTTGAACACATCGACTTTTGAAATTGCAGAAGTAAAAGATCCTTTCGTTCTGTATAATTTTAATGTCGTTTCGCTTGACCATAAAGCTAATTTAAATGGCTTTACGTAATCTATGCGATTTAACCTTAAGTTTTTTATTAAGCAATCATAGGCTTCATCCATAGGTTCTAAGGCTATTACTAAACCATCCTTGCCTACCTTCCTGGAAGCATAAATTGTAAAGTATCCAATGTTAGCTCCAACATCTATTACTACATCATTAGATAATGGTATGAAAAAAGAGAATACTTCGGATTCATAATTATTAAGAAGCATATCGGCAGTGCTCTTATCTATGAAATACATATACGCTTTTAATTTCTCATTATAATAAATGCATTTAGTAAGACCAAATACAATATTTGTCCAAGATTTTTCGCTAATTAAATTATAAATTTTTGAAGATATTTTTCTTGGTATGTGAAATATTATAAAAATAATAGTCTCATATGTAAATCTATTAATTATTATCTTGAATTGCATTAATAGTGTAGCTGCTTTAGGCTTGGCTATTAAAGATCTTAAATAGTCAGTAACTTTATTTTTTGTGGATTTTTTCATTTATGAGTATTGATCTTAGTTCGAGCTAATATACTCATAATAATTAGAATCTTTTATGAAGGCCTGCTTGATTTAATGAGTTCTAAGATGTTCATAGATCTTTGCTAAGAAAACTCTGAAAACTTAGACATGAAACCTTATCTTGCAAATATTCGAAAGCCTATTATTGAAAAAATTCTAAGAAATTTAACGACTCATAACAATTTATTATCATATTTCAATAGTTTATAAGAAAATCTGAAAATTCTTTCTTATTCATCAATTCTATAACGTATTTTAAGCTACTTTCAGCGATTTCTCGTGAAATGGAACCCATATGTTGCAGATCCATTTCAAGAATCTTATCTATTTTCATTGCCAAATCTTTGACATCTTCAGGCTTATAACATAATCCGTTCCCTTTAATAACTTCAAGCTGTCCTTTCAAGCATGGAATTATTACTGGTAACCCTGCAACCATGTAGTCTAATACTTTTCCTCCAGATAAAAAATGTGCAAACAATGATCGAGGTCTTATAAATACACCGACATCTGAAGCTTGAAGGTATTGCCTATAAGTTACTTTATCTAAGTAACCAACATGCTTCACATTTACATTAAGCCTTTTAGCATAAGAATAGATATAATTATTAATATAATAATCAGAAGAACCTGTTAAAATTAATTTTATTTTGTCCCTATATTTACTCATAAAAATTCCTTTTAATAAGAATAATATATCATTTACTATTTTTTCTGAACGTGCAAGACGTCCACTCCAAATAAAATAATAATATTCTTGATCAAGCCCTAATATTTTTTTAGCTTTCTCTTTATTTTCTTTATTAATTTTTAAATTTGGGCTAAAACTAAATTTTGTTACTTGAGGGATTACAAAACCTTTGTTAATTCTGCTCCTATGAAATAAAAATTCTTTTCCGAAATTAGTTTGAGTAATAATTTTTCCAGCTAACTTTGGATTTATTACTTCATCTATTGTTATACTTACAGTTCTTTTTAAAATGTTTTTACTGCTTGAAAAGAAGACGCCTATTCTTGCTACTAAATCTTTATAATCTATTATTGTATTTATCTTCATTCTAAAAATCTTTTTTATTATGAGAAAACAAAAATTAGCCCCAAGCACGTTATCAGTCAGAATTATCGTATGTATTTTTAAATTCTTACAAACTTTATAAAGTAATATTGCATATCCTATCATTATTCCCCAAAAAAGTATAAAGTTATGAAATAATAAGGTATCTATAGTTGCTAACCATCTAGGTTGAGTAATGTTGATTATTTTATTTTTTAGATCTATATCAATACCACCAAGTATTTTACGTTTAATGCCCAACCAATTTTGTGTAAATCCAAGAATCCATACATCGTAGCCTCTCTCTCTTAATAATTCAGTAATTGTGTGAAATCTGTCCCAACCTGGTTTATAACCCGTTAGATCATAAAATACGAGTAATATTTTGACAGGTTTTACCTTAGTTCCCATCAAGCTCTCCTCAACATCTGATATATGTTGAAAGATAAAATGGACAGAGCTATCTTGACAATGAAGCCCCCTCTCAAAGTAGTTCTTATGAAACGTGCACCAAACTTCTCCAACTTATACACTTCGTCTCAATAATCGTTTCTCCTGCTATTATAGTTTTACTTTTTTGTATATATTCTTTTCAATTTGAGAATTATCAAATTAACTAAGCTTAAATAACTTCTCTCCAAATTGAATAAGCCAATTTCAGTACCATGACAATTATAGCTAAATTATCTTTCTCTCTTAGCATATGAACTATAGGGGAAACATGAACATGCTGGACATCAATTAAATCTGGTTTAATCTTACGCTTTATTTCTTCAAATTTCTTGTATGCTAGCAAGTTAAAGATTGAAACTTGTGGTAAGGGAACAGGGGGTATTTTAAAAATATGTTTTGGAATTTGAACATAATAAGCATTGACTTCCTTACTTACATATTCTCCTTGCTTAGTTAGTACATGTACTTCATGACCTTTTTTTGCAAGTTCACGAGATAAATAATAAACTCTATTGCCTACACCTGAATGCTGATTTGAGACATAAGATATGAAAAGAATTTTAGACATTATTTTTTAAAAAGTGCATTATGGTCTAAGAATTTTCTAAGTTTGAAATTCTCTTCTTTCAATATTCTATAACTTTTGGAAAAAGATTCGCTTCTTTCAATAATTACCATTTTTGTTCTTTTCAAGCAATTCCTTGCTCCTTCTAATACTAGATCTTCAGCTCCTTCAACATCTATCTTCATCAAGTCTATGCTTTCTTCATTTATTATTTCATCCAAAGGTTTCATTTCTACTTCTACAACCTCCTTATATTCCCGTTTAATTGAAGGTGTTCCATAAGCCCCTAGTTTATAATATAATTTTATTTTTCCATTTTTATTTCCTGCAGCTATGTTAAAGCTATTTATTTTAACATTATTCAATTTTTCATTAATTTTTAATATTTTATAATTTCTTGGCAAAGGTTCAATTGCATATACTTTACAATACTTTGCGGCTCTGATAGCATAGCCTCCTATATTTGCACCAACATCAACGAATACTTTTGCATTTTTAATTTGCTCTTTAAAGAAATTAAAAGTTTTTGGTTCAACATATAAACCAGCATGAAAATAATCAAATAAATGATTCATATAAAACTTGCATTTATCAGGAAATTCAATGATAAGAGGTTTTTCTAATGCCAGTAAACTTAAAATTTGATTTTCAATATTAAATCCACAATGATAAAGAGCAAAAATTAAAGTTTCAAAATCCCTGCAAAAACTCTTTAATAATTCCTCTTTAAGTTTACTTTCTAAGTTCAAATACTTAAAATATGCGATTAAAGGTTTAATATTTCCTCTAATCACAGCTCCGATAGCTGGCCTGAGCAATCTTATCTGCCTGTAAATTTCGCTATTCCTTGTTAATAGGTTCATAATAAGATGTTACTTCTTTAAAGCAAATCCTACATTTGCTGAAAGTTTAAAATCTATCCATGGCGCATTAACTTTTTTGCAAAAATCTTTAAAAGCATTATTCAAATCTATATTATCTGAAATTAGCAATCCTCCTTTATTCAATTTTTCCCAAGCCAATTTATATTCAAACATCATATGCCCGTAAGTATGTAAAGAATCATGGAAGAAAACATCTATATTGCCAAGCTCTTCTAAAAGCTTAGGAAGCTTCTCTTCAACCTTTCCCAAGATAAGTGTCCAACGATCTCTTAATATTTTTGGAACTAGCCAACCAATCTCTTTATTTTGAGGTAGCATTGCTGTAGGATCCAAATTAGGAAAGTCAATTGAGAAAAGATGACCTTTTTTATTCCTTTTTAAAGCAAGCAATAAATAAAATGAAGAAGTACCATTCGCTACTCCTGTTTCTACTATGGTATTAGGTTTTAAAGCACGGATAACAACATAAATTGAATCCAATGCAGCAGCCATGCCAGGAACATTTACTTTTATCTGAGATATTTCCTTATAATAATCTTTTATTATTTGTTCATCTGTATCTAAAAATTTTGAGATAATATTTACTTTAGTATGATTATATATAAAATATTCAATATTTTGAAGCAAATACATGTATACAGGCGTAAGATATCTTATATAAAATTTATTCATAAATTTATGATATGATTAATAGGATTCATATCAGTAATGGCTATTTCAATAAATATTCGAGACTCTATATAGTTGCATTAATCTTTAAGTTAGGCTATTAAGAAATCCAATAGCTTTAATTTTAATCTTCTCAAGTTCGTTTAATCTAGTATATGCTGGTGGATTGCCTTCAATATGATCTGCAATTGTTGGATTAGGCATCCACAAAGTGTATTTTCTTAAGCTAAGATAATATCTTAGAAATTTTAACGCACCAATTCTGTATCTGTAATAGGGAAGGTCTATCCTAAGGGGTCTTATATTCTTAGTTAATATTATAAATCTATACATGTCTCCTGTTTTGTAATATAGGTTTAAGAATTTATTTGCTTCTAACAATATATTTTTCTTAGTCATGAAAGTGTTGGTAGTATAAGGAATTTGAATCCATTCAATTTTATTTTGAATGATTCTATTTTTTATGAACTTTTTCCAGGATGTGTTAATTATCCAAGGATGGAGATAGGGTGATATGAAATCTACGTTCTCATTATTAATTAATTCAAGCATCGGCTTAATCGATTGAAAATATAAATAATCATCCTCTTGAAACATTACTATCTCTGAATATTGCTGACCCTTGAGATATTCAAGCTGAAGCTTAAAAGTTTGAACATTCATATCCCAGCTTCTTGAAATAATATTGCTTTCTAATTTTTTAATTTCTACATTTTCAAATAACTCTTTGAAAACTTTCTCATAAATTTTAGGGCATCGATCCATTATTACGTATACTTTAGCTTTTAAACCTTCTATAGCTTCTTTGAACGATAACAAGCAAGCTGTTACCAATTCTAGCTTCTCATTAAAAATTTTAGGTAAACTAGGATGCAAAAACGGTGAAACTCTATAAGCTATAGCTAGATCAAAATCAGACATTATATTGATAAGAATTTTCTGTACAATACGTAAGGATTAAAATTATTTTTAGCATATTGGAAAGCATTAAAGCATTTTTCCTCCCAATTAGGGTCATTGACTGCTTCTTCTATTTTGTCTGCAAAATCTGTGATATTAGGATAATTAAGTATGTCGATATATTCTCCTCTATTGATAACTTCCCTTTTTTCAATTTTAACTAAATAGCCAACTTTTTTGTTGTTTATCTCATTCATTGGAGGTGCATCTAATGTAATAACTGGTCTACCTAAACGAAGTGCTTCAAGTATGGGTAGCCCAAATCCCTCAATTAAACTAGGCACTACTACAATATCTGAGGAAAATATTAAGTTAATGATATCATTTCTACTAAGTGTTCCCGGTATAATTATTACATCTTTATTCTTAGAATTTGGTATGAATGTTTTATCACTTATCTTTATTACTACTCTTATCTTTGAATTTATATATTCCAACGTATTCAGATAATGCTGTATACCCTTATACAAGCTGTGAGATGTAAAGATTGATAGTAAAGTAAATTTTTTTCTTTTGTTTTTTCTTTCCTTAATTTTACTAATAACGACATTATCTGGTAAGTCTAAGTCAATAGGGTAAGCGTGAGGAATATGATAGATATTCTTGTAACCTATTTTGCGCATTATCTCGCAATGGAAATTAGAAGGATGCACAAATCTATAACCCATCTGGTGTGCAAGATGATGGTAATAAGAATATTTGTATATACCAGTAGAACCAATATAAATATATCTTCTGCTTCTTACATTAGAAAAATATAATGTTGCCCGAACATGAGATTTCATACCCCCTGCCATGAATATAATAGGATTACATATGCATTTTTTAAAAATATAAAATATCTTTTTTGGGTCATAATAGACTAGTTCAGCGTTTAATGCTTTTGATAAAGTTTCACTAACAATTTTATGTGAAAACCATGAAGGTACTAAAAGTATTATTTTCAACGCTTTTAAATAAGATTTTTGCGACTGAACTTCTATTTGTTATAATCCTTAATCTTATTTCGAGTGAATGTGCATGCTTTAGGTTTTTCAGATTTAGTAATAAAATGACACTTTTTACTTACTGAATATTATAACGATCTGAAAACCTGTTACAACATTTTTATCTAAGATAAACTATCAATTTAATTTTTCACATTAATAAATTTATTATTATATTTTTATTTTAAATTTTCTATTAATATTTTAAGTAATTTTCTTGATATGTTTTCCCATGAATACATATATACATCTATAAGTCTGTTAATATCATATTCTTTGTTTAATGATAATAGTATCTTATTAATTAGATCATTCTTAGGATAAGGATTAAATTCCTCATGCGGAATTTTTAATTGATCTAGAATATCAGCACATTCTGTATTTCGGGGACAAATTATAAACAATGAATTGACCAAATAGTCAAAAAATTTATAGGGAGATTGTAATAGTTGCCATGCAAGCTCGTTAGCCTCAGGTATTATTCCTATTTTTGCTTTTTTCATTAGTGATACACATTCCTTATAAGGTATCCAATTTATATTTGATAAGTGTCTTTCAAATTTACTTAATCCTTCTCCAATAAATAATATTTTAATTCTATTATCATTTAAGAGTTGAATGATATTATCTTCTTTATAATGTCTCAAGGATCCTATAAAAACTGCATCATAAGTTTTTTCTGATGAAGTATTTTGCGACATCAAACCACCATGGGGTATGTAGTAAATTTTCTTTTTATGCAAAGGTAGTAGTAAATACTTAATTAATCTATTTGAGGATGAAATTACAATATCTGCGTTAATATAGTTTGCATAAAAATAAGTATGAGCTCTTTGCCTGTGCTGGTTTTCGACATATAAAGGATAATAGTCTATAATATCGTTAACAACCTTAATTTTTAATAAACCTCTTAAAATTTTTAATATAATTAAATGAGTGAAAGGTAAAGGAGTCAAGTATATAAAAAATTTTGGTTTTGTTTTTATTAACATTAGAAATAATATTATTGAGCTAATAATAGGGAAATAAAAAAATCTTGTTGGCAAATAGATTATTTTTACTTTTGGTAAATGTTCTACTAGATTGTTTTGCCATTCTTTTTCTAGTTTATTTACAGGATCTTTAATATTATTATTTCTTGTATATACTATTATATCAATATCAGGATATTTACTTAAATAATTAATTATCATGCTAGAACGAATACTCTCACCATAAAAAGGGCTTGTTATAAAATAGGGTAAATAATATAAAATTCTCATTTATTAAAATCTACATATAAAATTTTCTTATAAGGAAGAGAATAGAAAACACTCTTATAAGCAATAGACGCTTTAGAATTTGGACGTATACATTTAATAAAGCTAATTATATCAATAATATTATTAATATCTTCGTGTATTTCGATAATAGCTTTCTTTATTCTATTTTCTTTTATTGATTTTATAGAACCTCTTAAAATTTCTAGTTCCGCACCTTCAGTATCAATTTTAAGCATTACATCGTGTAAGTTTTTGCCATATATTATGTTATCAATTGTTATACTTTTCAAAACAATTTCTTTGACATCAATCTGCTCATTAAAAATTTTTTCTACATAAGATATATGATCAACATAAATGCTAGAAGCTGCATTTTTATCCAATCCAATATAGAATTTAATCTCTCTTTCATCACTATAAACCAATGCATGAATAGGTTCGATCATATTTTTTATGAAATTATCACAATCAGCTATATTTGCTAAAAGATAATTATAAGTAACTGGATTAGCTTCAACTGCAACAACCTTACCATTTGGACTTACTAGACTTGCAGCTAATTTTGTATACCCGCCTATATAACTTCCTATATCTAAAATTACATCTCCTTTATTCGGATAAAAATCAGGATAAACAAAATACTCAAATAGATTAAGCCATAAATCTAACAGATGAGAAGTTCGAATGCGTAAATTCTTATTGACTTTCCATTTAGTTTCAGGCAAAATTTTTAGTATTTTTGCAGATAATCTAATTGGAAACGCTATTATAAAAACTATTGTTGCAATGCCAACACCTATAATCCTGTGAATTAATAGTAAACTTAAAATATGAATCATATGAAAAATATCTCTTAATATTTTTACTATCATAAAATATTCCTTATGCAAATATCCTAGTAATTATAAGTAATATTATTATGAGATATCTTTAATACAAAAGCTAAATTATG
>Ga0208683_100335_pt1 | contig 19399 bp, 16 predicted proteins | sample BED_Mat_host_9_1_FD_187141 | JGI IMG/M metagenome (GOLD analysis project Ga0208683, IMG submission 187141) | Extremophilic microbial mat communities from Yellowstone National Park, USA - BED_Mat_host_9_15 (SPAdes) (version 3) | ecosystem: Environmental > Aquatic > Thermal springs > Hot (42-90C) >... | reverse complement strand
GCGAGTACGATAACTCCACATGGCCGCAGCGCCAGGTAAACCTCACCGGCATAGTTATTGGTTATGATGCTGATTGGGGTCAACCGATAATTAACGCATCATCCCCTCGATGGGTTAATTATACTTTATGCGAGGTGAGGGAGGCCCTCGTCTCCGGTTTTAATGGGGTTCTCTTCTATGATGTTGATGATGCCATAGATTACTATCCTGGAGAGGCAAGCGGCGTAATCAATATAATTAAGCTCGTCTCCGAGAATTATCCCAACGCATTGATAGGGGTAAATAGGGGGTTTCAATTGGCCCGCAACTTATCTCCATATATTCATCGTTCTATATGAGGACTACGGCACTTATTATAACTTCACCACCAATGATTACCAGTACCTGGATGCAAGTCAAGTGAATCGCTTGATTAATACCGCAAATTACTTAAAATCGCTGGGACTAGTGGTACTGGCCCTCGGCTACTCACCGCTTCCCTGTGATTCATATAGTGACTTCGTTGCCTCGCTGGTTGCGAGGGAGGGCGTGCCATATTACGTTGGAGGCATCAATCTAACCCGATTACCAACGACGTGCATAATAGGGTAGCGCTCACCCCTCTCGCAGTATCCCGCCTAGTATAATAGGCTGCCTTAGCTTCATAGTCATGGATAGAGTAACATGCCTAACCGGCAGTGGGTCACCCTACTTATTGAAGGCGGCGACTAGTCCAATTAATTGGTGGGGATGGTGCAAGGAGGCCTTTGAGTTGGCGAGGAACTGGAACAGGCCAATACTTGTGGATGTCGGTGCGCTTTGGTGCCACTGGTGTAATGTCATGGATGAGGAGACCTATAATGATCAAGAAATCGCCCAAATAATTAATGAACACTTCATTCCAATAAAGGTTGATAGGGACGAGAGGCCTGACATAGATAAGAAGCTTCAATCCATATCCACCTCCATATCAGGACAAGCCGGTTGGCCCCTCACCGTATTCCTAACTCCAAGCGGCGAAGCAATATTCGCTGGAACATACTTTCCACCAAGGGATTCATTGGGGCTTCCCGGCATGCCTAGGGTACTCAAGGCAGTCCTCCAGGCCCATCGAGAGGGAAATGCAATCAAGTTAGACCTAACGACCGCTGAGGAAGCGGCTCCCCACGTGAATGTCTCCGTAATTAATGGCGTTTTGCTTGGAATAATGGAGATGTATGATGAGGAGCACGGAGGCTTCGGTTCTTTCCCCAAGTTTCCTCAAGTAACGTTCCACTCAATCCTACTGTACAGAGGTTTCTACTCGAATTCATCCTTCATAGACGCCGTGAACCACACGTTGGAGGCAATGGGTAGAGGGGGAATACACGATCAATTAGGAGGAGGATTCCATAGATACTCAGTAGATAATGCTTGGCTACTGCCGCACTTCGAGAAGTTGCTGATAGATAATGCAGAGCTCCTCATTAACTACTCGGAGGCCTTCGCGGTCACCGGGAATCAATACTTGAGGGAAGTCGCAATGGATACCCTTAACTATATTAACTCAGTGCTTGGGGACAATGATGGTGGCTACTACTCCAGCCAGAGCGCCGACTCGGGAGGCGAGGAGGGAGGCTACTATAAGTGGAGCATTGAGGAATTAGCATCCATCCTTGACCAAGATGAGTTTCGATCCATTTACGAATACTTTGGGCTTCATCACTTCCCAAGCGGGGAAAAGGCGGTGCTGCATATAGGGAAGCCGCGCATGGATTCAAGTCTGGGCACGGCAATAAATAAAATGAGGAGTGCCAGGGAGCGTAGGGAACCGCCGGTAATAGATGAGACAATTTATGTCCACTCAACGGCTGCCGCAGCGATAGCTGGCTTAGCCGCGAGCGATTACGTGGGAGCCATGGCGATTAATCGAGCCCTTAAGGCAATTGACTTCTTGGAGTCGCGGCTCATAATTGATGGAGTGGCTAGGAGGGGGGCGAGGAACGGCAATCGCCTGGGTCCTGGGTACCTGGATGATCAGGCCTATGCATTATTATCATTATTATCGGCATTCCAGCACACCGGTAATCGGAGATACCTTGAATCAGCCATAGCTTGCGGGAGAGGGCTCAGGGAGTTCCTGGATGACTCGGGAATGCTTCGCTATGCCTCCCCCGTAGCCAGCGACTCGGATCTAATTCAGATACAGGTAAGCCCACTTGGCGACTCCCCTAATTGGAGTCCCGGCGCGGTGGCGATAATTGCCATGGACACGCTCTCCAGGATAATCAACGGCATCCCCAGCAGCGATGCGGAGAAATCGATACGTGCAATGCATGGAGCCGCCGCTCGCCTGGGTCCATATGCCGCCTCATACTTCATCGCGTTGGAGAATCACTTCCTTGATCCCCCCAGGATAGTCATAGTTGGCCATGATGAAGCGATATTCAAGGCACTCCATGAAGCGGCCCTAAGCGTCTTCAGGCCGGGTAAACTAGTCATCCCAGTACTGGGCGACTCCATAAGCGACTTGATTAGGGATGAAGCCGTGATGGCTATGATTAGGGCAGGGAACACGGCGGCATATGTATGCGCATATAATGAGTGCAGCCTGCCCACCAGTGATCCCAACTCATTAAGGCAATTAATAATGAATTTCGCCCGCGATAAGTACGTTTTCATTTACTGAGCATCGCTAATGTGGGGATCACTTAACTCTGTTCCTATATGAGAGGTATATTGCGGTGTCGTAAGCGATCTTCGATGAGCCCCCCAATAGAAATGGCAACTGAAGCAGGCCCATGCCGATCGCAATGCCGGCAATGGGTGCGCCCGGCAGCGTGGCGAGGCTCCTGGCCGTATTAGTGATGGCCATGGCCGTCACCCTCTCCTCATCGGTGAATACTTGAGCCATGAATGCTTGCCGCGTCGGCACATCCATTTGCGACGTGCTTTGCCTCAGCAGCAGGAAGAGTAGGCTCCCCAATAAGGTGCCGGCGAGGGGCACTAATACTAGGAATACGCTGGATACTATGTGCGTATACACCATTGTCCTCAAATTGCCGAGTCGCTCAGCGACGAGGGGCGCCACGATTATCGATAATGCGGTCACCACGTTAACTAGTAGGAAAATAATGCCTAACTCCTTAAGTGATGCCCCATACCTCGCATAGAACCAGTACGATACGACTGACTGAGAAACAAGTCCGCCCCCGAATGCATCAGTTGCGAATAGAATAGATAATTTTCCTATATCTAACCTAGCCCTCCCCGAAACATGCTTAAGTCCACTGGATTTACTGCTTGCCTCCAGGTTACTCATTGACGCGTATATTGATGCTAGAATCACGCCCACAACGGAATATATTAGATACATAGCCCTAATCGCAGTTAATGAGTTGCCGAGGTATGATGGTAGTGAAGCCGCCAATGCGCCTATTGAGGCAGCGGAGTAACCTATGAAGTTATAGGTGCCCAGGGCCCGCCCAACCCTATTAGCCAGTCTCGGGATTACGCCGGCCTCTATTGATTGGAATGGCCCTGCCTCCGTGCCGGTCGTGCTTATGTTGCTTATCAATAGCGCTATGGCTATCGCTGGGAAGGATTCGCTCATGAATAGGATAATGCCGGATAAAGCCATTAATGAGCTGAATATCATTAATATCCTCCTCCTGCCAATTAAATTGCCGTACCACGTCAAGAGAATATTTGACGCGACGTTGCTCATCACTATGAGGAAAATGCCGAGGCCAACTAATTGAGGCGAGTACCCAAGCCTGGCCAAGTATATGGGGGTCAATACGCTCATCATTCCAGACACGAAGGTCCTGGCTCCCTTCGCAATAAAAATGGAATTAATGCCGGCCATAATTCGACGGCTCCATTTTGGAATTTAAAAATGCGCATTACTTATTATTTAGGGCGTTCCCTATAATGCGATGCGGTTAGCGGATCTTCATGAAGACTTAGCCTATGCATCCATGATGATTGATGTGATCAACGGGGACGCCCAATCCAGCATATCCATGCTTCGGGCCTTCGATGAATCGATGGTGTTCGCAGCAGTCTTCCCCAGAATAAAGATGAGGAAAATCGCTGGGGAAAGCCACATAGCTCTACAGGGGCTCCTCATCGAGCAGATAAAATTCTATCTAGAGCTTGAGAAAGCCGGGCTAGTGAATATAATTAGGGGGATCAATGATTTACGGCCCGGCATCAACCTAGTGCTCTCACTAGAGGGCGCGGACGTGTTGGGGATTAATGACTTATACATATTGAAGGAGCTCGGCATTAGGGCTATTGGGCTGACCTGGAACGAGGATAATCGCTTCGCCGCATCATGCATGACAAAGAAGGATTATGGGCTGACCAATAACGGCGAGGAACTAGTTAAGCTGGCCAATGAATTAGGCATTATAATTGATGTGGCGCATGCAAGCAAGCAAACAGTGCTAGACGTGGCCTCCACATCCAGAAAGCCGATAATAGCTTCCCACGCCAATGCCTCTGCATTAAAGCATCATAGGCGTAACCTGGATGATGAGGAGATAGAGGCCATAATTAAGACCGGGGGAGTAATTGGGGTAACGGCTATCCGCGACACGCTTCCATCGCCGACAATGCAAGGCATTGTGGATAATCTCAAGTACATTGGGGAAAGCTTTGGATGGAGCCACGTCGCCCTCGGCACAGATATGCTGGGCATAGATGAGACGCCCACGGGCTTCGAGAATATACTTAAGGCCAGGAACATAATTGAGGTAATTAATCGGGAGGAGGAATTATGGAGGAATCCGCTTCGCGTGATCAATGATGTAATGAATAGTTAAGATTATTAAGGAGGTAATATACAAAGCAACCCTGGCGCCGGGGTTGAGGTAAAACTTATAAATGCTCCTGGGTAAGTTTTTTCTCGAGGCGTTTACAAGTGAGCCCCCTAACACCGCCCCGGGGATAGCCTGGGACGAAGGTTAGGGGGTGATTCATCCAACCACCGGCGACGAAGGAGAGGCCTGGACCCATCCCATCCCCTGGGGCGGCCTTGAGCGGCCATCCCCAGAAACCGGTTGATCCTGCCGGACCCGACCGCTATCGGGGTGAGGCTTAGCCATGCGAGTCGGATGTCTTGGGGATCCGCCAGGGCATGGCGGACGGCTCAGTAACACGTGGCCAACCTACCCTAGGGAGGGGGATAACCCCGGGAAACTGGGGCTAATTCCCCATAGGAGAGGGAAGCTGGAATGCTCCCTCCCCGAAAAGAACCGCGTCCGGCACCCGGCGCGGCTCGCCCTAGGATGGGGCTGCGGTCCATCATGGTTGTTGGTGGGGTAATGGCCCACCAAGCCGAAGACGGATGGGGGCCGTGAGAGCGGGAGCCCCGAGATGGGCACTGAGACAAGGGCCCAGGCCCTATGGGGTGCAGCAGGCGCGAAACCTCCGCAATGCAGGAAACTGCGACGGGGTTACCCCGAGTGCCGCCCGATGAGGGCGGCTTTTCTCCGGTGTAGAAAGCCGGAGGAATAAGCGGGGGGCAAGTCTGGTGTCAGCCGCCGCGGTAATACCAGCTCCGCGAGTGGTCGGGGTGATTACTGGGCCTAAAGCGCCCGTAGCCGGCCCGGCAAGCCTTGCTCTGAAATCCCCAAGCTCAACTTGGGGGCGGGGGAAGGTACTGCCGGGCTTGGGGGCGGGAGAGGCCGAGGGTACTCCTGGGGTAGGGGCGAAATCCGATAATCCCAGGAGGACCACCAGTGGCGGAGGCGCTCGGCTGGAACGCGCCCGACGGTGAGGGGCGAAAGCTGGGGGAGCAAAGGGGATTAGATACCCCTGTAGTCCCAGCTGTAAACTATGCGGGCTGGCTGTTGGGTGGGCTTAGAGCCCGCCCAGTGGCGTAGGGAAGCCGTTAAGCCCGCCGCCTGGGGAGTACGGCCGCAAGGCTGAAACTTAAAGGAATTGGCGGGGGGGCACCACAAGGGGTGAAGCTTGCGGCTTAATTGGAGTCAACGCCGGAAACCTTACCCAGGGCGACAGCAAGATGATGGCCAGGCTAACGACCTTGCCTGATGAGCTGAGAGGAGGTGCATGGCCGTCGCCAGCTCGTGCTGTGAAGTGTCCGGTTAAGTCCGGCAACGAGCGAGACCCCCACTTCTAGTTGCCACCCAGTTCCTCGGAATTGGGGGCACACTAGAGGGACTGCCGGCGTAAGCCGGAGGAAGGAGGGGGCCACGGCAGGTCAGTATGCCCCGAAACCCTGGGGCCGCACGCGAGCTGCAATGGCTGGAACAGCGGGATTCGACCCCGAGAGGGGAAGATGATCCCGTAAATCCAGCCCCAGTAGGGATCGAGGGTTGCAATTCACCCTCGTGAACTTGGAATCCCTAGTAACCGCGTGTCACCAACGCGCGGTGAATACGTCCCTGCCCCTTGCACACACCGCCCGTCGCGCCATCCAAGGGAGTTTCTAGCGAGGCTCCTTGGGTTTCACCCGGGGAGTCGAGCTGGGGGCTCCCGAGGAGGGCGAAGTCGTAACAAGGTGGCCGTAGGGGAACCTGCGGCCGGATCACCTCCTTTGTTGGGGATGGGAGTCTAAAAGGCCTCTTCCTTCGCCGCCACGTAACTCATCGCCTGCATCAAGAAGCCGCCTGGTGGATGGCTTGGCTCGGGCGCCGAGGAAGGGCGCGGCAAGCTCGCGATAATCCCGGGGTAGGCGCATGCGGCCTTTGATCCCGGGGTTCCCTAATGGGGCTTCCTGCCACGGTGAACCCGTGGCGTCCCGTAAGGGACGGGAACCCCCCGAACGGAAACATCTTAGTAGGGGGAGGAAGAGAAATCAACAGAGATCCCCTGAGTAGGGGCGACCGAAAGGGGGAGAGCCCAAACCAAATCCCCCCGGGACAACTGGGGGGAGATGTGGGGTAGTGGGCTTGGGGCACCGCCGAGGCGACCTAGCCGAAGTGGGCTGGAAAGCCCCACCAGAGAGGGTGACAGTCCCGTAGGTTAAAGGTCGTTGGCGGATTCCCAAGTTCCGGAGTACCATGCCTCGGTTCTGGCATGGGAAGCTGGGGGCCACTGGCCTCCAAGGCTAAATACGTCCCGAGACCGATAGCGTACAAGTACCGTGAGGGAACGCTGAAAAGCACCCCGGAAGGGGGGTGAAAAGAGCCTGAAACCAGGCGGTTAAAGGAGGAGCGGCCTCAAAGGATTCCCCGATTCAAAGGAAACCAAGGCAACTTGGGAGTACGAGGATCGGGGCCGGGGTCGCTCCTTACGTCTAGAAACACGGGCCAGGGAGTGCTCGCTCGTGGCGAGTTTAAGGGGGATAATCCCCGTAGGCGTAGGGAAACCGACCAGCCCGCAGCCGAGCAATCGGCGAGGGGCGGGGTCTTAACGGGCCCGGAGCCACGGGCGGGCGACCCGAAACCGAGCGATCTATCCCGGGGCAGGGCGAAGCGGGGTGAAAGCCCCGTGGAGGCCCGAAGGGGTTCTGACGTGCAAATCGTTCCTCTGACCCTGGGATAGGGGCAAAAGACCAATCAAGCTCGGTGATAGCTGGTTCCCCCCGAAGTGGATCTAAGTCCAGCCTCCCCAGAGGATGCTCACGGGGTAGGGCACCGATCTAGGGCGCAGGGGCCGAAAGGCCCCGGCTCTGGGTCGAACTTCGAACCCGTGGGCTCCGTAGAAGGGGGGAGACGGGTTTCCCGGGGGTAAGCTTGGGAACCGAGAGGGGAACAACCCAGACCGGGGTTAAGGCCCCTAAGCGCGGGCTAAGTGCTAATCCGGAAGGGAGTCTCCCGCCGAAGACGGCGGGGCCGTAGGCCCAGCAGCAGCCATCGGCTAAGAAGTGCGTAACAGCTTACCCGCTGAGGCGGGGGGCCCTTAAGATGTGCGGGGCTTAAGCCCGCCGCCGAGACCCCGGGCCATGGATCATTGGATCCATGAGCGGTAGGGGGGCGTGGCCATGGGCTAGAAGGCGGGCCGTGAGGTCCGCTGGACCCGTGGCCAATGCGGATCCTGGCAGTAGTAGCAGCGTCTAGAGGAGTTAAAGGCTCCTCCGCCGGTTGGGCAAGGGTTCCATGGCAACGACAATCAGCCATGGGTTAGCCGGTCCTAAGGCAGAGCCCCATAGGCATCTGCCGAAAGGGAAACGGGTTAATAATCCCGTGCCGTGGGGATAGGTTCAGCGGCAACGCGTGCCCTGCTTCCGACGCCTCCGGATACGGCGAGCGGGACCGCCGTCCCGTTTAACCGCCGAAGACCGGGGAGTGGCGTAATGCCGAGAACCGGTTGAACGCGGGAATAGCCGGGCCTTGAGCCTGGTTCGCCCGATTCCGGGGGCCCATGAAAAGGAAGCGGGGAACGATTCCCCACGCCCGTACCGAGAACCGACACAGGTGCCCTGGGCTAGAAACCCAAGGCGGCTCGGGTGACCCTGGGTTAGGGAACTCGGCAAATTGGCCCCGTAACTTCGGGAGAAGGGGTGCCTGCAGTCCTTGGCTAAACCAGGGACCGCAGGTCGCAGTGGCCAGGGGGACCTGACTGTTTAACAAAAACATAGGTCCCCGCGAGCCCGTAAGGGTGAGTACGGGGGCTGAATCCTGGCCACTGGCGGTACGTTAAACCCGGGTACAACCGGGCTAAGCGCCGCTGAAGGCCGGGGGTAACTCTGACCCTCTTAGCGGGGGTCCCTTCATGTACGTAATCATTTTAAATAACCCTGTGTTACTACCTGCATGGGGGACGCGTTAAGCAAAATTAACATTGGGTATGTTGTTGGATTTATAGATGCAGAGGCTAGTTTCTCAGTATCAATAAAATATCAACGGGGTTATGGTATAAGGTTAGACCCAGTGTTCAGTGCATCACAATTGAATAAGGATCCACTAGATGTTATAAGTAGGGTAATCGGCGTTGGGAGGATAATTAGAAAGCCAGGTCAGGAACACTTATATCTCTACGTTGTTGATAACATGAGTGAGCTAGTAGAAGGCCTAATACCATTCCTAGACAAATATAGGCATCTACTACGTTCAAAAAAGAATGCCTACGATTTATTCCGGGAGATAGTGATCTCACTGGCTAACGGTGTTCATAGGGAAAAGGAGGGCAAACGAAAACTCATTAAACTTGCATATACCCTATCAGCTATTAACTCTAAATCCCACAGGAAAAGACCTCTTGAGGAGGTATTAAAACTCCTTGAATCAACCTAAGTTTAATTAAATTCCCTCTATGAAGGGACCCCCGGGAGAAAGGTAGCCAAATGCCTTGCCGGGTAAGTTCCGGCGTGCATGAATGGATCAACGAGGTCCCCACTGTCCCAACCCAGGTCCCGGCGAACCTGCCTCCAGGTGAACAGTCCTGGGACCCCCGATGGGGCGAGAAGACCCTATGGAGCTTCACTGCAGCCTGTCGTTGGGGTGGGGGAGGGGATGCATAGCGTAGGTAGGAGCGTTGAAACGCGGTCTCTGGGCCGCGTGGATGCGGCAATGAAACACTACCCATTTCCTCCTCTGCCCCTAACCTCCCCGTGGGGGACAGCGGCAGGTGGGCAGTTCGGCTGGGGCGGCACACCTCTGAAAAGATATCAGAGGTGCCCTAAGCTCGGCTCAGGCGGGTTAGAAACCCGCCGTGGAGGGTAAGGCCAAAAGCCGGGCTGACTGCACCCTCGACTGCTCGGGGTGCAGGCGGGAAACCGGGGCTTAACGAACGCTCATACCCCCTCCGGTGGGGGTTGGGCATGTCGGAAAAGTTACCCTAGGAGTAACCGGCTCGTCGCGGGTGAGAGTTCCCATCGACCCCGCGGTTTGGTACCCAGACGTCGTCTCTTCCCATCCTGGGAGTGCAGCAGCTCCCAAGGGTGCGGCTGCCCGCCGATCAAAGGGGAACGTGAGATGGGTTCAGACCGTCGTGAGACAGGTCGGTCTCTACCTGTCGGGGGTGCTGGCTGCCTGAGGGGGAGGTGCCCTCAGTACGAGAGGAACGGGGCGCCGCGGCCTCTAGTGTACCGGTTGTCCGGTAGGGCAGTGCCGGGCAGCCACGCCGTAGGGGATAACCGCTGAAGGCATCTAAGCGGGAAGCTCCCCCCGAAAATAGGCAGCCATCCGCTTCCGGGGCGGTTCTCCGCCTCGGGGGTGGGTAGGGTTCCCGTAGAAGACGGGCTTGATGGGGTGGGGGTGTATCCCCCGAGGGTTTCCGAGGGGGGAGCCCGCCACTCCCAAGTACCCGGAGGTGCAGGCGATGGGCGTGTAAGCGGTTTCGCCGGTGGTTGGATGAATCTTTAATAGTGATTCCTTCTCGGCGTAATTGTGCGCGTGTGTGTCATGTTTTCCGGTGGGAAGGACTCCGTGTTCGCTTTTCATTGGGCTGTTATGCATGGGTTTCGCGTGGATTGCTTATTGACGTTTAGGCCGTCTCGCGGTGATTCTATGTTGTTTCATGTGCCCATTGATGCCGTCTCCATGCAGGGAGAGGCGTTGGGCGTGCCCGTTCTCTTTATTGATGTTGGGGATAATGAGGAGGAGGATTTAGTGAGGGGTCTTCGTCTCGCGGCGTTGCGTGGTGTTGAGGGTGTCGTTACTGGTGCTTTATTGAGTGATTTTCAGAGGATTAGGATAAGCATTGCGGCGGGGGCAGTGGGTTTGCGGGTGTTTAATCCGCTTTGGCGGAAGGATCAGGGGGATTACTTGAGGTGGTTGGTTGGGCATGGTTTTCAATTCATGATTATATCGATAAGTGCCCTCGGCATTCCTCCAGCATTCCTGGGCCGCGTCATTGATTATGGGGATGTTGAGGAATTAATCATGTTGTCCCGCAGGTTTGGGTTTAATGCCGCGTTTGAGGGTGGGGAGGCGGAGACCCTCGTTGTTGATGCTCCTTTCTTCTCGTCTCGAGTAGGTGTTGAGGGGGTTCCCATTCAGTTGGGTGAGTACTCCTGGATTTATTCCCTGAAGCGTATTTGGTTGGAGCCCAAGCTTTAAATGCCGATGCATTTATCGGTGTTTCATGGATTTCATAGGCACAGCGATTAATGTTTTATCTAAGTACCCGCTCTGCGATCATTGCTTGGGCCGCCTCTTTGCGTTGAGTGGTTATGGGTTGGAGAATTGGGAGAGGGGGCGATCCATTAAGGATGTTATTCACATGGATCTAGTGAGGCGAGTTAGGTTAGGTGAGGCGAGCGCCGTTGATTTATTGGTTATGTTGGCGGCATCCGGCCATGGACCCAGTGCGCGGTTCTTAATGGATAGGATGAATCGCCGAATAGATAGGGTTGAGTGTCCAGTGTGCCGCGGCGTGTTTAGGCTAGTGGATGAGGCAGCGAAAATAGTTGCATCAACCATGTCCTCCCTAGACATCGAGTTCTCCACGTTTCAGGTGGGCACCATGCTGCCCAGGGAATTGCTTGATGCCGATTTGAGGTTATCAATGGAGGCAGCGGCCCCCAGTTCGGAATCGATTAAGCGTGAATTGAATAGGTTAATCGGGAAGAGGGTTCAATCCATAACGGGCAAGGAATTCAGTAAATCACCCGATATTGTGGCGGTGATTGCCCTTCCCTCGCTCTCCGTCTCAATAATTGTGATGCCCATATACGCTGCTGGAACTTATAGGAAACTGCTGCGGAGCCCACCGCCCCTCGGGGATTTAGCCTCCAGGTTTAATGCTGGATCAGTGGTTATGCATTCGCCGCTGAGGGATAGCGAGGCGAGGGTGCTCGGCGATGAGAGGGTTATTCTTCAATTAAGTAATCCACGCAGTAGGCAATTGCCGGCGCCGGGACTCCTTGGATTCCTCGAGTTAAGAGGATTCCTGAGGGCCTCCAGGAGGGATGTGGAGCAGCTTAAGGGCGACATAGATAAGGAGAGGACTTACAGGGGCCTAGTGATGTTCAAGGAACCCCCCGCCCCGAGTTCTCTTTCCGCTCTCCCCCAGCTCCTAGAGGGCAAGAGAGTTAGGCAGGGGAGAAGAATGAAGCAAGTGCGTTTCTTGAGGCTTCTACCCATTGGGGAGCGAGTGGCCGAGATGGTGTTGAGAAGCGAAGGCGGCATAAGCGTGGAGGGACTCGTTGATGGAGTTGGCGTATCGCCATCGATAAGCGGATTACTGGGCATACAGGCCAAGCTAATTCAATTAGATGTATTGGATTCCGACTAATCCCCTCCCCGTCCTAAGGGGTTCCCTGGAGTCTTGGGGACGCTCCGTTACTGGTGCTGCTTGAGTCCTCTCCCTAATGGTTCCCCGCTCCCAAGAAATTAATCAGGGAAGAGGTTAACGCCGCTGAAAAGCCAGAGCTGGAAATTACCCGCCTTAAACTAGGTTCGTCGTTTCCTTTGTGGTCTCAGCCCTTACGCGTATCTTCATTGGTCAGTCGGCTTAAACGGCCTCATCAACCTCAGAGTGGGTTCAAGTCATCACTCGTCTCCCTCCCTCTTCCCCTTTAAAAGCTCGATCTCGCGGTTCAATAAGTCCCTTATTGGCTGAATCAAGGTGGAGTCCCCCAGCGTATTGATTATCTTCTCATCAATGCAGCGGCCGGGAGCAGCCAATATTGACGCCACTATTGTGCTTATCACGTTCTCCCTAGTTACATTCAGCTCAGTCAGATCAATGCCTTCCCTCTGCACTATTCTGAAGAATGCCTTTCCCACGGCGTCGGCCTCAATGAGGTTAATGCCGAGCTCCTGTGCGGCTCTCTCCACTGAGCCGCCGCACCCCAAGTTAATGCATAACAGCACGCCCTTCAGCGTTGCTCTATACCTTAGTCTCCTCCTGCCCCTGGCCTCAACCATGCCGCACCTAATTAATCTGCGTAGATGCCAATAAATGCTGCTCGGCGGGGCCCCCGTCCTCTTTAGTAATTCATCCCATGTGCACCAATTAATGGTTAGCTCTAATAATTTGATGGAGCAGCGGTCAAGCATGAATCCCCCATCTAATTCCGTGCATTATATATTGAATCCACGTAATTATGAATGAGAAGTAAGCCTTAAGTTTCTTTTTAATTCCAAGCTAAGGTGGCGAAGCGAAGAAGGGGACCCGCCTCCCAGCACGGGCTTTTCCCGGAACCTTTCGGATTCCAGTACTCGGCGCCGCGGCGAGGCGTTTCACTTCCGGGTTCCGATGAGACCGGGTGGTTCCGCCTCGCCTATGGCCGGGTCAGCGGGCTTGAATAACCATGCTTATCAGCATTTTAAAGCTTTTCCTTCATGAATCCAGGGCCCAGTGATGGAGGGCCTCGATTACCTTCTCCCCCTGGGGGATATGAGGCTGTTGCTCCTTTTATCATTGATCATTGGACTCCATTGAGATTAAATTGAGCATGCATTGCCATTATTGCTGGAGCCTTAGGTATCATGGGCGAGGCCCCTCATTAATATGCGGCGTATCTCTTTATAAACCGGAGCTGAAGCGTTACCTAGATGCATAGGGTAAATATAACAGTGGATCTAATTAAGTCGGAGCGCGATGTCGAGATAGCGGTCAGCGGATTAGTCATGATTAGGGCCTCACCGCGGCTGGAGATTTATCAACTTCAGCCATACCTAGTTACAACGAGTAATTATGTTAAGATGATAAGTGAAACCCATGCTGCAGAGCTGGCGTACGCAATGCTGTTAAAGGATGAGGGCGAGATCTACATAACTGTGGCTGGGGATCATTCGGATAAGGAGGCGGAGAAGTGCAGCCTAATAGCGGGGGAACACATGTATCCAAAGATAATTGCAAGGAGGGCCTGGAGACTGCGGGACATCGAGTCAAGGTGGGGAGATATAGAGTTCCGGAGTTGGGCTGAGGTGGGGGGCTCTAAGAAATTAATAGTGGAGCTCCGGGGCTCTGAGTTCCCGGGACCTAGGGACGCATTGAGCGTTGTTAGGAATATGGTGAGCGATTTGCGCAATATAGTTATCGTGGTTAAGCCCGCAGTTCATCAAGCGCCCGTGACTAGCACATATAATGAAATGGGGATTCATGATCCGGTTTCCGGCAAGACTATTAATCATTATTATTGGGTGGAGTGATTACACCTAGTTCTCCGATTAGGTTATGAGTTGAGAAGATTCTTCGCTTAAACCCTACGGTAATAAATAGGGCAGCGCAAAGCATGCAATACATGAGTCTAGTGGATAAGTTTAGGAGAATATTCATGAGGCGTGGAAGAGCGATAATTTTGGCTTATGATCATGGAATAGAGCATGGTCCCACGGACTTCATGGATAACGAGAAGAGCGCGGATCCAGCTTACATAATAGATATAGCGGTGAAGTTGGGATTTGATGGGTTAGTTCTTCAACGAGGCTTGGCGGAGAAGTACTATGGAGGTCAAATACCGTTGATACTTAAGTTGAACGGCAAGACCAGCCTATACCCTGGGGAACCAATCTCCGTGGCTAATTGCACAGTGGAGGAGGCGATTAGTCTAGGCGCAAGCGCCGTGGGGTACACCATATATGCAGGCAGTGGATTAGAATATAAGATGTTTGAGGAATTATCTAGGATAAAGAAGGATGCAGTTAAGTTTGATGTGCCTCTAGTGGTTTGGTCGTATCCCCGTGGAAGCAAGGTGAAGGATGAGCAGTCCCCTGAGGTGGTTGCATACGCTGCCCGAATTGCCTTGGAATTAGGAGCCGATGCAATGAAGATAAAGTATACGGGTGACCCAAAGACATTTTCCTGGGCCGTCAAGGTGGCTGGGAAGGTGCCGGTCCTCATGTCGGGGGGACCAAAGACTAAAACCGATGAAGAGTTCCTGAAGCAGGTGGAGGGCGTGATAATGGCCGGTGGGTCGGGGATCGCCGTTGGACGAAACGTATGGCAGAGAACTGACCCCTTCGCAATCGGCGAATCAATAAAGAGGATAGTGTATCCAAGGGAGGGGTGAGCATCATGAGGATAGCCATATTGACCGGCGGCGGGGATGCGCCTGGACTAAACACGGCGGTTTATGAGTTCACTAGAATGGCCGAGAAAAAGCATGATGTGTATCTGGCGCTACATGGCTGGCGCGGCATGCTTGAGGGCGAATTAGTTAAGGCTAAATCAATTGATTTATTGGGCTCAGCGTTTGCTGGGGGTACATTCATAAAGACGTCTAGAACTAATCCATTTAAGGATGAGGCTAGGGCAAAGCAGTTGGCCGATAGCATTAATAGAAATGGAATTGACGTGATAGTGGCGATTGGCGGCGATGATACTTTAGGAGCAGCCGCCGAGGTCCAAGCCCGTGGCTTAGCTAATGTGGTGGGCATTCCGAAGACCATAGATAATGATTTGCCCGAGACCGATTACACGCTTGGCTTCGATACCGCGGTTAATGTGGCGACCATGGAGACCGAGTATGTGAAGACATCCTCTATATCCCACGAGAGGATAAGCGTGGTTGAGGTGATGGGGAGGGAGGCCGGTTGGATAGCGTTATTCACCGGTTTATCCACAGGCGCCGATGCGATACTGATACCGGAGAAGCCCGTGGAGACCAGTGCATTAATCGAGAAGCTACGGCGCGCTTACGCGGAGAAGAAGTATGCATTAGTGGTGGTTTCCGAGGGCGTTAAGCAGGACGTGGGGGGACCAGTGGATGAGTATGGGCATGCCAAGCTCGGCGGTGTAGGTAATGAGCTTGCGCCGTATATAGAGAAGACCCTTGGCGTGGAGAGTAGGGCCACCGTGCTTGGCCACACGATAAGGGGTTCCCCGCCCTCCGCATTTGATAGGGTCTTGGCCGTTAGATTCGCGGCCGCGGCTTTTGATGCTGTTGAGGCGGGTAGGTTCGGCGTAATGGTTGCCCTTAAAGGTAATGATATAGTTAATGTAAGGCTTAGCGATATTGCTCACAGGAATAAGTTGGTGTCAGGTAAGTGGCTGGAGCTTCTTGATAAGTATTGGTCAATTTAGGCTTCACGCAATGCTTAAATAACCCTCCTTACTAGACTCATGTTCGGCAATGGCGAAGAGTTTGTATTACTATATAGGGGATCAATGGAGGAGAGCCAGGAACAGCGTTATTTGGGGCGTAGTTAGGCAGAGAATGTTGACTTGGAGGCGTGAGCCAACGGTTACTAGGATTGATAAACCAACTCGGCTAGATAAGGCTAGAAAGTACGGCTATAGGGCGAGGCCTGGCATCGTGATCGCTAGAGTAAAGGTGAGTAGGGGAACCATGAATAAGGAGAGGCCCAGCAGCGGTCGCAGGCCTAAGAGGATGGGGGTTTACGGATACACCACTTACCGCAGCGCCCAATTAATAGCGGAGGCCAGGGCAGCCAGAAAGTTCCCAAACATGGAGGTCCTCGGCTCCTATTGGGTTGGGGAGGACGGCATATATAGGTACTTCGAGGTAGTGCTTGCTCTTCGGGAGTCGACATCTATAGCCATCAATAAGAGGAGGCTACTTGATCGCAGGGCTCGCCTCCTAAATAAACTAAAGCAGTGACTTCATGTTGATTAATCGTGGCAAAGGGATTGGTTGAATTCGACTTAAGGAATCACTCACCCCATATCGACAGCATATTAACGGGGCTCGGCTATATTGCGGCGGTATCGCCTAAGCCAAGTGGCCCCTGGAATCTATTGGTGTTGAGCAAGGTGGAGAGGGGGAGGGGGCGATTAATGGAGGTTGCCGCAGTTAAGGCCCCCGATAGGTTCAGGCTTAATAAGTACATATATAGGAGGGACATTGATGTGGTGACCGTTGCTCCTGGATCGGCGGTGCCCAGCAAGGCTCAACTAAGGGCGTTGGCTGATCAAGGAAAAGCAGTTGAGGTAGTGATTGGCGACTTCATTAGGATTAATCCAAGCGGGTTAATTCAGGTGCTGGACTTAATGGAGGATGTCAGGGGGCTCACGTTGATTTTCTCCCAGGGAGTCACGGATGTTAGGAGCGTGAAGAATCCCATGGATATATTGAATTACTTGGATGCATTGACTGGGCATAGGCGTCCCTGGATCGATCCCTTGCTGCGATCACCGCTGGATTACTTGGTGGATGTGATGTATAGGAGGGGCGTCTGTCTCTAATGAGGATTAGTTTTTTAATGTCTCCCGCATCATCATCTAATGGAGTGCGATGAATTGGCTCGTGAAGCCGCGGCCCTATTGCGGCGAAGTAGGTATGCGATTGCCTTCACTGGGGCTGGAATAAGCACGGAGAGCGGTATACCTGATTTTCGGGGGCCTAATGGGCTCTGGAGGAGGTTTGATCCATCGATGTCCAGCATTGATTACTTTAGGCGGGATCCCCGTGGTTTCTGGGGATTCTATTCATCCAGGTTTAAATCAATAAATGTAGCTAAGCCAAATGCTGCCCATATTGCGTTGGCTGAGCTTGAGCGGCTTGGCCTAATTAAGGCAGTGATAACCCAGAACATTGATGGGCTTCACGTAAAGGCAGGGAATCATAGGGTAATTGAGCTTCATGGATCATCCAGAACAGCCAGTTGCACTATGTGCGGTAATCAGGTTAGGTTTGAGGAGGCAATCAAGATATATGAGGAAACGGGCGATGCGCCTCATTGCTCCTGCGGAGGCATCTATAAGCCCGACGTTGTTCTATTCGGAGAACCCGTCGCTAGACTGGAGGAGGCAATGAGCGAGGCGCAGAGGAGTGACTTAGTGCTAGTCATTGGTTCATCACTAACCGTTTACCCAGCATCGCTTATACCTCTTGCCGTTATTGATGGTGGTGGTTCATCGATAATAATTAACATGGAGCCAACTCCATATGATGAATACTCCAATATAGTGATGCATTGTCCAGCCGGGGAAGCCATGGTTCATGTGCTTAAGCATATTGTTGGCATGAATTGAAACCAAGGGGCCTCATCGCTAAGGATAAAAAGAGATAGGTTAAGCGTTTTTACTTGTGTCCGTTTTCATTGAGGACTCCATAGTGTTGGCGCTAACTTATGGATTAATAGCGGCGAGGGGCACGAGATTCGGGCTACAGCCGTGGGCAGCCATGCTCCTCGGCGCATCGCTCACCATATTGATGGGCATAGTGCCCCCAAGCGTTGCGTTTTCATCGATTAACCTGGATGTAATACTCTTTCTTGTTTCCCTATTTACAATAGCCTCAGCCCTAGAGGTAAGCGGTTTTCTAGGCTACATTGCCTATAGATTGGTTGCATCAAGCAAGAGTCCCGCTGAGTTAGTGTCCAAGGTTTTTCTATCGTCAGCAGCATTATCAATGTTCCTAACTAATGATGGAGTGGCGGGCAGCATGGCTCCAGTGATAGCTTCCATGCAGAAACAAGCCAGATTAAATGCTAAACCGCTCCTTTATTCGCTTGCGTTTGGCGTAACCATAGGCAGCGTGGCCCTACCCATAGGCAATCCCCAGAACCTCCTCATAGCGCTGGATTCAGGTATGGCCAAGCCATTTATTGAATTCATAGTTTTTCTCCTTCCCCCAACATTGATTAACTTGGCTATAACTACGCCCATATTGGTACGAATGTTTAGGGCCGGGAATCAATCAATCAAGATGGATGCGCTGGATCCTCCTAGCTTCGATAAGGGTTTAGCGTATGCTGCATTAGCGGCATTAGGCGCATTGATGCCCCTATACATATTAATGGATGTAGTGCCCATGCCTGCATATGTAACCCCAGTAACCGTGTCCCTCGGCGCAGCATCCATTCTCTATGCATACGCTGAAAAGAGGCGGGAAGTAGTTATGAACCTGGATTGGCCCACGATTTTATTCTTCATTGGATTATTTATAGTTAGTGAGGGCGCCCTTAGGTCAGGGGTTCTATATGCGATTGCAAGTTACTTACCGAGACCAACTAATTTACTTGGGATATTCGCTGCCGGCATACTGGTGAGCCAAGTGATAAGTAATGTACCCATGGTAGCCATATATATTCCCCTCATGCAAAGACTAGGAATAGGGCCGGGGAACTTGATTGATTGGATTGCCTTGGCGGCCAGCAGCACTATTGCTGGGAATTTAACATTAATAGGAGCTGCCAGCAATGTTATTGCCAGCGAATCATTTGAGCGGCGAAGCGGGGAGGGCTTTGGCTTTATTGAGTTCTTTAAGTATGGAGTAATAGTAACCATTGTGAATGCCTTGGTATATTACCTATGGCTTCTTTTAATGCGTGCAATTTAAGGGTCCTCAATAATTATATTAGTGATGTTCCTATTTTTCTGATGCCCATCGTGGGGTTTAGGTTTAGAGCATACACCAACGAACAAACGCTGAGGGCGTTAAAGACCCTTGGAAGCGGCTTGTGAGGTCTACAATACCCTACGATGGGCAGACACGTACTTCCATCAAAGGGATGGAAAAGGATTAACCCTCACGGAGTTGAGGCAACTAGCCCTCGACTTGAGGAAACAAGACGAGGAGCACCAACAATTATATTCGCAAGTAGTTCAACAGATCGCAGATCGCTTCTACGAGGCTAGACGGAGGTTCTTGGACGGATTAGCGCGTTTTCCA
>Ga0208683_100330_pt1 | contig 19801 bp, 24 predicted proteins | sample BED_Mat_host_9_1_FD_187141 | JGI IMG/M metagenome (GOLD analysis project Ga0208683, IMG submission 187141) | Extremophilic microbial mat communities from Yellowstone National Park, USA - BED_Mat_host_9_15 (SPAdes) (version 3) | ecosystem: Environmental > Aquatic > Thermal springs > Hot (42-90C) >... | reverse complement strand
TAATCGAAAATTTAATAAATATTAACAATTATTAAGTTGTGGCTAATTTTGATGAATTATTAAATGAAACCTTTAAAGATAATAAATATATGGTATTCACCTTGGGGCCCATGCTGGGAACTGGAAGTTTTGGGAATATTACACCAGTGATTAAGGAGATAGATTATAAGGATATGAGTGGTAATTTAGTGGCTAAAGTAATTTCAACAGATCCTAGGAGTACGCATATTGTGGATAGAATGGCAATATTGAATAACGAAGGTGTTACATTATTATCTTTTGATGCTGAGGTTCAATCTCACCATGGTTTCTTTCCGAAGTTAAAACCAATAGTAAAGGACGCATCAGGTGATGTTTATTGCAATATTTTCTATGACAATAGAAGATTACCTTATATTACGGTTGACGGAAAAACAATATTGTATTCTAAGCCTGATAATTCATTTATATTAAATAACGGAATAAAAATTTATTATTCAGAATCCATAGTTTCCACCATTGATAAAAATAGGACAGGTATTCTGACATTCAACGGGTACCTATTGGAAATATTGGATAGAAATTTTTTGAAATATATTATTCCTCTTACTGTGGGATTCCTTAAAAATTTCGGAATGATATCTGGAGTTGCTTAGAATTAAATAGGGATTAACCCCATTTATTTAATAGAATCAAATTCATTAAATTATAAATGTAAGACTGAGATATAGGAAATTTACTCTCTTCATGGATATTAAATATATAAAAATTAATTTCAAGAATACTTTATAAACTTGAGAGAAAAGGATTGATAGAAAAAATAAATTTCTGGATCCACGTATAGAATAATATTGAAATCAAACTCTAAATGACTTTTCATAATTTTTCATGACTTTTCACCACATATCAAGATAAATTTATACACGATTTCATAATAATATTGTTTGGTGATTTGAGTGAGAAAAAACGACAATTTGTATGAAATTTTTAAAATTTTTGTAGGGATTTTACTGATAACTCTTGCTGTGGCTATCGTTATTATTGCATTGTTTCCCTTCAGATTCCAGGGTGGTGGGTTTGGTATGATGTATGCATATCCCGGTATTTGGTTGTTTGGTCCATTATTTATGATAATTTCTCTGATAGTTTTATTTATTTTCATATATTGGATTGTGAACACTTTGGAATCCCATGAGAACAGCTATGTTAATTCGTATGATAAGGAAACTAGAGATGCCTTAGATATTTTAAATCTAAGATATGCAAAAGGGGAAATTACTCAAGAACAATATTTAAAAATGAAGGAGGACATACTAAAGAGGTAATTTAAATGAATTTATTTTCAAAATTTTTATTTCAGCAACTTCAATCATTTTAATTGTATCGTTATTCACAGTGAATGAATATTACTAGATAACTGGTCAGAATAGAGTTATTACCGAAAAACAGCCGAAGACAATTCATTAACATGATTTATAGACTAAATAGCGATAAAACATCAAAATATGGTTCATACAAACAACAGCTCCAAATTATTAATAGAGCAATTCTACAGACACGGGTCAAATGAATTCTATTATAGAGAAGTATTTTATGATTAAGGGAATGATTAATACTACAATAATTATGCAATTGGGTTCGAGGCTAGAAGTAATGATAGTGAATATGGATAATATGGAACACAATCTTGCTATTGTGAATCAATCCCCACCATATCCTAATATGATAATCGGTGAATGTACAAAGGGTTAATCCGCTAAATTTATCCTTGATACGAATTATCTTAATCCTTATAATAGGGGACTAACTTTCCAGCTTTAATTATAAATTTCAATCCAAATCAAAGAGGTATTTATTGGTATATATATAGGTATCTTGGGCACGCAAGAGATGAAATATATGGTTAAATTATTGTTGACTAATATTTATTACTTAAATTGGGCCATTCTTATAATTCAATAAATTTTTTAAAATAATAGGAATTGTGTGCTGTTCAAATGAATCCCATTTATGGATGACACGAATTGCATTATTAAGTTAAGTAAAGGGAGTAGCTATTTTAATAGTTTAATTGTATATAAATGTATTAAACATATACCAAGTTAAATGAATTCCAAAACTTATTTAATTAAGTAAGATAATACTCAACATTTGGATAGTGTCACAAACTCTTTGTAGATTTAAGGATACCTCTTACTGAACATTTCCATTAATTCATCCTTGCATTTAAAGTATCCGTTAATTACTCTGTGAGACCATTTCTCATTCAACTCTGCTACTCTAAGGTATATTATTTTCATAGCGGATTCCTCTGTTGGTAGTGAATCTATTGTCTTTATTCTCCTCCTTATCTCCTTGTTCATTATTTCTATAATGTTGCTGTGAATTGATTTTCTTTTGATTTTCTTATTGGTTTAGTGTAATGGAAATATGTGAATATATGTAAATAAATAGTTCAACTTCCTCTCTAAATTGTATACCTGTTTGGGATACTTGTTTTCCCAGATACTTTTGAATTCATTGAATCTCTTACTGGCCTCTTCTCTGTCCTCTGATAGGAATATTTGCTTAAGCTGTGAATCTATTATATCCACATCATATTCCCTTATTTCAGATTCAAAATTCCTTTATGCATGCATTAAACGAAACAACTGGTTCATACAGTTCTATGAACGTTGGAAATGGTACTTCTTCAGTAAATGTTGTTTTGTACCATGGCAATGAGTATCTTCTATACTATCAGAACAGCTCAATAATGGGTTTCATTGTCAGTAAGAACTCAGTAAGACCTTTCGATATAACCGGAAACTTTACCGGGATTAGAGGAAATATAGCTCTATCAATCAATTCCTATGGTAATCTTTGGATATCTTATGTATCTTTTAACAATAATATATATTTCCTGAAAGTCGCTAACATAACCCTTAATGGGACATATAAGCTCTACAAAGAATATACTGTAATCACTTCACCAGATCCTATAATGCAATCATCAGTCTTAGTTTCAGAATCAGGATTCAACAATAAAGTCCTAATAACATGGTCTTAGAAAGGTCTAACAGCATTTTGAATATGGGTGCTAAAATCGGGAATTACATTCACGGAGATACCTACAACGTCAAAGATAATCCCTAGTACTTTCAATATGTATTATTATATTATAGCGGTTATAGTTATAATAATAGCACTATTGATTACCGCAGTTGCAATAATCCAAAAAAGGAAGAAGTAATATTTTTAAATTATTTTTCCATTTTCCTTATCGAATAATAGCACTTTTTCTTCATTAAAATCTATAAAACAATTATCTCCAATACTTAAGGTCTGATCGGAACTTGTAGCCCTTATAACTTCCATCCCAGTACTGTTTATTTTAAAATGTTCCAGCCTTCTCCTGCCAAGTGGCTGAATAAATGTCAATTTTGCCGGAATACCTTTATCAGATACTTTAATATCCTCAGGTCTCAGCCCTACCATTACCTTCTTTCCAGCATAACTTCCAACATCTCTATTAATAGGTATTCTGGACTCACCAATTATTAAGAATGTCTGGCTTCCATCCTTTTCAAGTTCTGCATCAATGAAATTTATTGGGGGATCTCCTAAAAACGAAGCTATAAATGAATTCGCCGGTTTCTCATATACCTTCATAGGATTGTCAAGTTGCTCAAGATATCCATTATTCAGGACAGCAACTCTGTCCGCGAGCGTCATTGCCTCTATCTGGTCGTGCGTCACATATACTGTAGTTGTTTTAAGATTCATCTGTATTCTCTTTAATTCTGCCCTCATCCCGATTCTCAGTTTTGCATCAAGATTAGAAAGGGGTTCATCCATTAGAAATACCTTCGGTTCTTTCACAATTGCCCTTCCAAGGGCTACTCTCTGTCTCTGTCCTCCGGATATTTGACCTGGCTTCTTATCAAGTATGTCGGTGATGGAAAGTATTCTAGCCATCTCTTCCACTTTTTGATTTATATCAGTCTTATTCATCTTCATCTTTTTCAGGGGGAATGCTATGTTCTCCCTTACAGTCATGAATGGATAAAGTGCATAATTCTGGAATACCATTGACATATTTCTTTCCCTAGGTGGATAATCTGTTATATCAGTACTGTCGAGGAAAACTTTACCAGAATCTGGGGTTTCTAGTCCAGCTATTATTCTCAATGTAGTGGTTTTACCGCAACCACTAGGACCGAGTATAACAAAAAATTCCCCTGATCCTATGGTTAAGTCCAGATCAAAAACACCCTTGTGGTTACCATAATCTTTTGTTATTTTCTGTAAGGTTATAGTGGCCATTTAATCTGATAAGATTATGCAAACCTATTATTAATCCTTTGCTTGAACACAATTAATTTATTACGGTTGGTAGTAAAGATATATTGTCTATGCACGAGTTGATCAGTAAGTTTATAAGATTTACAAGCGGAGAAGGAAACATAGAAAAAAAGGTTATGGATCTTTCTCTAAGTGATGGAGTATTGTGGTCAGTATACTCAAGCATTACATCAAACTATCTTGTCCCTCTAACAATATTTATTTTGGGAAGTAAGGATCCGGCAGGTTTGATCGTAGGAATTCCACTATTCATCGTTCCAGTGGCCCAGTATTTTGCATATCATAAATCCAGAGTGACCTGTGATCTTAGAAGAACCACTCTCTTCATAACATTTCTAGATAGGGTATTATGGCTTCCGCTTGTTCTGCTATTATTCCTGAATATACAGTTCATATATGAAGTCATTTTTATCATAGCCTTTCTCTCCTTAAGGACATTTTTTGCATCATTTTCCGGTACTACATGGACTTTATGGGTTCCATTCTTAATAACGGAATCAAAAAGGAACGGATATTTTTCAAAGAGAAATTTTTACATGAAAATATTTTCCTTGGTAGGTTTCCTAATTGGAATAGGGATATTCTCTTTGAATATTCTGGAAAGAATCAAATATACTATCCTCTTTGTCATATCACTGATTTTTTCAACGGCATCTCTCCTAATTATGAGAAACATACCATCCTCTAATTTAATTAATGAAAGTTACTCCCAAAAGGGGTCATGGAACAGATCATTTCTATTATTTTTAGCAGGTATGGGATTGTTCGGACTTATATATTCAGGTATGATAACCTATTTTCAGTACTATCTCATAGACAAGAATTACTTAGGAATGCCGGTTTCATATTATTCCATTCTGATGATACTCGTGTCATTATCATTTATTTTATCACAGATATTCTGGGGGAAGCTTGCAAATATCATAGGTAATTCTAAAAGTTTAATCATTGCAGGCATACTGCTATTCTTTATACCAATTTTACTGATAGTTGATCATTCATTTATTTCAGCTGTAGCTTCCAGCATACTGTTCGGGCTGGTTCTTTCAAATTCATCTCTGAATATATTTAATGAAATGTTAAGAAAAGCTTCAAATGAAAAGGTAAGATCCGTGAGCTCCTATAATACCATACAATCGCTATCACAGGGAAGTGGCCCTATTATAGGAAATGCCATACTTCTCACTTCACATTATGATATTTTCACAGTGTTCACGTCGTTTCTTTTCTTGTCCCTACTGTCAATTATTCTCTTCATTATTTATACATTGCGATACTGAATCCTGATACCAGGTACCTCTGGAAAGCAAAGAATAATAGGAATATCGGGATACCCATCAGAACTGCAAAAGCAGAATATGTACCATAATTCATTGAAACAGTTCCCTGTGAGACATAATACATTCCTATGGCCATAGTATACATGCTTGGATTCGTGAGCAACTGGCCAGCGAGAGCATAATCAGTATATGGGCCCATGAATGAAAGCACAAGGGCAAAGATAACCACTGGTTTCGCTATAGGTAGGACTACCCTGAATAATGCACCCGTTCTTGTATACCCATCAATTTGAGCTGCCTCTTCAAAATCCTTAGGGATCATGTCTACATAGTTTTTAATTAGCCAGGAATCAAATATGACTGCTCCAGCAGAGTAAGCTATAATGAGGCCTGTATAGCTGTTTACAAGCCCAAGTTCAGAGAACATAAAGTAAAATGGAATCACCATTATTACGAAGGGGAATAGGGACAGTATGAGCATCATATAAAGTATGACCTTTCTTAAGGGTATATTCATCCTAGAAAGGGCAAGACCGGAAGAAATAGCCAATAGTACACCGAAGAATGTTGCGCTTGCACTGAAAATAAGTGTATTCTTGAGCCACGTGAGGAAAGGATAATGATAAAGTATTGCATAATAATTGTTTGTTGTCAAGTACGCTAAATTAGGAATGAGTTTCTCAATAGTCATCTGTGAGAGATTTGAAAGTGGTGATAGGGACGTCAAAAGGACATAATATATAGGAAATATAGAAAATATTACAATTAGGATTAGGAATATATGTGAAACTATCCTTTTTGCCATCCTTATTCTCCTGTAATATTTTCCTTTATCATTTTTCATATTTTTCACCTCAATACAACACGGTCATCATCTTTGAATAATGATTTGCAATTATTACAACAACTAATAGGACCAATATTGAAATGATTGAGTAAGCTGCTCCTATCCCAAACTGAAGATATGAAAAGGCCGAGTAATAACTATATGTAATAAGTATTTGTGTTGAAGTTCCGGGGCCTCCTCCGGTAAGAAGGAATGGAATATAGAAATTATTCCATGTGAAAATAAATCCGAAAATTACGATGAAGGCTATCTGCCGGCTGAGCATAGGCATAATGATATTTTTCAAACGACCGATTGGACCATATCCATCCATCTCAGCCGCCTCATAAAGTTCAGACGGGATACTTTGCATGGCAGAAGTGAATACATACGAATAATACGGGAAAGACAGCCAGAGATTCACCAGGATTATTGATAGCATAGCTGTTCCTGGAGTACCCAGCCAGTATATTGGTTTAATCCCGATCTTTTCTAGAAGTTCGTTTACAATACCAAACCTGTAATCGAGCATTCCCTGCCATATCAAAATTGTTATGAACGCAGGATAAGCCCATGGAAAAAGTATGGCGGTTCTATAGAATGTTTTACCTCTTAACCCTCTTTGGTTCATAACTAAGGCGATGATGAACCCCAGGGGAGCAAACAGAGCAACACTTCCGAAGGCATAAATAGCATTTTGCCAAAGCAGTTGCCACAGGAAACCAGACCTAATGATTCTAATATAATTTTCTAGTCCTATAAATGAATAATTGAAGAAATGGAATTCTCCGAAATTAGTAAATGACATATAAATACTGTAAGCAATCGGATAGAAATCCAAGAAAATAAGTACAACTATAACTGGTAATATAAACAACAGTGATTTTAAACTCCAACTTCCTACTTTTCTAACCATCTTTATCACTATACAAAAATTAAAAAAAATTAAAAAATTAAAATTTTATGGTATTAGAGGCTATCGCCGGTATTGAAACCTGAAGGAATATTGTAGTATAGTTAGATGGTTGAATGGATATTGCGCTCATTGGAATGACTGAAAGTGGAATCCCTTCAGAATTTAAGGTCTGTATTATTAGCTGTTCCATCTGGTTCATTATGTAGGCAACTGTTACCTTTGAAGAATTCTGTTCAAGATCGGTAGCTGCCGTGTGGAAGGGTGTCCAATATGCGGCCATCTGTGGAAAGTTGGGGAATAGCTGTGTATGAGCTTCCTGTGCAATCCATCCAGAAATTAATGTATCGTTGAAATTATGCTTCTTAATATAGTTTCCTGTGGCTATAAGTGATGGAAGATCCCCTGCAAGTTTGAAGAGTTGCACCTGAGAATTATTGTCTGTCATGAATTCAACAAATTTCAATGATGCCCATATTTGAGATGAGTTAGCTCCGCTAGCTATAGGTGCGGAAATAACATAACCAACGGATCCCCATAAGGGTTCTGGCCATAATCCAGTAGCATTGTCGAATGGGATTGCGGTGACTCCAAGATTGGATCCAAGAGCCTTCTCATAAATTGATTGATCCCAGGGGCCATCAAACATAAATGCCGATTTTCCTGATTCGAATAGACTCTGTTCATCTGCAAAAGTTAAGCCAACAGTATCAACATGGTACTTTACCGTCCAGTTCCACACAAATGACATTGCGGCTATGTCCTGAGTACTGTTAACTACAGGATAGTGTGTTGAATTGAATATTGAACCTCCAAAGGCCGGGAACCATGCTGCAAATCTATAACCATAATCATTTCCTATTCCGTATGCGAGTCCATAATATCCTGGTCCCATTGCGGTTACGTTCTCTGCATCTTGGATCATCTGCCATACATTAGAAGGAGGTACGCCATTAGGGACAAGTGCCTTGTTATAATACAGGGCGATACCGTTTGTATTTACTGGAATGCCATATAAAGCACCATTTAATTCCCAATCTGTGATTGTTCCTTTGGTGAATGAGTTTATATATGATGCGTTAAGATAAGGCGTTAGATTCAATAGAAGCCCGGCGGCATACAAAGCACCTGCATTATCGCTTGTATCTCTATATACATCTGGTGCATTATGTGCATGCGCAGCTGTTGGAAAAGTTGTTGACGCGACATTTATAGCTGGTGAGTCCTTTACAGTTATATTTGGATATTGTGCCTCGAACGCAGCTAGACTTTCATTAAAGGCCTGTGCTTCTCCCCCTGCACTACCTGACCCCCATACTGTAATGGTCACTTTTTGTGATGGGGTTGTACTGGTGGTTTTGTGTGGCTGACTCATTGATATAGCGACTGCTGCAATTATAATTATCACGACTACAATTATTACTGCATATATGGCCGTTCTAGAAGTTTTCTTTTTGCTCTCTACCGGCTGATTGGTAGAAGTCATAAATACATATTATAATATCCGTATTTAACATTTACTACAATTGGTAGTTATACATTCTTATTTAGCATTTAAAACACCGTATAGTAGCCTTGCATTTTCAAATCTTGCTGTTTTACCTCCAACGGAAATTGTTCCTCCCCTTGACTTGAGATAAAATGTATGTCTTAGTCCTGGTACTACAGATATTTGAGATATTTCACCACTCATATCCTTTTCTTCATCATTTATTTTTAATCTTAATTTAGCATTTACTTTCATACCCTTCTTTTTGTAAGATGAAACAGCTTCGCATGTTAACCATGCAGTGGAAATTTTTCTGCTATTAGAATTAGTGAAATCTGTTATATAGGAAGATGGCCACCATATAGTATGATAGAAATAATAATTCAATATATGGATAATCTCATCTTCTTCAAAATACAGTCCATAATTAGCCTTATTACTATTTTCTGCGTTCAATATTCCTTTGCTTCTATCAGCTATTAAAACCTCAGACGCAATTCCGTCCCGCTTCTTTATCACTATATTTGGATTGAGTCTCGCAATAAGATCCTCGCCGGTATCAGGAAATGTAACAAGTGCTATTGTTATTCCGCGTCTTACTTCATTATTTAAAATTTTCAGAAGTCCCTCGAGATTTTCCTTCCGTAGAGATAAAATCACCTCATATTTTGCTTCAGTAATAAGTTCCTTCATTCTCTCAATGATTTTTTCTGAATTCTCAATTAGCCAGATATAGGGGGTTTTTATGTTTAAATTTTTGCTCTCTTCCCTAACAACTTTATCAAGTTCGTCTACGAAAGCATTCATCTCTGTTATGTAGTGACTTAATGCGTTTTTAACAGGAACAGCCCTAAAAATTTTCTTTTTTCCTATCTGACTGCTCTCAATTAATCCCTTTCTCACAAGATTATTGAAAATATCATATACACGGGGTTGAGGAATTCCAGAACTCTTCACTATATCTGTTGAATTTTGCGGTCCTCTAATAAGTAAAGTCTTGTAGACCTTTATTTCATAACTCGAGAGACCGAACATTTCTAATCCCTGAAATATATCTTCTGGCATTATTCAGTTTATATTTAGAATGGATTTAATCTTATTGCATTTATATACAAAAGAATAAAGTATCATTTATAACATTAATATTATTAGCAAGATAGGATTTCCATTCTGTTGGGTAAGATAGAAAGGTCCCCATTGAAAAAAGTAAAGATATCTCTGAAATCAACCAAGGATAGGAATGATTTATTTTACATTGAAGGGAGTATAAATTGTAACGGAGAAGGAAGTCTTATTCTGACAAAGGAAAATAAGTTAAATTTAGATCTTTACCTTCCACCAGGAAAGTATGATTATAAAATTTTCAGAAATCAATATCAACAGATAGGAAATGATAAGTTGATAATGGTATCAAAAAAAGGTTATTTTTTCAATAAAAATTCAAAATACGAGTCCTCAGGATATACAATTTATTTTATTTATTCAAATAAACCAGCGAATATAATAATGGAAATGAAAAAAAGTTCAAAACAAGATGAGTTGCAATCAGGAAGAATTGTCAGAAAATATGGAATTATTTATTATTTCATAAAAAGAAACGATAGTATTTTATCACTAAAAATCAACGGACGAAAAATTATAATCAATGCAATTAATAATTCAAATGAAGAAATCCAATCTTCAAAAATTATCTATCAAATATTTCCAGATAGATTTTTTAGATATGGAGGTGAAAGCATCATTAAATTATCTCCCTGGGAATCATTACCAGAGAATAACACATTTTATGGAGGAAATTTGAAAGGCATAATTAAAAAAATGGTATATTTAAAGGAATTGAATGTTGAATATTTGTATCTTAACCCAATTTTTAAAAGTCATTCTAACCACCGTTATGATGTTGATGACTATTTCGAGATAGATCCATTACTTGGAGATAATGAAGATTTTAAAAATCTGATCAAAGAAGCCCACAGGAATGGAATTAAAATAATAGTGGACATGGTATTTAATCACACTTCCACATATCATCATTTCTTTCAGGACGTCCTTAAATATGGTCGTAGAAGCAAATATTACAATTATTACATATTTCATCGAGACGAATTTAAAAGATTTAAAGGCCATTGCGACTTTTTAAAAGGAGACGTAACCTGTCCATCTTATGAAACTTTCATGGGATATGGGATGATGCCAAAGCTGAATCTTAGAAATAAAAAAGTAATTGAATATCTAAAGGAAGTTGTACAATATTGGAAAAGCGAATTTGACATTGATGGGATAAGGTATGATGCAGCAAATTCCCTCCCTCAACCTTTTGTAAGAGAAATTATGGTGGATAATAAAGAAATACTTCACATAGGGGAAGTTTGGTGCGCTTCACCTTTATATGCAGAAAAATATTATTATGACGGGATAACGAATTATTTTCTAAGAGAACTAATACTATCAATGGTTTCAGGAAAAATATCAATTAAAAAATTTTTGCATTCGTATTATGAATTTTTATTCATATATAAGGAAAAAGCAGATAAAAGTATGAATCTTCTAAGTTCCCACGACATAGAAAGAATTGTGACAGTTCTATCACACGACGAGAACAAGGTCCTGTTGGCCTACACTATTTTGTTCATGATGAATGGCTATTCTCTGATCTATTATGGAGACGAAATAGGAATGGAGGGAGGTAAGGATCCAGATTGCAGGAGAACTTTTAAATGGGATTCTTTTAATGAGAAATTCTTTAATTATTTTAGAAAGCTGACAAAATTTAGAAAGCATTATAATATCATGAAGAATGGAATAATTACTATATTGAATAAAAGATCATTGAAAGGATTATCTAAAATTTCAAAAGATGAAAAACTAAATCTTTATTTCGGTAATAAGAGTAGGAAAATAAAAATTGAAGGTAAGATATTAGCAGGAAGAAATTATGTCTGGGTTGGGCGAAGAACTATTGAAATAAGAGAAAACGGGTTCGTCCTAGAATATTTAAGTAAAATATAGGGCAGAATTATTTATTTTAGATGTTCTTATAATCTCCTTACCTTCCTTATGTATAATAAATTTTAATTCACTCTGTTCATTCATCAACTCTCCATTATAGTTCCCCGTTATAATGAATCCTACCTCCCTATTTTCCATTTTAAATTCAATCTTGATGAATTTAGGTTCCATTCTGCTATCATAATCATAAAATACAAATTCATCGAGATTACCTGGAAAAACATGAAATTCCAGTCAGTCTCTTTCCATTGGAATAATAGAACCTTCCTTCACAAATAATGGAATATCTTCAATATTTACATTTATGTTAATATTTCCCTCGCAGATAGTATCATCCCAGAAATAGTACCATCTACCTGGGGGTAGTGTGCCACGAACCTTCCTCAAACCTCTTTTCAATACTGGTATAGCAAATAACGAATTTCCTATAAGAAAGGCATCATCTGAACAAATATCTGGATATTCCATACATACAGGTATTATGGAAGGAAAACCCTTCGAATGTGATTTATATGCTACAGAAAACAGGTACGGGATCAACATGTATCTTAGATTAAGGTATTTTTTTATGATATTTAGCGCATTTTCGCTAAATGTCCACGGTTCTCTCCTTCTTGTACCTTTCGCTGAGTGATTCATGAAGAAAGGAAAGAGTGAACTCAATTCAAACCAACTAATAAATGGCTCCTCAGATGGATTTCCACTGAATCCTCCAATATCCACACCGCTAAATGGAATTCCGGATATTCCAAGATTCAATATCGTAGGTATTGTCTGTCTTAATTCCTTCCAGGAACTTTCAGTATTTCCTGTCCAAACAAAAGCATATTTTTGTATCCCAGCCCATCCGGATCTACTCAGAATGAAGGGCCTTTGTTCACCGGTTATGTTTAATAACCCAATGTAACCTGCAGCAGCCATTTGTAATCCATATTTATTATGTACGAGATAATGGAATCATTCATATTGAACTGCTGATAGCGGAATGCTATTGTCCCCCCAGAAAACAAAAATTGCAGGTTCATTCATGTCTTGCCAGACCCCTGTTATACCATTTTCTTTGAAAAATATATATTTTGAGGCCCACCATTTTCTGACCTCATCGTCTGAGAAATCTGGAAATGCTGAATTTTAAGGCCACACCGGGCCCTTAATGATGTTTCCTTCGGAATCCTTAATAAAATACCCTTTCTCGATCCCTTCCCTATATATTTTAAAATCTTTATCCCATTTTACACCAGGATCAAGAATGGCTACAAGTTTAGTTCCATTCTTATTCATTCTTTCGCTAGTAGCTCTTATATTTGGAAATTTTTTTATCAATCGCAAAAATACGATACCCGTCCATGTAATCTATGTCAAGAAGAATTGCAGAAAGAGGTAACACTAATTCTTGAAATTTGTCATATAGTTCTTCCAGTTCCTTTTGTGAACTGTAGCTATAATTGACTGGTGGTATCCTAGTGCCCACTTTGGTGGTAGTAGTGGTTTTCCAACGATATGGGTCATTTGACATATCATATCCTTCATTGTTCCGAATTTAACATAGTAATTTAATTCCCCACCAATAAATTCAGTTTTTACAATATTTTTAAATTCAGAGCAAATATCCATTTCACCTTTGGCCGGATTGTTAAAAAAATCATGTAACCATTATCATGATGAACATCAATAAGTGAAGGTATATTGATATAAAGTGGATCATCTCATGGGCCATAGCTGCCATTTGCATCATGATTCCAAATATTGATCCTGTATCCTCTAAGGTTTAGTGGTAGGGCCCTTTCTCCAGTTCCACTTAATATGCTATCTTCCCTTATCTTTGAAATTATAAGATTTCTTGTACCAATACTATGAAGAAATTCCTTCCTGACGATTTCATCCTTAGAATAATAATCTATCTCATTACCTCCTAAAACTAATTTTACATAGCCCTTGTTGATTGTTACAAATTTATTATCATAGAGAACGTTATCAAATCTATTCTGATTGTGATCTTCGTTATTTAAGTAATTTAAACTCCATTTCATATAAATAGTACGATCATCTATTGCGGATATTGACAAAAAACCCTTTTTTAAACTCTACAAGTATTGAATTTCCATCTAATGAAAAATTCAATATAGGACCTTCAACTGGAAAGGATGGCAATTACTGTGGAAAGAACTTTGAATCTAAATTTTCACGCAATATTGTATAACCTATTGAATTCATTGCAGTCTCTACTCTGAATATTTTCTCTAGGTCTGATAACTTTTTGTCCAATGACATATTGACCATTTAAAATGTATATTTTTCTAGTTTTTGAATATTACTACTAACAATAGTTTTTTTGTTGGTAAATATAGCTTCCTAATTAATTTAAATATCTTGTATTAAATTAGAATTTCAGAAAAATTATTATAATATCTTCAATCAATCCAAAGCGTTTTTCTTGGACTTACTAATCAGGAATCTGCAGGTTCCGTGACCATTAACCCGTGTATGAGTAAAATTTACTTCCATCTTTAGGACATTTTCGAACATTTTTTGTTCCAAGGCACAAGCCTCATTAAATTTACTGGAAATTGCAAAAATAAGACAGTTATACTCCAATAACTCAAATTTTTCTTTTCCTATCTTCTTAAGCTCCGGAAGATAATCTTCAAGGAATCGAAGTCTAGTTAATTCCTCTAAACGGTCGTTTCCTGTTTTAAAAATGAGAGAGTCCCTATAATACGCCTCAATTTTGCTGAACCTCTCCCTAAGGAACTTTATAACTATTTCCTTGTTCCCGTTTTCTGCCAGGAAGTTAAGGAGAGATTGAAGAAGCATTTCAGAAGAAGATCCTAATACGGATGATGACGGTTGAATGAGATGGAATGTATAGTAAGGTCGTCCAATATTCTTCTTAGCTATTATTCTTTCAACAATATGCCTGCTTTCCAACGACTGTAAATGTTTTAGGACTGCCATTTTTGATATATTGAGCCATTCAGAGAGATCCTTCAGCGACAAACCATTAGATTCTTCGGGCGCGATAATTACACGTCATTCTGTTGGATAACTATTCCATTGATTTTCTTGCGTCATAATATAATAATGGACTCTTACTTATAATATTTGAGTGACTTTACATTCATTTCCATCTTGATGTCACTGGATATTGTATTTTAGGCTCTTTTTGTGTTCTTTTTTGGAGATGCTAATGAGTTTCAGTTATTATATGATGAATATTCCCAGACATTATGGGCTACATAATAGGTAGCAATTATAAATTTTATATAATGTAGATCATATATTCATCACGCCATTCCTCGTCTGGAAGACAATTAATGGGGAGCGCTATCTTGTGATGAGCTGGAACGGCAGGGTAAGAGGAAAGGTCAGGATTCTCAAGGAGGCCTACATAGGGTACATGGATAGACTTGCATCTATGATAGAGCATCCATTAGAGAAGGTGGATGCATATTCTCTTTCATATGGTATAAGCTCAGTTGTACTGTGGACCAATAAGAGGCTCCATATATCAAAAACTATAGATTCTGTTATTGGACACAGAGGTGCTGATCTCTCGCCGGGAAAGCATGCACTCATATTCATAATGAACCGTCTTTCCGATCCAGGCTCAAAGAGCTACATTGAAAGGTGGATAAGGAACGACTACGCATCGACAATATTTCCGAATCCCACTTCACAGGGGTTCTGGAACGTGATGGATCGTTTCTCCGATGATGATATGGAGGAGATAAGGAGAAGAATAAAGGATCGCCTCATCTCACTGGGGTACGATTTCTCTAAGATTCTCGTGGATGCATCAAATCTATACACATTCATGGGGGAAAACGAGATGGCAGAGAAAGGTAATAACAAGAAGCACCGCTATGATCTCAACCAGATATTATACTACATAGCTGCAAATTATGATTACATTCCTCTTTACGGTGAATCGTATCCCGGGAATATGCATGATTCAAGAACTTTCTCCATGATTGTGGATAAACTGCCAAAGGATGCAATTATCATATTTGATAGAGCATTCAACTCCGCTGATAACATAAAGATGCTCAGGGGAAGAAAGTATCTTGGCTCCCTTATACAATCAGACCACATGGATCTCAAGAATTACCCACTGGAAAAGGATTCATTCTTCGAGACCTACACGACTGTATACGGGGAATATCATCGCATAATAGTATAACATTCATCCAAACTAAAGAGGAAGAAAGTCAAGACATTCCTGAGGGAGTTCAGGACTGTTTACACCAAGGCAAAGGATATTGTAGAGAGGGGGGATTCAGATTCTCTAGAAAAGGCCAGACTGTACCTTGAGAGCAGGAATCTGAATGAAACAATACTTCTTCCTGACCTGAAAACAGATCAGGAGAGGCTGAATGCGAGATTCAGGATATTCGGAAGGAAATCACTCTTCACTAACATAGAAAGTGCAGATGCCAGGGAGTTTATAGACCTTTAAAGGATGCGCACCGTGGTGGAGCATTGCTTCAAGACTATAACCCAGGATCTTGCATCTCCAATATATCACTGGACTCCCCAGAAGATAAGGGTCCACATGTTCTTCTCTTTACTCTCCCTTCTTGTTCTCGCTGTAATATACAACGCAGTTAAGGATGTATCTGGGGTCTCACTCAACTCTATTCTCAATACACTCAGGGGAATAAGGATGACATTCATCGTAAACGGCAGAAATGTTGTTAAGAGACTGGATGCAAAGGGTGATGATGAAATAAGGATATGCGAGCGTCTTGGTATAACTGCATAGTTTCGGCACTACATCAGATATAATCTGTGGATGCCATTAAATGCGCTATTGATAGACATTATTAATACAGGTAAGTGTAAAGTCACGAAGTATAATTTGTTTAATAATGATTTATATAATTTTATCTAAATTATTAAATAAGTATGTCATGTATCGTTACAATATTTACTATGTAAGATAAAATTATTTTCTAATATAAAATTATCAATAGATAACTTTCTTATTTCTTTTAATGGTATTACCAACGATTACTATGGAAATGAAAACTATTCATATGAAAATGCTAATAGATGGAGAATGGGTAGTATCTAATGATAATGAGAAGTTAAAGAAATATAATCCTGTAGATGGGAAACTACTTGGATTATTTCTTGCAGTGAAGAAGGTAGACATTGATAGGGCGGTTGATGCTGCAGATAGAATGTTCTAGCAATGGAATGAACTTGGAAGTGTTGAAAGGTCCAAGTATATCTATAAGGCAAAGGAATTGATTGAGAAAAATAGGCAGGAGCTGGAGAATCTTCTAATACTAGAAAATGGCAAAATTGTAAAGCAGGCCAAGGAAGAGGTGGATGGAGTCATAGATCAATTGCAATATTATGCTGAATTTGCCGAAAAGATAACCGGGGATGTAGTCGAAGGGTCAACATCAACAAGGAAGATCTTTCAGTATAAGGTGCCCTATGGAGTAGTAGTTGCAATAACTCCTAGGAATTTTACCGCAGGAATGGTTGTTAGTATGATAGTACCAGCGTTGCTCACGGGAAATACTGTTATAGTTAAGCCCAGTAGTGATACCCCGTTTACAGCCGAATGGATAGTTAGAAAATTTGTTGAAGCTGGAATTCCTAAGGGAGTTCTGAATCTTGTTACTGGTAAGGGCAGTGAGATAGGAGATTAAATAGTGGAGCACAGAGAAGTATCGTTGATCACTATGACTGGATCTACATCCACAGGACAGAGAATAATGGAAAAGGCCTCATCTAATATCGCCAAATTGATATTGGAGCTTGGGGGAAAAGCTCCTTTTATAGTATGGAGGGATGCAAATATCAGAAATGCTTTAAAATCCTTATTATGGGCTAAATTCTTGAATGCAGGGCAGTCTTGCATAGCTGCTGGAAGTCTTTATATTCACAAAGATATCTATGATGACTTTCTTGGAAAATTTGTTAGAGTTACTAAACGGCTGAAGGTTGGTGATCCATATACTGTGGACATGGGTCCTCTTATAAATAAGGGTGCGCTGGAGGCCACAGATGAAGTTGTCAAGAATGCCATCTATTCAGGTTCAAAGGTGCTCTTTGGTGGTAAGAAGCCAGAGCTTGAACAAAAATATAATGGAGGATATTTCTACGAACCAACCATCATAGAGAATAGAGATCAGAAATCCCCGCTTTTCCAGGAGGAGATATTTAGCCCGGTAATTGCTGCAATACCTGTCACGGACCCTTACGAAAAACCGGCTCTTGCAAATGATTCCAAATATGGTCTAGCATCCTATTTATTTACCAAGAATCCTGAGATAATTTTTAAGTTTTCAGAATTAATCAGATTCGGCGAATTGTACATTAATATGCCTGGTCCTGAGGCCTCTCAGGGATATCACACCGGATTCAGATTTACTGGGCAAGGCGGAGAAGGAAGCAAGTATGGGATAGAGGAATATGGAAAACTTAAAAATACATACATGGAATATTCAGGGAAGGAATTGAGTATACCTACAGTTAATGATGAACTGTTGAAATATTTAGATTAATTATTTTCTATTATTTTTAATAAGGAACATAAATCAGAATTTATAGAAAATAAAAGCATAAAACATCATGGAATATATATGAGTGGTAGAATCAGAAGAGGCGTGTTCAAATCTAAAAATGGAATCCTCATTTGTGCTTATCTCCAAGCATAGTATGAAAGAATAAAAAAGGCAGTTCTTAAAGCATTTGCAGACGGGATATAGGCTACAGGGTTATACCCAAGAAATTTAAGCATCCCTGAATTAACAGGGATGATAACCTCTGAAGCTTGATATTAACAGCGTTAATAGAAATTGTAACCTTAAATTGTAGTATCTAACTCCTTGCATGTTCTAGTTTTACCCCGCTCTCAACTTTTCGTTTACAGTAAGCATAGAGTGCATCGTAAAGAGGGGGCTGTAATTTCATATTTTCAAATTCATCCTTTGCAATATTCCTGAACCCGAGTGCAGTAGCTTCCAGACCAGCAGATTCAAGTGGGGCATCAGGTATGGAAGCATCGGCACCTCTGACTATTTTCGCAAGTTCAAGTAAAGCTGGATCTTTCAGTTTGTATTTCCTTATTATGGAATCAAAGCGCACATATTCCCTTCCATCTTCTTCATAATATGTCAATTCTACCCCTGGAGTATCAAAAGGAATAGCTCCTTCGTTCCTGGAAATCTCAATAACCTTTTCTATGGGGACTAACAAAAAAACTGCTTCCTTATCAACAAATCTTGATATTAACCAAGGGCATGCAATTCTATCAACCTTGGCCTTCTCCCTTGTTATCCATTTCATTATCATCTAATGTTTGGTCCAATATTAATTACTTAAGATTTCATTATTATTTTCGATATATAAGTTATGTAAATATATACACATTATTAAATAAGCCCAATAACTTATTTAGCATTACAGAATAAGATATAATCCATTCCATTTATTATAAAAATTATTATCAATCACCATGAATAAATTAATTCCTTTTGTAGTTAATGTATTAGCATTACTGAAAAAGTAAAGTCAATAAACTTAAATTATCAATTATGATATATTACAATACAATTAATTATAGATTTTCATATTCTTAATATTCGTAAGAAATAAGGCATAAATAAACTGAAGCTAATACTTTTCTATTGTTATTGTTATATCCCCCTTATTTTTTAATTTTAAATAGAGGCAGAATAAAAATAAATTTATTTTTAACACTAATGTATAATTTTTGTTGGATTATGTAAAATATGTTTTCCGCCTTTACAAATGAATTTTTAACCTTAATAATCCAACAGGTTTCAATTACAGTTGCAGGTGTATTTTGTACGTAATGATGTATAACATACGTTATACAACATTATGATCCGATGTCTTAACTTAGTCTTTCTATCTCTTCTTTAACCCTAGAAAATTGTTCCTCGATTCTTTCCTGGAACCATGTTCTGAATTCTAAAAAA
>Ga0208683_100327_pt1 | contig 19949 bp, 12 predicted proteins | sample BED_Mat_host_9_1_FD_187141 | JGI IMG/M metagenome (GOLD analysis project Ga0208683, IMG submission 187141) | Extremophilic microbial mat communities from Yellowstone National Park, USA - BED_Mat_host_9_15 (SPAdes) (version 3) | ecosystem: Environmental > Aquatic > Thermal springs > Hot (42-90C) >... | reverse complement strand
AATATTCCTTCCTTTAATTTATCATTGATTGGGGGGTTGTTCATAAATCCCCAATCAACTCATAATATTTCAATGTCTGTTATACGTCAGACATTATGCAACACACTTCCAAATTTTTAATATTTTCACAGACATCTACAATTTTATAGGAGACGAAAAAACTAATTTAACAATAATTTCAGCGATTATAAAAAAGGATAAAATATACCCTTATAAAATGAAGCAATTTGACATTGAAGAATGGGGTCATAGACTAATTATAGAAAGGATTGAAAAATATTTAGAAAAAGTAAACAAAAATAACAAAACAGATCAATACGGGCTTATGATAGAGGATACAGTATCACCAAAAAACGATGAAATGATTAGAAACAAGGTTCATATAATCATGGCTGATGGAACTATGTATTCAAAGATAAATTATTTAATAGAAGACCCACTATTCACGGTTTCAAAATGGAGGAACCTCTCACAATTAGTAGATTGTGTCGCATATTGCATCAGAAGAAAATTCAAATGCAATCAATCATTGGACAAAAAAAGAGATGGGATAATTATTTTGAAATCATTTCAACAAAATTTGATTCAAAAAATGGAAATTATCTTGGTTATGGATTAAAAATATTCCCGGATAGGTAAGAGGGGTTACCTCCCCATCCCTATCCATTGCTGGCCTTACGGCCATCTATCTCACTTAGATAAATTACTTACTTTAATATAAACCTATCCATCCGTATAGTGGTAGGACACTATTCTAAGATCGACCAATATTAAATATAAAAGATTTTTAAAAATTCCAATATTTTACAAGATCTGGTGGGAATAAACTTTATTCATGCATGGACCACGAAGCGGAATGACAAACCTCCTTGATGATGTTCTTAAGGATAGAACAGATCGTGACATCCCGGCATTTATTTAAGACGAAATAATGATAAAGTACAATAAAGGAAAAAATGAACGGGTCACATGCCTTAGTATTTGAAATTTATATCTGTGTTTCATCTATATTAGGGATTTTTTATTTCATCAACTGTCTGTATAATAATTAGAAAATAAATTTATTTTCCTCTGATAACTAATAATTATCCTAAGGAAACGGGAAATGAGGTAAGCACAAACCGACCCTTTTTAACACCCCTAATTGTTTGAGAGTTTATGGGATTCCCCTGCTACCCTCCTAATTGGGGAAAATCATCAGACAATTAAAAATAAGGTTGATTGTATTTTATCTTCTTCTAGATTTTTAATATTCTTAGCCCTGTATTGTTATTTATTTCTACGGTTCTCACTATGTTATGACCGTAACAGAGTGTTCAGAAAACTTTTTTCATGTTATCAGTGTCCCCAAAGTTCATTGATATTTCAGGATTAAAATGTCATATTAAAGATGAATTAAAAAAAAGTTTATAATGCCAACTCTTACTATAAATCATGGTTGTTCTAATTTATTCAAGTGAGGGAGAATTCAAGGATAATAGAAAAGAAGAAATGTTTCAGAAAGTGCTTGAAAATATAAAGACGGAGTTCGTAAAATCACACGAAAAAGTATACGTATGCTACAACTTAAAATATCCAATCTCTATAGATATGCTACTTATTTTTAAAAAAGGCATCTTTATCCTTAAATTAATGGATTATGAAGGTGATGTGATAGGAGATAAGATAGGCCCCTGGTATGTCAGGTTCAAAAATGGACAAATAATTGATATCGTCGGGGATTATGGGGAAAGAAATATTTTTAAACTTTGCGATTACACGAGAAGTAGTTTGATTAATTTTATATCTTTTAAGATCATCGTCGATTCATGGGCGTGTTTTAAAGGAGACAGCCAATTTATTAATAGATTTAAGTTATCAAAAAGTGCTTTTGATCATAATAGCCACTTCTGAGTAGTGAATGAAAACAATATAATTAAAGAGATCAAAACTAGACTCGATTATAATGGACGCAAGCTTAGTCAACAAGAAATTGATTGGATAATTAATAGACTTAGGTTGCAATTAGAATTAATCCTGATTGGAAATTCCGTAATAAGTAAAGAGGATATTATAAATAACAAAATTCATTTCATCGAATTGATACGCTCTAAAAATCCCCCCCCAAAGGAGGGATGCATGGTATATAGCTAACTTAGGGAATAGTATATTAGACATAGACCAAAAGAATTTAACGGATAATAAAGAGTATTTTCTTGAAATGTTGATTTCTGAAGATGAGTACATTAGAAGAGATGCTTGGTTGATAGTTGAAGATCTAATTAACAAAGGAATTATTAGTAAGGAAGATGCATCAAGTAAAAAGGAATACTTAATTGAACTTTTGAGATCGGAAAATGTAGATATCAGAAAATATGGTTGGTATTTACTTTTATTCTTCGCTATACCTGAAATAATGCATGATGACAATGCAATTATGTTAAGCCATTTGCTATTTAAAAGAGTCCCAGGCCTATTTGCGAAAGAAGAGATAACAGACGAATATGCACTATACTTAACAGAATTACTTATCTCAGAAAATATGAATGATCGGATAAGCTCATGGATTCTAATCCCATATCTTGTAAAAATAAAGATCATAAATAGAGAGGAGGCAATAAAAAAGAAGGAATATTTTTTGGAACTGCTGTCGTCTAATAATGAGGGCATAAGAAAAGGTGCTTGGGACTTAGTCTTAAACTTAATCGAGGAAGGAATTGTTAAAGAAGAAGAGGTTATTAGTAACAAGGATTACTTCATAGAACTACTGAGGAAAAGAAATGAATATAACAATAGTAATGAATGGGAAAATAATGAATGGGAAAAGGTAATACAATTTTTAAAAAAAGGGATAATTGACCGAGATGACGTAGTAAGAAATATAAAATATTTATTTGAATTATTAAAGTCAGGCCTTACGAATCTACGCAGGAGTGCGTTGGAGAAGGTCGTAGAATTCATAGAAATGGATGTATTAAATAAGAACGACGTTGCAGATTACAAGCATCATTTATTGGAACTATTCGGCTCATTAAAGGTAACAGTAAGAAGCGACGCATGGAAAAATATTCCAAGTTTAATAAATAAGGGAATAATAGATAGGGGTGATGGAATGTACTTTATAGAGTTGTTGAATTACGATGATCCGAAAATAAGCATCGACGTTTGGAAAAGAGTTCCATACCTCATTGAAAAAGAAATAGTTAACAAAGAAGACGTTATTAAAAAAAGAGAATATTTCCTTGATTTATTAACCTCAGCAAATATAATCATAAAGGATACGGCGTGGAATACCGTCATAGAGCTGATAGAGAAAGATATTATTACTTCTCAGGATGTTATGATTAGAAAACAATACTTCATTGATTCAATATTTGTTGGCGGTTTATTTGAAGGGCAAATATTTTTAAAGTTGATAGAAAAAGGAATAATCAATACTGAGGACTCATCACTTTTTATAGATTTATTAAGGTCAGGACAATCTGACATAGGGATGCAAATATGGTCAATAGTCCCAGAATTAATTGAGAGGGGGATTATACGGAAAAAGGATGCAATAGACAATAAAAAATATTTAATCGATATGCTGAAACCAAGTATTTTATCAAATGAGGGGAAAGAATTGAACGTAGTTGATAAATTGTTGGAAATGGGAGTTATTAAAAAAGAGGACTTAAAAGATAAAATACTTGAACATTAAGATTTATAATTTTAAGCTGATATTCTTCCATTGATATTCAAAAGACGCAAATTCTAAATCGAACTTCCAATAAATAAAAGCAGTGGTGATAAAGAGTCTATTCAATTTGTTTAGTTAATATAACAGCTCAAATAGAATTGAAGAATTATATCTTGACCAGGTTATATAATTTGATATTTCTGCTTCCAGGGTTTCAGTATCACTGTTGGCCAAGTGTATGATTGCTTCAGCTTACTCCACATCCTGAAATCGAATATGCTTGCCCAGAATATTACATATCTCACAGTTCTACATCTTTTTAAAAACAGCCCGGCAGATTCAATTCTCTTCCTTATTCTCATTTCAGAGATGACTTCATCACCGAAGAATGTCATGAATTGTGGTTCTATTACCACAAGCAATACATCTCTGCACTCCCCCCTTCTTCCATAGATTGATGGAATTACGTTTATGGAGTCTCCCTCCTCTAGTTTATTAAATACCCTACCCAAGGTATAATAGGGGTAGTCGGCGAAAAGGTGCCAAGGTGGCATTACCGAAAATAGGTCATCATCCTGAAACTCCTCATCCATCATATTTTCTACTTCTGACAGGCCTTCAATTATCCTTTCAACTTTCTTCGGAAGCTCTTCTTCGTCCATAAAATCAACTCCTGATGAAAACAACTTTTACATCTATATTAAATTTGAGGATAAATGATTATTTGAATAACTGTTATAGTTTGTATGAAATCTCCCATGTGTTTTTTTAATCTTGCTTAAAGATAGAGCTGTTAGTTTCTTACCTAGGGATATTATCGTAAATTTCTTCCACGTTAAATATTAATATTCTCAAAAAGTTTTATAGCGGCTACGATTCATCGGCCATCTATAAACATTATATATAACGAACAACTTTAATCCATATATGGGTCTGGCGTTTTATTGCGGAAGTGAGTTCCCCGAGCACGAATATGATCAATTCCAGGAATTGAAAAATATATTAATTTCAAAATTTCGGGATTCCGAAGATGAAATAGCCGTATTATATAATTTCTTTGTGGATGAAGTACAGATAGACGTTGCCTTAATCATGAAGAATGGAATCCTGTTAATAGAGATGAAAGATTACGAAGGAGATGTCTCCGGCGGTGAAAAAGGAGATTGGTACTGTAAAATTCCTAACGGTGAAGTAATTAAAATAAATTCAGGAAGTTATGAAAATCCTTTCGTTCAGTGCAGAGCACAGAGGTCTAGGCTCAAAGATAAAATTCTAGAACTTGTTAACAATAAAGAATTAGCGAAATTTCCTTCTGATAAGTTAATCATTTCTAAATCTATTAAATCCTGGCTATACTTTAATGGGCCCAGCACATACAGGATCCAAGAAAATATGGCTGATGGAAACATTTTCAAAAGAAATCCGTGGTTTAATATTGTGAATTCAGGAACCCTAGCCGAGGAAATAGACAAAATAAGATCGCCTTTTCATATTATTGATGAGGATGCTGAAACCATAGTAGGGAATTTGCGTGTTAACGAATGTGGAAACAGGATACCATTTTCGAAGGAATCAAAAACTTCTAGTGCTGCTGAGGATAAATTAATAACTGTTGGCGAATGGGATCAAAAATCCTTCATTGCATTGGACGACTTAGAACTCCAGTTTTTCGGAGCTGAAGAGCTTTCAGGCTTATACGATACCAAATATAATATCGATATGTCTTTAGTTGTCTTAAATAAAAAAATCGAACCCTCTGTAAAAAGTCTTCTATACATCGCAAAATATGGCCTGAATTGGATTTTAGGCTCAATTGAGAAGAAGGCATCTGATATGAACATGAAGGGTATGGAGGGATTAAGGGAATTGAATAGCATATTTGGGGGGCAGTACAAAATTGTACACGAAGTATCAAAGGAACACCCAAGGAGACTTCATGGGCTCCCCCTAGGAAGTTATCTTTATAAGTCTTTTATCTTAGTAAGTGTGAGCGGTGGAACAATCATCCAGATAAATGAAGATAAAATAGAAATATCTAATCCCTACTTAGGGCTTCTGGCACACTTTTGGATCCTTTTTGATGAGAGACATTTGGAACAGGATGAGTGGGGTCCATTTATTGATGAGGATTTGGCTCCAAGATTAAAAAAATTTGCATTGAAAAGTCCGCTGGAGGACCTTAATGTTTCATTTTTTAGGAAGGACATGGCTTTAAGGAAATACAAGGAGGGTTGGTTTGAGCTAAAAATAAGGGAATTCGACGCTTTCATTGATGGAGATCGATTTGATTTAGAGCTTTACTGGTCTAAAGATTTAGATGGGGAATTAATCGATAAAATAGTAGATACGTTTATAGCAATCTCCAAAAAAATATTGATTAGTGAATTTTATGATAAACGATTCCGAACAGATATTGATATTGATAATAGATTAGTGAGATTAAGTTATGCCCCCATAGGAGCTGAGAAAAAAGTGATTGATATGATTTATGACGAATTAATCTCAGAAGGCAATTTAAATATATGAGATATAAGTGACTTTAGACGCATCCGCACGGATGATGACCTTTGAAAGTTAATTTAATGACGCCCAGTGATTATATTTGCTGTAGTGTCAAAACTTTGCAGTTATATCAAGGCGCTCACACATCCATATTTCATCATCACCCTTTGCATCCAGTCTCTTAACAACATTTCTGCTGTTTAATATGAATGTCATCCTTATTCCCCTGAGTGTATTGAGAACAGAGTTGAGTGAGACCCCAGATATATCCTTAACTGCGTTGTATATTATAGCCAGAACAAGAAGGGAGAGTAAAGAGAAGAACATGTGGACCCTTATCTTCTGCGGTGTCCAATGATATATGTGCGATGCCAGGTCCAAAGAACTTATCGCTCTGAAGCAATGCTCCACTCTGTTGCGTTTCCTGTAGAGATCTATCAGTTCCCTTGCATCTGCACTTTCTTGTTAAAACTTCATAAAGAGAAGTTTGTCGGGAAATAAAGGTCTAATTTGGCATTGTTTTCTATATTGAAGAATTATATTGTCATTTTCCTTTGAAGATCGAGGAGATCTCGGTTCACTTTTTAAAAAAGTGCATCATTGTCAACGTCTTGAGAGGGGATTAGGTTAAGGAATATTAATTACAATACCTGACCCTTTATCCCGCAAATTTGACCCGTTACTTTGGCTTTATAACCATATTTTGAAAGTGATTTTTGAATTGTGCAGGCCTGATGGGAAAGCGAAAGACGTGTATGTTTGATGAATACAAGAAGGTAATACGTGGAAATCGGAACAAATTAAGCCAGAGAAGATCAATAATATTTAATTTAAATCGTGATATGAGAAATGGTAATCCCCCGCTGGCCCCTCTAAACTTGGGGGGGGGGGGGGGGCGGATATTCAGAAATTGTCCATAATCTTTCTTTTAAGTTCTTCGTTTACATTTCCATACACAAAACTGTTCAGTATGTATTTCATATCTTCCTTTGACGGATTGAAAACATCCCTTTCAGTTTTCATTAAGGTTTTAAGGTATTCTTTCACTGCATTCCTGGCAACTTCCATTATCCTTTTATCCATCTCTTCCATATTCATTCGTACCTCCTTTTGCTGTTCAGAAGAGGTATATCTCCTGGTTCAAGAGATTTACTTCCCTTGTTCCAGGTGATTACACATAATTCGTGACACTACGTTTCAGGCTAAAAACGTGGAGATATTCAGTTAATATCATAAAAGTTCATGTTCTCCTGTTTATTTGTCGAATTGACACAAAAAGTGTAACAGAAAACAGAACATTATACAACTAGTGTGTTAAGTAATTAATTTTTAAGATCATCTAGCTCACTACAGTGTTCTTTCTGAGAAGGAAATAGCAGTATATCTTCATCACAGCCTCATGGATCTGATATCTCAGCTTCCTTGCCATTATTGTTTCACCAACAACTCTCTTCAATGCGGAGAAGAATATCTCCACCCTCCATCTCTCTGAATAATTAACCTCCTTCTTCCATTGATTCCTACCTATATTTCTTATTCTTCTGACTATCTTAGCCCTTTAGGGAGAACCTCTTGATAATGTTGAAGAATTCTCCCTTGGTAGAATAACTGCATCAATTCCCCTGCTATGGAGAAAGTTGAAGTTGCTTCTGGAATCATAAGCTCCTTTTCCATAGAAGATCTTTGATTTACTTGCTATGGGGCTGAGAATCTTTCTGAATTCTGTTGTGTCATGGGAATGCTCATCCGTTATTGATAATGACACAACATTCAAGGAATCCCCATCTATTGCCACATGCATCTTTATCCACCCTTTTCTCTTCATATTCCACTTGGAGGACAACCAGTCTCCCCTCTCTGTGATCTTGAAGCCTGATGAGTTTATTATGACAGTCATTCCTTCCTTTGAACTCCTGTTTATCTCATCCATGATGCCGTATACGGATATGCTTCTGATTCTATAGAATATGGCAACGTAGCTCAGTGGACGGAATTTGCCAGTGAGTTCAGAAAGTTTCCTTACAAATAATTCAAGCTCCCTGAATGGGACGTTCCACAGCGACCTTATCTTTGAAAGGAAGAGGAAGAACTCCTCTGGATACTCATAGGGCCTTCCCACTTTCCCCTCATTCTCCCTCTCAAGATCATTCTTCCATGTGTTTAGAATAGATTTGTCTATTAGCATATCTATCCTCTTGACAAGGGAGGGGTCGTACTTTCTCCAAATCCTTTTATCTTTCCTTTCTATGCAATCCACGGAGGTGTTTGTCATAGAGCATCAAACACCTCTACTAAAGTTGCGGCTTAATGTTTTCTGACCGATTAATAATTGCTTAACACACTATTATACAACCACACTTTCTAATATTGGTATAAAGTTTTACTACCTGCGTTAGTACCGCTGATATATACCTTAAGATGTGATTAATTTTTGGCCGGTAAACTCTTACATATTTCCAGGGTTTCTTATCCAATTATGGTTCTATTGTTTTGTACTTTTCTCCGGCAGCTGTATCACAACTCCATTTTCCGTTATCAATTTTGCAATCAACAATTCATACCGTAAGATCACGCCCTTTTACCTAGTTGGGCAAGGTAGATTTCTAGAGCTTTTTTGAGTTTTGATTCAGCTTATCTTGAGCAAGTCTCTTGTTGTATTGATAGATGGGGTTGTTAGGATCGAGCTTTATAGCCTTATCGAATTCCTCTATTGCATCTTCGTACCTATGCGGCTTAACTAGAGTTAGAGCACGTCCCTTGTTGTTATGATAGATGGGGTTGTTAGGATCGAGCTTTATAGCCTTATCGAATTCCTCTATTGCATCTTCGTACCTATGCAGCTTACCTTGTGCAAGTCCCTTGTTGTTATGATAGTTAGGATTGTTAGGATCGAGCTTTATAGCCTTATCGAATTCCTCTATTGCATTTTGGTACTTACCCATATCATATAGAATGTTTGCTTTATTGTTATGATAGATAGGATTGGCAGGATCGAGCTCTATAGCCTTATTGTACTCCTGTATTGCATCTTCAAAATCTAATTCTAATGTATAAATTAAGGCTGTTCGGTAAATTTGTTTTAAAGAATTATCATGACCGATGGCGAGAAAACCCATTAATCTCAGTGCCGAAAAAAAAGCTTTAATGTATCTTTGAATTCCGTAAGAAGAATCTAGAGAATTATAATAAATTTCTTCATAATTCATCTCGTGTTGTGCTCTTATGTTTGAGAACTCCTTTTGTAAAGCATTGACAGCTTTATCATAGAACAAATTCATAAAAGCTATTAGTGAAAAGAGATAGAATGGCCTCATTTCATTCTCTGAAATTCTGGAACTTTCTACAGCGAAGACGTTCACTAGAAAACGGATAAGTTCTTTGTATGCATCAAGACTCGAAAATTCAATAAGAGAATAATTAACTTTTTCTTCTAATATATTAAATCCATAGTGATTATTATCATTCCTTCTAATTTCGCTTTCCACATATCCTATAATGGAAGAAAGGAGTATCGCGTCTGAAAGGTCTAAGGGTCTGATTGAGTTAGGATGTTTGAAGAATTCTTTAATGCTTTTTTTTAATTCGTTCAATATAGGATTATTAGGATACTTATTTATGAAATCTTCAAAAGAGAATTCATAAGTATCTTTTATTTTATTGAAAATATTTCTTTTCTGTATTATTTTTTTCATAGACTCCAAAAGCTTATATATCAATGACCTTGAATTCTCTGATATATCAAGCTTGTTGATGATATCTGCTGGATTTCTTACATCCATTAGGCTGTAAAGTACATCTCTGTACCACGAGTGGAGTGAAAGTTTTCCGCCGGAATTTTCATCCATATAGTTGGGTCTACTATTAATGTCGAAAAAATTTTCGACGTATTTCAGCAGCCTTTGAGGAAATCTTGGATAGTTAGAGACAAGAAAATAAACGAATATTAGTGAGCTGTCTCTCCCCTCCTCCTCAGATAATATCGATAATATCATATTCGTTGTACCGCTGTGCAGATTATTTAACAGCTCTAAGCTAAATCCCTTCTCCTCAAGCGCCTTTACTGCTTCTTTAATATATAATGGCAAACCCTCTGACTTCTCGGCCAATGTTTTAGATGCTTTGTCTAAATAATCTTGGCTAATGTTTGGAAATGAATTTTTTAAACTCCTGTTCGCCATCTCCAGCAAAATTGATTTACTATAACCCACCTGCGCTTTATAAAAGCTATTAAAACCGTCTTTCTTGCTAAGTTCATTAAATTTAGAATCCATTAAGTAAGAGGTCCTTACGGAAATTATTACTCTGGCTAAGGGGACTTTGTTTAAAATAGCTTCATTTAACTTATTTCTTAGTATTTCGGCAATTTCTGGATCTTTCACATCATAAATTGCATAAGCATCTAATTTGGGGAAATCTAGAAATGAGAAGGGTCCTAATTCTTCAATGTAGTAAACTCTGCTCCCCTTATTCAGCAGAGACTTGCCTATCATATACAAGAGAGTTGTTTTACCTGATCCAGCCTCTCCTTCTATGATGCAAATATGATCTTGAGATTTATTTATTATTATTTTGATCTGTTCTCTTACTTTGCGGTCATTTTCAGAATTACCCAGACCAATTAAATTCTCGTCTCTGTCCTGAATGTTGAGCTTATCTTTTAACATATTAATGTCTTTAATTTTTTCAGTACCCTTTGAATAAAGTTGTTCCCTCAAATCTTCAATTTGTTTTCTTAATTCATCTAATTCTGGCTTTATTTGATCCAGTATTTTAGAAAGGAGTTTATTTTCTGAAATACCAGAGAGCTTTTCATATGCGTCGAAAACTTCTTCCTCGGTAAAGCCAGTTTCAAATGCAATTTTGGCAGCCACAATATGTTTGAATTCCTCATCCATTTTTCCCCAGCTGTTAATTATTTCTATAATCTCGGCCTTTACATTTACATTTTCCTTTTTTGCCATTTTGTTAATGATAACCATCACAATTACGCCGGAAATCAAGGGGGCAACTAATGCTGATATAAATGGAGGTATTATTCCTGGGAGTGGTAAATTTTCTAAAAAGCCAGTAAGTTTTGAGACCACATTTCCTGCAGATTCTAGAACAAAACCTACAAAAAATGATGATTTTTGCTTTTTATAGAAATCTTCACCACTTACTGGGATTTGCATTTTACGGCAAAATTTTTCGTAATTATCTCGAGCTTCTTTTAACTTTTCAATATCATATTTTAACAATTTAGGGGGATAGTAATCAATTCCAAGCCAGTTTATTTTTGCAAATTTTAAAACTTCTTCATTAATGTAACCCTTTAACTCAATGTCTTTCTTATTTAGCCAATACAATATTGGAGTTTTATTATCCTTCAGAAGAGTTTCAATGTGGTATATAATTTTCGATGATATTCTTCCATTACTTGAGTTTTCTAGAAGTTCCATATCTTTTTCAGAAATTCTCCCGCCGAACTGTTCTCTAAATTCCTCAATTTTTATAAGTTTTCCGAAAATCTTTTCCGAATTACTAGTAATTGCATTTCTAATCTTATTCCAAATCTTTTCTGTTGAATACTCTTCCTTTTTAATATTAACAAACCCTATTTCTTCCTCATTTAATGCCAGATTATTATAATGGACAAATGTGGATTTGCCAGATCTTGGAGGCCCCAATAAAGTTTGATTCCTGTTTACCTGTCCAAGATTGAGCTGACAGAATAGATCCTTGTCTATATCTTGCATGCAAATAATAATTATAGAGGTGTCAAATAAACTTTTCTTTATTAAAATGGTGCCTTTTATGGTAGATCAATATGTCATTCCCAGATAAATAAAAATATATAAATGATCGTATTTTTAATTAATGAATATAGGATCTTTCAAGTTTCTTCAAACAACGACATCTATTATCTTTCTCTAGGGTCTCTGGTAAATCTGATTCATCAAAATCATGAGGTTGTATACCACAATTTTCATGCCGATGGTAACATCATAATTTCTGTGTCTTGCATACCACAGGAATTCACATCCAAGAATGTTCTCAAGTATCACAAATGTTCTTTAAATAAAAAAAGATAAGGGGTTTATATATTTGTAAAATGCATCGAAATATATATAATTATCCATTTTTATTTATAAAATTTATATAGACAATACTGGATAAATATGGGTAGTTTTACAGTTTGATATAAAATTCCAAATGACCAAATATAATATTTATAAAAACAAAGGAATATCTGTATATAAAAGAATTTGATAGTGTCCCAAATTCTGTGTAGATTTAAGGATACCTCTTACTGAACATTTCCATCAATTCATCCTTGCATTTAAAGTATCCGTTAATTACTCTGTGAGACCATTTCTCATTCAACTCTGCTACTCTAAGGTATATTATTTTCATAGCGGATTCCTCTGTTGGTAGTGAATCTATTGTCTTTATTCTCCTCCTTATCTCCTTGTTCATTATTTCTATAATGTTGCTGTGAATTGATCTCCTTATTGGTTCAGGGTACTGGAAATATGTAAATAAATAGTTCAACTTCCTCTCTAAATTGTATACCTGTTTGGGATACTTGTTTTCCCAGATACTTTTGAATTCATTGAATCTCTTAATGGCCTCTTCTCTGTCCTCTGATAGGAATATTTGCTTAAGCTGTGAATCTATTATATCCACATCATATTCCCTTATTTCAGATTCAAAATTCCTTGATGCATGTACTGTGCATAGTTGAAAATCTGCTCTTGGAAATACCTTTCTTATTTCTTCATCAAGTTTGGGAATTCCATCAGCTATGAACAATAACGGTTCCCTGACACCTCTGTTGTATAGATAGTTATGTTTTATAGATATTTAATGACTTCATTGTAAGAGAGGTGTGATTCCTTTGAAGAAATATAGAATATTATCTCATATTCACCCGATTCTTTAATTCCCATGGCAAATATTATCGGCTCCTTATCCACTGTATCCCTTCTGAGATAGAAGAATAAAGCGTCAAGGAATATTGCTATGTATCTTCTATCCAGAGGTCTTTTCTGGAATATTGATTCAAGTATTTCTGACATTTTTCTGGTGGAAATTACTTTTGAATATAGGGAGATGATGAGTTCATCTATACCTATGGATCTTGCATAGGGGTTAAATATTCCAGTTCTGAATTTACATTCCCTGTCCCTTGGTACATTCAGATCTTCAATTTCACCGAACTTTGTTTTCATTGCTCTCTCATAATATCCATTCTTTATACCGCCATGTTCATCAATGAAGACATCCCTCTCCGTTTTCATGAGGTTTTCAAGGTATTCTTTCACTGCATTCCTTTCAACTTACATTATCCTTTTATCCATCTCTTCCATATTCGTTAGTAACTCCATGTTTGGTGTGCAGAAGATGTATATCTCCTGGTTCAAGAGATTTACTTCTCTTGTTCCAGGTGATTACACCTATGTTGTTAGCGGAAGTATGGTAGTTTCTTTATTTGGCCTATTTTGAAGTTGTCCGCCTTATACACCTATTCGAGGCTTTCCCTTACGATATGTAATACAAGGATCTTCTTTCAAATTACAACAATGACACAATCGGTGCTCTCCACCAGTAAATCACACGGAGCGATTCCCGTCATAAGATTCTCTGATTATATCAGGTAAGGGAAACTGCAATGATTGTAATTATATCTGATCTATAAATATAATCATAGCCTGAGCTAACAAACATTATATCACACTAAACACACTAGAAAATTTAATATATTATAATTTGGATTAAACTATTATGAGTAGTAACTATATTAGTAATATAATTAAAATTCTTGTTGTATTGATTGCGTTGGCTTTTATAACAATCCCAATAACTTCAAGTGGTCAAGCCATGGGTCAGCAATCAGTTATAATTGCAAAGACCCCTTTTGTTTCTGTACATTTTACTGGAAATCTTTCAAAAGACTTTAACAATTCTATTATTTATGTAAATCATAATGCAACAAAATGGGGGAGCGGAAATAGTTTATGGAAATTATATGCAGCTTATAATTCTACTTATTTGTTCATCGGTATTAACGAAGTAGTATCGGGTAATGGAATTCTCGTTGTTATAAGTAATAATACAAAAAGCCAGGAGGGCACATACAATTTTTCAACGATGAACTATTGGCAAAGGAGCATTGTTTTCGATAAGCCAGTAAACGTTTTTTCTGCTATTTGGTTTGGAGGGAATGATAATAGCAATCCTAGCGGGAACGATACGTATATCGTGAATTCACAGCTTTCCTCTAGCAACTCTAGTTCTACCGCTGTTCCGGTTCAGTCTACGTGGTATCTATCTCCAACAAACAACACTACCGAAATAGGAATACCACTCAGGTATATTTTTGAAAATTACAGTGGCATAAATTCTATTAATATAGCAATATTACTTATTGGAGGAAGCTCCTCTTGGGTAGGAGATGGAATCCCCTATAATCAACAGGGCCCTTATAGCCAGGGGAATACTTATTTCGTTGTTAACAGCACCATAATGTTGACAGGCATAAAGTATGCCCCACTTGTAAATCCGTACTATGGGAATATTGTTCTAACTGGAAACGTTTCAAAAGATTTCGCTTCTCATTTGGTCTATTATAATAAAAACTCAACTTACTGGGGTTCTCAAAATAACCTTAGTGCCATGTATTTGGCTTATAACAATTCATATCTGTTCATTGGTTTTAAAGAAATTATATCCGGTAACTGGCTACTAATTGCCATATCAAATAATACAGGTTCTCAGTATGGAACATATAATTTATCAACGCTACCTCAATTTACTAGAAGCATCGTTTTCTCAAAGCCGGTAAATTATATCTCTATTGTGCAATTTGCAGGAAACAAAAACACCGGCGTCTCTTCCAATATGACATTGGAGATAACTTCAAAATTATCCAATAGCAATACTAGCGTTTCAGCCATACAAATAAAATCTACCTGGGTATTTTCAGCAATAAATAATTCAACAGAATTGGCAATTCCTATGAGTGAGCTCGATCCAAGCGGTAATCTAGATCTGAATCTTTCTATTTCAGCGCTGATCGCAGGTGGATCAAGTTCCTGGGTCGGTGATGCGATTCCTTATGATCAATTGGGTCCATATAGCACCGGCAATACATTTTTCAAGGTAAATTCAACATTAACATTCGGTCTTGAACTAACAAAATCACCAGTTGTTACATCAGTTAAAACAATTCCTATAAATCTTGCAATTATTTTTAATGACCATCAGCCATTATATGCACTATTTAATACATCTGAATATCTGCTCCCTTGGACGGAAGCACATGCTACAGCTGAATATATTGAACAAGCTTTGATCGCTCATATGTACAATATTAATGTTACTTATGAATTGTCGGGCTCATTAATTTATCAGCTTTTGAATATCTATAACTCTCAAACTTACAATAATACTTTCATTGAAGATGCCTATATTCCATATTCGGTTGTTGCTAATAATACAACTTTATATAATCAATTCACTTTAAATTACTTCAGCATACCTAGCTATGTTTTTGAGCTTAATGAGCCTGCTTCTAAGTTGTACAATAAAATACATGAATTATGGTTATCCGGCACTAAGCTGAATTCAACCTACTATGAAGATGCCAAGGTTCTATGGTTCCTTTATGATATTAGTACCCCACTGGTGGAAGGCCAATTGGGTTCACAATGGAAAAATAGTACAATATGGAATTTACATAACCAGACATCATTCAATCAATCTGATTTAAAGATCATATTAAGTTATAGTAAATGGCTTACAGGCCAAGTGCTTCCTGCATTCGCTAATGATTCTATGCTATCTAACCAGGGATCTCATAACGTAGAATTATTTACGTCTCCAATGTTTCACCCTATCATTCCACTTCTATTGGCAAGCAATATCTCAGGACCTGATGGGACCATATATAAGTCAGTTTATAGCACAGATTTAATAGCTCAAATTAATTATTCATTAGGGCAATTCCATTCTGTATTTGGATTCTGGCCTACTGGTTTATACACTCCAGAATTGGCAGTTACATATTCCATGATACCTTATTATTACATGGCAGGAGCACAATGGACGGCAACTGCAGAATACACACTGCAACAATCTGGAGTTAATGCGCTTGCCTATGGAAATTCTGGTTCCAATGTAACTAACATGGAGAATTTGTATACCCCATATATAGTATTAGGTGCAAATAACAGCAGTATCTATATGTTCTTTAGAGATGGATACCTATCAAATGATTGGGGGTTCAATTATGGCTCTTTGCCCACCTGGACTGCAGTAAATGATTTCATCAATTATTTAAAAGGAATTTATTATGAGATACCATTAAATCATCATAATCAAACTCTGGTAACGGTAGTATTAGATGGCGAAAACTGGATGTTCATGTCCCCCTTTGCAGAAGATGGGGTACCCTTCTTGGAGGATCTGTATACAGCTTTGGAACAAAACTCATCTTACATTCATACTGTTACCCCCACACAATACATCCAGTTCGTCAAGGAAAACAACATTCATTTACCTGTACTACACAGCTTAGCAACAGGGTCATGGAATAGAGGTTCCGGGTCAGCAGCTCCTTATCAGAATAACACTGCGCTAGAACAATGGTCTGGGTACCCAGTTCAAGACTTCTACTGGGAAGCTCTTAATTACGTCAGAAATGAGATAATCAATTATCAGATGAGAAATGGTCTGTATCAACCTTTGAATTATTCAGCATATGAACAACTTATGGCAACTGATACACCTGAAGGGAAACTTTCAAGAGCCTGGATGGCTATATATGATGCAGAAGGAAGCGATTGGTACTTTACTATGGCGCCTTGGGATATAGGAGGATCCAACACGGCACCATTTGACCACTTATTCAAATACGCATTGATTTATGCCTTGGAACAACTTAACCTAACAATTCCACAGTTCTTATTGAATAACAGCTATGCGCCTGTAGCTCCAAATTATCCAGGTATTTCCAACGCTTCAATTACCCCTGACCTCGATGGAATTTATGGAGCCTCTGAATCTGTTAACGGTGGAGATGCATATTCAATCACCGTAACCAATACTTGGGCTGGAAGTATAATATATAATACAACAGGATTAATTTCTAGCGTTTATGTGGCATTTGATCCTTCAAGCCTGTATTTGATGATATTGCCTACATTCAGCCCAACCCAATTAATTTATAACAAGAATCTGGAGCTTGCGGTATACATTTCAAGTGCCTATCAGGGACTGCCACCAGCCGTAGAGAATGACAACCCATTTGCAACATATGTTACCACCATAGGGAATATACCTTTAGGATTTCCCGCAACATATGCAGCCGTATTCAATCCATATACATTCACTTACGGTTCCAATGTTGGTTCCTATTCATTCTATGAGGCCATTGGACTTCAGCAGATGCAATATGTCCCTACTGCCGTTAATACGCCTGAAGTTATAGGCAATTCAGTACAGATGGCGATTCCTCTGAACTATATGAACCTCTATCCAGGTCAGTCATTCGAGATGGGTGTAATCGTATGGAACTCCTCATCTAACCAATATACAATTATATCTCCAATGAAGATATTATTGCCATCATCTTTAGCTAAGTTCTATCCAATTTCGTCCATACACAATACCGTGCCAGCAAATGGTCCGGGTAATTATACTTATCCGGATCAACCAACACAAATCCCCTGGGGATCATTAGATATGCAGTGGGTTAATGTGTCAATGAATTCCAATTTCGTGAAATGGAACTTTACTTTCGGTCAACTATGGAATATATGGGGAGCTCCCTATGGATTCTCCAATCAGATAGTGAATGTATATGTGGTTAATCCTTCTTCTACATCTGGCTCTATATATCTTGGTTCAGGCCCCAATGCCAATTCCTCAGAACTATGGCAATCGATGATTTATATATCAGGCTGGGCAATTTATGCACAAACTGCCAATGGTCAGCAATATACTAATGGTATAACGAGCTCCGTCAATTATACTTCAAGAACTATCAGTGTTACGGTTCCTCTCCAATATATAGGTTACAATGTTGAATCCTATAAGTATATAATAATCTCAGGTTCTTATGACGGGTATGGAGTTGATGGCTGGAGAATAGTGGAGAAAAACAATACAACAAATAGCGGATGGCAGGGCGGCGGTGGTGATCCGCCATGGAGTTCCAACATCTATAGTTATATAGCTCCAGCAACAGTTGGAGAGGGTAACTTAACGCAGCAAGAAGCATTGCAATATGCACCTCATAAAATACCTACATTGGTACCTATCTCTCTGCCTATAATTTCGAATTCTACAACCAGTAAAGTTCAATTCAATCCTGCTTATTATTCAAATCAGCAATATATCTGGACGGGTGGTGAAAACTTAGAATTCTTAGTATCTAACATGTCGGGTACGAATTTCATATATTATTCAACATCATCAGACGGAAAGCAGTGGAGTAAACTGGAACAGATATCGGGTACATCTGGGGCGATATCCATTTCACTCTTGGAAAATCAGACATATCCTATACTAGCTGTGTTATATTCAGGTAAAGTAGAAATATACAACGTTTCTGTTAGCGGCCAATCTGTGATATTGAGCCCAGCTAAAACCCTTTCAAGCAATGCTTCATTCATATCCATCGGAGGTACAGGATACAGCAATATGATGCTGCTAAGCTCTGTTTACAACGGTTCTTCCTATTCTTATTACTTGATTAACCTAATGGATGGCACTAGTAGGAATGTTGGGCACGGTATGTATCCCGGTTACCTCGTTTATTTTAATTCCTACTATGTTGTTACAATTTCTCCCGGGAAATATGCCAATATAGCCCTATTTAGTACAAGCGGAACGTCCAATTCCAATATGCTCAGCATTGGAAATATAAGTGGATTTACTGGAGACTTCAGCGTTACTACAAATGGACTCGGTAATGTATGGCTATCCTATGTTACGGAAATTAATGGAACGTATTCCTTAGGTATTGCTAATTTTACAATAGGTGTTGGTACCTTAAATACGTATAAGATTATTTCAACATCCTCGCCTATTTTGAGCAATGAGGTATCATTGATAAAAATTGGACCATTGAATTACGAGGTTACAGTTACATGGACTCAGAAGGGATCCTTAGCATATGGAGTTTGGACTTACTTCCCCGGCATAACATTTACTCAATATAAAATAACATTAACAACAACCACAAAATCAACGTCCATAAATTACGATTTAATCGCAGCTATCATTTCTGTAGTTATTGTCGTAATTGCAGTTGCAATTATAGCATTGAATAAGACGCGGAAGAAAGCAGCTAAGAATGAGAAATAAATTTATTACGTATTTTTATTAATTTTATTAATTCTCCCTCTGTGTTTAGTGTGACATAATGCTTGTTAGCTTAAGCTATTATTACGTCTATAATTCAGACATCTAACACGCGCCGGCACGAGACAGAGAAATATATAAAAAACGCTCGACGGCTTTCAGGTCCTATATTCCTGTTACTAATTTTTGAATTTAAATGACGATATTAAATGAAGTGTGTTGCATAATGTCTAACATGTAACAGACATTGAAATATTATGAATTGATTGGGGATTTATGAACAACCCCCCAATCAATAATGAGTTAAGAGAAGGAATATTAGGATATCGGTCCTTTGAAAGAAACTGGAGCAAATACAACAAGTCCCTTGTTGAGAGGATGTTTAGTTTACTGGATGCTAATTCCCTCTCCAAATGGAAGAATTCCCTGGAGGAAGAGAATA
>Ga0208683_100325_pt1 | contig 19991 bp, 13 predicted proteins | sample BED_Mat_host_9_1_FD_187141 | JGI IMG/M metagenome (GOLD analysis project Ga0208683, IMG submission 187141) | Extremophilic microbial mat communities from Yellowstone National Park, USA - BED_Mat_host_9_15 (SPAdes) (version 3) | ecosystem: Environmental > Aquatic > Thermal springs > Hot (42-90C) >... | reverse complement strand
ACGCGGTGTGGGCGCTGCAGCGCGAAGGCTATGAGGCCGTGGTGATCAACAACAACCCGGAGACCGTTTCGACGGACTTCAGCACGTCGGATCGGCTGTACTTCGAGCCGCTCGACGTGGAGGACGTGCTGAACGTCATCGACCGGGAGCAGCCCGAGGGCGTGATCGTCCAGTTCGGCGGGCAGACGGCCATCAACCTGGCGGGGCCGCTGGCCGATGCGGGCGTGCGGATCTTCGGCACCTCCCGCGAGAGCATCGACGCAGCGGAGGACCGCGAGAAGTTCGACGCCCTGCTCACTCAGCTCGGCATTCAGCGGCCGGAGGGGCGAACGGTCACGACCGTGGAGGCGGCGGTCGAGGCGGCGGAGTCGCTCGGCTATCCGGTGCTCGTGCGTCCTTCGTACGTCCTCGGCGGGCGCGCGATGCAGATCATCACCAACACGAACGAGCTGCTCCAGTATATGGACGAAGCGGTCGAGGTGTCGCAGCAGCACCCGGTGCTCGTCGATCGGTACGTGAACGGTATCGAAGCGGAGGTCGACGCCATCTCGGACGGCGAGACCGTCATCATCCCAGGCATCATGGAGCACATCGAGCGCGCGGGCGTGCACTCGGGGGACTCCATTGCGGTCTACCCGCCGCAGAACCTGACGGAGGACGTGAAGCGGATCATCGAGGATCACACCATTCACATCGCGCAAAGCCTCCAGGTCAAGGGGCTCATGAACGTCCAGTTTATCGTGCACGACGGAGAGGTGGAGGTCATCGAGGTGAATCCGAGATCGTCGCGCACGGTGCCCTTCCTCTCGAAGGTCACGGGCGTTCCGATGGTTCAGCTCGCCATGCACGCGGTGTGCGGCGGCAAGTTGGCGGATCTGGGTTACACCAGCGGACGCGTGCCAGAGTCGCCCGCGGTGGCCGTCAAGGTGCCGGTGTTCTCGTTTGCGAAGTTGCACCAGGTCGACATCAGCCTCGGTCCAGAGATGAAGTCGACGGGCGAGGTCATGGGACGCGATCTCGTCTACGAAAAGGCGCTGTATAAGGGGCTCATCGCTTCCGGAATTGCCATTCCGGCGCACGGGACCGTGCTCGCGACCATCGCGGACAAGGACAAACCGGAAGCGTATCCGCTTCTGCGCGAGTTTGCACGCCTCGGCTACCGGCTCGCGGCGACCGAGGGCACGGCGAAATACCTGCGCGATCGCGGTCTCGAGGTGCGCGTCGTGAACAAGCTGGCGCAGGGTACGCCGAATCTCGCGGACGACATCCGGCAGGGCAAGATCCAACTCGTGATCAACACGCTCACGAAGGGCCTGAAACCCGAGCGGGACGGCTTCGGCATTCGCCGGACGGCCGTCGAGCACGGCGTGCCGTGCCTGACCTCGCTCGACACGGTCCGATCCGTTTTGGACATCATGAAGCTCATCCACTTCCAGACCATGGCGCTCGGCGATCCCGTCCCAGGGCAGGGGGGTGACGAAGGTGTCTGAGGCGCTGATGCAGGAGCTCGCCTCGCCCGCGTACGACGAAGCGCGCAGGCGCATCTACGTCGCGCTGGACGTGGACTCGGAGGCGCGCGCGTTGGCGTTCGTCGATCGCCTGTCGCCCGTGGTGGATGGGTACAAGGTCGGCTTGGAACTGTTTCACCGAGCGGGCATGCGCCTCGTGGAGTCCCTGTTGAAGCTCAATTTGCGGGTGTTCCTGGACGTCAAGCTGCACGACATCCCGAACACCGTCGCCGGCGCGCTTCGGGCCATCGCGCAGTATCCCATTGACATGGTGAACGTGCACGCGTCGGGCGGTCTCAAGATGCTTGCGGCAGCGCGCGAGGCCGTGGACGGATCGCCCCATCGCCCGCTTCTCGTGGGGGTGACCGTGCTCACCAGTCTGACCGATGCCGACCTCGAAGCAATGGGCGTCGGCGCGACTTCGTCCGCGTGGGTGCGCCGCCTGGCGCAGATGGCGCAGCAGGCGGGGCTCGACGGCGTGGTCTGCTCGGCCCAGGAGTTGGGGGTCCTCCGCGAGGTGGTCTCCCCCTCCTTCGAGCGCGTGGTGCCGGGCATCCGCCTCGCGGGCGACCGGGTGCACGATCAGGCCCGCGTGATGCCGCCCGACGAGGCCATCCGCCAGGGAGCGACGCGGCTCGTGCTTGGAAGAGCGGTGACGGAGGCGGACGATCCCGTCGCCGCCTTGGCGCGCTACCTTCGTTCCGTGAGGGAGGGGTTGACCCATGAGTGAACCGACGTTCACCGTCGAGTACGACGACCTGTCGTACACCATCGCGAAGGGACTCCTGCAAATCGGCGCCGTGGAACTGAGGCCGCATCAGCCGTTCACCTGGTCGAGCGGCTGGAGATCTCCCATCTACTGCGACAATCGCTTGATCCTCGGGTATCCGCTGCTTCGCAGCCAGGTCGTTTCCGGATTCGAGTCGATTATCGACTACGAGCTTCCCGCGGTGGAACTCATCGCAGGCGCGGCGACGGGCGGCATCCCGCACGCCGCCATGCTGGCGGATCGGCTGGGCCTGCCTTGCGCGTACGTGCGCTCCGAGGCCAAGGCACACGGCCGGGGGAAGCAGATCGAAGGCTATGCACGCCCCGGTATGAAAGCTGTGGTCATTGAAGACACGTTGTCGACGGGCCGATCCGCCTATCAGGCCGCGCAGGCGCTGCGCGACGCGGGGGTGGATGTCATGGCCATCCTCACCATTCTGTCGTACGACTTCGACATCGCCACCAAGCGCGCCGAGGACACCGGCATCCCCGCGTACCGGCTGGTGCCGTACGAAGTGCTGATTCAGGTGGCGCTCGAGCGCGGCGACATCCAGGAGTCGGATGTGGCGCTTCTGATGCGCTGGCGCAAGTCTCCCGACACGTACGGCCTCTGATGCCTCGCTGCAGACGGGCGGTCCTTGGGCTGCGTGCCCAGGGGCCGCTTGACTCTTTCTCCGCCAAACGGGATATCCTACCCGTCAGGCGAAGGAGGGGCTCACGTGGATCTTCACACGGGCCGCACACTGTGGTCGGAGTCCGGTCCAAGTGTGACGCGCTATCCCCGGCTTGATGGGGATGTGCAAAGCGACGTGGTCGTGGTGGGCGGCGGCATCGGCGGAGCCATCGCGGCGTGGGAAATCGCAGAACGGGGATTCGAGGTCGTCGTGCTGGAGCGCCACCGGGTGAGCATGGGATCGACCCGAGGGAACACGGGGCTTTTGCAATACGCGAACGACATGCCACTTGCGGAGATGATCCGCGTGCACGGTCGGGAACGGGCGGTGGCCTTCTACCGGAGATGCTGGGAAGGCGTGGTTCGGCTGCGGGAAATCGCGAAGAAGCTGCCGGAGGACGTGGAGTTTGCGGAGCGCATGAGCCTCTGTTACGCCTCCGTGCCGGCCGATATCCCTCGATTGAAAGACGAAGCGAGCGCGTTGGTTCAACATGGGTTCGCCGCGGAGATCATCGTCGGCCGGGAAGAGGTGCGGGAGGCGTTCGGGATTGACCGCGAGGCAGCGCTCGCGACGTACGGGGACGCGGAGGTGAATCCGCTGAAGCTCACGCGTGCGCTCTTGGCGGAGCTCGTCCGCCGCGGCGCGGCCCGGGTCTTCGAGGACACGGCGGTGGTGCGGACGGACGAGGGCGCGGCGCACGTCGTGCTGGAGACGGACGGTGGATTCCGCGTGAAGGCGCGCGCGGCGGTCGTCGCGACGGGATATGGGTTTCAACGGGCGCGGCCGCTTGCGGGCGTCAGGCTTGGATGCACCTATGCCATCGCTACTGAGCCGCTTTCGGATCTGTCGGGTTGGCCAGAAGGTGCTCTGATCTGGGAGACCGCCCGTCCGTATTTGTACATGCGCACGACGCGCGATAGGCGGCTCGTGGTCGGGGGCCTTGACCTCCCGGTCCCGGACGGGCCCCGGCGAGATCAGGATCTCAACGCCCGCGCGGACAAGTTGGCCCAGTTGGCCCGAGAAGTTCTGCCCGGGCTCGGGCCGATGTCCATCGCGTACCGCTGGGCCTCGACGTTCGGCTCGACCGTCGACGGCTGGCCCATCGTCGGCGTGTATCCAGGCTTTCGTCGGATCTTTTGCTCGCTTGGCTACGGCGGAAACGGCACGGTCTGTTACGCGGTGGCTGCGGACATTCTCGCGAGGCGGATTGCGGGCGAGGACCGGCCCGAGGACGACGTGCTCAGGCCGGAAAGATTGTCTTTGTGGCGGCGCGCTGCGAGAAGGTTGTCGGTGGCGGTGCGGCCGTGACTCAAGGGGCACCGGGCTCTGGCGCTTCGACCGTGGGCGATGGCGCCCGCGGCGTGGGCGGCACGGCGAAAATGGCGATGCCAAGCGCGCAGATGCCGATGGCGATGAGGAAAATGTCCGTGAGCGACATCGCGTGTGTCATCGCCGTGCTGACCAGCGGCGCAATGGCGCCGCGGATCCCGAACAGAAGGAAATGAAGCCCAAACGCCTCGGCTTCTCGCCCGGGGACCGCGCGAAAGATGTAGGACATGCAGCCGATGTCCCAGACGGCATCGCCGACGCCAAGCAGGGCGCAGGAGGCGATCACGGCCGCAAACGAGCCGCTGAGCACGTACAGCGCCGGGGCGAGGGCGTAGGCACTCATGCCGATGAACATGGCGTGGCGCGGCGACCACGTGTCGATGATCCACCCCACGACAAAATAGGCCACCAACAGGGCCACGTAGTACGACACGCGCGTCACGCCGATCTGGGCGTTGGACAGGTTCAAGGTATGGACCTGATAGATCTGGTAAATCGGTCCCGCCAACAGGTTGCCGAAGCCGGTGGCCATGGTGGCCATCAGGAAGATGGTCAGAGGCCGGCTGGCGCGGGCCACCTGCCAATGCCCGAAGATTTGCGTGATTCGTCTCGCGGACTGCGTCGAAGTCGCCTCCGGACCTGGCGTTTCCACCTCTCGCACGCGGGAGAACAGAATGACCGACAGCGTCCCCATGATGGCGGCGCCGATGAGCGGCCACCGGTCGCCCTGATGCTGGCTCCATTCGCCGACGACGTAGGCGAGGGGGATGAGGAGCGTCCCCTGCGCGACGCGCACGTAACCCATCAGCCGCCCCCGGAGTGCGGGCGGGTACATGCGGGCGAGCAGCGCGGGATAGGCGGGCGCCTGAATCCCGTTCATGAAGTTCACGATGAACGCCGTCACGAGGAAGGCAGCGGGCGTCAGCAGAGCACCTGCCAACAGGACGGACAGCCGGCCGACGACGAGCGGCCACAGGACAAAAGGCTTTGTCGATCGCCCGCGCATCAGGTGGGCCCACATCGGGGACCAAAGCATGCCGATGGCAGGCGCCGCCGTGAGCAACCCAACCTCGAGGTTGGATACTCCGTGTCGGATGGCCATGGGGACGTAAAACTGGTTGACCACGACATTGAATAGGGCGAACAGGACCGAGCCGCCAAAATCGATTCGGAAATTCCACCACGTTTTCCACTTCATCTGCATCCCGAGGCGGGTGACCACGTCGTCGGGACTCATGCTCGCGCTCCTCATGCTCATCCCCAGCGCAAGGGCGCGGCCGCGCCGCGCCCCGAGAATTGGCGTGTGTTCACATGCTGTCGATGATCGTCACACCCATCCGCGCCAGCGCATGGCCTCCGCGAACGGGCGAATGCCCACCATGTATGCCGCCATGCGAGGCAGCACGTCGTACCGCTCCGCCGTGTCGAGGATGTTGTGCACGCTTTGCACCATCATGTTTTCAAGGCGTTGGTTGACCTCTTCCTCGGTCCAATAGAAGCCTTGGTTGTTTTGTACCCACTCGAAGTACGAAACGGTGACGCCGCCCGCGTTGGCAAGCACGTCCGGCACGACGACGATGCCGCGCTCGTGCAGAATCTGATCCGCCTCGGGCGTGGTGGGCCCGTTCGCCGCCTCGACGATGAGGCTCGCCTGAATCTTGTCCGCGTTGCCTTCGTGGATCTGGTTCTCCAGCGCCGCGGGAACGAGGACGTCGCACGGCTTGGTCAAGAATTCCTCTGTCGGAATGACGCCGGACAGCCTTGGCGTGACCATTCCGAACGAATCCTTTTCCTCGATGAGTTCCGGAATGGGCAGGCCGTTTTCATTGTACACGCCGCCGCCCGCGTCGCTGATGCCAACCACGGTGGCGCCGAGCTCGTGAAGGATGCGGGCCACGTTTGAACCCACGTTGCCAAATCCCTGCACGAGCACGCGCAGCTCCGAAAGCTTTTTGCCCATTCGCTCCGCGGTCTCGCGCAACGCCACCACGACGCCGAGCGCTGTTGCAGATTCCCGTCCGCGCGATCCGCCGAGGACGAGCGGCTTACCCGTGATGAAGCCCGGAGAGTCGAACTCGCGGATGCGGCTGTACTCGTCGTACATCCACGCCATGATCTGGCTGTTGGTGTACACGTCCGGCGCCGGGATGTCCTTTGCGGGGCCCACAATCTGGCTGATGGCCCGCACGTAGCCGCGCGCCAGTCGCTCCTGCTCGGACAGGCTCATGCTGCGCGGATCACAGACGATACCGCCCTTGGCACCGCCGTAAGGAAGGTTGAAGATGCCGCATTTCAACGACATCCAGATGGAAAGCGCCTTGACCTCATCCAGCGTCACGTCGGGATGGAAGCGAACGCCGCCCTTGGTCGGCCCGATGGCGTCGTTGTGCTGCGCCCGATACCCTGTGAACACTTCCACATGCCCGTCATCCATGCGAACCGGGATGCGAACGGTCATCACCCGGATGGGCTCCTTGAGAAGTTCGTAGACGGCCTCCTCATAGCCGAGGCGATCCAGGGCTTCGCGGATGGTCGCCTGCGTGTTGGTGAGAATGTTGGTGTCGTGCGCGGGCTTGTTGGCGCCGACGATCAGGCGTTTGTTCCCTTGTTCCTGCGACATGGTTGATCTCTCCTTTAACGGGAATCGCTCGTTTCGCGCCTCGCAAGCGTTCGGGACATGATGCTCTCCACAAGCGATCGCTCCGGCGTCACGAACAGCGTTCTCTGATGGTCATACAGCGCAAAACCGGGGCGGGCTCCATTCGGCTTCCACACGTGGCGGATTTCCGTCACGTCGACGGGCACGTTCGCCGAATCGCGCATTCGGCTGAAGTACGCGGCGAGCGCGGCGGCCTCCTCGATGGTGCGTTCCGGGATCTCGTCCGCCTGGCCCCGTTCGATCACGACGTGCGACCCCGGCGCATCCTTCACGTGGAGCCATAGGTCGCGCTTGTCGGCCCTGCGGAACGTCAGCCGATCGTTCTGCACATTGTTCCGGCCAACGCGGATGACGAATCCATCGCTGGACCGAAACGCGTGCGGCTCCGACTCTGCGGCGCGCCGCTTGCCGCCTGTCCCTCGTCGATCGGCCCGCGCCAAGAACCCCTGCGCTTCGAGTTCTCGGCGCACCTCTTCGAGGTTTTCGAGGGAGGTATCCGCGAGTGCCTGCAACACATCTTCCAGGTAGCGCAGGTCTCGCAGCGTGTTTTCGCGCTCCGCTTCGATCCACTGCCGCGCCCGCTTTCGTTTCGCCGCCATGCGAAAGAGGCGCTGAGCGTTGGCGATGGCGTCGAGCGCGGGGTCGAGTTCGATCCGCAAGGGTCGGTTGTCGTCGTAGTAGTTCGGCAGCTCGACCTCCGACGCCCCACGCGGAACCTCGTGCGCGTACGCGGTCAGAAGCTCGGCCTTGATCCGCAGTTCCTCCTCCGCCTCGGCGTCTTCCCACTCCTGCTCGAGGCGGACGAGCTTGCCCCGCAGGCGGTCCATGTGTTCTCTCACGGTCCGCTCCAGCTCGCGGGCCAAGCGCGACTGGCGCAGAGACTCGCCGGTATCGGCGAACAGCCAGCGGATGGCGTCGCTCACCGTTTCGCATTCCGCGAATCGAGCGCGCGACGTGAGCCGAAACGGGGCGCATTCCACGGCCCGGCCCACGTCGTCGAGGCCGACGGAAGCGGGCTCCCGCCCTTCATCCACGGCGGCTGCGAGATCGAGGGCCGCCCGATGAATGGACGTCGGCTCAGCGGAACCCGTTCGCGCGATGGCGCGATGGAGGATCTCGCGAGCCGTCACAGGTCCCGTACCGGCGAGCTTCTCCACGATGGCCATCTGATTGGCGCGGGAGGCGCCGGCGGATGGCTCGACGCCGAGGAAATCCTCCGGCGCGCACTGTTCCACGGGCTTCTTGCGTTGAGGGGGCGGCGGAAGATAGGGGATTCCCGGCAGCACGGCTCGGTAACGGGACATCTCCTCCGAGACGCGCACGGCGCTGTCGATGATCAGGCGGCTTCCGTCGGTCCGCTCTTCGACGAGCACGATGTTGCTGTGTCGCCCCATGATCTCGCAGATCAGAGCGTACGCGCGCCGGTCGCCGAGATCGTCCAGCGCTTCAATTTCCATTTCAAGCACCCGATCCCATCCCGGCTGCGTGACGCGGAGGATGCGCCCCCCCTCAATGTGTTTGCGCAAGAGGACGCAGAACATCGGCGGCGTGGCCGGGTTGTCTGGGCGCTCGTCCGCCAGAAAGTGGACGCGCGCAAATTGTTGGTGGGCGGACATGTACAGGCGCCGCGCTCCCAAATGGGCCGAGCGGACGGCGAGGACGAGATCGCGCTCGCCGGGTTGATAAATTCTGTCGATCCGTGCGCCTCGCAACGCGTCGTCGAGTTCGCGCGCGAGGCGGCGCAAGGTCCAACCGTCCACGCTCGATGCTCCTCTCTCACGAAGCCAGTATACCGCAGTTTCCTCCATTCGGCGCGGTGATTTCTTGACAAAGGTCGTCTGGATACGACCAGGTCTCGGACATGTTCGCCGTGTCCGACGCATAGATGATTACGAGACAAGTTGACGAAGGGGTGTGCTCGGTGGAACAACAAACGTGGCATGCGCAGAGCGAGGCCGAATGCCTCGCGCGACTCGAGACGTCGCTTGACGGGCTCTCCCAAGCGGAGGTGGAACGGCGGCGCGAGGTGCACGGGCTGAACCTGTTGCACGACGGCAACAAAGTGTCGCTGTTGACAGTGTTCTTCAATCAGTTTCGCGACTTCATGACGCTTGTGCTCGTCGCGGCCACGCTCATCTCAGGCCTCCTCGGCGAATACACCGACGCGGTCACCATCATCGCCATCGTCTTTCTCAACGGCATCCTCGGCTTCGTGCAGGAAGTGCGCGCCGAGCGCTCGCTCAAGGCACTCAAGGAGCTCACGGCGCCGGTGGCCAAGGTGCGCCGCGACGGCGCAGTGGTGGAGGTCTCCGCGAAGGAGTTGGTGCCCGGAGACATCGTCCTGTTGGAGGATGGCGATCGCGTCCCCGCAGACGGCCGCATCGTTCGAGCGCGATCGCTCGAGGTCGAAGAGTCGGCGCTCACCGGGGAATCGGTGCCGGTGGCGAAGGATCCGCGCGTCCGGGTCCCGGCGGACAGCCCGCTTGCGGAGCGGCGGAACATGGTGTACATGGGGACGATGGTGACCCGCGGCCGGGCGGAGTACGTCGTGACGGCCACAGGCATGCAGACGGAGATGGGCAAGATTGCGGATCTGATCGATCAGTCCGAGGATCAGGAGACGCCGCTTCAAAAGCGGCTGGATCAGCTCGGCAAGACGCTCGTCTGGATCTCGCTCGGCATCACGGTGCTCGTGGTGGTGGCGGGCGTGATGCACGGGCACGCGCTGTACGAGATGTTTTTGGCCGGCGTGTCGCTTGCCATCGCGGCCATTCCGGAGGGTCTGCCGGCCATTGTCACCATCGCCCTCGCGCTCGGCGTGCAGCGGATGATCAAGCGGAACGCCATCGTGCGCCGATTGCCGTCGGTCGAAACGCTGGGATGCGCGACGGTGATTTGCTCCGACAAGACGGGCACGTTGACCCAGAACAAGATGACGGTCACGCAGATCTACGCGGACGGACTGTACGTGGATGTTACGGGTTCCGGCCACCAGTTGCAAGGCGAATTTGTTGCGAACGGCCGCCGGATCGAACCCGGGCGGCGGGCTGCGTTCAAGAGTTTGGTCGAGATCGCTGCCGTGTGCAATCAGGCGCATCTTGAGCCGGGGGCAGACGGCGTGTCCGCGCAGGCCGTCAAGGGAGATCCGACGGAAATCGCGCTTCTCGTCCTGGCGCACAAGGCAGGTTTCGCGAAGCCGGACAGCGTGTACGAGCGCGTCGACGAGCGGCCCTTTGACGCGGACCGGAAGATGATGAGTGTGCTGGTGCGTTCGGACGATGAATGGTTCGCGTTCGTCAAAGGGGCGCCCGACGTGCTTTTGGCGCGCTGTACCCATGTGCTTCTCGGCAACCGCGAAGAGCCCATGGGGCAGTCGCTCTGCAAGCAGATTCTCGCGGCCAACGAACAAATGGCTTCTCGCGCGCTGCGGAACCTCGGTTTCGCGTACCGGCGCTTCCGCTCCGCCGAAGAGGCGCGCCAGGCGGATTGGGAATCGGAGCTGGTGTTCGTGGGGATCTGCGGCATGATCGATCCGCCGCGGGACGAGGCGAAGGCCGCCATCGCCAAGGCCAAGTCGGCCGGCATCCGCACGGTGATGATCACGGGGGACCATCAGGCGACGGCGACAGCCATCGCGAAGCAGCTCGACATCCTGCCGCCGGGCGGGCGCGTGCTGACGGGAGCCGACCTTGAGAGCTTGGACGACAAGCGCCTCTCCAATCTCGTGCGCGACACGTACGTCTACGCGCGCGTGACGCCCGAACACAAGCTTCGCATCGTGCGGGCGCTCCAGGCGAATCACGAGGTCGTCGCCATGACGGGCGACGGCGTGAACGACGCCCCGGCCATCAAACAGGCCGATATCGGCATCGCCATGGGCCAAAGTGGCACGGACGTGGCGAAGGAAGCGTCGAGCCTCATCCTCGCGGACGACAACTATGCGACCATCGTGGCCGCGGTGGAAGAGGGCCGCGCTATCTACGACAACATCAAGAAGTTCATCCGGTACCTCCTCGCGTCGAACGTGGGCGAGATTCTGACGATGTTCTTGGCCATGCTCGCCGGTTGGCCTCTGCCGCTCTCCCCCATCCAGATCCTCTGGGTGAACCTCGTCACCGACGGGCTGCCGGCCATCGCGCTCGGCGTCGATGCGCCGGAGGACGACATCATGAGCCGTCCGCCTCGAAACGTGCACGAGGGCATTTTCGCGAGGGGCATGGCTGTCAAGATCCTGTCCCGCGGCGTGCTCATCGGTCTTGCCACGCTCGCAGTGTTTGCGTGGTCCCTGCACCAGGGCGCGGAGCTCGCGCACGCGCAGACGATGGCCTACGCGACGCTCACCATGGCCCAACTCATCCTCGTCTTCGACTCGCGGAGCCTTGAGGGCGGCATCTTGCGGCGGAACCCGTTTGAAAACGTCTGGCTTCTCTTGGCGGTGCTGTCCTCCGTCGCGCTGTTCGCCTGCACGATGTACGTCCCGCGCATGGCCGAGGTCTTTCACACGACGCCGCTAGGCCCCGGCGACTGGGCCATCGTGCTCGTCGCAGCGGCGGTGCCCACGTTCGCGCTCTCCGTGCGCCGCATGGGGCGCAACCGGCTCCACAAACTGCAACAACGGTCCGGTTCCGACGCGGCGGCCTGATTGCCAAGTTGCTCCGCCATCGGTACAATCCTGACCAGATGAGACGCGGTCAGGAGGCGTGGGCGTGGGCATTCGCAGCATGACAGGTTTTGGCCGGGCAGAAGGGCGCGTCGGGCCGTACGACGTGGTGGTCGAGGCGAAATCCGTGAATCACCGCTTCCTGGAGGTCTCGGTGCGCCTGCCGCGGGACTGGTCGTTCGCTGAGATGATCGTGCGCGATCTCGTCAAGGCTCGCTTGCACCGCGGTCGGCTGGATGTCGCCGTCTCGCTCGCCGGGACTGGCGCGGAAGCGGGGGAGGTTCAAGTCGATTGGGCGCTCATCGACGCGCTCGTCGAGGCGGATCGGACCCTGTGTGACAAGCTTGGGATTGAGTTTGATCCGCGCGCGGCGCGCCAGTGGCTGATGTTCCCGGGTGCCGTCGCGGTGCGCCCTGCGGCTTTATCCGAGGAAGAGGCCGCCTCGTCGCTCGCAGATCTCGTGGACGCCGCGCTTGAGAAACTCGTGGCCATGCGCGAGCGCGAAGGGGGCGATCTCGCCCGAGCGTGTGAGGGGTACCTTGACGAAGTGGAAACGCGCCTTCAGGCCATCCGGGAGCGGGCGCCTGCGTCCGTCGCGGCGTACCGCGCGTCACTTCTGGCCAGGGTGTCGGAACTCGGCGTTTCCGTCGACGACGCTCGCCTGGCACAGGAGGTCGCCCTCTTTGCCGATCGCGTCGCGATCGACGAAGAACTGGTGCGGCTCGAGGCCCACGTGCGAGCGATGCGCGGCGATCTCGGCCGAACGGAGCCCGTGGGGCGGCGGCTCGACTTCCTCGTGCAGGAGATGCACCGCGAGGTGAACACCATCGCGGCGAAGTCCCAGGACGCCGAGATCAGCCAACATGTGGTGGAGATGAAGGCCTTGGTCGAGAAACTGCGCGAACAGGCGCAGAACGTCGAATAGCGGGCGCACTTTCCTTTGCGCCGAGATCGATGTAGAATATAGGGAAGCGTCGTCTGTGTTTCGAGGATTCGCGTCCGCCCTGCGGGGCGGAGATTTCGATATGGGGTGACCATGGTTGATCTATCCGTCCATCGATCGACTGTTGGAGCGGTGCAACAGCAAATACGCGCTCGTCGTGCTCGCGGCGAAGCGCGCGCGCAAACTGCAGAACGAGACCCTGAACCAGCCCGGCGCGTCGACGACGCGGAACGTGAGCCGCGCGCTCTGGGAAATTCACGACGGCGTCGTTCGCTGCAAGAACTTCGACGGCGAGTGACGCAGATCCGTGATCAGGCGATGAGGCAGGACAACCGCGCGTTGTTCTGCCTCTTGTCATGAACGGCAGGAGCCAAGGGAGGGTGCGGTATGGAGAAGAAGACCATCCTCGTCGGGGTGGGAGGAGGCATTGCGGCATACAAGTCCGCGAATCTGTGTTCACTCCTGGTCAAGCGCGGTTACGAGGTGCAGGTGCTGATGACCGAACACGCGACCCGGTTCATTCAGCCGCTCACCCTGCAGGCCCTGACCAAGCACCCGGTGATCTTCGACACGTTTGCGGAGCCCAATCCGTCGGAAATCGCGCACATCGCGGTGGCGGATCGAGCCGACCTGTACGTGATTGCGCCGGCGACGGCCAATCTCATCGCCAAGCTGGCGCACGGCTTGGCGGACGACATGGTCACCACGACCGCGCTCGCCGCGACCTGCCCCACGGTGGTGGCGCCGGCCATGAACGTGCACATGTTTGAACACCCGGCTGTACAGGAAAACCTGGACATTCTGCGCCGCCGGGGGACGCTCGTGCTGGACCCGGGCGAGGGGCCGCTCGCCTGCGGTTACACGGGCCGCGGGCGCATGCCCGAACCCGAGGATATCGCGGACGTGATTGAGGCTGTGCTCCATCAGGAGCGGGATTTGGAGGGCCTCTCCATCCTCATCACAGCCGGGCCGACGGTGGAGGACATCGATCCCGTGCGGTATCTCACCAACCGTTCGAGCGGCAAGATGGGGTACGCGCTCGCCGAGCAGGCCGCTCGCCGCGGCGCCCGCGTCACCTTGATCTCAGGCCCGACGCATCTCAAGCCCGTGCCGGGTGCCCGGATGGTCTACGTCCGCTCGACTGAGCAGATGCTGCACGCGGTGAGCGAGTTCTTTCCTGAGGCGGACGCGTTCATTTCCGCCGCGGCGCCGGCGGACTTCCGGCCTGCCCGCACCCTGGATCATAAATGGAAAAAATCGCAAGGTCCGCTCAAGCTCGATCTCGTCGAGACGCCCGACATCCTGCTCGCCGCGAGCCGGGTGAAGCGCCCGGGCCAGGTCGTGGTGGGCTTCGCGGCGGAGACAGACACACCTGTGGAACACGCCCGCCGAAAGCTCGCCGACAAGGGCCTGGATCTCATTGTGGTGAACGACGTGACCAAGCCGGGCGCGGGCTTCGAGGTGGACACCAACCAGGTGACGCTCATCGGCAAGGACGGATCGACGGAGGCGCTGCCGGTGATGGAAAAGCATAGGGTGGCGGATCACATCTTGACCCGCGTGCGCCAAGTCCTTCGCGTGTCGGACGGTGAGCGGCCTCTATGACCGCAGGGACCGCCCGCGTCGCGGAGGTCGTGGTCGACGGGACGGCGCTGTTTTTGGACAAGCGGTTCGATTACATCGTTCCGCCGGGGATGGATGTCTCGCCCGGCGTGCGCGTGGTGGTGCCGATGCGGGACTCGGTGCGATCCGGCATCGTCTGGGCGGTGCGGGAGGTCGCCAACGTCGGCGGGCTTCGTCCGCTCGCGCGCGTGATCGATCGAGTTCCCGTGTTGACGTCTCACCAGATGCGCATGGCCGAGTGGCTCTGCGACCGTTACGCCGCCACGCTGCCGGAGGCCGTGTCGGCCATCCTGCCGGGGGCGTTTCGCGTGCGCGTGCGCAAAGTGGTCGTGCCGAACTCGGATGCGCCCGTTCCGGACGACGTGAAAGCCTTAACGCTCTTTCGCTTCATCGCCGAGTCCGAGCCCGAATGGAGTGAGATTCGGGCGCGATCGAAGGCGGACGAGCGCGCCGCCAGGGCATGGATGGAAGCTGGATTCGTTCGCGAAGAGCTCCGGGTGGATGAGGCGGTGGGCGAGAAGCGGCGGGCCTACCTCGTCGCGCGCGTGTCGGAAGAGGATCTGCGGCGCGAGGCGAAACGGCGGTGTCGGCGCGCGCGGCGCCAGAGCGAGCTGCTGCTGCACCTCGCCGAAGCGGGCGAGATGCCGTGGGACAGGCGGGCGTATCCGCCTGCTTCCGTGGCGCCGCTCATCGATGCGGGACTGTTGGGCGTTGCGGAGCGGCGCGTGAAGCGCGCCCCTGCCTCGCTCGACGTGGAGGAGCCCTGGCCAGAGCTCACGCCGTACCAGGCGGCGGCGGTGCGAGCGCTGACGGAGATGGCTCGACAGGGACACGGCGTGGCCCTGCTGCACGGCGTGACGGGCAGCGGCAAGACCGAGGTGTACATGCACCTGATTCGCGCGGCCATCGAAGAGGAGGGTCAGGCGCTCGTGCTTGTGCCCGAGATCGCGCTGACGCCGCAGCTCGTGCAGAGGTTCGAGCGAAGGTTCGGGGACAGGGTCGCGGTCCTCCACTCGGGATTGTCGCTCGGCGAGCGGCGTGAGGAGTGGACGCGGGTCCTCGAGGGAGAGGCGAGCGTGGTGATTGGGGCGCGATCGGCGGTGTTTGCACCGATGCGCAAGCTCCGGCTGGTCGTGATCGACGAAGAGCACGAGCCTTCCTACAAGCAGGAGGACGCGCCCCACTACGACGCGCGCGAAGTGGCGATGTGGCGCGCGCGGGAGGCGGGCGCGCTCGTGGTCCTCGGCTCGGCGACGCCGTCGCTCGCGTCGATGTTTCGGGTGGAGCGAGGCGATGCGAGGCTCGTCTCTCTGCCGGTTCGAGCGAACCGGCGGCCGCTTCCGTCGGTGGACGTGATCGACATGCGCGAGGAGCTGCGCGCCGGAAACCGTTCGTTCTTCAGCCGCAGACTCGCTGAGGAGCTGGAGCGCACGGTGTCGGAGGGGATGCAGGCCATCCTGTTTCTGAATCGACGCGGCTTTGCGCATGCGGCGCTGTGCCGGGCGTGCGGGCACAGCATGGAGTGCCCACGCTGTGACATTCACCTCACGGTCCACAAGGGGGCGGAAGGGCACGTGCTCGTCTGCCACTACTGCGGCCACGAAGAGCCGCTCGTGCGCCGCTGCCCTGCTTGCGGCGAGGATGCGCTTGTCCCGTATGGACTGGGAACCGAGCAGGTGGAGCAGCACCTGATGCGCACGTGGCCCACGATGCGGGTCTTGCGCATGGATTTGGACACCACGCGCCGGAAGGGGGCGCTCGAGTCCATCATCGATCGGTTCCAGCGGGGCGAGGCGGACGTGCTTGTGGGCACGCAGATGATCGCCAAGGGGCTCGACTTTCCTCGCGTGCGGCTGGTGGGCGTGGTGGCGGCGGATGCGATGCTCACGCTCCCGGACTACCGCGCGAACGAGCGCGCGTTCCAGCTGCTCACGCAGGTCGCCGGGCGGGCCGGGCGCGCGGAGACGGACGGCATCACGCTCATTCAGACGTATCAGCCCGGGCACCGCGCCATCGAAGCGGTGAGATCGCACGATTATCGGCTGTTCTACGAGCGCGAGCGGGAGAGCCGTGAATTCTTTCGCTACCCACCCTTTTGTGAACTAGCGGTCTTTCTCGCCTCGCACGCGGAGGAGCGGCTGGCTCGCGGCGCGGCGGCGAGGTTCGAGCGGGAGCTCGCGCGATCGCCGTCCGCGGCGTCCCTGACCGTGTTGCCGGCGGGGCCAAGCGGCATTCGGCGGATCGACAACGTGTATCGGTATCAGGTTGTGATGAAGTATGCGGCGTGGCAGGATGTGAAAGAGGACGTCGTGCGCGCGTACCGATTGGTGAAGGAGAAAATGAATCGGCTGGGCGGATCGGCTGTGCTCGACGTCAATGCCCAGCGGATCGGTTGACATCCAGGGAGGGGACGAGAAATGGCCATTCGCATCATTCGCAAGGGAGAGGATCCTGTGCTCCGGCAGAAGGCCCAGGTGGTGACGCAGTTCACCCCGGCCATTCACCGGCTCCTCGACGACATGGCGGAGACGATGTACGACGCCGACGGGATCGGCCTGGCGGCGAATCAAATCGGAATTCTGAAGCGCCTCGTCGTGATCGATGTGCAGCCGAAGGAGGACAGCTTCCAGAAACGCGCCTGGATCGAGCTCGTGAACCCGGAGATCGTGGCGCGAAGCGGGGTTCAGCGGGAGCGGGAGGCGTGCCTGTCCCTGCCGGGGCTCTCGGGCGTGGTGGAGCGCGCCGCCTACGTGCGGGTACGGGCGCAGAACCGGTACGGGGAATTCTTTGAGATCGAGGGCCGCGATCTCCTGGCGCGCTGCCTGCAGCACGAGATCGATCACCTCGATGGCATCCTGTTCACGGACTACCTGCGGCCGGAGGAGATCGAGCGTCAGCCAGTCGGAGAGTCGTCGCGATGACCTTGCGCGTCCTGTTTTGCGGAACGCCGGACTTTGCGGTGCCGAGCCTCGAGGCGTTGTGTCGCCTGGGTTACGAGGTGGTCGTCATCACGCAGCCGGATCGGCCCCGGGGGCGGTCTCGAAACCTCGCGCCGCCGCCCGTCAAGGTCCGCGCGCTCGAGCTCGGCCTCCCGGTCTGGCAGCCCGAGCGCCTGCGTGACGCCATGGACGACATTCGGGGTTTCGCTCCGGATCTCTTGGTGACGGCTGCGTACGGCAAGATCCTGAGCGAGGCGCTATTGAGCCTTCCGCGCATCGGATCGGTCAACGTGCACGCGTCGCTCCTTCCCCGCTGGCGCGGCGCCGCGCCCATTCAGCGCGCCATCTGGGCCGGCGACGCGGAGACGGGCATCACGCTCATGGAAATGGTGCGCGATCTCGACGCGGGGCCCATTTTGGCGCAGGAGCGCGTGGCCATCGAGCCAACGGACACGGCCGGATCACTGCACGACAAATTGGCTGCACTCGGAGGCGAGGTGTGCGAGCGGTATCTTCCCCGCTATGTCGCGGGCGAGCTTGTGCCGGTTCCTCAGCCGGAGGAAGGCGTCACGTACGCCGAGAAGCTGACGCGCGAGGACGAGTGGATCGACTGGACGAGGAGCGCGGTCGAGATCGACCGGCAGGTGCGGGCGCTCGCGCCGGTGCCTGGGGCGACCGCCGCGCTCACCACGGGCGAGGAGCTGAAGATTCTCGCCGGGCGGCCCATCGAGACGGCCACCTTTGGCGGTCCCGGCGAGGTTGAGCCGCGCGGCGATGCGCTCTGGGTATCGTGCGGCGCGGGCGTCTACGAAATCTCCGAAGTCAAGCCGAGTGGTCGCCGCGCGATGCCGGCGGGCGCTTTTTGGCGCGGCCTGCGCGAGCAAGGCGTGCGCATGAGGGGGAACGCGAGGGATGATCGCTGAGGGCAGGCGGCGCGCGTATCAGGCGCTCATCCGGGTCGAACGGGACGGGGCGTATCTCAACGTCGCCCTCCAGGAGGCGCTCGCGGGCGCAGGCGTGGACGAACGAGATCGCGCGCTGGCCACCGAGATCGCCTATGGTACGCTGCGCCGACAGATCACGCTCGACCGATTGCTGTCGCCGCTCGTGCGCCGGCCCATGTCGAAACTCGACCCAGAGGTGCGCGTGATCCTGCGCATGGGCGCGTACCAGATGACCTGGCTGAACCGCGTTCCGGCGTACGCCGTGGCGAACGACGCGGTCGAGTTGGCCAAGCGGCACCGTCCTCAGGCGGCGGCCCTCGTGAATGCGGTGCTTCGCCGGTACGCCGAGCGCGCGCAAGATTGGGAAGACCTGCTGAACAAGGCCATCGCGGGGGCGAAGGACGTCGAACGGTGGTCGGTGATGTACAGCGTGCCAGCCTGGATTGTGGAGCGGCTCGTGTCGGATCACGGGGCGGATCGAGTCCTCGCGGCGCTCGCTTCGATGAATGAGCCCGCGCCGATGTCCCTGCGCGCAAATCGCCTGCGCGGATCCCGCGAGGAGGCCATCGCTCGGCTGGGCGCGGAGGGCGCCGTGGCGAGGCCCGCCGCGCTCGCGGAGGACGGCCTACGAGTGCAGGGGCAGATCGACGTGACGCGCCTTCAGGCCTACCGAGACGGATATGTGACAATTCAGGACGAGGGAGCGATGCTCGTGGCGCCGCTTCTTCGCCCAGAGCCCGGCATGCGCGTGGTGGATCTGTGTGCGGCGCCGGGTGGCAAGACGACCCACGTGGCCGAGTTGATGGGCGATCGCGGCGAGATCGACGCCTACGACGTCACCGTGGCGAAGGTCCGCGCCATCCGCCAACAGGCGGAGCGACTTGGCCTGCAAAGCGTTCGCCCGAGGCTCGGCGACGGTCGGCAGGTGCAACCGGAAGCGCTGTACGACGCGGCGCTCGTGGACGCACCTTGCACGGGCCTTGGCGTCATGCGCCGGCGCCCAGACCTTCGATATCGGCGGCGCCCGGAGGACGTCGCGAAGCTGGCCCAGCTTCAGCGAGAACTGCTGCGCCGCGCGTGCGCGATCGTCCGATCGGGCGGCTGCGTCGTATACTCGACGTGCACACTGTTGAAGGAAGAGAACGAGTCCGTCGTGCGCGAGGTGGCGTCCGATCCGTCCGTCGGCGTCCGCATCGAAGACGTCAGGTGCGACTTGGCGACGCCACTGGCTGCCATGGTCGGGGAGCGTTCGGCCGGTTTCCTGCTTTGGCCGAACTGGCACGAGACGGACGGGTTTTTCATGGCGCGCCTGCGTCGAATCTGAAACCGAGCTTGGCCAGGGAGGTGAGATGATGGTTCATTTGTACGATTTCACGATGGAGGAGCTGCGCGACTGGGTGGTGCGCGAACTCGGCGAGCGGCCGTTTCGGGCCGTTCAGCTGTACGAGTGGATGTACCAGAAGCGGGCGAAGTCGTTCGATGAAATGACGAATCTGCCGAAGGCGCTTCGCCAGCGTCTGAACGAGATCGCGTATTTGCGATCCGCCGAGCAGGTCGTCAGGCAGGATTCCAAGGTGGATCCGACGACGAAGTTTTTGCTCGCGTGGCCGGACGGGGTGACGGTCGAGTCGGTGCTCATGCGCCATCGGTACGGCAACAGCGTCTGCGTGTCGTCTCAGGTTGGGTGCAAGATGGGGTGCACGTTCTGCGCGTCCACGCTCGGGGGCATGATCCGCAACATGACCGCGGGTGAGATGGTGGAGCAGGTTCTGCACAGCCAGGCGCTCTTGGACGAGATCGGGCAGCGCGTATCCTCCGTCGTGGTCATGGGCTCAGGAGAGCCGATGGACAACTACGATCAGGTCATGCGATTCATCGACATCATCACGAACGAACACGGCCTGAACATCGGACAGCGCCACATCACGGTGTCGACCGTGGGGC
>Ga0208683_100316_pt1 | contig 20408 bp, 15 predicted proteins | sample BED_Mat_host_9_1_FD_187141 | JGI IMG/M metagenome (GOLD analysis project Ga0208683, IMG submission 187141) | Extremophilic microbial mat communities from Yellowstone National Park, USA - BED_Mat_host_9_15 (SPAdes) (version 3) | ecosystem: Environmental > Aquatic > Thermal springs > Hot (42-90C) >... | reverse complement strand
GTTTTCGAACTAAAAGCAGGATTGACCAGAACCAATTTCTTTCCGTACTTCTCCATCTGGTACCGTATCGTCTCTTTTAGCTCGTGAAATGTGACGTCATGAAGCCTCATCCTTCGAAGAGACTTACAGAAAGGGGGGTTGAGGGGGTGGAAAGCCTCGCCCTTTAGGGCGGGGAGGAAGTCAGACATATTCTGGGGGGACCAGGCTTCTACCAGAAATGTCCCACTATTAGCTCAGTTAATAGTAAATAATTCATATGAGGATAAGTAGATTTTCCAAGTTCTAGTATTACCAAAACCTGATCCAAGACTTTAGCAATGCGTAATTAGTATTAAGAAAAAGATAAAAATTTCTTTATCTCCTTCTTGTCAGAATTAGATATATTACAACAGCTACCACAATTATTATCGCTATTATAATAGGTATTGTGACCTGAAGACTTGAGCTTGACACTGTGGCAGAACACTTCAACGGGTTCGCCAGTCCAGTCTCCGTTAAGGCCCTGTAGAGCTCACCTGAACCGTCGTTCACGTCCCAGTAGATCCACACTATCAACACCCTCGGTTCGTAGCCCGCTGGGAGGGGCCTCATTCCATATCCCCCGCGCTCCAGCATCGGAGCCAGCAGCCACCTCACTCCAGTGCAGTACGCGGTGACGCTGGACGCATTCCAGACACCTGTAGTCAAGTACTGGTTCTGGAGCCAGTCGTACCAGCTATTGATCGCGGGCAGCGTATACTCCTCGGTTACCACTGGCACGTCCAACCCCTTGAGCAGCTCCCCCACACTACACGCGTTGACGTAACTGTCGTAGGGCATGTCGATCCACACGGCATACTTCGCCTTGACCTGTGAAGGCAGGGAGTCGAAGTAAGGACTGAACACCGACGTGTTGCACCAGTAGCTCAAGGGCGGGCCGCGCGGTGGCGGAGCCCACCCGTACCAAACGGCTACCTTGTACGTGTCGTTCAGGGAGACCAAGTAGTCCAAGAGCTCCGTGAGCTTCGCGTGAACCGTGGTATTTGGGTGCAGGTAATCCCACTCTGGCCCGAACTGCCACTTGGGGAAGATGGCCCACATGACCTCCAAGTGGTACAGATACGCCAGTCTGTTGACGATGTTGAGGTTCCGGTAGTAGTTGGGGTAGGAGGAGGAGTTGTCGGCCAAGGGGATCACGACCACGACGAAGCTGTACCCCGCGTCCCGTATGGTCTTGAAGTCCGCGGATATGGAGGACTCGTAGGCAGTCAAGTTCGCGTAAACGTAGAAGAAGACCCTGTCCCCGTATACAGTGGCCCAGTACGGCGTGGAGTTGCGTGAGGGCAATATGTAGACTATGCCGTCGAAAGACGAGTTGACCGCAGGGACGCTCAGTTGGGTCAACGTATTAGGATTTAGGAACCATTTCAGGAAACCTACCTGAGTCCACGCGCCTACTGACGCGAGGAGGACCAAGGAGATCGAGAGGACTCTCGTCCACACTTAAGCCACCATTTTAGTCTAACCCCCCGTTCTACAGTGTATTTCTCCTAGGTGGGCTCCTAACTCCGCTTTTATTACGCTCAATGTCTGTATCCTCGGCGAGAATTGGGAAAGCCTCTCCACTGAGGGGCTGCCCTTCCCTCAGGTTCAGGGGATCGGTGACCACATGAGGTTTCCTCAAGTAGGTAATACCGTCAGGCATGTAGATGATCGCCAACACCACCCTAGGCTCGTCCGTAATGTTTGGGCTGTTCCCATGGATCGTCAGTCCATGGTGAAATGTGCACCCCCCAACCCTGATCTTAGCTACGTAAGGTTCCCTGCCCTTGAGCTGCGGAGCATACTTGAAGACGTCATCCATACGCGCTAGGTCGATGGGGGGGAGTCTGCCCACCCTATGGGAACCCGGAATGAACATTATTGTCCCGTTCCTTTCATCCACATCCTGTAAGGGGATCCAACAACTCAGGGCCCCTTCCTCCCTCATGGGCCAATAGGGGAGGTCTTGGTGCCAAGTAGTTGGCTTACTGTCCTTAGGGGGCTTGATCAGGAGATGGTCATGCCATAGCCTAACCGCTCTGCTCCGGGAGAGGAGTCTGGCGGCCTCCGCCAGGCGAGGGTTGAAGACGTGTCTCCTGAAGTCCTCACTCTCGCGCCAGACATTTACCACTTGGTGGAATACCTTATCGTACTCGGGGTTCCTCCCATATTGGACTATCGCCCTCTTGAACCCTGACTTCACGTACCTCTCGACGAGATTCCTCAGATCCTCCACGTCCTCGCTTGTGAGGCATTCCTCCAGTCGTAGGAAACCGTTCTCTTCGTAGAAACGAATTTTCTCCTGATCCACTAAAGGACTTTTAGCTGCGTTCATTATGGAGCGTTAGATATGAGTATTATATAGATTGATCCATACGCATTAGGTTGTGTCCAACGAACTCTCCTCTCACCTCACTGGTAAAATGTTATAGATCTAGGAATGCCCTCATCCACCTCTCGGTGGTGTCGCCTTAATACTCCTCCGTAAGTAGTGTAAGTCCACGATAGCTAACTCCGCCCCAAACTCCACCAGGTTTCTCGTTCCGAAGGTTGGCCCGCCCGTGATCCAAGCCCAGCTAAGCGTGTTGTGTAAAGGGTCCACAGCCGTGGATTACCCTAGCCACCGGTTGTTCCCTTAAGGAGTAGTGGGATCACGTTCAACTCGAGTCTCGGCCAGCTCTAGGACGATGATCCAGTCGTTATCTGAGTCCCTGACCGGGAGGAGTAGCTCGCTCCTTTCACTACCCTTACTTCGGTTTAGTCCATCGCATACTTTCCAGAACCCTCTGGGAAAGTGAGTGTAGACAGCTTGGCCTAGTGGTAGTGAAGCGTCGATCTGGGTGGAGTAGTCCCTAGACCCCACCAAGGAGCCGAGGCCTTGGAGACCTGCTCCTGGAGTACTTCCTACCAGAATTTCACGGGGAGGAGATCCCCTATGAGGAGGGAGAGGACCTCAGCCCTAGTCTTCACGTCCTCTCTTAGGTAATCTCCCTCCTTGTTATTCCGCTGAGTTTAAATCATTGGATATACTCAGAGCTGTCAATTACGAGATAAACTCTAGTATGAGTCACCTCTCGTGTAAGTAGAGGACTAGAGAGTTTCCAGTTGACGACCTTGGTCGCCCTCTTGAATCTAACTGCCCGTCCCTGATGGACGAGTGGGTTGACTTAGTGTGATTGACAAGGGAGATAACCCTATGACGCCTCAGGGAAGAATGTATAATAGTGCTCACAGACCCTTCCTCAGGTAGGTGCCTCAAGATCTCCCTGAAAGCCGCCCTTATCCATGTTACCTATCGAGAAGACTAGGTAGAGTCCCCAGTGCAGTGTAGACGAAGCAAATTATACTTCTTTGGACTTTAAAGGTCAGGGTTTTTATCTATGTGGGTAATACTAACACATGCCAAAGTCTAAGATGCACGGAATAGGGCTCAACGAGAGGCAGGAGGAGGATCAACGCAGTCAAGGACGTGAAAGGAGGGATGAGGATAAGGGGCGAGGCCAGGAAGTGCGACGTCTCGGTGTACGCGGTACAATGCTGAGGGACGAGGACCTGAAGGGTGAGCCCAGGGGTGGGGCGAAGAAGTTGAGGGACGAGGTGTTCGTGGAGGTCCTGTTCTGAACGCTGAGGCCCGTGGCCCACGTGGTGGAGACGGGAGTGGAGTACAACCTGGCGAGCCTGAGCCCCAGGGGGTTCAAGAGGGGGACCTACGCCAGGGACGAGGGGGCAGTGGAGGGATGGGTGAGGGAGGTGGGAGGGGTACTTTTAAAAAGTGAGGGAGGGCTACCGGGTACACGTGTTCGACTAGTCCTACATCCCCCGTTTCAACAAGGGGTCGAATGAGCGTCGGAGGGGGAGTCAGGGTCGACCCCAGGGAGGGTCACAGTGGTGAAGAGATGACTCTCAGCAGGGAGGGCCTGTCCTTCTCTCACTCCTGTGTGGGAAGCCTCCCTGAACTCCAGGGACGTGATACTCCACCTGAGGTGATCGCGGGGAAAGTCGTTGGTGGTCGTGGACGACGCTGGGATCCGCGGTGGAGAGGTGAGGTAGTTCCTCGGGAGGAGGGCGTGTAGTTCGCCTACCTCCAGCCCTACTCCCCGGACAAGGGCCCCGCAGAGGGGCCGTGCTCAAGAACGGGTTGTACTCCAGGATCTACCGACCTCGGGGAGTTGACCAAGGACGCCAGGAGGTTCCTCCAGTCCACATCCAAGAGGGTGAAGGACCTAGTCTACAGCATTGGGGGTGCGGCGAACCTTGGACGTCATTACTGAGGGAGATCGCCTTGTCCTTTAAAGTCTAAGGAAGTATAATTACGCAGTTTGATAGTGGGCTTTTTCTTAATTCTATCTGAGGCTTCAAGAATGCGTAGTCCCAATACCTTGGTCACGCTCTTGAAGGTGGAAGTCGCATCCATGGCAATAATCGAGGTGAGCTTAGTTAATAGTAAAAATCTACCTTAAAAGGGATAAAAAAATTTTAGCTTAGGCTTTCATCTCCTTCTTGTAAGAACCAAGTATACTGCTATAGCTAGTATAATGATTACCACTATTATAACTCCTATAATTGGGAGGCTCAAACCAGAGATTGTCTTAGTCATGGTAGAGGTTGAGGTAGTAACGCTGGTGGATGTGGAGGTTGAGGTGACAGGAGTATATGTGGTATGGAAGTAATTAGCCACAGCTTGCTGAACTGCAGTTATACCTGAAAAGCTAGGAACTACTACTACACCATTATAGCCAACTAGTTTCGCTGGCGCTGTGAACATTGCAGGACCAAATCTAGGGAGATCTTGGTTCGTTAAGCCTAAGAATAGTGCAATTTGAGGATATTCGGTCCATAGGGAGCCATTAAGTATGGCCTGAGCCATTGGCGGTATAATGCCTTCTGGAGCTCCGAAGCCGAATAGTATAGCTGGGAATGGACCACCGCTACCTAAATTAACGTAGACTGAGGTGGGAACAGCTTGCGCTAAAACTATAGGCATACTATAATATGCCCAGTCAAAGTCAATTACTGTTTTCCAGTGCGCCCCACCAAATGGGACCCAACCCACGCTAGTTCCCTCTACTTGAGGTGCGAAGTACTCCCACCAAGCAGTAAATATCTTATATGCCTGCTCAAATTCAGGACTACCGAGTGGTGATGCCTGCATCATATTCTCCCAGTTTGTTAAATTGATATGGCCATATGTCGAATTTACACATGTAATAATTGTATTATTAGGTAGATTTAGTGAGGCAGGGGCGGTATAAGGCTGACAATACCAGTTATTAAGATGGTAGTTAGTAACATTAGGCCAGGCAAAAGGCCAAGCTTTTGTTAAGTTATAAACGGAGAATATAGGGAGATTAAATACAGTATCAACGAAACTAATACTAGACATCTCGTAACTAAAGATATTACATGTATAAAAGCTATATACCGCTTGATATTGTCCGCTCGGTAAAATACTACCGGAAAGCGTACTTGGATCGATAGCTATAACCTTAGCGGATATACCAAATTCAGATAACTCTAATGCTGCTAAGTTCGCTTCCTCTTCCATATCGACTAAGTTTGATGGTACGTATATCGTTAAAGTTAATTGAGTCCCATTGGGCAGATACCAGTAACCTCCTTTATTCACTAGACCCACCGACTTTAACATCTCAGTAGCTTGGGTATAGTTCACGGTATAATTGATTATAAGCTCGTCAATACTTTTCGGCATGTAAGGAATCAACCAATCACCGAACCATAGGTTATGATTAGTGGGGAAGTAAGAGGGTGTGAATACTAATGGTATGGCCGTCTTATTTAATACGTAATTCAAGGCTTGCCTTGCAATAGGACTATTCCATGGATATACATTTGGATTAAGCCACAATCCTTTGGTATTACAGTGATCATAATATGGAGTCCCTACGTCTATTTGTCCTGTAGAATTAAGCGTTTGCATCTGTTTAGTGGTTAATGCAGCCCAGATCCAATCCACTTGATGACTAATTAACAGAGTATATTGAGTAGAATAGCTGGGAGTCCATATGATAGTTATATTTGGATAATATCTAAAACTATTTATTGGAAATATTTTCTCCCACTGACTAAGTAAAGCAGGCGGTTCTAACTCATATGTCAGTGACGGAGCAGTGGTTATCGAACTTACATAATAAGGACCTAGACCCCAATATGGCACTACAATTGTCGTTATATTCGAAGAAAATGACCTAGCTTCCGTATAATTCATTGTTTTTAGCTTATCAATAACCGGCTTCCACACCCAATATGGTACGGCAGGCTGAAAGTTAAGACCAAGTTAACTGCGAAATTTAATGTCCTATCTATAATTCCTCCTAGGTACCCACTTAACAAACCCAATAATGTCCCAACCGAGATCGTTAAAGCGCCCGCGATTATACCTATTTCTAGGAAATATCTAAGCCCCCAGATCACATCTAAAACTAGAGGTATACCTAAATAATCTGTACCTAAAATGTACCACAAGGAAGGTGAAGTGGAGGGAAGTGCGAATTGTAAAGTTGGGTTCGACCATTTGGGACCTGGATAAGGAAATAACGGAGCACATAATGCTATTAGAACAGTAAATAGAGTAATAATGAAACCCATCTTCCCCTGTGCTGTACTGGTAAGGATTGCAATTGAAACGTAGAATTTCCTAAATAGAGTTATGAGCCAGTTCATACTTTCAGATCCCCTTGTAATTGTCATGCTCTTCTCACCCTGGGATCTATCAATGAATATGATACGTCCGCTATGAAATTACCAACAACTACTGCTATGATCACCACTAGGAAAGCACCAATAGTTAGAAGGTAATCTCTTGCGGATGAGGCATAGCCTAACAAATATCCTAGACCTGGTATGCCAAATATAGACTCTATGAATATGCTACTCCCAAACAGTATGCCGTATGAATAAAGTAAAGCAGTAAGTTGAGGAAGAAGTGAGTTTTTACCGATATAGGATAAGATTACCTTTCTTTCTGGGAGATTCCTGGCTTTAGCCACCAAAACATAGTCCTCTTTACTGACACTGATTGCGATACTTCTAGTGCCGAACACCCAACCTGGAAATATAACTAAGTAGTATGTGAGCAGAGGTAACGTTAAGTGTAGCGCTACATCTTCCACGAATTTTATTGTGAAACTAGGCTTCACTCCTGCCGAGTATGCCCCAGAAATGGGAACAACTTTAAGTAGAACTCCAAATATTATAATTAATATTAGTGCCATTACGTAAGGGGGAATGGAGTTTAAAAAAGACAGCAGCCCATTGATCATAGTATCTATTGCGCCGCCTTTAGCTGCGGCATAAAGTCCAATTATATAACCTGTTACAAATGCCAATGTTAGAGATATAGAGACTAATAATATAGTCCATGGTATCGAAACAGCTATAACTTTGGAGACTGGAGCTCTATAAATTAGAGAGTAACCGAGATTTCCATGAAAGAAATTCCACATATAGCTTAGCCAGCTTAGAAACAGGTTCGTATTAGGATTATATCCTGTTAAGGAAATTGCCTCAAGTTTAGCCTGCTCATATGGTATACCTTGCTGTATAAGATTCTGAAGCATTATTAAATATGGATTCCCTGGCATAGCGTGTATAAGGAAGAAAGATATCGACAAAGCAAATACTATTCCAGCAACTACAGATGCTATACTCTTTATAACCCAAATTAATACATTGAGGATATCAGCTTTATACATAGAACGACCTTTATAACAGTAATATATAACGATTTTACCATAGCCGTATGGGTTACACACGTTAATTTTTGCACTTAAAAAGCTACTATGCTAGCCAAGGGAGTGTGTCCAACAATTTTTGTTTTTGTATAATATTTTAGTAGGGCGGTGAGGTTGTATATTTGGTGAGGAATATGATACTAATTAGAACGCCTCACCGCCCTTATGTTAAGTTATGTTTTTCAGCTTTAAACATTTCCCCACGTTTTTATTCTAGGTATGAGGTTGCTAAAGCATTGTCCGCCTATTACTTTGGGCTTTCGTTAAGGAGGGTTGAAGCACTATTTCACGTGTCAAGAAGTACTGTTCTATTGGAGGAAGTTGGGTGAGTACACTTCTCCTTCAACTCCCAGCGGTTATTACGCTGTTGATGAGACGGGGATCAGATTGATCAACAACGTGGTTTATTGGTTATGGGTGGTAAGGGATTTAAACACGGGTAAAGTAGTTGCAGTTAGACTTTCCGAAACCAGAAGCGGTTTAGATGTGATATTGCTCTCCGAGAGGGGACAAGCTGGAGAAGACGGGTAACATCCTCCACGACGGCGGTCCATGGTATACTCCCTGTTGGGTGTCAATCACGAGCATGAGACTTTCGGTAAGAGGAATCTAGTTGAACAATCAGGAGTTTGAAGTTGAGACTAGCTAGCATGGATAAGCATTTCCCTCACAACGCGAGTAAGGGTTCAATACTGAAGTGGGTTAAGGCGTTCTTCACCTTATACAATCTTACAACAAGGTGAATGAAATTGTTGGACACACTGATAGTGTCAATATTAAGCTACAAATCATAGGGTTAGGACGTTCCCCTTGAGAGTATAGCGTTGTTCACCCTTCGTAAACACAATTCTCATTGGCTAGAAGAAAATTTCGTAGCTCAGTGCCGACACTATCGACACACTCAGCCAAGAAATATTTCGGTTTAAGATAACTAAAGCATCTATAGTCGCTCTTTATGGATTATTAAATATTACATCATATACAGATCGAAAGGTGAGATAGCATCTCCTCTTTATTTTATGCCTCTTCCAGTTAGGATTTAAGTTCCTGATTCTTGTATTTTTGGATCTCTAGGACTGCTCTGGATATCAGCTTCCTTTCGGCCTTCCTTATATACTCCTCTAAGGTTGGCTTAGAAAGCCCTAATTCTGACGCCAGAGTCTCAAGTGTGATCTTCCGTGGGAGTTCGTAATATCCAACCTTGAACGCGTGAATGAGGACTTCGGTCTCCCTCTTAGAGAGATCGAAGTGCGAAGGGATAAAGTCGGACACATCAACCTGTCTCTGCTCGAAATTGTATACCTTCCCGATCGACCTGATCTCCTCCTTGAGCTGCTCGATCTCGTCCTCTGGCAGGACTAGAGTCAGAAACTCCTTGCCATTCGCAATGAAATCCCTCAAGTAGATCACGGTGTAGTTCGAGAGGACACTCATGACCATGGAGTCGAATCGCTCCAGAATGGACACCCTGAATATCTTCCTCTTCCCGTCTATGGGGGAGACCTCGAGGACCTCCTTGATCGCTCTACTCCTCTTCAGGGCCTTTGCGAACCTCTTAAAGTCATCTAGCCTGTGGGCCTTGACCTCATCCATCCCGAAGATCCTCTCCCTCCTCCTATCGGGTTTAGCTACCATGGTCCTAGCGATCACTGGGTAATATGAAGTCAGTTGCGTCCAGCAGCCTTCATGTTCTATCTCGAAGTTGAGCAGTGCGAAAGTCAAAGGGGTTGTTTCCCTTGGGCTCACAGGTTTAGAGTGTAATACAAGTTATTAAGTTAATTGTCTCCTTAAGGAGTGTGCCCCTAGTGTCACTGATCAGAGATGTGAGTCCCCCACCCTATCACTCCCTGATTCACACCCCCGGAGGATCGAGTTCAGCTAAGGGCCTCTCCCCTCCCCGTTCAAGTAACAGTCCACATTGCTAGGGCAGGTTTACTCACAGGCCTTCTTCAACCGAGGCGCCTCGGTCAAGCTTACGCTACCATTGATCCTCGTCGATAGATGCCAATGAAGGGTCTATGAATCTTTACACTCCTTCACACTGCGAGGTTGCGGAGAAGGGCTCCGCTACCTTATGGGCATCATATTTCAAACTACTGAGGATCCGTAGGGTCAGCCGTAGGGGCTGTTCACTTTTTCTCCACATGCTGAAAGGGTTCCAAGGCGTTTCAACATTCCCACCATGGATTCGAGGCTATACCTCTCGTTTGATGGGTAGTGAAGTAGAGAACCATACCACCACCTAAGTTCCGGATCCTGAGAGTGCGGATCCTTCGCTCGACTGAAGAAGGATGATGATTGGCCTTCCTCTAGCTCTATTGAATCCTAGCTCTATTGAATCTTCAATCGAGCCCGGGGAGGAACGACATTAACTTCGCTAAACAATGAATTAGAGAGGGGGCACATTTAAATAGAAGGACCATCCGTCTCCGCCGTAGTCAGCAGTTTCGGTTAAGCCGTGAAATTATTTGAACACACTAAGTTTTCTGAGTCCAGCACCGGGGTCGACCGAATAGGTCTCAGCTCTGGGTGTGTTCCCCACTCCCTGAGTGGGTTTACCCGAGGGTGGAAAAGAACGGGTCAACCAGACCTCGTGAAGCTCGAGGACTGGGAGTTGAACATGATCGTGAGGCTTCAATGAAGCCTAAACCTCGCGAACTCCCTTCTCCCTCCTTTCCAATCCAGTAGCCTTCACTCCGGGGGGTCCCCCTACGTAGGGGATCACGTAGGGCCCCTCCGGGATTACCACTGTCCTGCCGCAGTTCCCCCCTTTGCACGTTACCTCCAGTGCCTCCTCTACACTGGAGGCCGGGGTCAAGTTCATCTCCTCTAGGACTCCGTGCCTGACCCCCTTGGTCACCACGATCACCCTGTTCCTGAGGAGGACCTGTTCGAGCTTCTGCACTTGCCACTGGTCCCTAAGGGGCTCGTTCTCCCTTATGTGGGCCAGGATTTTCCTCGGGTCTCTACTGATCGAGGCCAGTGCCCTGAAGTCCTCGTGCCCCACCCCGTCGGAGCAATGGGAGGCCAAGATCACGGTCCCTCCCCTCTTGGCTACCCTGGACCCAGTGACGATCCCCTTGACGGCCTGATATAGGTCCCTGTCCAAGGGGTGACCGCCGTTAGTGGTGATCACCACGTCTCCCTCGAAGGGGACTGGAACCTTGACGTACTTATCCAGCTCGCGGACCCCCTCTTCATGTGACGAATAGGGGTCTCCCGCAACTGCCCGGACCACCCTCTTCTCCTTATCCAAGATCACGTGGACCGAGAACCTGTAACCACTGACCATCTTGGACGCCTCCACCATGTCGTCGCTCACGGGGTTCCCCCTTAGGTAACCGTAGTCCGCCTTGGGGTGGGAGAGCATCTCGTAGCCGTGGTTGTGGTAAATCGACCTCTTCCCCGCGACCCCCGCGAGTATCATCTTCCTCCCCCCGCTGTAACCGGCGAAGAAGTGGGGCTCGATGAGCCCGATCGCCACCACGAGGTCTGACTGGGCCACCTCCCTGTTCACCTCGACTTCTGTCCCGAAGGACGTCCTACCGAGGTGCAGTAGGTTCGCCTCGTCCTCGGCGTCGTGGCTCATGACCCTGTACTCCTTGAAGACCTCCTCCCCCGCGAGTTCCCTCATTTCCTCCGCGCTGTGCGGTCTGTGGAGCCCAGTGGCCACGATCACTGAGACGGAGTCCCTCCTCCCTCTCGGTAAGCGCCTCAGGACCCTCTCCAGGATCAGCCCGTCGGGGGTGGCCCTGGTCCTGTCCGTGATCAGGATCGAGATCTTCCCGGCGGAGGAGGCGAGTTCCTCTAGTTTGGGGGACCCTATGGGGTGGTCTAGGGTCTCGTCTATCGCCTTAGCCGCTTCTCCCACACCGTTAGGGAGCGCTGACATCGCGACGTGAGTCGAGCTATCTGGTAGCTGCGCTTCGAGCTTCCCCCTACCGTAAGGTAGGACGACTAACACGGAGTTCAATTCGAGTCAGATCTTATAAAGATAGGGTTCAAACGGGCTTCACGAGCGGAGGCGAAGACCCTTCGCCGAGGTTCCCACTTCTGAGGAAGTGTTTACCCGTGGCGTAATCTATACCTTGCTTTTAACTACTTCTAACCCGCCATGGGCACCCTCCTTAAGGGCACACACACCGTCACCCCCAACTCGTTGGGGCCAGTCGAGGAGGCACTACTACCGTCCCACCCTCCTCGATCACCCCCACCCCCGTGAGCGGAGCCCGTCACGAGTTGGAGACGTGCTGGCCCAGCGAACGGCCTTCCACTGGGACGGAGGGGTACCTCACGAACCCCCGCTTCAACCGAGGCGTCCCTGTGACGCTCACCCCGTCGGCGACTTTCATCGATATGGTGTTCCACGAACTGGTATTTAAATGATAGACCTGTCCTTCCCCTCCTCCATGGGAGGGGACTCCCCCCACAACCCCCGTTGAGGTAAACGTGGCCCACGTCAAAGCGATGTTTGGAAGTGATTAAAAATAACCAATAGTTACGTAAAAGTGTCGTAGTCTAGGTTATAAGGAGTTCCGCGAGTCTGGTCCCTCAGACGCATTCCACGTCGCCGATTGCTTCGGGAACTGGCCCCCCCACAGGATCTCCCGTTCACTGAGCGTCGTGGGCAATGCTGGGTAGCGAAGTGTGGGCCGAATCCTTTTTCACGTTAACAGAGATGTTTTACATTCATGTACTCGTTTTTCACCGATAAAAGACGACCTCTCACGCCTATGTGGGCTATGCCCAGAAGGGTGAGAGGGACGGCGGGGACGTGGGCCCCGTGTCGTTGGGTTCTGAGGAGTTCTATGACCCACACGCGATCGGGTGACCGCGTGGTCGAGGACTAAGTCCCCCAGCTCGATCGCTAATGAGCGTGAGAAGGTTGGAATGAAGGTATGGGGCAAACGGAGGACTATTGAGCGGGGCTCCCGCTGTCTGTTAGGTCGTCGATAGCGTTCCTCTGTGGCTTCACCGCAAAGGCTATTAACTTGGAGGGGTGTAAGTAACTTGGAGGGGTGTAAGTCGCTCTTCGACCCCAGACCCAAGACCTCTAGGGCCGACCTATACGACAGGGAGGAGGAGCTGCGGTCTCTGAGGGAAGGCCTGAGGTTCCCCATCACCCTAGTGTTGGGCCTCAGGAGGAGCGGGAAATCCTCCCTGATCAGGGTGGCGAGCGCGGAGGACGAGGGGAACATCTGGATCTACTTGGACATGAGGAGGTTCGAGGACTCCCCCTTCATATCCTACAAGGACTTCGTCGGGACCGTGGAGAGGGAGGTTAACAGCGCGGTGAGGCGCTTCCCCTCGCTGTTGGAAAGCCTGAGGAGGATAAGAGGGGTCGCTATATCCGGTGTCTCCATCTCCTTCGCGTGGGGAGGGAGGCAGAGGCTGAGGTTAGCTGACCTGTTCGACAGCCTCCAGGAATACGGGGACAGGAGCTCCAGGGACGTGGTGGTAGTGCTGGACGAAGCGCAGGAGCTCATAAAGCTCAGGGGTTACGACTTACTACCTCAAATAGCCTACGCCTACGACAACCTGAAGAGGGTCAAGTTCGTGATCGGGGGATCTAAGGTCAGGATGCTCCACCGCTTCCTGAGGAGGGAGGATCCGGAGTCCCCCCTGTACGGAAGGGCGGCCTGGGAGGTCAACGTGGGGCCATTCCCAGAGGACATAGCGAAGGACTTCCTCAGGACAGGGCTCAGGGAGGCGGGAGTGCGCTTCAGCGAGGTGGAGGTGGAGGAAGCTTACTCCACTCTAGGGGGGATCGCCGGGTGGCTCACCTACTACGGTTTCCACAGGACTAGGGCGAGCCACATGGAAGCCATCGGGAGGACCCTCGAGGAGGGAGTCACCATGGTAAGGGCCGAGTTCGAGGCCTTCCTGGTGGGTAGGGAGACCGCGAGGAGGAGATACGTGGAGGTCATGATTAGGTGCGGCAGCGGCTGCAGGTGGTCCGAGGTGAAGAGGTCGCTCTCAGCTATGGAGGGCAGGGAGATCAACGACAAGGAGGTCAGTAGGCTCCTCTCGAACCTCGAGGAAGCAGGATTCCTAGTTAAAGTGGGGGAGATCTACGTCCCGCCAGATCCCATGATCCGTAGGGCCTTCTCTCCCTCCTCAGCGTAGGCAAGGCACTCCATGGCCGTTAGCCCCAGCGCTTCCGTCCCAGTGGCGCCTCCCCGGCCCGCGATCCGTGAGACTCGAGCCCGGCCGCTTGCCCAGAACGCGTGGGGTCGCCGTGCCTGCAGTCAAAACGCATTGGCGTCTAACCCTCCAACCCCTCCCGCTATCGTCAGCTCTAGGGAGGGATCTGGGTTGAGGGGTGTTCACCCGGGCGGAATTAAAAGTGATTAAAAGTAAGGAGAAGTTACGTCAGGGTAAACACCGTATTCATAAGCGATCGATGACGTCTAAAAGTTACGTGAAAGAGTTTCAGTGTCCCTCAAGAGTTATGAGGACGAAAAGGGGACTCGTCTCCCCATCGCCCGTGGGTGGTCTGAGAGTCGGGAGGTCGGTGTCCTCCACCTCGCCGTTCCTCCCTAGGATCCCCTAGACCTACCCACGACCACAAGGGAGTTTGGGGAAAACTTAATTTGCCCCCTGCGGAGGTCAAGGACATGAGCTCTAAGAGGCACTCGCGCGAGGGGAGGGGCCGCTATTCCAGGAGGAGGGGGCAGGAGGAGGGTCTACCTGTGAACAGGTGTCGCGGCGGCCTTGGCGGCGTCCCTGGTAGTCTACTTCGCCTACTCCTCCCTCCAGGCCCCCCACGGCCTCTCGGCCTACATCGGCAGGCCGATCTCGGGTGAGGTCTATTAGGCCCTCTACTCCGCCTCCGGGGAGTAGACCTCTACTCTTCTCCCCCCGACATGTCGTACTTCGCCTTTTACAACGGGTCCCCGTGGGAGGTGGACGGGAAGCCCCTGATCCTCTACATAGTCGCGGAGTCCTGCCCTTACTGCGCTGCCACCCGCTGGCCCCTGACGGTTACCCTCATGGTGTTCGGCAACTTCGGCGGTCTCTCCTACATGATGTCCTCCAGCACCTACGTCTTCCCGGACATGCCCACCTTCACCTACAGGGACGTGAAGTACTCGAGCCCTTACGTGGTCTTCCAGCCCTACGAGGACAGGGCGGAAAGACCGCTGACCACACCCCCGGCAATTACACTGCTGTGTGGGAGCTCTTCAAGGAGGGGTTCCAGTTCCTGGACTTCGCCAACCGCTACACCCTGAACTTCTCCCCCATACTCCCCAACGGGTGGAGCTCGTATAACTGGAGCCAGATCGCCGCGTTCGCGGAGCGTGGGAACAACACCATAGGCCAAGAGATCGGGGCCTACGCTGACGCCTTCACGACCGTGATCTGTAAGGTAGACGGCGACAGACTCATCAGGGCACTGGAGGCCGAGCTCCCCACGGCGAAGCCCTCCTCCCCACCTTCCTCCCCGTCCTACCCGCAGCTCTCCCCCCTAGAGGGGGTAGTGGCGGACGCAGGCCTTTCGGGGAACCCTAGTCAGGGGGTGGAGGAATCGCGACGCCAATCGGGGGGAGGTAGAACGTGAACGCCTGCATCAGGTCCCTGTACTACCTGGGTTTCGCTGCAGTTTTCACCGCCTGGGCCTTCATACTGGCTAGCATCGCCCTGAACCCGTGGTGGGTGGGACACTTCACGACGGGCGCGTTGAGTGAATTGGGGACACCAGGAGATCACGTGAGGTACCCTTGGGTCTACAACTCAGGACTAGTGATCACGTCAGTCCTCGCCTTCCTATACTCGGTCTCCTTGGCCTACCTCTCCCTAAACAGGGTGCAGGTAGTGGGGAGCGCCTTCTTCATGATTGCGTCAATCTTCCTCGCGATGATAGGGGTATTTCACGGTGGCACTTACCCCCACACCTTCATCTCCTCCTACTTCTTTGTCCAAGCCGATCTCTCGGCTTTCACCTGGGGCATAGGGCTCCTCCTCTCCCGGTTCAGGGGGACAGGGGTAACCATTCTGGCGCTCAGCGTGGCGGCCCCGGTGCTCGCCTCGCTACTCCCGCTGACCTCGGCCGCTGAGGACGAGACCTTGGGGATCCTGGCAATAGACCTGTGGGTATTCATCATGCACTTCGGTTTCGTGAGGAGGGTTAGGGGCTAGGTGCGAAACCGGATCCCTCGCCCGCTAGGGGAACTTTTGGACAGCCCGCGAGATCGCGGCATAGCTATTCAATCGAACTCCCACCGGGTAGGTTCGCGCAGCTGAGCCTCGGTTTTGGGCGGGCGTTTGGTAGCCTAATACCCACGTCGACCGTGGGGCGTAACGCAGCCAGTTGAAGTATGATGAAAAGAGTTACGTCACGGGTAAACACGTGACCCACAGCCCTAACTGTATTAAAAGGAGGTTGAAACCTTTAAAACTTCCTAGGAAAGTATAAACTACGCCTTCTTTCTCCCCAGGGCCCTGTAGAGCTTGTCCTCCTCCTTGGCCATGGCACTTTCCCTGGCTAACTGCCAGAGCCTGTAGAAGACCGGGTAACCAGCCCTCTGCTCCAGGCTCCACTCCCTGGCGAACTCCCCATTCCAGATCTTCCTGGCCTCCTCCCTCACCTCCTGCCTTATCTGATCGTAGTACTTGAACATCCTGGAGAAAGTGCCGTATTGGCTGGTGGTGCTGTGGTGGGCAGCCTGCTCGAAGATCCCCTCCTCCGCCATGAGCCTGGCTATCTCCTCCAACTCCCCTGAGGCGTAGAACTCCAGGAGCGCTGCTGCAGGGGAGACGCCATACTCCTCCACCGCAACGTCGTAGCAGGCCTTTATGGCAGCGAAGAGCATCGGGACCCAGGTGTGTTCGGACATGAGGTCCAGCAACGCCTCCTCCTCAAAGGAGGACTTAACCGCGACGCCTCCTGGGAGGCCTATGGCCCCGACCCCCTTGGCTATTGCAGCAGCGTAGTCCCAGGCCCTCCCTGAGGCGTCGTTCCTAACCCCTATTAACACTGGGTAACCCCTCCCCCTCCTGTTGAGCTCGAGCATTCCCCACCCTATCATCCTGGGCGCGACCATGACTACGTCCGCACTCTGGGGGGGCCTGATCAGGCCGAAGGCCACGTTGTAGCCACTGGCGAAGTCAAGGACGAAACCCTCCTTCCTCCTCACCACGGGGTCGACCTTGGACTCATAGACCTCCTTCATGACCTCGTCTGGAACTAACATCATGGCCACCTGCGCCCTCTCAACGGCCTCGGGGATCTCGTAGACTGGGAAACCGTCCCTCTGCGCTGCCTCCCAGTAGCTGTCCCTCACGTTACCCACGATCACCTCGACCCCGTTCCCCCTCAGGAGCTTGGCCTGAGCCTGGCCCTGGTTACCGTAACCTATCACCGCCACCGTTTTGCCCTTAAGCGGCGCAAGGCTCGCGTCGAGTATCAGGCTATCGGACATGCGGAGAGAGTTGGGCGTGAGGGTAAATAACTGTTTCTCCTTACAGATTGGGTGGTTTGGCCTTCATAGGATTTCACGATCCGATCTCGATCCCACTCATCAGCTATTGGCCTTCAGTGGAGTCAGATTCCCCTCTCTGCCCCTTGGCGCGACTAACCCCACCCGCTTAGGGAGGTGGGGGAACCCGCATACCCTTCGTCGTCTCACCACACCCAGCCAGTTATACCCCACCCGGTGTGAGGCCGTGGACTTCGCACCCTCGACGTTCATAAGCATATATACTCGTGGCTTAAGCGAAACTGTTAACCACGGCTCAGGTTCCACCCTGTGCTGCAGGCAGCGGTTTCAGTTAAGCCGTGGAAACTACGTACTGAATTAGTTTTCTGAGTCCAGCACCGGGGTCGACCGAAGAGGTCTCAGCCTTGGGTGCGGTTTCCCCCACCTCCCTGAGTGGGTTTACCCGGGGCAGAGAGGAAGGACGGGCCAATCCGACCCCATGAGGCCAGAGGGGGTGAAAGTGAACATGATTCTGAGATCACAATGAAAGCCCAAGCCCCTCACCATACTTCCTCTTCCCCTAGGAGGGTCCGGAGGGCCTTGGAGATGCCCTTCCTTATGTACTCATCGACTGTGGATTTGGACATCCTCAGTACCTTCGCCACATCCTCCAGTTCCACCCTCCTGGGGATCTGGAAGTAACCCATTTCCAGTGCGCACTTCAGGGCCTTCATTTCACTCCCACTCAGCCCGATGTCCTGGAGGATGGAGCTCGACTCCATGAGGTCCTCCGGCCTCAGTTCCCTCCTCTTCACCTCAAGGACCTTCCCCGCCCCCTCCAGCTTGGAGAGGAAAGGATCCACCTTGCTGGGGTCGAAGGCCATGAACCACCACCTCTCGATCCCGTTGAAGTAGACCGAGTAGAGCTCCAGCATGTGGTGTACCTGGGCCAAGTACCTGGTGGATATACTTGGATTTCCCTCCACCACCATCTTAAGGAACTTGGGATACCCTGGGTTAACTGGGGCCATGTAGGCTATCTCCTTCACCCCCACGTTCCTCAGCATGGTGTTCAAGACCCTCTTGAGATCCGCCTTCCTGTTCACCTTGAGTGTGGCGACCTCCATGATCCTACCGTTCACAACGTCGATCTGCGCCCTACTCACGGAGTAACTCCAATCGAAGTCGTCTAGCTCCTGCGTCCAGTCGCCGTTATGGGAGAACGTGACCTCTACCAGGAGAGGGGTCCTATAGTTCCGCTCCACAACCCTCCTACGACTCCAGAGATTTTAAGCTGATCCCATTAAAACCCTCCGGAATACCTGAGAGTGGATCATTGAAAGTGCGACTTCCTGCCCCAGGGCTTTCGCTCCAGTTGAGTGTTGGGGGAGGCCCAGCTCTTCGGGGCCAGTGGGAAGCCAATCTTCACGTGGGTGCCAACTTCAGTCCTTGGACCACTTCCCTTTCCATCCGATCATTTCCCTCCACTGATCCTCCAGCTTCCCCAGCCGAAAGGGAAGGTAGGGCCCTTAAGTCCCTGTAACTCCATCAAGCCCCCGATCGTATTGGATCCCGAACCCGGGGGAGCCCAAGTCCTCGACCCTGAACTCCCCCCTCCTGGGCCTAGGGGGATTGAGGACGAACTCCTCCATCCACCTGTATCTGGTCAGGAACTCGGCCATGGGACAGGTGTGGGGCGGGCAGGAGAAGAGGAAGTGCAGGTTGTATGGATGACTGGTGTGGGGGATCACAGAGGCGCTCTGGGCCTCCGCCAGGGCCTGCACTTTCTTGAGCGTGGTTATTCCCCCAGACCAGAGAGCGTCTGGCTGGAGGACCCTTACCCCAGACTCGATCAACTGCTGGAACTCGTGCACGAAGTAGGCGTGCTCCCCTGCTGCCACAGGTACCTCCACCCCCTTGCAGAGCTCCCTGTATCCCTCCAACTCGTCCGGGGGTAATGGCTCCTCGATCCAGGCGATCTCGTATCTCTGGAACCTCCTCAGGGCCCTCAAGGCATACTTGAGGTTCCACGCCATCCACACATCCACCATGAGCTCCACCCCGTACCCGATCGCGTCCCTCACGGCCCTGATCAGGGCCTCATTCCTCTCCAACCCTGAAGGGCCATCCGCGGGACCGCAGCAGAGCCTCATCTTCATTGCCCTGTAACCCTCTTCCAGGTAACTCAAGGCCTCCTCCTGGAGCTCCTGGACCTTCTCCGTGGGGTGGAGGTGGCTGGCATAGGCTGGGACAACGTCGATCGCTGGACCTCCGAGGAGCCTATGCACAGGTTTCCCCACCTCCTTCCCCTTCAGGTCCCAGAGCGCCAGATCCAGGGCGCTCAAGGCCATCGCCGTGATCCCCTTCCTGCCGTAGGGGAGGGTCAGCCTGAATAGCCTGTCCAGCAGTCCCTCCGTGGAGTCTACCTCCTTCCCTAACACGTGGGAGGAGAGCCTCACGATCGCCTCGGCGACATCCTCACTCACCTCCACCACGGAGGATAGACCTGAGTCCGAGGTGAGCTTGAGGAACGAGACCCTGCCCAATCCCGCGGCCTGCCCTGGGCTCACCTGCACCCTCAGGTCAGGGTAATAGTCGGTGGGCTTGGTGTAAGGGTAGGGGAGCATTTGGACTTGGTAACCCCTCCTGATCAACCTGACTTCAGCTACCTTCACGAGTTAAGGTTCGAGAGGGAGTATTAACCTTAACGCGACCTAACTTCAGTTCGCCCTATCACCTCGGTGAAGCCCAAGGACTTGTGAGTAGGATTATACAAATTCATGAAAATCCTATGAAGGCCGAACCCCTTCTCGATTTTTATCTTACATGGGGGTTAAGGGGGCGGAAAGCCTCAGGGCGGGGGTGGATAGCCCCCAATTTAAATACTTCTTTTTTCAAATTTCCTTAATGGTTAGGAGGGTTAAAGCGATCAGCGCCTGTTTCCATGGAGATCGCCCTCTCCGAACCCCTCCTAGCCCTCGTTAATAACTACGTGAGGGCACTCCGTTTCACCCTATTTCGGTTGAAGGAGAACGTCCCAAACCCGGAAGAGAAGGGAGTGTTAGGAAAAGTCAAGGGCTGTACACGAGGTTAAGGGGGGAGTACAATCCACCCTCAAAGGTCGCTGAGGACTGCTACCGTGATGCCCTCTCAGTGTACAAGGGTTGGTACAACAACCCGAGGAGGGGGCGTTTCCCGAGAGTGTACAGACCTACGG
>Ga0208683_100313_pt1 | contig 20484 bp, 22 predicted proteins | sample BED_Mat_host_9_1_FD_187141 | JGI IMG/M metagenome (GOLD analysis project Ga0208683, IMG submission 187141) | Extremophilic microbial mat communities from Yellowstone National Park, USA - BED_Mat_host_9_15 (SPAdes) (version 3) | ecosystem: Environmental > Aquatic > Thermal springs > Hot (42-90C) >... | reverse complement strand
GCGGTAGATCACATAAGCTTTGAAGTTTATGAAGGAGAAATATTTGCGCTGCTGGGACCAAACGGCGCAGGAAAGAGCACCACCATAGGAATGCTGACAACGTCTCTTAGGCCCACGGAAGGCGAAGCCATCATAGCCGGTTATAACATAAATAGAGAGCCATCCAGGGTGAGGTCAGTTATAGGCGTTGTCCCCCAGGAGTTCTCTGCCGACGAAGACCTTACAGGCTGGGAGAACATAACGCTGATAGGCTACCTTTACGGGCTTCCAAAAGATACAGTTAAAAAGAGAGCGACAGAGCTTCTTCAGACGGTCGGGCTTTATAACGTAAAAGACAAAAAAGTAGAAACTTATTCTGGAGGAATGAGGAGAAGGCTGGAGATATCGATGGGGCTTATAAACAGGCCGCACGTACTCTTCCTGGACGAACCCACGCTGGGGCTTGACGTTCAGACAAGAGCCGCCATATGGGAGTACATCCTTAAGCTCAAGAAAGATTATAACATGACCATCTTCCTGACGACTCACTACCTTGAAGAGGCCGACGCATACGGGGACAGGGTCGCAATCATAGATAGGGGCAGGATCCTCGTAATAGGTAAACCAGATGAGCTCAAAAGAAGCGTCACCTGGGACACGCTATTCATAGAGGTTAGCGGATCATACGATTCAGCAAAACAGGCCCTCGCATCTTTACCTCAGGTAAAGGACGTGAGCTTTGTTGACGGTCAGATTGTGATAAAGGTTGCAGATGGACCTACAGCGATACCAGTTGTCGTCAGCGCCATAAACTCGTCGGGGCAGGAGGTAAAAAGGCTCTCCCTTAACAGGCCATCTCTTGACGAAGTTTACATGTACTATACTGGCAAGAGCTTGAGGGAAGAATCAATGTCAAAGGAGGAGGCTTTTGCTCTCAGAAGGACGCTCAGGAGGGCAAGATCATGAGCGAAGGCAGGTTGACCCCTCTTCACGGCCTCTCGGCTCTTACAAACAGAGAGCTCAAAAAGTGGTACAAGGAACCTGTGATACTTTTGCTGAGCCTTGTGCAGCCAATTCTCTGGATAGGAATTTTTGGGAAAGCCATGAACTTTGCCAGCATGTTCAAGAGTGCGTCCCTCGAGATCCCGGGGCTAACAGTGCCCAAACAGATAATAGACGAGATTGGTTCACTGGTTCTCAAGCAGACCTTTGGAACAACAGACTACTTTTCCTTCCTTGCCGTCGGCATGCTCAGCTTTATAGTTCTTTTTACTTCTATGAGCAGCGGAATGACCATAGTATGGGATAGGAGGCTCGGCTTCCTCGGAAAGCTCCTCACAACTCCTGTCCCCCGTGGGTCGATAATAGTATCGAAAGTAATTGCTTCAATAGTTAAATCTCTGGTTCAGGCAACTATTATACTTCTCATTGGCGTCCTGCTTGGCCTCAGGTTTGCTTTTGGAATGTTTGCGCCAGTAGCGTTCATCATAACTTATCTTTCGCTTTTTCTCTTGTCGTTTGGCTTTTCTTCTCTATTTCTTATGCTGGCTCTGAGGTCAACTAGGTGGGAGACGCAGATGGCAATAATGAACCTGCTCAACTTGCCGCTGCTTTTCTCTAGCAACTCCTTCTATCCAATATCATCAATGCCATGGTGGCTCAAGCCTGTAGCTCTTGCCAACCCCCTTACCTACGCTAACGCTGTGTCCAGGTGGGCCCTGCTCGGAATAACTCCACAGGTCAGCGTGATGCTTTCCATGATTTACCTCGTTGCTTTTGCAGTAATATTTACAGCCCTTGGTATAACGCTTTCTTGGCGTTATCTTTCGCTCTGATCTGTTTTATTTTTTGGATAAACTTTTCCCTGCAGATAATTCTTTATTGCGGCAAAGTATATGTCCTCTTCATAGTTTACAGATAGTTCAGCTTCAACGTCTCCGTCAACTACATAGTCTGAGAGCCCCCTGATCAGAACTATCGGCCTGCTTTCGTTCGATTCCCCCATTATCGGCTGAGCCATGGTGGCCAGCTGGTCAGCTATCGCTCTTTTTGTAACCTTCAGCTTTTTACCGAAAAGGTCTTCGGAGCCCCTTTCGTCAACGATCGGCAAGATTCCACTGTAACCTATTGCTATGCCAGTCGTCCCCTTTCTCGTTGGGTATATCCTGCTGTCGGTAACAACCACTCCAACCCTTACCCCGTATCTGTCCAGGACAAAAAGCCTGATCTTTCTTGCAGAAGCGTCAGGGTCCTCTGGATAAAGCACGACATACCCTTCCTTTATGTTGGACTTGTCTATGCCTGCGTTTGGCTGCAGCATTCCTTTTACGCTTGCCATAAATATTCCTGCGAAGCTTGGCATAACAGCTTCGCTTTCCCTCAGCACGAGCTCAGCTATTTTAGGGTCGCCGCCGTTGGCTTTTGCAAGTTCATAAGCTTCATCAGTTGGAACAACATCTTCGAGCCTGTAGAACCTGCCTTCTGAAATCGCCAGATACTTGCCCGACACTGCCAGCACATCTCCGTTTTCAGGGTTCAAGCCCGCTTTTTTAAAGAACGTTTCAATTCTGCTGTAAATGTTGAACTTTTTGCTTTCTTTTTTCATCCTGTAGGAAATCAGCTCTACCTTTATCACAATCTATCCGAATGCACGCTGCTTAAAAGCGTTTTTTGTTCATCTTTTTACCAGAGACCCAGTCTGTAAGAGCGCGTTAGTTTACTTTTTCAACAATAAACGAAAAATTGCTTTACAAGAGCTAAAAATAGAATCAGTATGTTAACAGCTGAAAAGGTTAAGCTTATAAAAGGAAATACCTGTTTGATTTTTTACATTATTTTTTAAAAATATTTGAGCAATATTTAAAAAAATCAACATATGTTTAATCTCTATGACTTCGGTTGACGATGAAGAACTGATAAAGCAGAAGATATTAAGGCAGCTGATCTCTCAAAAATCTGCTGCTCAGGAATCTCAGGCTTATGAAGGTCCTGTTGTTTTAACTGATGAAACTTTTAAAGATTTTATATCAAAGAACGAGAACGTTGTTGTTGATTGCTGGGCAGAGTGGTGCTACCCCTGCAGGGTGGTCTCGCCAGTAGTCGATGAACTGGCAAGAAAGTACAGAGGAAAGATAGCTTTCGGAAAGCTGAACGTCGACGAAAACCAGATTACGGCGATGGAATACGGAATCATGAGCATCCCAACTCTCCTGATATTCAAGAACGGTCAGCTCGTGGATCAGATAGTTGGAGCGCTTCCTAAAAAGTTGATAGAAGTTAATATATTACGGGCTCTAGGTGTATGAGTATGAGCTTAATATCAGAAGATGACCAGGCAGTACTGAAAGAGGTTTTCTCCAAGAGGCTTCAGAACCACGTAACTCTGGCGGTGTTTACAAAGAAAGAGAACTGTGAATACTGCAAAGAGCTTGTTGAGCTGGCAAAAGAGGTTGCATCCCTCGATCAGAGGCTCAGCTACGAAGTGTATGACTTCGATGAAAACCCTGAAAAAGCGAAAGAATACAACGTTGAAATGGCGCCAGCCCTAGGTTTTTCTGATGGAACAAAGTATAACTTCCACTTTTACGGCATACCGGCAGGATATGAGTTTAACGCTTTCGTAGATGACATCATAGACGTCAGCAGGAATTCAACAAGGCTTGCGCCGAGCACGATAAACAAGCTAAAGACGATAGAACAGGACGTAAAGATCCAGGTTTTTGTTACACCTTCATGTCCTTACTGTCCAAGGGCTGTAAGGATAGCACATCAGTTCTCTATGGCAAACCCCAGGATAAAGGGCGATATGGTTGAAGCCCTTGAATTTGAAGAGCTTGCAAACGAATACGGGGTCATGTCAGTTCCTCACATCGTGATAAACGGCTCCTACGTTTTTATTGGAGCTGTTCCGGAAGCCCAGTTCCTGAACTATCTGTTTGAAGCGCTTGAAGGGAAAGAAACCCAGGGACCCGTTGAAGGCGGAGAGGTCTCAGGGATCTAAATTTTTAAGATCATCAAGAGAATCTACATCGATAAGAGAATTTTTATCAACCTGTTCTACAGGCACTAAATAAACGCTCTTAATGTAGAGCAGGACCCTTTTTACTTCATAATCTCCAGCTTTAATCATCCTTCCGCACGCATCCAGCAACGGTTCTTTTCTGTACCCCGCATGTATTACTTCAACTCTTCCATCAGGCCAAAGCGGAACTGCCGCTTCTGTCCATATTTTTTCAAGGTAAGAGTTCATCGTTCTGAAAAACTCGGGAGAAACCAGAGGCGAATCTCCAGATATTACTATCACGTTAGGGCTTTTTGCGGCTTCAGCACCACTGCATAAACCTGCAAGAGGGGTAAATTCCTTTAAACTGTCCATTACAACTTTAATTCCAAGCCTTTTAGCAATTCTGTCATAGCCATCTTTCAGCTCCTTAACCGTCATTATTGCTTCTTCTGCGCCGCTTTTTACTGCAGCTTCAGCGACCCTTTCAAGCATGGTTTTTCCCCTGTACTCGTAAAGGAGCTTATCGCTCCCAAACCTGCTGGCTCTTCCTCCCGCCAGTATTATTACAGAAAACTGCATAAGCTTATATTATGGCTTTCCTGCTAAAAACCTTTGCAGCCAGTTTTATCTTTATCGATAATGGGGCAAAAGCCCTTTATGTAATTTTGTGAACTAAGTGATATATCCCTCATGAAATGACAGAGATACACTAGCTAGCTCTATAACCCATGACTAAAAATGCTAAATGACATCGTTCTAAACAGCATAATAGTTACTATTGAAACGCTAACATACAGAAAAAGCATTGCCGATAAATTAATAAGCAGCTCACATGGGTACCCAGTCCTTAAGGACTTGGTCCCAAGTGAAAAAAGATGAACCGTAAGCTCATACTAAAAGGTTAGGACAGCCCACGAGTTTTAAAGGATAAATCTTAGGTCTTTTAAATTATAAACATGGGAGTAGACCTCTCCCCTCTGATAGAAGAGGGTTTAAAGCAGGATATACAGCTGGATAACCTTAACGGTAAGAGGCTTTCGATAGATGCTTACAACGCAATCTACCAGTTTCTCACGACGATAAGGGGAGAAGACGGGTCCCCGCTGATGGATTCCCATGGGAGGATAACGAGTCATTTGAGCGGTCTTTTTTACAGGACAGTCAACTTTATAGAAAAGGGGCTCAAGGTCGTTTACGTTTTTGACGGAAAGCCTCCCGAACTCAAGGCAAAGGAGATAGAAGAAAGGAGAAAGACAAGGGAGGAGGCCCTGAAGATGTACGAAGAAGCCAGAGCCCAGGGGAACGAAGAGCTTATGAAGAAATTCGCTACTAGAGCTGCTTTCCTTAAAAACTACATGGTGGAGGATTCAAAGACGCTGCTTGATCTGATGGGGGTACCGTGGGTTGAAGCCCCTTCCGAAGGAGAAGCTCAGGCAGCTTATATGGCAGCCCGGGGGGTAACATGGGGATCTGTCTCACAGGACTATGACTCTCTGCTCTTTGGCTCCCCAAGGCTCGTACGAAACCTTACTGTGTCAGGAAGGAGAAAGCTGCCGAACAAGGATGTATACATTGAGATATCCCCTGAGATGATAGAAACAGAAAAGCTTCTGAAATTTTATGAAATAACGAGGGAACAACTCGTTGACATCGGAATACTCGTGGGCACTGACTTTAACGTAGGAATAAAGGGAATAGGCCCGAAGACCGCGCTCAAGCTGGTAAAGAAATACGGAAAGATCGAGAACATAAAGGAGGTTCCCAGCCTTTCTGAGTTTCTCCCCCCGGAAATTCTGTCTGAGGTAAGAAAGATATTCCTGGAACCCCAGGTGAAGGACGTTCAGGGGCTTGAATGGAGGCAGCCTGATGAAGAAGGCGTGATAAAATTTCTCTGTGACGAAAGGAACTTTTCCGTTGACAGGGTTAAGAACGCGCTTACAAGGATAAGGAAGAGGCCTGCCGCGAGTTCCCTTGATCAGTGGTTTTAGTTCTAACGTTGAGCTGGTTCAATCTCTGATAAGAGATGGATACATTAAGAGCCAAGCAGTAGCCAGAGCCTTCCTTGAAGTCGACAGGGCTGACTTTGTATGGCCTGGAAGCGAAAAGCTCGCATATGTTGATGAACCTCTGGTTTTGGGCGATACAGGTCAGACGATTTCGGCCCCCAGCATGATCGCGATAATGCTCGAAGCGCTTGAGCTGAAAAGGTACGAGCACGTGCTTGAGATAGGAACAGGAAGCGGCTACAGCGCCGCGCTTATATCTAGGATGGTAAGCCCCGGTTCAGTAGTAACTGTCGAGCTCAGCTACAGGCTTTACCTGTTTGCCCGTAAAAACCTGGAAAGGTACAGCAATGTAATCCCGGTACTAGGTGATGGCAGCAAGGGCTTTCCGCCTTACTCAAAAGAAGAGCTTTACGATAAAGCTGTCATCATGGCAGCAGCGCAGAAAATACCGGATGAACTGTTTGCGCAAATAAAGAAGGACGGCTTTGTTCTTGCGCCGGTAGGAGGAAGGGGTTATCAGGACCTTATAAAGAGGTGGAAAAATGCAAGAGAGGAGAGCTACGGGGGCTGTGTATTTGTGCCACTGAGGTCTCTTTGAACAGCTTTTTCAGCAAATAACTGAATTTTCCATCTTTTTACCAGAGACCATTTCCGTTAGGGCTGGGTAGTTTACGAACAGCACTCACCGTTTATCGTGCTGTTTATCGATCAACTGCGATTTTTTAAAAAATTGAATTAAAAGTTTATTTTACCACGACTTGTAAGTATCTGGTGAGATGAACAGGACAGTTTCGGTTAACAACGGTATAATTGTTACGATGAACGATAAAAGGGAGGTTTTCAGCGGTTCAATCCTCATAGAAAACAGCAGAATAGTCCAGGTTGAAAAGGGCGTTTCAAGGTTAAAAGCAGATGAGGAGATAGATGCTACGGGCAGCATAGTTACCCCGGGTTTTGTCTGTTCTCATACTCACCTTTATGGAATACTTTTGAGAGGGGCTCCGTTAAAGCTTAAACCCCCGAGCGATTTTACCCAGAACCTTCAGAGGATATGGTGGCCGATGGATGAAACCATGAACGGGGACGACGCTTACATCAGCGCGTTTACAGCTTCTCTCGAGCTTCTGAGGAGCGGAACCACGACATTTGCCGACACTTTCTCTGGCCCTAACGCAATAAAAGGAGTGCTCGACATGATAGAGAAAGGCGTGCTTGAAGCCGGCATAAGGGGTTTCATATCTTTCGAAGCCACTCAGAGAAGAACCAGCGAAGAGGGGTTTGAAGGTCTGAAAGAGAACGAGAGGTACATAAAGAAGAGCAAAGATGAGAGGATGAACGGTATGGTGAGCATCCACGCTTCTTTCACAGTTCACGACGATCTTCTGAAAGCCGGAAAAGAGCTTTCTGATAAACATTCTGTTCCGATAACGATACACACTTCAGAGGGAAAGTGGGACCTTTATCACAACCTTGAAAGGTACGGCAAGAGGACTTTTGAAAGGCTTTACGACCTGGGAATACTGGGCAAAAGAACGCTCGTAGCTCACGCCGTTCAGGTAAACGAAGATGAGCTCAGGCTCATATCCAGCACGAGAACTTCTGTAGCCCATAACGCGCTCAGCAACATGCTTAACGCTGTGGGCATAGCTCCGGTGCCTGAAATGCTCGGCATGGGGATTAACGTAAGCATAGGCAACGACGGCTACATATTTGATACGTTTGAAAACATCAGGGCAACATACCTGATACACAAGGTTAACAAGCTAGATCCTAGGGTCATGAGCTTTCAGCAGGTTCTTGAAATGAGCACCGTTAACGCGGCAAAGGCGCTTGGCATAGATGACAGGCTCGGTTCGATAGAAGCTGGAAAGCTTGCTGACGTAGTCATCATCAGGCCATCGGTCAGGCCAACGCCTCTTAACTCAGGTTCTGCTTACGGTTATCTCGTAAACTCGGTTAACGGCAAAGACGTCGACACCGTGATTGTCAACGGCGAAGTCCTTCTTAAAGGTGGCAGGTTCGTAAAGGTTAACATAGAAGAGGTAAACAAAAAAGCTGAAAAAATGGTTGCTGACTACTGGAAAAGGCTCGAAAACGCATCTGAAAAAGTAGAGGTTTTGGGCCTCTGATTGGCTATAAAATTCATAAAGGCTTTTAAGTAAGTAACTATTCTTTCAATAGGTGAGAAAAGTTGCCAGACGGAACTGTCAAGTACCTGATAAAGCTGAAGTTTACAATAGAGGGCATAGTTGAAAAGGCTGACATTATAGGCGCTATATTTGGACAGACTGAGGGCCTTTTTGGTTCAGAGCTTAACCTTAACGAGCTCCAGAAAAACTGGAAGATAGGCAGAATTGAAATAAACATGCAATCGAAAAACGACAAGGTTTTTGGCGAGATCATAATTCCCTCTTCTACCGACATAGTAACTACCGCGCTCATTGCGGCTATGGTTGAAAGCGTCGAAAAGGTTGGCCCGTGCGATGCAAAGATTCAGCTACAGGAAATACAGGACATAAGGGAAGCAAAGAGAAAGCAGGTAGCGGAAAGGGCCAAGGAGATACTTAAGGAATGGTACATCAAGTCCGCAAGCGAGGGGGAAAAGATTCAGAACGAAATATACGAAGTCCTTAAGCCATACAAAGTCCTGGAATGGGGGCCTGAAAAGCTTCCAGCCGGTCCTGAAGTGAACAGCAGCGATACAATAATTCTGGTTGAGGGAAGGGCCGACGTTATAAACCTCCAGAGGGCCGGTTACTATAACACGCTGGCGCTCAACGGCGTTAAGGTGCCTGAAAGCGTCGTTCAGCTCAAGGGCAAGAAGAACCTTATAGCTTTTCTTGACGGAGACAGGGGAGGGGACCTCATCCAGAAAGAGCTGGAACAGATGCTGGGCGACATACCAATATACAGGGCTCCTGCGGGCAGGGAGGTCGAAGAACTTACGCCTGCTGAAATAAAGAGCATACTAGAAGGGAAGCCAGCCAAAGAAGTCGTCCTGCCGGAGATAGATGCGTCTCTCCTTGAAAAGATAAAGTCAATATACCCGTCAATAAAGGAAACGCTGGAGGCTGTAGTCCTTGATAAAGATCTTAACGAAATAGCAAGGCTTCCGATAAACGAGCTCATGTCAACTCTTGATAAGCTGAGCGAAGGAAAGCACATCATCCTTGATGGTATAGCTACACAGAGGCTCGTTGACAGCGCAAAAAACTTCGGTTTTGTTACTATCGTAGCTTTTAAACAGGCAGAAGGAATCAACGTACCTGAAGGAATTAAAGTTTATACTTTTTCCCAGCTAGGACTGGGTTAATTTTTTGGGTAGGTAGAGAAGTCCTTCATCTTGATCTCCAAGAGAAACGGCTGAACCCTTCAAGAAGAGAATCCCAAGGTACGCTATCGTTGCGGCATCGGCTTCGTGGTCGTTCATATCATCCCCGCACCCTTTTATTCCAAGTTTTTTGAGCCCATCTATCAGCCCTTTCATGTTCTTCTTCCTCGGTATACCAAGAACATCCTGAACGCCTCCAGGGTAAGATTCAATAACCCTGAAGCCGAGTGAGACGAGCTTCTTCGACAGTTTTATACCCCTTTCAGTGAGCATCCTCATCGGCCCGAGGGTAACTGGAAAGAACTTTATTCCCATCTTCCTGAGCTCAACGTCGCACGCTCTGAAGTGCGGCCCGTTCCTGTCATCTATATCCTTCCTCCCCCGCGGTATGCTAAGGGGCGCATCGATAACTATTACATCAGGGTCTTCTTCCAGCGCCATCCTTATTATGTCTCCATCAGTATAAACAGTAACGTACCTGCATTTAAGAAGCCCGTCTAAAAGGGCTAACCCCGTTTTTCTTTTTACAGACCCCGCAAGGTCTACTCCCATGCTAAGGCTGTTCGTCAGCCTTCCACCTTTTGTAAAGGCTGTGCTTTATCTCAAGAATGTCAAGAGCTTTCCCCACTATAAAGTTAACCATGTCTTCTACGCTTTTAGGTTTCGAATAGAACCCGGGAGAAGCTGGCATTACAATAGCCCCCGCGATCGAAACCTTCAGCATGTTCATAATATCGATCGTAGATAACGGCGTTTCCCTGATAACGAGCAGCAGCTTTTTTCTCTCCTTTAGATTGACCATTGCAGCCCTCGTCAGCAGGTTGTCAGCTATACCGTTTGCAACCGACCCCAGAGTCCTGATGCTGCAGGGAGCGATTGCCATAAAGCTGAAACCGCTCGAGCCGCTCGCAGGGGCTTCATCTATATCTTCTTCTCTGTAGACCTTTTTTGAAACTTTTTTAACCCTCTGGTATGCATCTTCAAGCTCGTACTCTGATGTCTTCTTCGCAGCTTCTGTAAATATTGTGTGAACCTCAACTCCGCTCCTGTTAAGCTCTTCAGCAAGCCTTACGCCGTAGATTATCCCGCTGGCTCCTGTTATTCCCAAAACTCCTTTCAATCTAAATGCTTTATAGCAGAGTAGAAATTAAACGTTTTCACTTAAAAATGTAGCTGGCCAGGAGGAGAACCACGAGAAGCCCCATGAACACTCCGTAAAACACCCACATCATCTTCTTTTCCCTGCTCTGCGCTTTCAGATCTTTGTCCCTGCACTCCTTGCTGCAGTATATCTGTCCTTCAGGAATGGCTTTCCCGCAGACCTTGCAGTGAGAATGCGGTGGAATGTAAAGATCCTTTGCCCTTTTTCTTTTTTCCTCAGATTCGCTCAAATACGATCATACTTCCGACCTTCTCTCCATATAAGGCTTTCTTGATTTCTGTGGTTCCTGTTCCTGTTACCAGCGTCCTGATCTTGGACCTTTCGATTATCCCTATAGAAACTTCGTCAAGAAGCTCGTATGTACCGGCTTCAGAGGATCCCTTTATTATCTTTTTCAATTCTTCGGCATCAACCATTTCCATAAGCCTGGCATCAGGGTACTTCTTTGGGTCCCTGTCAAAGACGCCTCCAGCTTTTGTTGAATTTATAAAAAGGTCAGCCCTGAGGTGTTCAGCTAAAAGGGCAGCTACTGCGTTGGTGCTGTGCCCGGGGGATAGCCCTCCAGCAACCGGTATCTTTTTTATCGACCACGCTATGTCAGCTTCTCTGAGATCTGTTATAACCTTCGGGTAAGAATCCTTCATGCAAGACATCAGCAGCTTTGCGTTGATCCTCGTAACGTCTATCCCTATCTCGTCCAGCACATCTTCTGTTGCTCCCAGCTTCCTCCCGAGCTCTATGAGCTCCCTTGACCTTTTGCCCCCTCCCACGACAAGTGCCAGGCTGTTCCCATCCTGAACGTACCTTTCAAAAACAGACGCAAGTTCAATGATCCTTTTTTCTGCTCCCGCTTCGTCAAAAACGCTTCCTGAAATTTTAACTACTGTCTTCATCTGCCCTAGTAGAATGTATAAAAACGTTTTAAAATTAACGTTTCTGTATTTTATCAGGATAACTGATGCAACAGCAGTATGATTCGGTTGAAATTTATAGAGTTAAACGGCTACTTAACGAGCTATCTAACGTTACAGGTCGAGGGACGGAGCTGATATCCCTTTATATACCGCCAAAGCGACCTCCTTATGATGTTATAAACCAGCTCAGGGACGAATACGGCACGGCTTCAAACATAAAGAGCGATCAGACGAGGACGCACGTTCAGGACGCGCTTACTCACATCATGCAGAAGTTGAAGCTTTACAAACAGTTCCCGGAAAACGGGCTCATAGTTTTCTGTGGATACGTTCCCTCACCCGAAAACCCAGCAAACGAAGAGCTGAAGTACTATGAAATAGTGCCCCCAAAACCGGTTCCAACCTACCTTTACAGGTGCGACGATCACTTTCATTTAGACATCTTAAAATCGCTTTTAAAGGAAGAAGACCTTATAGGAGTAATATCGATAGACCTCTCTGAGGCTGGCTTCGGGATAATCTCAGGTGACAGGGTTGAGGTAATTGAAGTTATAACCAGCGGAGTTGGCAGCAAACACAGGCAGGGAGGACAATCTGCAAGGAGGTTCGAAAGGATCAGGGAGAACGAGATAAACGACTTCTTTCACAGGGTTGCTCAGCACGCAAAGGAGATCTTTATAGATACTTACAGGGTAAAGAGGCTGATAATCAGCGGTCCGGGCATGTCCAAGGAAGACTTCTACAAGGGTGACTACCTCGATTACAGGCTAAAGCAGGCAACCATAGGTCTCGTCGATACAGGCTACGCAGGAGAAGAGGGCATAAGGGAAACTCTCGAAAGGGGTGAAGAGCTGATAGAGGGTGTCAGGCTTATAGAGGAAAAGAAGATAATAGACAGGTTTCTTTCTGAGGTTTCAAAGAAGGACGGGCTTGTTGTTTACGGGCTTCAGCCATCAATACAGGCTTTGAAAGAAGGTAACGCCGACAAAGTAATATTATCAGAAGACATCAACACTTTAAGGCTGGAAGCTGTTTGCAAGAACTGCGGCTATACTTCTGAAAAATTTGTGAATAGTACAGATCTTTACAAAGAAAAGGCAACTCTGTCACAGCAGGTATGCCCCGTTTGTGGCAAGAGCCTCTGGAACATCAACGTTCAGGACGTTGTGGACTACGTTTCAGACCTTGCAAAACAGGTTGGCGCAAAGGTCGAGATCGTTTCTTCGCGTTCAGAGGCAGGAGTGATGTTTAAGAACTTCGGCGGCATTGCTGTGATGTTAAGGTATCAGAAAAAATGAGCATACCAACAAGATGGAATCCAGATATTGAAAAAGAGATAGCCAGAGAATGGGAAGAAAAGAAGCTCTACAGGTTCGTCAAGGACAGCAGGCCAGCTTACATCATAGACACTCCACCTCCTTATGTTAACTCCCCGGTTCACATAGGTCACGCCTACACCTACGTATACATGGACTCCATAGCAAGGTACAAAAGGATGAACGGCTACAACGTTCTTTTTCCGCTGGGCCTCGACAGAAACGGCCTTCCAATAGAGGTGCAGGTGGAAAAAGAGCTAAAGCTGAGCATCAGGAACACTCCCAGGGAAATCTTTGTCCAGAAATGCAAGGAGAAGCTTGACGAATACTCTGAAGCTTCCAGCAGCTCTTTCAGGCTTCTTGGCATAAGCTTCAGTTCTTACGAAAAGGGATACAAGCTGGGAGATATGTACGAAACCGATGACCCTGATTTCAGAAAGCTCACCCAGGACATCTTTATAGACTTGTATAACAGGGGCCTTGTGTACGAGAGCGAAAAGGTTTCAAACTACTGCCCTGACTGCAGGATCTCCCTTTCAGATGCCGAAGTTGAGTACGAAGAAGAAGTTACTGGCCTTTACTATATAAAATTCAGGCTCGAGGACGGCTCTGATGTAGTAGTTGCGACGACAAGGCCAGAGCTCCTCAAAGCCTGCAAGGCCATAATCTATAACCCTGAAGACGAAAGGTACAAAAATCTTAAAGGGAAAAAAGCAAAGGTTCCTCTGTTCGATCACGAGATACCAATACTGCCACATCCATACGCAAAACAGGACTTCGGCACAGGCCTGGTCATGATATGCAGCTACGGCGACAGAGGCGACATGATGGTCTTTAAAGACCTCGGACTCACGCCGACTTTTCTCATAGACGAAAACGGGCTCATGAACGAGAACGCTGGAAAGTACAGCGGCCTCAAAGTAAGGGAAGCGAGGAAGAAGATAGTGGAGGACCTCAGAAACGCGGGCTACCTGGTTAAAGAAGAAAGGATAAAGCACGAAACTCCCATATGCTGGAGAAGCAAAACGCCAATTGAGTTCATACCGAGGAAGGAGCTCTACCTCAAACAGGTTGAGTTCAAGGACGAGCTCAAGAAGCTTGCTGAACAGATGAAGTTTTACGCTCCCGAAAGCGCTGAGCTGCTCTTTCGCTGGATAGATTCGCTTACCGACGACTGGGTGATTTCAAGAAGAAGGTATTATGGGACAGAGATACCCCTGTGGTACTGCAAGAACTGCGGTTACGTCTATGTACCTCCCAAGGGTAAGTACTACGTGCCGTGGAAAGAAAAACCGCCTGTAGAGAAGTGTCCCAGGTGCGGGGGGACAGAATTTGTGGGCGAAACAAGGATCTTCGATACATGGTTTGATTCGAGCAACACGCCTCTTTACATTTCAGGTTATTCTCATGACAAAGAATTTTTTGAACAAAATTACCCGGTAAGCCTGAGGCCTCAGGGCAAAGAAATAGTCAGGAGCTGGCTCTACTTCACCCTTTTAAAGTCCTACCTTGTTACGGGCAAACCGCCTTTTAAAGACGTGTGGATCCACATGCACGTAGTGGACGAAAAGGGATACAAGATGAGCAAGAGCCTCGGTAACGTGATAGACCCCATGGACGTGATAAATAAGTACGGCGCAGAAGCGTTCAGGACATGGGTATTTCTCGAGGGTGATATAACAAAGGACGACGTAAAGTGTTCTTATAACAGGATCGAGAGCGCATCAAAGTTTCTCACGAAGCTTTTGAACATATCAAGGTTCATACAGCTGAATTCAAAGGAAGCCTCTATGCCTGAAAACATATCTTTATCAGATCGTTGGATACTCTGGGAGTTAAGGTCCCTCGTAAAGAGCGTCAGAGAGCTCAACAATTCCTATTATTTTAACAAAAGCTTCACAAAGATAAGGGACTTTACGTGGTTCCTTTTTGCTGACCATTACCTTGAAATGGTCAAGCCCAGAATCTACAACCCTGAATATTCTGAAGAAGAGAAGCAATCAGCCTATTTTACTATGCGCAAAGCTCTGGACGTAGTGATCAGGTTAATGTCCCCATACATACCGTTTATAACTTACTACCTTTACAAGAACATCTACGGTAAGAACGTTCACCTGTCTTCTTACCCTGAAGAATCAGAGGTTCCGGTAAAGGAAGACCTTTCAGCTTACACTGAGAGGATCGTTGAGTTTAACCATTATGTATGGAACACCAAAAAGAGCATGGGCCTGAGCCTTAAAGACCCGATTGAAGTTAAAGTTCCTGAAGAACTCAAGCTTTTTGAAAAGGATCTTGTAGCTATGCACAGCATCAAAAGTTCCGAGAAAAATCTAAAAGCTTAAAAACATATACAGTTAACATTTTTTGAAGCCTCGGTAGCTCAGCTGGTCAGAGCGTCGCCTTGGTAAGGCGAAGGTCGCGGGTTCAAATCCCGCCCGAGGCTAAATATGAATAAAACACGCTGCGCTCGTTATGACGATACAGCCAATTAGCGCATTAAGATTGGTGCAATTGATTACACAAACATCGAATGGAGTTTGAACTCTACACAATCACTGTTTAAATGGCTTCAAGAATCCACATCCGAGATCCTTGAGCCGCTGTGCCTGTAGACATCAAGCCATCCTTGCCAAGTTTCCTGGGGCACCCTCTTCACCAGTTCCCAGCCAAACGAATTCATTATGGCCTCAACTATGAACGGAGACCAGACAGCATGTGTGAATGTTATGCTATTGCGCCTTTTGCCTTTCTGCCAGGCTATCTTCTTAACTTCGCCTGATTCTGAGTTGTAATTCAATGTAATACTGATGGTTGAAACATTGTCCTTGGTTTCTACCATGCGCTTCTTCCATTTCCTTTCATAAAATAGATTTACAACATCCCTATAGTCCACTATGAAAGTTGAGCCCTCTTTGCAAAGTTCGTTCATCCTGTTGATGATCTTCACGAAAGCCTTAGCATTAAAGTGAGCAAGGGCATTGCCCACCAAAAAGAACGTATCGTACTTTCCGGTTAAATTAGCTTGGGTTATATCACCGAGAAAAAATTTTACCTTTGACCCAGTGAGCCTTGCATATTCTTCGGCCTGATCGATCATGTCTGGATTTATATCAATTCCCGTACATGATTTGCCATCATTTTCAAGGATAAAATCAAGTATTCCGCCACCACACGCAAGGTCAAGCGTTTCATGACCAACATGTTCCTTTACAAGCGTATAAAGGTTTTTCAGCTCATTTACCCTTTGCTCATTTTTCATGGTATATCTGTGGAAATTCTCCGAAATTCTGTAATAGTACTTTATGTTTTCCATATATTGTTTTATAAATACGCGTTAAAAAATGTTTTTTACGATTAAGGCAGTTGATCAGTTTGATATTTTTTTAAGAGTCATGTCCTCGAAGATCTGTCTAACATGTATACCTTCCAAGAATAGTAAATGCCCTTACGCTCTGTCCGAGAACGCTCTCAAAGTTAAGGCTGATTATAGCATCCGATACAAACCTTACGTGTTCCGCCACAGGGTCCAATCCTTCAGCTATGAGCACCATTGATACGCTTTTTGCTTGACCGAACCGTAAAGAAGAGGTAAAAAAGGCCTTATCGAGCTCTAATCTTTAATTCCAAAGAACATGGCATCAACTGTATCAATTATAACAAGCTGATCATCAGAAAGGGCTTCAGCTATCTCTGAATAAACGTATTGACTGAACCGCTCATCGCGCTTATAACGTTAAGATTGCCCCTGTATTCAGGAGCAACAAACTTCATCTTCTCCCTTAACGAGCTTTCAGGGTCAGCGTATGAAACGTAAACGCATTTATCTTTCATAGAACAGGCTTTAAGCGCCAAAAAGGTCTTGCCTATTCCCAGAGGACCTTCTATGAGCTAAACGTATCCAGATGTTGTTAGTATGTCAAGAACGCTTCTCATTTATATAAAAAATAGCATCCACAATATTTAAATTTTCTAACCAATTTCTTGGATAGTGATCAAATACATATAATCTCGGTTTCTTGATCTTTCGCAAGCAACAAGGTAATTTCTCAATCTATCATCTTAAAAGTATGTGCTGATCAAAAGAGTAATTTTTTATTATTAAAAAATAATGAATAGGATCATAAAAATTTACTTTTTCCTGCGAGCTATGAATACTCCAGCGGCAACTATAACTACTATGAATACAGCAGCAACGTACACAACAGCATAGGCAGTAAATTGTGACGGCGCAGGGCTGACGTATACTTCGTTGCCGACAGCAGTTGCGTACCCCTGAATGCCTATTGTGTAAGTCGGATCAGAAATCACCTTAAGAGAATAGCTCTCTCCGTTTATTGTAAGGTTTTCAGAATAAATGGTCTGTGTTGAGGCTGATTTGGTAAACAAAGTCATGTTTGTGTTTGAATTGTAAACTCTGTTCCACTCGTTTAAAGGCTGATTAAATTCAGAAAAGTTGAGCGTTGAAACTTCTGGCAGTGCTATAATTCCCTCCATTCCAAGCCTTTCCATTAAATCGTTACCGAAAAAGTTCAGGTCTTCCATATTTCCGTTTTCCATCAGGTACAGGTGTTTGTCTACCTTGAAAGATTTCCAGGCAAAGTTCCCAACAATCATGGTTCCGTTCTTGGTGAATAACCCGTCAACCCACATTATAATTTCTGAGCTCTTTACGTATACTGCTGCTGTTTGGTTAGCAACGAACTTTTTCGAAATTATAACGCTAACGTTGAGAAGCTGAATGCTCTGGTTCACAGGATCTCCTTCATCGTGATTGTCGTTTTCGCTGTGGACTAAAGCTTCCTGCAGGTTCTGGAAAAAGTCACTGTTTTGAGGAACGTTGCTGACGTTTGAGCTGTAGCTGTAAGACGTGCCGTTCAGCATCCTTGAAAAGATGCTATCTGCAGGATAATGAAAAACGGCGTAAACGGTATCGTTTACAAATATCTCTGCGACGTTTTTGCCTGGATATGCAAAAGCAGTCACGCTCGATGCACCAGCTGGTATTGCCGTGTAAAGCATCATTCCCATTATAAGGGGTATCATGATGAGCAGTTCTATTTTGTGCATCATCAAGACCGATGGTGCAATGCAGGTTATAAGGAACTTTGTGAAATTTTAGCGGAACGATAAGGAGCAGAGAGGGTCTTTTTTTTGCTCGCGCTCCTGTACGAGGCATATACTCTTACAGGACATCATTCCCAGTATGCTGGGAACAGCGTACAGCTTTTGAGCTCATACGTTTCTCTGCTTCTGAAGCTTTTTTAAACCATTTTTCTATATCCTCCTAAATCGTCAGTAAGCGCGTTTCCTTAAAGAAATGCTGGCACCATGAGTAGATCGCAGCCATAGATCCCGCCATCGGGCCCAATTACAAACCGGCTCCTGCCTGCTGGACATCTTTCTTCGCTTAATCCTGATGAATTCAACTGACTGTTTATGGTTTAAAGAGTTAAGCATTAAAGATGTCGAAAAGTCCAGTCCAGCATCTCTCAGGTTAAATGCTGCCTTCAGAACGGCCATGAACGATCCAGGGCCTCTTATAGAATCGTTAACTTCTTCTGTTTTTCCGTCGATGCTGAGCTGTACCCGTTCAGTTTCTACGCTTTTCAGCGTCTTTGTTGCATTTCTATTAAGCATGAACCCATTGTGCCGAGAGCCAATCTCATCCGTTTTCCTTTGTTTCCTTTATTATTGCCGTCAGGTGCTCCAAAGGCACTATCAGCGGCTCCCAGTTCAGCAGGTATATGTAGCTGGTTCCTGTTTTTGCAAGCTTTTTAGTAATTTTGATCCAGCCTGCGCTGTCCAGATTATTGCCGTCTTTTTCCTGCTGATGCATAACAAGTTAAAAAAAGCGCAGCGTTTTTGAACATCGTGGATAAAATTTTAAAGAATGGTGAAAAGGGTTTTAGATGCAGCTGGCCTTTTCAGGATAACAACAATAACCGGCGAGGCTTTTTACACAACATATAACGTTCTCGACGAGGTCAAATCCCCTGTAGAGAGGGAGATAGTTAACAGCTTTCTTAGGTCTGGGAAGCTTAAAGTAATAGAAATAAGCGAGGAAGAAATAGAAAAAGAAAGAAAAGAGATCAACGGTTCTGAAAGGCTCTCAGAAGCCGACATCTCTGTCATTGCGCTTGTAAAAAAGCTTGGCAGAGATTCCATAGTGTACACTGATGACTATGAACTCCAGAATGTGCTCAGCAACCTCGGTATAAATTTTGAGGGCGTTAAGGTTAAGAGCATAAAGAAAAAATACACCTGGGTCTACAGGTGCGCTTCCTGCGGCCGGGTCTATAAAAGAAGGCTTGAAGTATGTCCTGTATGTGGCGGCAAAGTAAAAAGGAAACTTAAAAGTGCCTCTGCGGTTTGATAGCTGCTTGTGCTGACGCTGGCTCCTCAGGCCATATCAGTTCGCGCCACGAAAAAGCTGGCAAAGCCGAGCTATATAAGGAGAAAGATGCTGTCAAAAGGAATTTCAGTAAATTTGATAGCTGGTAGCAAACCACTTCAACCAGCTTAACTGTATTAGAAGACAGCGGTTCAAATTGTTTTAAAAAAATCATCAGTATTTTTCTGAAAAACGCTTTCCAAATCCTTTTTTATTAAAAATGTTTAAACAACGCTTAATTATGAGTTTTGATAAAATAACATTCGATGAGTCCGTCAGTCGGTTTTAAAAAGTACGAGCTTCCTCCACTTCCTTACAAAATTGATGCGCTCGAGCCGCACATAAGCTCCTCGATAATAGACGTGCATTATAACGGCCATCATAAAGGTTATGTGAACGGCTTTAACAACACTCTGGACAAACTCGAAAAAGTCCTGAAAGGAGAAGTAACCGGATACGACATGCAGGGCATAGCGAGGAACCTGACGTTCAACGCCAACGGTCACAAGCTCCATACGATATACTGGTACAACATGGCTCCTCCCGGTAAGGGTGGCGGCAAACCAGGCGGAAAGCTTGCAGACCTTATAGATAACCAGTTTGGAGGTTTCGACAAGTTCAAGGCAGTTTTCTCAGAAGCCCAGAAGTCTTTACCGGGAACAGGATGGACGGCTCTTTACTATGATACTGAAGCGAAAAACCTCCTTTTCGTAACGATAGAGAACCACTTTATGAACCATTACGCAGAGCTCCCCATAGTACTCATAGTTGATGAGTTTGAGCACGCTTACTACCTGCAGTATAAGAACAACAGGAACGCATACCTTGATGCCTGGTGGAACCTTGTAAACTGGGACGACGCTGAAAAGAGGCTCCAGAAGTTCCTTTAAAATAAATAATAATAATCATATATTTTTTTATTATAGATGTTTTTAACATAACGGGGGTTAATGGGTCGAAAGTTCCTTACTGTGAGCTGTAGATGTCCCCTTTGATGGAATGTTTTTTAAAGCTTTCAGCAAATTATGTTTACAGGCATAAACTGTCCTGAAAGCCATGCAGACCTTGGTCGGGAAATACGCAATGCCTAGAAAAAGGCCAGCACTCAGATCGAGTAAAAAATCAATAAGGGGCTTTGCCTGTGAAACGCAGGCGAGACCAGTAGATCAAAACTTTTTTAGTGCAGGATGGCTGTTTAACGTTATGCCATAAACAGCATCCTGCGATCTAATAATGGTAACAAGTACTTATTATACATTTATGAATCTATCGACAAGGCTATGAACATAAAGGCTCGAGATAGAGAATCGATAAAGAAAGTAATAGTTCTTTCTTCAATAACGAACTCTTATGTTGAGGGGACTGCTTCATCAATTGATGTA
>Ga0208683_100312_pt1 | contig 20569 bp, 23 predicted proteins | sample BED_Mat_host_9_1_FD_187141 | JGI IMG/M metagenome (GOLD analysis project Ga0208683, IMG submission 187141) | Extremophilic microbial mat communities from Yellowstone National Park, USA - BED_Mat_host_9_15 (SPAdes) (version 3) | ecosystem: Environmental > Aquatic > Thermal springs > Hot (42-90C) >... | reverse complement strand
AGCTTTTTCTAATGCTAAATTTAATGCATCATTTAATTCCTTACTTGAAATTTCTCCATCCAACTGTATTAAAGTAAATTTCTTCTCAGAAGGAATTATTGCAACCGGTATATCTGTAGCTCTTCCTTCTCCATAATATTCTATATATTTTGATTTTTCAGGATCTTTCTTTAATTTTTCAGAATCATAATCTTCTTCTTCCTTATTTAAATCTACAACAATTTTTTCTCCAATTTTTCCAACTGCTAGAGCTACTACTAGATCCTTCATCGGAATACCTGCTAACGATAATGCCAAAGATGCAGCATTTATACTTGCAGTTCTTGTTCCAGCATCGGCATTTAATATTTCAACATATACATCTACAATACTCCCAGGAATTTCTTCTAATAATAATGTTGGTTCTAATGCTCTCTTAATTACTTCCGATAATTCAATTTCTCTTCTACCTGGTGTAGGTTTTTTCCTTTCAGGTGTAGAAAATGTTAGCATATTATATCTAACCCTTAAGAATGCTTTTTCATAATCCAAAGACATTTTTGAAGGTTTTGGTCCATATACAGCAGCTAATGCAACAGTATCACCAAACGAAAATATTGCAGACCCTCTTGCATTATCTACTACATTTAACTTTATATTTATTTTTCTTAGCTCATTATATTCTCTACCATCAAATCTTTTTACCATTCTTATTTATTTTCCAAAATTTCTTTAACCTTTTCAGTTAAACCCCTCTTATATGAATTATTTATAATAAATCTAATAATATCTACTGCCTTCGATATATTATTTACAGCACCATTTAAATATATTCTACCATTTTTTCCAATTATTATATCAATTTTTAAATATTCTTTAATTAAATTTAGCATTGAACAATTTTTTCCAATCAATCTTGGAATTCTTGTAGGATCTACTTTTAATATTAATCCATCATTTAATTTTTCCTTTTTCTTAATATCTAAATCTATTAATTTATTCTTTGTCATTCTTACAATCTGGCATAATATATAATCACCATAAGTATATAGATCATTTGGGTCTGTTCCAATATCTTTTAAAGATAACTTTCCCATATATGGAGAATTTATATCAACTATCCATCCATTAGATAGTACATCAATTACTTTTCCAATTACAATATCATCTACTTCTGGCATATAATATCCAAAAAGCCTTGTAGTTTTATCCTCATTTACTAATAATATATATTTTGAATAATAATTGTTCTCTCTTTCATATGAGTTAGTATCTTTTTTCTTTAAGCTATTTCCGGGTATTAATATCATCTTATAGATAATATATTATATCATTTTTAAACATACTCTCAAGCATATATCTTTTCTCATTTTTATGTTTTATTTTTTCAGCTTCATTTTCTAATATCGAAAATATATCTTTTATTGTTGAATATAGATCATATCCGTGATCATCAATAGAGAATTTACCATTATTATATATTAATTTTGCTCTAATTTGGTAATATATTTTTTTATTTGCCTTATCTTCATTTACCCTTTTAATATGTAATAGCAATCTAATATTTTCTCCCAAAACATTTCTATATTTTTTATAAAGTTTCTCATACAATTTCTTTATATAATTTATGTCTATTTCATCTAAAGATATTCCATGAACAATTAAATTATACTCTTTTTCCTTTTTATATTGTAAATAATTTATTAATATATCCTTTGCTGTTATTATTCCAATTAAATTACCATTATCTAATATTGGCAATGAAAATACCTTACTTTCTATCATTAAATTAATTATTTTCTCTATATTATCATCTTTATTTGCAAATATTAATTTACTATTCATTATTGATTTTATCTTTATATCAAAATCTTTCTCATTTGGCGTTCTTATATTATTACTGTTATCAATTAACATATATTTTAGAATATCTGTTAAAGAGATTATTCCAGATACTTTATTATTTTTATCTAATACTATTAATCTTGATATACCTTTATCCTTCATTATACCAATTGCTTTTTTAATATTTTCGTCTTCATATATAGTATAAGCATCGTTTATTATTTCGTTTAGATTCATCTTTCCTAAAATATCCTTATCATTCAATATATCCTTTAATACATCATATATATTAACTACTTTTATTTTTCCATTTTCCCTTACAAAAGTTACTCTAGAATTAGAATTAATTAATTTCTCTACTATATCAATTATATTATCTGTTTTTAATGGTTTTATTTTGTTCATTACCTTTTCGATTTTTGTATCTGGTCTATATAAATATCTAATTGCTTTAGAATTTTCTAAAACACCAAAAGGTTTTCCATTATTATCTGTTACAATTATATCTTCCCCCTTCTTTATATATTCAACAATACCCTCAATTTTTTTATCCTTTGATATGAATATGGCCATTAATCTATATAATAAAAAATTTTTAAATGATTATTTTCTACTTCTTGTATGTTCTGGTAACTCATATAGAGCTTCTGCAGGTGCTAGTACAAAGTATCTCTTCTTAAGTCTTTTCTTTGGAGGCTCTTCCTTTTTATATACCCAATATAGAGCTGCAATTACAAATCCTCCAATTATAAGGTATGGAAGTAAACCACTATATATTAATGCAGGCAATATTTCTGCTATTACATTCTGAGCAGTTGCTCCAAATCCATTAAAATCTAATGAGGATGCATACAGAAATGCAAATAGAACTGTAAGAGTTATAAATCCAACAATAACATTATGAGAAGATTGCTTATACCTCTGAAATTCTTCATCTCTTTTATATGGTTCTGATATACTAGCCATTAATGCAATAATCATTAGAATAAAAAATATAACAAGTACTTCAAAAAAGAAGAATGATATAAAGTTTGATGTAAATATAACATCAGATATATTATATAGGTAATAGAATGCTATTACAATAGAAATTATTGCATACAATTTTTCTTTATTTGGATTATCCTTTCCAAATAAACCAATTTTTCTAAGAGATCCATATAATAATGAAAATACTAATAAAAATGGTGCTACAAATGTAAATATGCCATATTCTGAAAATAAATTATAAATAAATGATGAGAAATCCATCTTATCTAGATCTTAATAATATTGGGCCCCCAATTTTTTCTTCTCCCCTTTCTTCTTTCTTTTCTCCACCAACTACCAATATTACTACTAGGAGTATAAATCCAAATATAATTAATAATTCTAACATACCAGATTGCATAAGATAGTTGATTGTATATGATAATAGGGATATTAATGGTGATGAAGATGCAGAGGAAGATCCAGTTATACTTAAAGAATTTATAGCTAACCACAATATTATTCCTACAACAAGGAATGCAAAAAATGCCCTCAAACCTCCTGGTACCTTTTTATTAGTGAGTGCTAAGGCAATAACTAACAAAGAAAATCCAATTACAGCTATGGTGGCGTTTGGAATAAAAGATAATAACCATTTCAATAAATCTTGATTATATATTGATAAAAGAGCAAATCCGATAGAAAATAAAGCGCTTAATTTCCTGCCTACAGGATCATCTGGACTCACTTTTAATAAATTTGATAATTCTAATAACATGAATACCAAAGAAAATATTAATAAAAATGGTAAAACAAAATCTATGAAACCAAACTGTGATAATATTTGATTAAAATTTACCTGAGTAAAATTTATTTGGGGTAATTGACTCAAGTTTGTCATTTTGATTTTGGAGGTTCTGCTTTTTGGCTTTTTTCAGGCTTTACAGCCCAATATGCTATTCCAAACATTATTGCTAGAATTACTATTGTTTCTATAAATGGTTGTAAAGATGCAAGTACTGGAGATGTTGCTGCTGAAGCAACATAATTATATAATCCGAGTATAAATATTACTATCAATGTAAATATAATTATTGCAGATGTTAATAATATTATTCTTGCTCTATTACCTATCAGTATTTCTCCACCTTTTTCTTCTCTCTGTAAAAATGGAGAAATTGCCAATATAAGGAAAAATACTGTTAATAAAAATAATACTATATATGGAATTAATGTTCTTAATGATAATACAACATTTGCAGATCCAACTATAAAAAATCCTGTAGCTGCAGATACAATTGATATTAAACTCCTCGTAACATTCCCTTTATCTCCTTCAGCAAAAGGATCACCCAATATTTTATACTTACTTAATATACCGTACATCACAGCATAAACTAATAGAAATGGTAATATAACATTGAAGAATCCAAGGTTATTCAATAAAGCTATAAGTGTATCATAAAATGCCATATTTAAAAATAATATTTCATAATTTATTAATCTTTATCTAATATTTCCTGATAATATATAGCATTTGTAGGGCATGCCTTTGCGGCAATCTTTATATCCTCTATATCTTCTTCGGAAGAAATTGTATTATTCTTTATTACTATTCTATTATTTTCAATTGAAAAAATATTCTTATTTATCAAATAGCATGCTAAACAATTTATACATTTAATATAATCAATATCTACTATATATTTCATTAATCATTCACTTCTTCTATCTTAATTGAATGTGTTGGGCATGCAACTTCAGCATCTCTTGCTTTCTGTATTAAATCCGGATTTTCAATAATTTCAACCTTTGCTTTTGCTTTTCCATCAGAATCAAATTCATATATTTCTGGTGCAATTGCAATGCATGTTCCACAACCAATGCAAGTATTTTTATCAACCCATGTTTTTATTTTCATCTAAAATATATCAATGTTATATTTTATAAATATTAAAAACATAAATAGAGCGTGGAATTAAATGATATTTTTGTTAGAGTAACAGATATAACGGATTATATTTTTTGTCCTAGAAAAGTTTATTTGAAAAGGGTTTTGGGATATTCTGAAGAAGATAATGAACAAAAAATATTTGGATCAATCGTTCATTCTTTATTTGATAAAGTAAATGAGAAAGAGAAAGAAATAATATTTAATATAAAAGAGTTTGTTGAATATGAAAAAATATTAAATTTATATAATCATTTTTTAATGGAATTACTGGAGGAATCTATAAAAGAATTTGAAGAACAAATAAAAAATTTAAATTTGGATAAAAAAGATATAAAAATAAGGGCATATGGTTATGTAATAAAGGATATAGAAGATAGGACAAAAAATGTATTTAATTTTATGAAAGATAATGATTTATATGGAATAGAATTATGGGAATTCTTAGAACCAAAAATAAAGACAGAACTTGATGTTACATCTTTAAAATATAATATAGTTGGGAGGATAGACAGATTAGAAATATATAAAAAGCATATAATACCTTATGAAATAAAATCTGGATTTTTTAGAAGGGAACACATTACACAATTATATTCATACTATTTATTATTAAAGGATGAATTTCCAAATTATGATATAAGAAAAGGTATATTATTATATGCAAAGGATAATCATAAAATAGAAATAGAGTTTAGAAATAATAATGAAATAAAGAAAATAATTGATATAAAAGATAAAATAATTGATATGATTGATAAAAAAGAAGATCCTGGAAAGAAATTTTCCGAAAAATGCAAAAAATGCGCGTTTTATAATATTTGTTGGAAAAATGGAAATAAAAATTGATACTAGAAAAAGTATATATGAAAATATAAATGAAATATATGAAAAAATAAAAGAATTAAAGAATAAAAAACAAAAAATAGAAAAATTGATAAAAGAATTGGAAAAGAAATTAAATAATATTGAGGAAAAAATAATTATTGAAAAAAGGAGAGAAGAAATTAAGAGAAATAAAAAATGGTATGAGAAATTTAGATGGATGTTTACAACAAATAATTTTCTATTAATTGCTGGGAAAGATTCTATTACAAATGAAATTATTATAAATAAATATTTAGAAAAAAATGATTTAGTATTCCATGCTGATATTATAGGATCTCCCTTTGGTATATTAAAAAATGGAAAAAATGCAAGTGAAATAGATATATATGAAGCTGCAAAATTTGTTGGATCATATTCTAGAGCATGGAAAAATAAATTATCTTCTATAGATGTATATTATGTATATCCAGATCAGGTATCAAAAAAGGTACCTTCTGGAATGTATTTAAAAAAAGGATCTTTTATGATATATGGAGAGAAAAATTATATAAAAGTAAATTTAGAAATTGCATTGGCTTTTGAAGATTATAATATTATTCCAGGAGTGCCTGAAAGTATAAAGGATAAATATAAAAGATATGTTATATTAATTCCAGGAAATAAAAAACCAACAGATGTTGCAAAACAGTTGGAAAATGTTTTTAAAGTTGATTACAATATTATATTAGGATATCTTCCTGGTGATAGTGATATATTATCTACCAAGTAATAACTTTTATAAATTTTTCTATCATAAATTAAATTATGGATAACAGAGTAGTAGTAACAATAAGAAGATTGTTTAGTTTTTTAATTGGGTTAGTATTATTAGCACTTGGTATACATTCACAAGAATTACTAATAGAACCGCAAACACAAACATTGTTAGCAAATGCAGCAAATAATTTAACATTTATAATAAAGTTATATGAAATAAATCAGACGCCGGAAGAGGCGTATATGTATTTTAATATATATGCACCAAATGGACAATTAATATATCAATATTATGAACCTATATCTGTATTTACAGGATTAAATATATACCAAGTATCAGTAAATCCTTTAGAATTGGAGAATTTAGTACAACAGTATAGTTCAATGAGTTCATGTTTATACTATGGATGTTCAGTACAACAATATAATAATTTCACAGTACAGGCAAATGTAACATTATTATATCCATCAGGTTTACAATATGTAACAGGAAGTCAAACATATAATTTAACATTCGTACCATATAATTTAACATTATCATTATTACAATTACCAGAAGTAATTTCACAACAACAAGCAGAACAATATGGAATAAATGTACAATCATTAGTATATTTACAAAATGTTGAAACAAACATACAATCATCTACATTAACATTAACATTATATGATTCACAAGGAAATATCGTATATCAAACACAAGAAAATGTAAATTTACAACCAGGAGAAAATTTATTAACTGTAAATATACCAAACTATTATTTAGAAAATGTACAAGGACAAATGTATGTATTAGAACAATTGAATGTTATATTATCTAATGGACAAGTATTGACACAACAAGCAGAACAATCATTCTATATATCAAATAATCAAAATGGACAAAATATACAAGTAATTTCAGTATCACCTAACTTTAATTTATTGAATAATTTAGTAAATTCTATATATAATTTAGAAGTACTAATAGAGAATCCAGGTTATCAAACAGTAAATTCAACAGTTCAAATGCTATTATATGATCAATATGGAAATTTAATATATAATTTACAAGGTTCACAAACAATATCTCCAAATTCTCAGGGAGAGGTAACATTACCCTTAAATACAATATCATTACAGCCAGGATATTATACAATGATATTATATGTATATCAAAATGGAGCAGAAATATATCAATATAGTTATACAATAACAGTAAACGCACAAAAAATACAACCAGTAAATGTATTAAGTGTATATACAAATACATTTAATGTAAAGCCAGGACAATTTATAGAATTATATGTAAATTTAGAATCTAACTTACCAATGAATATACAAGTACAACCAATAGTAGAATCACAACAATTAAATATATTCCAACAATTATCAACAGTAACATTATCACCAAATCAAGTAACACAATTACCAGTAGTAATATATATTCCAGGAAATTTAACAGCAGGATATTATCCAGTACAGTTTGTATTTAATTATAACGGAATATCACAAACATATACATATAATTTATATGTAAATGGAACATTAATAGTACCAAAAGCAATAAGTGCATCTTTGGTTGGATATGTACCATTAAAATATGGACAAAATTCAACAATATACTTAGTAATAAGTTCAAATACAACACAGATATATAATTTATTAATACAGGCATATGCTTCTGGAGGAGAAGTATATCTAGAACAACAAGAAATACAAATAGGAGGTATATATAGTGAGCAAGTACCATTGAATGTAACTGCAGAAAGTAATAATGTAACAGTATATGTAAATATAATAGATCAGCAAACAGGACAATTATTATATTCATTAAATGAAACATATCCAGTATCTCAATTACCTTCAATATCATTGCCATCATCAGAATTAATATTCTGGATATTAGTAATATTGGCAATAATAATAATAGCTGCAGTATTAATAGAATCAAGAAGAGGAGGTAAAAAAGGAAAGGAAAAAGCTGAAGAATAATTTTTTATCTGTTAGCTTTAATTCATCATTTTTCAGCCTGGGACGGTTTCTTCATTTTGTACCCCTACTAACTCAACCTTTTTCATCTATCTAAGGTTACCCTAGTAGGGCTATATATATTCTAAAAAATTAATTATTATATCTTTATTTAAAACTTCTGGATGGAACAATGAAAAATATATATTTCTGTATTTATATAATACAGGAATATTTTCTACCTTTCCAATTATATAAAATTTTTCATCAATCTTTGGAATTTTTGTTATTAAAAAATATGCTTCAAAATCTTTATCAACTATCTTATCTTTATTTATTATTCTTACATAATATTTTCCAATAAATTCTTTATCTTCAAAATCATAATTTAATGATCTTATTAATATTTGGCTTCCAGAACATATTGCAAGAGTTTTTATATTATTTTCAATTATAAATTCAAAATTTTTTATATAATTTAAATAATCAAAATCCATTATTGCAGTACCAGTTATTATTACTTTTTCAAAATATTCATTCATTTTATCTTTATATGAGAAAACTTTATAATTAATGTTTAATTCTTTTAAAATATTTATTATTGGATATAGAAATTCATATTTCGATAGTTCTTCTTTATTTGTATGAATTATTCCAATCATTCTAAATAAGCATTTTTTATAATATATTCTGCATAATTTTTTTCCACCCTTATTTCATAATCTTTTATTATTATCCTTTTCTTAAATAATGGTCGATATAAAACAAATGTTTCATATTCCCCACCCTCTCCTGCAATATTTATTTTATATTTTTCTTTATATTCGATTAATTTTTTTATTATATCTTCATCAACAACTTTTCCCAAAATATTTATATCTAAAGGATATGTATACCATCCAACAATTATAAACTGAAAATTATTTTTCAATAATTCATATAAATATTCTTTTTCGTCTTTTAACCATAATGGATTGAAACACCATAGATTTAATCTTTTACATATTCTTTGAAATCTAGATCCCTGATATGTAGATCTAATTGCTCCAGTAACAACTCCATCAATATTATATTTTTCCTTTAAATATTTTAATGCTTCAAGCAATGTTTCTTCTTCATTATTATTTATATAAAATCTTTCTATAGGTATACCTAATGCTTTTGATTGTAATTCAGTTAAATTATTATTAATATAATGATATAAATAACTCTCATTATTTTTTGGGATTATATTTAATAATACAGATACTTCATGATATTTTGATGCAATATATAATGAATAATTTGAATCTTTTCCTCCAGAATATAATACTGCAAGTTTCATACTATATTTTTTGGTATAGAACTTATTAAATTATATATTAAGTTGTATAAATAATTTCCAGGTAATTTCTGATAAATTATATCACAATTTTCTGAATAACAAAAAACATTATTTTCATATAAAAATACATTATCTTTAACAATTATTATTGGATATGTCATATTTATATAATATGTTACATTAGAACAAGATGGAAATTCCGTGCATCTTATCATTGGACATAATTCTCCAGGTTTGCATGTTATATTGCATGGATTTACAATTGGTAAACATTCTTCAATTGTTGTATTATAATAAATTGTTTGATTACAAAATATAAATGAAGTAGTATTAATATATTCTACCAATGGTATTATATAATTTATTCCAGGTCCATTATTTTTTATTATAAAATATCCGTCAGTAATATTATATAAATAACACCCATTTCCATATAGATTCAATAAATATAATGATATATTTTGATTATCAATTATAATATTTGTCTTTTCTAAAACGTAGTTATTATTAAAGTTTACATTATTTAATAAAAATATAAAAAATAATACCAATATAGATGTTATTCCTATAATTATTGTATAAAAATAAGGTCTCATAATAAAATATTTTTAAGATTTTTTTAAAAGGTTTTAATAATGGTAGAAATTGTAATAAAGGGATATGAAAATGGACCATACGAAATATCGGTAAATGGAGAACCATTATATCATTTATGTAGGTGTGGTAATTCACAAAATAAGCCATATTGCGATGGAAGTCATAGAAAAGTAGGATTTCAGGCAAAATCTTTTGAATTAAAAGTTAATAAGTAATCTTGATTTATTTTTTGTATTCAAAAATAAAATATAATAACTTATTAAAATATTTATCTCCTAATATCCTATATTTATACAAATATAACTATATATAATATCATAAAATTTATTTTAAAATATTATTCTTTAATTTTATTATAATGGCTAGTCTAACTGAAAGAATATTGCAAGTTATGAATAATCCGAATAATATAAGAAATATAGGGATAATTGCGCATATACACCATGGAAAGACAACATTGACAGATTCTCTATTGGCAGGTGCAGGAATGTTAGCAGAAGAACTTGCAGGTGAGGCAATGTTTACATGGTGGCATGAAACTGAAAGAGAAAGGGAGATGACAGTATATGGAGCAGCAGTTTCAATGGTTCATAATTATGAAAATCAAGATTATTTAATAAATTTAATAGATACTCCAGGACATGTAGAATTTTCAGGACAGGTTACTAGGGCCACTAGAGCAATTGATGGTGCAATTGTTGTAGTAGATTTTGTTGATGGAATAATGCCCCAAACAGAAACTGTATTAAGGACTGCATTAAAAGAATATGTAAAACCAGTATTATTTATAAACAAAACTGATAGAGCAATTATAGAATTAAAATTATCTCCACAACAAATTATGGAGAGAATTGGAAAAATAGTTATTGAAATAAATAGATTAATTGATAAATATGCTCCCCTAGAATTTAAAGGAAAATGGAATGTAAATGTAAACGATGGATCTGTTGCATTTGGATCTGCAAAATTCCATTGGGCATTATCAGTACCTTTTATGAAAAAATATAATGTTTCATTTAAAGATATAATTGAAATATATAATCAATTTTTAGAAGATAAAGAAAAATTAAAGGAAGAAATGAGAAAAAAGGCACCTGTTGCAAAGGTTGTATTAGATATGGTTATAAGACATTTACCCTCCCCAGTTGAAGCTCAAAAATGTAGAATTCCCCATATATGGAAGGGAGATATAAATTCGGATGTTGGAAGGGCAATGTTGAATTTAGATTCAAATGGACCGATAGTAATAAATGTAACAAATGTAATAATTGATAAAGTATCAAAACAAGAAATTGCAACTGCAAGAATATTTTCGGGTACATTATCAAAAGGTGATGATGTATATTTAATCCAAGCTGGAAGACAAATAAAAATACAACAAGTTGCTATATGGAAGGGAATACAGAGGATAAATGTAGATTCTGCAAAGGCTGGTAATATAATTGCTTTAGTTGGAATAAGAGGATTGTATCCAGGAGAAACAATTGTTGGAAAAGTTCAAGATCCAAAAAATGTTGAAACATTTGAAGAGATGAGACACTGGTTAGATCCTGTGGTTACAAAATCATTTGAACCAAAGAATCCAAATGATTTGCCAAAGTTAATTGAAACATTGGATCTATTAACGAGGGAAGATCCAACAATAAAGGTTGAACAGAAAAAAGATACTGGAGAAATTTTGGTATCTGGTTTGGGAGATTTACATTTACAAATAATAGAATATAGAGTACAAAATGATTTTGGAATACTAGTAAAGGTTGGAGATCCAATAGTAATTTATAGAGAGTCTGTTAATGGGGTTACACAAGTATATGAAGGAAAGTCTCCAAACAAACATAATAAAATATATATACAAATTGAACCTCTACCATATGAAATATATGAAAAAATGAGGGAATATATTAGGGAAGGAAAATTACCTGAAGGGAGAATAAAAAAGGAAGATTTATGGAAAGTATTTAATGAAATTGGATTTGATAAGGAAGAAGCAAGGAGAATTATAATGGTACAAAATGGAAATGTATTGATTGATATGACGAGAGGTATTGTTCATTTACCAGAAGTAATAGAGTACATTGTGGAAGGATTCAAGGAAGTAATGGATCAGGGTCCATTAGCATGGGAACCAGGTATAATGATGAAAGTAAAATTGATTGATGCAGTATTACATGAAGATGCAATTCATAGAGGTCCTGCTCAAATAATTCCTGCAACAAAAGATGCAACAAAGAGTGCTATTCTTGAGCAATCAACATTATATGAACCATTACAAGTTATAAGAATTGATACTCTCCCCGAAACTGTTGGAGATGTAACATCTATATTACAATCAAGAAGGGGACAAATATTGGAAATGAATATTGAAGAAGAGAGAGCAACGATTAAGGCAAAGATACCTGTAGCAAATATGTTTGGATTTACAGATGAATTAAGATCTGCAACATCTGGAAGGGGTGTTTGGTTCTTAGAAGATCAGGTATATGAAAAAGTTCCAAAAGATTTACAACAACAAATAATAGATTCTATTAGAAAAAGAAAAGGAATACCTGAAGGGGTTCACTAAATTTTTATATAATAAAAATAAATATTTTTTATGGGAAATAAAATTGGTGAATGCAAATATTGTAATAGACCAGTATATGATGATGAAAAATATAGAATAATAAATTTAAATGGGGAAAGGATGATTTTTCATATATCTTGTTTTAGAAAATTAAAAAAAGAAGCAATTGATTTAGCAAAGAAAGGATTTGTTAATTTCTAAATCTTTGGCTGATATATATGTATCATATATAAATATGTAATATAAGAAAATGGGATAATTACAACAAAGAAGAATAATAATGAATTTAAAATATTTACATTTCCTGATGCAATTGAAAATAGGAACGCTAAAATTAATAACACCATTGGAAATGTTATAAAGAAAAATGCATATAATGTTACCCATAAATTGACCTTTTCATTATATTCCTTCAATTGTATTTCATATTCTTCTAAATTTTGTTTTGCATATATTCTTGCAAAATCTTTTAAAGAACCTCCAGATCTAATTACTGATATTAATCCATATAAAAATTCTTTGAATTTTTCTGAAGGTGTTTTTTGAGCCAATTCTAATAATGCTGATAAAATATCATATCCAAAATTATCAATCAATATTAATAAATATGAAATTTCTTTATTTATTTCTCCAAATCTTTTTTCTTTATTTAATAATCTAAATATATCTATTATATTCATTTGGGAACCTGAATATGAATAAAAATATAATGCAAAATATGGCAAATTATCTTCTATATCTTTTATATAATCTGCCTTTGCTAATGATGGATAAATATAAAAATAAATAAATGTTAAAAAGCCAACAATAATTCCAAATAAAACACTTACAGAAAATAATATTATATTATAGAAATTTAGATAGAAGATAAATATTAATGATAAAGATATAAAAGATAATATAAATGTTAGGAAAGAATATTTCAATGTTGTTTTTATATAATCTTCAATAGAAGTTTTAAATTGTGTATAAAATATATCATATTTTTTATCCTTAAAATATGGATACAACTTTTTTACTAAAAAGTTCATATTTTTCTCAATAAAGTATCTTTATCAGTATAATATAGCTTTATATATTCAGAAATTTTTTTATTTTCTCTTATATTTTTCTTTACTAAATAATCTATTACTTCTTTTTTCTCTTCTATTGAATCTTTAAAACTTATATTTGATCCAATTCTATATTTTAATGTTTCTTCAGTATATTTTCCTAAATTTTCTTTCTCAAATGTATCATCTTCGAAATTCCACTTTATAACTGTTTCATTTTCAACTTTTCCATTTAAATATTTTCCAACTTCAACAATTTCTCTTACTCTCCTAGCAGAGGGAGAAATATTCCTTGCCCTCATTGTAAATACTACCGCATCCAATAATGCAACATGATCTGGAGTTAAATTAATTGGTGCTGTTGTTAATCTTCTTATTAATGCCCTCCAGCTATCGGTATGTATAGTTGATAGTGCAGAATGACCAGAAGCCATTCCCTGGAACATTACATATGCCTCCTCTCCTCTTACTTCTCCAACAATTACATAATCTGGATTTTGTCTAAAAGATTCTGATAGTAATCTATACATATCAATTTCCCCATAATATTTATCTCCAACAAAGAAACCTTTTCTTGTTGTTGCAGGAATCCAATTTTCATGATATAATTGTAATTCTCTTGTATCTTCAATGGATATTACCTTTGCTTCTGGTGGTATAAATTGTGCAATTGAATTTAATAATGTTGTCTTTCCAGAAGATGTAGAGCCAGCAATTAATATATTTGCTCTATATTCTGCTAATGTCCATAAATATGCGGCAATTTCAGAATCTAACATATTTGATTTTATTAAATCTACTAACGATAACATTTGTTTCTTAAACTTTCTTATTGTAAATGTTGGACCATGTGTAGTAATTTCTTGTGAGTATGTTGAATTTACTCTTGATCCATCTGGTAATGTTGCATCTAGAATTGGTTCTGCATACGATATATGCTTTCCAGCCTTCTGTGCTAATTTTACTATAAATTTATCCAACTCATCCCTAGATAAAATTATATTTGTCCTTAATATTCCAAATTTATTATGATGAACATATATTGGTATATCATATCCATCACATGAAATATCCTCAATAAATATATCATAAAATAATGGATGAATTTCTTCATATCCCAGCATATCCCTCCATAAATAATAATAATATTTTATGAATAGATCTCTATTTATTTTTATCTTATATATATTTAAAAATTCTTCCAATTTCTTTACTAATACATATTCTTTATTTTTATTTAAAAATTCTTCAGGATCTTTGTACATTTCATCTAAAATATATTGTTTTACTTTTTCTATTAATATTCTTTCTTCATCAGATATTTCTGGTTCTAATAATTCATATAAAAGTTCTTCAGATATATTATCATAATAAATATGTGCATATGCAAGTTTTCCAATTAGTGGATAAATTATATCAATTTTTGATTTATCGATGTTAGATTTTATATTTGGTATAAAAGATTCGTTTTTTATTTCATTATCAAAATATTTTAGTATATCTTCTGCAACAATTCTTTTCATATAATTTTAACCTATTTATGAATTTTTAATTATTATAGTACCAACTGGATAGTAATAACCTTGATAATAGAATAAATTTGATTGATTATTTAATTTTGCATCTTCTAATGTTAAATTATATATTTGATTTTTTATTATTGAATTTCTATAATTTAAATTATTTAGATAATTATAATAAAATATTAAAGAACCTGATATAAATAATAAAACTAAAAAAATAAATAATACTTGCTCTAATAATAATTGTGTTTTCATTGTATTATTAAATATATTAATGTTTGGTTTTTAACTATATTTAAATTGCAATTTCCATAACATACTCCTGTACAATTATTTGTCAATATTATTAATGATAAATAATCCTCAAAACATCCATACAATGTAATATTATTATTATTCTCCAATAAATAATATCCATTCATCTTTGGATCATATACATAATAATTTCCATATGAATATATTAATTCTCCTTGATATGTCATATTATTTAATGTTGTTTTACAAAAATTATTAGATCTAATTAATGTTAAATTATTTAAACAATATATATTATATCCATTTAAATTAAAATTTATATTAAAATATAAATCATCTTCTAAATTATTTAATACATTTTCTATATAATTTGATTCATATTGAAATTTATTTTGATTATAAAAATTTATTGCATATATTTTATTACTATTCCACCATGTAAAAACAAAATAAAATGTAAATACAGATAGTAAGATTATTAAAATATATTCAATGTAAATATGTATTGATTTCATAAAAATATATTAACTTTATATATTAAATACTTTTCTCTGATAATCTTCTAAGAAAAATATATCTTCTCCCAATTTATATCCATAATCTGATGCAATATTATAATATGAGGCTTTTTTATTTATATCTCCATGATTTGGTATTATATATTCAGGATTTAACATTTTTAATAACATTATATGATCCTGACTTTTTGCATGACCTGATACATGTATATCTTTTATTATTTCTGCTTTTCTTCTTTTCAATCTTTCTTCCAATATTTTTCTATTTGCTTCATTTATTGGATGGGGAATTACATTGTTTGCAAATATTATTGTTGTATTACTTAGATCAAAATTATATTCTCCTCTTGACAATCTATCTAAAACAGAACCAGGTTCACCCTGATGTCCAGTAACAATTAATAAATATTCTTCCTTATTTTTTTCTACTCTTTCTAAAACTTTTTTATAATCCCTCGGATCAAAATATACTTCAGCCTCTTTAGAAAAATTATATAAATTAATATTTTCTGCAGCACTAATATATTTTCCTAAACTTCTTCCAATAAATATTGGTTTTCTATTTATTTCTTTCGATAATTCAACTATTGATTTTAATCTTGCAATGTGGGATGAAAATGTTGTTATAATTATTCCCTTTGTATCTATAGAATTTAATACATCATATAACATATATCTTTCAATAATTTCTGATTGAGATTTTGAATTTTCATCTGTCCTTGTTGTTTCAGAAATTAATAATAAAACTCCTTCTTTTCCAATTTTCTTTAATTTTTCTTTATCTGGTTTTTTACCAATAATTGGGAAATTATCAAATTTAAAATCACCCGAAAATATTATATGACCTTTATTTGTTTGAATATCAATCATTAAAGGTTGGGGAATTGAATGAGTAATATTAATAAAATTAATTGAAATATCTTCTGAAATTTTAATTGAAGAATTTGGAGATATTTTCTTTAAATCATTTGTTAAAACAATCCCATATTCTTTTTCTTGTTGTTTTATTAATTCAATTGTATATGGAGATGCATAAATTGGTGCATTATATTTTGGTGCAATAAAATTTACTGCTCCTATATGATCTAAATGTCCATGTGTTAATATTATTGCATTTACTTTATCTTTATATTTTTCTAAAATTGAGTCATCAGGTATTATATCTAAATCATATAATTCTTTTAATGGTTTATCAGTTATATCTTCCCTTTCTCCAAATTGAGATATTTTATCTACATTTATTCCAATATCTATTATAATTATTTTATCATCAATTCTTATTGCACTCATATTTTTTCCTATATATGAATATCCACCTATTGGAAAAATTTCAATTTCCATTTTTAAATTGTACTTATGATAAATTTTATAAATAAAAAAATATGATAATAAAAAATGAAATTATTAAAGATGGCTATATTTGGATTAATGGTTATTTTAATATCAAAGTTTGTATATTCTCAATGGTATGGTATTGTTATAACAAATACTCAATCTATTCCAACTCCATCTCCTTTTCAACAAGATATAGCAATATGTAATGGAAGTATTAATATCGGGAATAATTTTGCGTATGTAAATAATGCAACATTATTTAATCAAATAAATCCAAATGGACAAAATGTATATTTTTCTACAACTGCTGGAAGTTCCCCAAATATATATTTATGGTATGAAGGACAATTAATTAATGGAAGTACATATTGTGATGTTTGGTGGGTAAATATATCTAATGGAATTCCTGCTAATTCAAATATAACAATATATATGTATATGGGAAATAGTAGTGCTAATTATTATTCTCAATATTATCCATATGTTGGTGCTTCTCCTCAAGTAATTTCAGGATATGATAATGGTCAAAGCGTATTTATAGCATATGGATATTTTAATAATACATTTGATGGATGGAGTGGATATATTTATAATGGATCTTTTTCTCCAACGGCAACTCCAAATGGTATTGAAATGATAAATAATCAAAATTATGAAGGTACATATATTTTACCTCCAAATAATTGGAATATTTCAGAAATGCCCTTAATTGTTGAATAAGCCTGGTATGTCTATTTTGGTCCATCTATTAATTCAGCAGAAGAATCTTCAATATCTTTATTTGGAAATACTAGTAATCAAATATCTGTATTAGCAACAAGTTTATCTACATCAAGTTTATCTACATATACAGCCTTTTTCTATGTTTATCTTGATGGAGAACTATCTTTAGATTCTGCAGTAACTGGTCAAAATTTAAATTCTAAAAGCTTTCCAGCTCAATCCGGTACAGTTTATGGATATTTATTTATTAATTCAACATATGCACAGACAGGATATTACATATATAATACTAATCAGGTATGGGTTCCATTAACATTATTAGATATGTATCCTTTATCATATAACCCAAATTATGGAAATTATACATATTCAAATTTAAATTATAATCCATTTCAATATCCAACATTAGAAATTAGTGCAGGAAATAATGAGTATTCATCGTATCAATATGTAGAATGGGTTGTTGCTAGAGCATATCCTCCAAATGGTGTAATGCCTAGTATTTCTATACAACTTGCAGTTTCAGTTTCATCTGTTCAATTAAGCCCATCAAGTTCTTCTTCAGTTTGTCCAGGTACTCAAACATCATCAACGGTAACTGCTAATTTAAATAACCCTAATAATATTTCTACAACAGTTACATTTTCTTGTTCAGCACCTTCTGGTATAACATGTTCATTTAATCCATCATCATGTACCACTAGTGGATCTTCCTGTTCAACAACATTATATGTAAATTCATCTCCAACAATATCTCCAGGATCATATTCAGTAACAGTGACAGCTTCAACCCAAGGATCTTCAGCATCGGCAACATATACATATAATATAGGTCAGCAAATTTCTATCTCATCTCAGCAAAGTTCAAACTTTCAAAATTCTTATAACATTTATATAACAGGTTGTTCTCAAAATTATACATTATATGTAAACAATTCTCCATATTGCTATGATTCATATTATCAATTTCAAAATAATATAAATGCTTTATGTACAGTTTCATATTCTGGAAGTTATTCAGTATATGCACAAGGATGTTATAATGGAAATTGTGTTAATTCAAATACAATTAATTTAAATATACCTCCATCAGGAATAACAGTTCCAATTATAGATATTAATATATTAAATGCAACAAATCAAAACATATATACAACAATTTCAGTAAATGGATCTAATCAAAATATACAATCAATAAATGTATATTATAATAATAATAATGTATATTCAAATAGTAATGTAAATACAAATTATTATTCATTTAATTTACAATTACCATATTCAAATAATGGAAATATAACTGTATGTTCTACATTAACAAATGGAGAATCTAACTGTGTAACAGAAATATTTAATTTAAATGTAGTTCAAACATATATCTATTATGGTATAATCCAATTACAAGCAAATATTCAACCAGTTAATATAAATACTACATATGGACCAATTGGAAATAATTTAGAGTTTAGTTTAGATTATCCAGAATATATTTTAACATTAAATATAACAAATATAGGAAATATAACATTAAATAATGTTACAATAAATTTATTACAGGAGGGAAATGTACCAGAAATATTATATAATCAAAACCCAATAGAATCATTAAATAATATAAATATAAGTCAATTACAACCAAATCAATCATACATATTACAGTTTAATATATTGCCATTATACATTGGATCTTCTTCATTATTATTGAATTTCAATTTAAATGGACAAAATATTGGAAATACACAATATAATTTAGTTGTAAATGGACCCACAAACAATTCTTCATTGGTTGTATCAGAAAATATTAATTATATATTAATATTAGCAGGAATAATTGGATCAATAATATTATTAATCTAGAAAAATATTAAAATTTTTTAGTTATATTTTTTAGATGAACTTAAATGAAAAAATAAAATTCTTTATTAATAAAGGATTCTTCTATGAATCTCAAAGTATATATGGAGGTAGATCTGGATTTTATGATTATGGATCTTTAGGTACATTATTAAAAAGAAGATTTGAAAATCTATGGAGAATATATTTCGGAAAATTATTTGATAATATATATGAAATACAACCTTCAGAAATAATGCATAAAAATACATTTATTGCATCAAGACATTTAGAATTATTCAATGATCCAATTGTTGAATGTAAAAATGGGCATAGATTTAGGGCAGATAAATTAATTGAGGAGAAATTAAATATTAAGGCTGAAAGTTTAACAATTGAAGAAATGAATAAAATATTTAATGAAGGAAAGGTTGTTTGTCCCGAGTGTGGATCAAAATTATCAAATGTTAAATTATTCAATTTAATGTTTCCAATATATGTAGGACCTGTATATGATCTATTCTTAATTTTAGAAGAATTAAAAAGAAAATATGGTTTTTTAATAAAA
>Ga0208683_100303_pt1 | contig 20881 bp, 17 predicted proteins | sample BED_Mat_host_9_1_FD_187141 | JGI IMG/M metagenome (GOLD analysis project Ga0208683, IMG submission 187141) | Extremophilic microbial mat communities from Yellowstone National Park, USA - BED_Mat_host_9_15 (SPAdes) (version 3) | ecosystem: Environmental > Aquatic > Thermal springs > Hot (42-90C) >... | reverse complement strand
AGAATTCATTCAACATAATTATAGCAATACTAGATTTAAATTCTACCAAGTAGATTTACTAACTGATTTTATTGAGAAATATTTTAGAAATGTGGATGAAGTCTGGCATTTAGCAGCTAATCCTGACACTAGAACTGCTCTTAAAGATACAAAAGTTGATATTGATCAAAATATTTTAGTCACCTACAAAGTTCTAGAAGCAATGAGAAAGAATAATTTTTACCTCATCTTCGACTGTTTATGGTGAGGCTAAACAAATACCAACACCAGAAGATTACCCATGCAAACCAATCTCTTTATACGGCGCTTCTAAACTTGCTTGCGAAAGTTTAATTTCAGCTTATGTTCATACCTTTGACTTTAATGCAGTAATTTTCAGACTAGCAAATATAATCGGTCCAAGAATAACTCACGGTGTCATTTATGACTTTATTGAAAAACTAAAAAAGAATCCCAATGAGCTAGAGATTCTCGGTGACGGAAACCAAAAGAAATCCTATCTTTACATTACCGATTGCATTGAAGGGATGATTTTTGCCTCTAGAAAAGTAAACAGTTTTGAAATTTTTAATCTTGGTTCTGAAGATTGGATAAGCGTAAAAGAAATTAGTGAAATTATCTGTAAAGAATTAAACTTAACTCCAAGACTTAAATTTGGCAGTAACAATAGAGGATGGAAAGGCGATGTGCCACTAATGCTTCTTGACATATCAAAAATCAAACAACTTGGCTGGAAACCAAAATTCAACTCTAAGGAAGCAGTTACATTAACAGTAAAAATCATTAAGAAGAATGTGAACACTCCATGACTAAAGCCAACTTTAGCGTCACTGATAAAAAGATCTTACAATCACAATCAAAAAGAAAAAGTTATACTTATGAGTTTATTCTATTTCTATGATTAGTGCTTTTAGCCCTGTGTTTAGCGGTATTATTGCAAATCCTGCGAGAAATGTGTTAATGGAGCTGGCATTAGTTATCTGTTCTAAACATGCATACGTATCTAGACAACCTCATCGAAAACCCACATGCTGGGATTAAGAATTCTAAGAAAAGGCTTCGAAAAGCACGAAAACTAATCGAGGTTTACAACATGATTGACCTTCATGGTGTCCCCAGCTTTTACAATGGTTAACAGACAAGAACTACATCTTCTAGCCAGGACTATAACAGAGCATCAAAAAGCTTAGAAAGTCCTAAAGTTTAACAAATGAACATGATCAATATTCCAAAATTTTTCTATGAAAGCACAGTTCATTTACTAAGTAATTTAAAAGCATATGAAGAAAGAACCAACAAATACATAGACGCATTTAAAAACTACATTAACAATGCACGAATGATTTTAGATGCTGGTTGCAGTTCAGGAGAGTTTGCCAGAAAATTAGCAAAAAAAGGAAACACAATAGTAGCACTAGACATACAAAAACAACTCCTAACAGAAATAAAGGAAGAAAACATATACAAAATATGCGCAGATGCTTGCTACCTTCCTCTTAGAGAGAACTCAATAGATTATGTTCTCTCTCTCTCACTAATAGAGCACTTAAAGGAACCAGAGAAGCACATCAAGGAAATTCGTAAAGCACTAAAAAGAAAAGGAATATTCATCATTCAAATACCAAACCTTCAATACATATTTGAACCACATAGTAAATGGCCCTTTTTATTTATATTTCCAAGAAAAATCCAACTTATAATATTCAAATCACTAAACTATCCATTCGTGAACATGGAGGTCAACCTAAAGAAAATCTTACTGCTTCTTCAAGAAGAAAAATTTAGAATTAGAGAAATAAAAAAGATCCATCACTTAAATGTAATGAAACTACTACCAATAGCACCTTCATATATTATCATATCTGAGAAATGTTAGAACTAATAGCATTAATTTTAGCTGGAATACACTTTGGGGTTCCGTTAGCTTACTACTATTATGCAAAAACAAGATGGCTACCTAAACCATGGAACATAAAAGTAGACGAAAACTATAGACCAAAAGTAACAATAATAATACCAACATATAATGAGGCCAAGTTTATTTGGAATAGGCTTAACGATATTTACTCTCAAAATTACCCAAAAAACCTGATAGAGGTTATCGTCATTGATAGCGCAAGTAATGACGGAACCACAGATCTCGTTAAGAAATGGATTTCTGAGCATAGGGATATTGATCTGAAACTGATTAAGGAACGAGAGCGAAGAGGAAAATTTTTTGCCATGCTAGAATCCCTAAAGTATGTTTCTTCAGAAAGCAGCATCGTAGTGTTTACTGATGCAGATGCTTTTTGGGAATCTGAGACTCTTAACAGAGCTACAAAATATTTTGCAGATCCATCGGTAGGGGCAGTCACGTTGAGCATAATCTATTCTGATAGCAAGACGTTTGAAAACATATATCGTAACTTTTACAATATCATTAGAATTGCAGAATCTAAGGTCTATGCTACTCCAGTTCATAACGGTCCATTTTTAGCAATTAGAACCAAGTTGCTCAGGAAATTCGGTCTTCCTACATTTCCTGGTAGCGACGATAGTAGTTTTGGATCTTACATTGCCTTATTAGGCTTTAGGGCAATCCAAGTTGATAATGTTGCTATGAAAGAACCTGTAAGAGGAAGCCAATTCTATAGAAAGGTTAGGAGGGCTCAACATTTATTGTTAAACTTCCTTAAGACAAAACAGTACGCTAAGAAGTTGGGAGTTTACTGGTATACTAAACCGTTTGAAAAAGTTTGGAAGATGGAGTGGTGGTTGCATATAGTCAATCCCTGGCTTCTATTCGTATGTGTGTTCCTTCTAGTTGTAGGTGCATTTCATGCCTCACTTACGGCTTTAATCCTGCTCGGAATAGGATTAATGCTTCTAGTGTTAAGAGTGTATAGAACATGGGTACTACAACAACTCTATCTTATCATAGCCGCTGTGAGGAATTTATGGACAAGAGAAATCACATGGAGGAATAGGCAATGAAAATCGCGATGATCTATGACTTTAGCGTAAATAAGGGTGGTGGAGACTTCGTCATGCTGAACATTTTGGAGGCACTATGCAATGAAGGTTATGAAGTCTCTTTGCTAACATCCTACCCCATAGGTTTATGGGAATCTGCTAAGTTTTTTGAAAAACCTGTCCCGAATGTAGATATCCATTTTATTAAGGTGCCAAGTTATCTCAGACACCCGTATACGATAGCTTACGTTGCGCGTAAAGCTACCGAAATTGGAGACGATGCTAATTACGTTTACTTGATCTCAGACGACATACCAATACGTATTGCTAACCAGAAAGGTATATGCTATATGCATTATCCTCATGCAGCACGATTCAATTTTAAGGAGTACGTGGCTACCAAATACAAGGCCACCTTACATAGGAGACTTGCTTGGAGAATCCATAAAATACTGTTCCCAAGGTTCTACTTGGTTGACAAGAAGCCTGAAAAGTGGTTACTTGTAGCAAACTCGGTAGTAACAAGGCGGCATGCAGCGGAAACATTTCATGTAAATGCTGAGGACATAGCTCTGCTTAACCCGCCTGTAGCCTCCCTAGCATTAAACGAGATGTGGAAGAATCGTCCTTTTAAGAAGGAGAACTTTATAGTTTGTGTTGGAAGGTTTGAGTTTGAAAAATGCTTTATAGAAGTCCTTCAGGTTTTAGCCCGCTTGAAGAAGAAAACCAATATCAAATTAAGCCTAATTGGCTTTTCATATAATGAAAAACGTATATTTAAAGTCATCAGAAAGCTTGGGTTAGAAGAAAATGTTGAGTTACTAGTGAACGCTGAGAGGAGAACATTAATAGATAGGTTACTCAAGGCTAAAGCTATAGTTCATCCAGCGCCTCACGAACCTTTCGGAATAGCCGTTGTCGAGGGAATGGCTGCTGGATGCGTACCAATAGTTAGAAGAGGAGTTAATGGTCCGTGGCTGGAAATCACTGAGGAGAGCAAATATGGCTTTGGTTTCAGTAATCTCGAAGAACTCGCGGACCTTATGAAGAAAGTAATCACATCCTACGATAACCTTGACGTGGAAGCTATCGTGAAGAGAGCTCTAGAGTTTGATGAAACAGAATTCAAACGAAAGTTCATCAATATGTTTGAAAATTTCTTAGCTGCTTGATTTGTCATGAGAATAGCCATAGCCTAAGGGCAAAACTAAGCGAATAGATTGCGAGATCTTTACTATGGATGCTCTCATTAAAAGCGAGTTAACTTTAAGAACTCTATAGTATTTAGAAATATTAAAGTTCGCTTCTAAACTTACTGGGCTTAATTTACTGAATGGTCATGGGAAAAAGGCGCTTGATGTCGGTTGTGGATCCGGAAAGGGATTATTGGCACTACAGTTATTAGGCTATGATGTGTATGGTTTTGACATAAACCCAGAGTCTGTGTCTAAGGCACTCTCAATGTTCAAAAAAGTTGTTCAATATGATGTAGAGCTGGGCATACCATTTAATGAGAGTTTCGATTTAATTACATGCTTCGACGTACTTGAACATCTTCGTAATCCTGAGAAAGCTCTAGCAAACATATTAGCCAAAAAGCCTAACGTAATCGTGATAAATGTTCCAAATAAACATACAGAATTCTTACGTCTCACTTATTTGTTACTCAAACGGGAGAAAATCTCAATAAGCATATTCTCAGAAGACGGCTTCCTTCTTAAGGATAAAGATCATATTAACGTTAAGAAATCGGTCGAATGGCATCATATGATTTGCAACCTCCTAAATAAGAGTTCTATCATGCACCTAAAAAGCTTCGTCAATTATTTCATGTTTTCGTTTGGCGAGCGAATTTTCATCATGAAGCTCCCATTCTTAGGATCCTCAACACTATTTGTCGTAGCAAAGAGCTGCCCAAAAATTATGTTAAGTCGTGAGCTCCCATAAACCATAAATAGAGTCTCAACATACAACGAAGAGTATGACAACGTATGCATCCAAAAATTTTGAAATTTTGCTCTAGTATTCTATGACCTGGCAACTTAAGGTTTATTAAACTTAACTGATACAAGTTCTCTATGCTAACCATAAGGTCTTTAGTTGAAAAATCTCAACCTCTTCAAAAGAAACAAAATTCCACTAGAAAATACTAGGACTAGCACTCCACATACAAAACTCAAGCCTAAGAAAAACTGCTAAAAGCCCTATCAGAAATCCACAAAATCTCCAAACCAGCCATTTGGAAATGGGTTAGAAAACTCAGCAAAAAAACTAAACATCAATCCACCTAAGATACATAGAAGGCTCATAGCATTGGACGAAACATGCGTGAGTGTAAATGAGCTTAAGTACTGGGTCTACGCCGCCATAGACAGGAATGAGATTCTATCCATGAAGGTCTTCCCGTCCAGGAATGCGCTACCACAAAGATCTTTGCGGAAGATGCCTTGAAGTACTGTGATGGAAGGCCCATGTTTGTCGTTGATGGGCTCCGTGGCTTAGGGAAGTCCTTGAGAGGTTGGGGCTTAGGTACTATGTAGAGTCCTTTAGTGAGAGGAGCTTGGTGGAGTCTGTATATTCATCGTTCAAGCAGAGGACGAGTGCATTCTTCAACAGCATGAGCTCGAATCCGCTGAACAGGAGTAAGAGGTTTAGGAGGTCAATGTTATGCTGGAATCTGTTCATAAAGCTTTTCATGCTGTACTACAACCACTTAAGGAAGTGAGCTTAAGTTGCTACGTCCGTACTCTAATCCATATTATTACTCATTATCATATTGACTTTTCACTTGTAGACGACCTTTAGTTTTAGGTTTCACGGAGGCTATTTAATGAAGATAGCTATAGTCTGCTCCTACTATCCCTGGCCCCCATCCGTCGGAGGGGTTGAAACGATAGTACGAAATGCGAGTACAGAGCTAGCTAAGAAGAATCATGAAGTATATATTGTAACGACACCGTTCGACGTGACAACAATGAAGCAAGTCTCAGCTTACGGAGTAGAGGAAAGAGATAGGGTTATCGTCTACAAGCTTAAACCTAGCAGACTGAAAGTGGGTTATGCTAGGTTTCTAAAGGGACTTAGAGAGACACTAAAAGAAATTAGACCTGAAATAGTACATGAACATAACCTACATCCACACTTGTTTCAGCTAACTAAATGGAAGAATGATGCTAGCTATAGATTAGTTGCTGAACTTCACCATCCAGCTATTAATCTCGACTTCTTCGCTCAAAGGATACTCCTGCCATTTGTAACATATTGGCTAAAAAAGAATAGCTCAAGCATAGACGTCTTTTTAACTCATACGCAATTGGAAAAATCTTGGTTGGTGAGTAAAGGTATTAAAGAAGATTTGATTAAAGTAATGGAACCACCACTTATATCTTCAAAGCTTTTCTCATGTCGGTCAAAAGAACCCTCTAATTCTAATCGTTTACTATACGTTGGCAGGTTGGTTCCTAAAAAAGGTTTACAAGTCTTGCTTAGAGCATTAAGTTTAGTAAATGATGGTGAATTGGTGATAGCTGGACCATACGAAAAACGGTATTTTGAAAATCTACAAAGACTTCTGAGGAGTCTCGGTCTCGAAGATCGAGTTAGATTTAAGGGCAGAGTAGCTGAGGACAAGAAGATAGACTTGATGAGTAGCTGTTCCGTTCTTGTCTGCCCTACCCTTGCAGATTATCATCCAATAGTATTGCTTGAGGCTCAGGCTTTAGGCGTGCCTGTGATAGCTACCAGGGTTGGTGCTATTCCAGAGATAGTGATAAATGGTGAGACAGGGCTTCTTGTAGAGCCTAATAATGAGCTAGAGTTAGCTAAAGCAATAGAAACGTTGCTTAATAACGATACACTACGTCTGAGATTCTCAAGGAAAGCGAGAGAATTTGCCAAAAGCTTCACGGTAGAAAGTGCTGTGGAAAAACTGGAGACACTTTATCGTGACGTTCTCGGTTAAAAATAAGATGCCTCTAAGAACTATGCAGTATATAAAATTATGAAGTGCATAATTAGGTTGCATTGATTTGAAACCAGCAATAAACATCTTAATTCGAGATGATGACATCTGTTACTTTACTAAGCCAAACCTACTTGAGCGAATCTACAAACTGCTTCTTGAACTAAGCTTACCCATAAACTTAGCTGTAATCCTATTGGTTGATTTAGAATGTACTGAGCCGATTATAGGATAGGGAAGCATAATAAGAGATATCTTAGTGTTGAAAATACAAAATTCTTTTGTCTTGCTTACCTACTGCTTAAGCGGGAAAGGACCCGATCATATACTTTCGATGAAATGACTTCTTGTTGAAGAAAAAAAACAAGCTATTATAAGTGAATCAATTTTATGACGCCATACACTACTTAGCCTTCTTAATAGGCAACGTGTGACGTGAAGCTAAGATACTTTGTCAATCATTTTATATTTTCAGTTGCTAACAGAAACTTCATTGTTACTTTTCTTCTGGTTAAAAATCTTCAACACTGTTAGTTGTCAGCAGAGGACTTGACTAAATTCTAGCATCCTGTATGTGCAATTAAAGGGATGAAAAATTGCTAAAGCATGTACATAACTTGAAGATAAACAATTCAAGTTATTGATATGCATTCATGAAGATTAGAGTATATTGCTTAGCACATATAATTTTAGTAATAATCATAGCTATATTTGCACATATCAGTATTATCCATACTCCATATAATTTGTGGAATGCTACCCCCTTTTACCTATTTACAAATGGGTATCTTGGCTATTCTCTAGCTATTCCTTTTTTGCTTGTCCTTTTCTTTACGAATTTACTGCTTCTTAAATCTAAGTTCATCTTAATATTTGATCTATTAGTTTTGGGCTATCTTATATTGGTTGAGCCTATAAATATATTTTACTTTAAAACTTATAATGATCAGTTGCTCTTTGCTCTCGAGACTTTCACAGCGATAAATAGAGGCTATACATATCCAATCCAAGGAGACCTAACAACTTTAGGCCACGCGTACTTCTTCAGTACATTATCTATTGTAGCTAGTTTTGACTTTATGCAGACAGTAGGTGTAGTTTCGCAACTTTTACTTAATATGATCCCACTGTTATTAATCATATCTTTGGCATTATCTCGTGCACGTGCTAAATTAAATCTGTATGCTTCCATGCTTCCGCTTTTCTTTCTTTCTTCGGTATTGGTATCATTTTACTATGGACGTGATTCTGCGGGAACACTCTTAGCTTCGATAACTATGGTAACTTTATCCATGCTAATGGTTAGACGACAGAAGAATTATCTAGTGCTATTCTTCATTTCATTTATTGCTCTATGTATTACTTACCCAGGATTTTCCTTAATCATAGGACTGTTCCCTCTTTTTTTATTGCTCACTTATCATATGTTAAAAAGAACTTTTGATATTAGAGAAAGTTTACAAAAGAAATTTTTAGGCTTGACAATATTAATGCTTACAATATTCTTAGCAACGCAAACGATACCCTATAATCCTGTTAGTGATCTTATAATCACGATCGTTTCTACAATGAAAACTATAGTGTTATCTCCTGAAGAAACAACACTACGTATATCAATTGGTGCAACTAGTATCATCGGAAAATATTATGAAGATCTCGTACGCCTGAATATACTTTTATCATACTTCTTAGCTATTGTATTATCATTACAACTACTCTTTAAACATAGGGAGCAAAGTTTATTGCGGCTCATTCCGATGGCTCTGTTTTCGGATATAATCGTATTTCAGCTGATGGCCCTAGTATGGTGGAACACAAGACCTTACTTTTTCTTCTCAATGGCATTTCCAATGGTCTATGCTTATGTGATAAACAATATTTCTTATCAAAAGGCGAAATATCCTAAGTTCAAAGTAATTTGCGCAATTCTAATAGTTATAATCACAGCAGGTATACTTTTAACACCGATAGATAAGTGGGGCTCCTCACCTCGTTTTTATCCGACAGAAAGGGATGTACTTTTAGCAGAGTTCATCTCAAACCATTCAATGTATGATGAATACGTAGCAGCACCTGGTTCTCATTCGCTATTGTTGTTCTATTCAGGACTTTATGGAAAGAACTTAAATAATATACCGGAAGATTTTAGAGAGGTGAGAGATTTTGTAGTACTTAAACAACTTATATCTTCTTCATCCTTGGAGAAATATCAACTTTTCGCATTTTTCTACATGGGTGTAACAAGCGGCTTACTTTACTATCCTAAGTCAGAGATACTATATTCCTTACAAAGTATATTTGCAGAGTTTAATGAGAAATACAATCTTATATACTCCAGTGGAGATCTCTGGCGGTGTTATGAACTATAAAATATGGAGGATGCTACCTTCTTGAGTAAACCGAGACATCTTACAACTAAAAAGATAAGGATCTTGATAATATCTGAACCCGCTACAAATATTTCAGGGGGATATTATATCGAATTAAGCAGGGGGGAAAAACCCTCTTATGTCCCATTATGGCAAAACCTTTCAAATTTCTTTTATATAGAACATTTACAATGGAAGAAGAGGACATACTATGGATTTTCAATATTCAAGATATACTTAGTAGATTTTGTAGAGATTCTGTTTAATACTTTGAAAGTATTATGCAAAATTTTAAAGGGATATTATGACGTTATAATTTTAGAGACGCCTTTGGCGCTTGAATCAATATTAAGTATGCTAGTACTAAAAGTTAAAAATGTTCCGTTTATAACAATGGACTCACGGTGGTATAATCCAAGAAGTTTTATCAGCCTATTAACGTGGCCACTACATAGGTTAATTGTAGTTAATTCTAATATTATCATTGTGCCAGGAACAAGAGCATACAAATATTGGACTATGGTTTCATCTATACCAAGACAAAAATTAAAGATTATTCGCTTTTATTATTCACATTTGAGTATTAATAGTTACGTATGTAATGTCGCTGAAAGTCTCAGAACAAAATTCGGGGATAAAGTAGTTATACTCTACGTTGGGCGCCTCATTAAGCAGAAGGGTGTGAGATTCTTAATACATGCTTTTGCAAAACTTCGAAAAGAATACAATAATGTTATTCTAATAATAGTAGGGGAAGGAGAAGAAAGGAGATTTTTGGAAGAGCTATGTAAGAAGTATAACATGAGAGATTCTGTCATATTTACTGGAGCAGTAGATCGGGATATTAAGACAGCATATTATATGATATCAGATATAGTTGTGCGTCCATCAATTACTTCTAGAGTACCAGAGGAATGGGGATTGGTTATAAATGAAGCAATATCTTTGGGCAAACCAGTCATAGTATCTAATGCAACAGGAGTAGCTTACGACATCGTAAAAGACGGGATCAATGGATATGTGGTGCCTGAAAAATCTAGCCTGGCTCTATATAGGGCACTTATAACTTTAGTAACCAACAAAGAACTTAGAATAAAAATGGGGTTAGCGTCTAAACGAATATTTGAGGAAAACTTTAACTTAAATACCATCACACAGCAACTTGAAATATTATTATGCAATTTAGCGCTTAAAGATGTTCAAAGTCTTAACATAGATTGGTGAATATGAAATTTAAAATACTTAGCATAGGCGATCTATCTCTATATAGCCATCCGAAAAGTGGTGATGAAAGACTTATTGCTAGTTCCCTGGTTGCTCTCGCATCGCATGGATATGATTGCCACTATGTCAATATAATTAAGAAATATTCATCAAACTTTCTCCTTAGGTACAGTATTTCTGGATTAGATACTAAGGCTAAAGTACGTTGTCTTGATATTACAAGAGAATTATTGGTTAAATACTTAGTTAATAATAATATGAATAAAATTGTTGAATCTAAACCGGATTTTATATTATGCTTTACACCCAAGGTATGGCTACTATCTAAAATGTTATCTGAAAAGCTAGGTGTACGTCTAATTTATAGGCCTCACTCTATAAGGGGAATATACGCAAAATATATATACCGCTTTACTCATGACGTACGAGAATTAGTGCGAGCTCCTTTCTCCATTGTAAGGCATGTTCTCTTCTCCACACTTTCAGATTTTACTGTTCCAGTAACAGGAGTCGAAGAAAATGCCCTCTTAAGATTACGGACTAATAGAGATAAAATATGCACAATAGGTCCTACATATTTAAGAACAAGACATCCTAGGGAAGATCGTCTGAGAACATTCGAGATACCAAATGAAACCTATTTTTTATCATTCGGAACCTTTAAAGGCTGGGACGCTTTTCAAGGGATTTTCGGTTTAAAAATACTAATAAAATTAGCCAGAAAACTACCTCATGTAAAGTTCTTATTAATCATGACTTCTTCAGATCTAAGAGAATTTTGCACAACATACGGTATTGATAAACCTGAGAACATAGTACCAACAGGCCCCGTTAACGATGATAATAACTTATCTCATCTTTATAAAAACGCCTGCGGCTTTCTTCTACTCTATCCTTGGGTAACAGGAGTCAGCATGAGATTGGTTGAAGCGTTGTATTATGGAAAAGCAATAATAACAACACTACATCCAGCATCAAAACTTAATGGATTAGTAGAAAGAAGAGGCGTTCTAGTTGCTGATGACTTTCCTTCCATCCTTAAAGCCACTTCTCATCTATTAGATGATGAATACTATAGGTTAGATTTTGAAAGAAAAGCAAAACAGTATTTCAATGAACATTTATCTCCGAATAAACATGCGACATTATGGGCTAAAGTACTTAGTAGGTTATAAGAGCAGAGTATGAACCTACTGATAATTTCTCAACGCTTTTGGCCTGAAGAAGGTGGAGGCACTTTAGCTACATACTTAATAACTCGTCTTTTAGCTAATGAAAAAACACTTAACATCACAGTGAGTACAGGTACAAGGAATCCTCTTCATATTGAAAATGTCAAGTTTATCATAGATCCAATATTAATGTCATCAAACAAGGTAGAGCTACTCCTCAACTTCTTAAGACCCACGGTTAGGCAATACTATAAAGAACTTATCCGTAGATTTGACGTAGTCTACATTCCGTATGGCTATCCAGTAATACCTATTGCAAAGGAACTAGATAAGAGAGTTATTGTTCATGCTCATGATTATCAACTCATTTCGTATAACTCCACAATTATTCAAAGTCAGCCTAAGAATTTTCTGAGAAATTTTGTTGAAGAAATTAAGTATGAGCTCGCAGAACATAACAGTATTGAAAGAGCAATAATAGCATCCATACTTACACCTACAGTATGGACTTTCAGGTCATTGGCAAGTAAGGCAGACATTATAATATGTGTATCAAAGAGACAGCATGAGATCATAAATAAAATTGCACCTGAACTCGTTAGTAAATTAAGGATCATTTATAACCCAATACCTGAAGTGCCCTTAGTAAAGAAGGAGCTTAAAGGGGTGTCTTTCATGTACTTAGGTGGTGATAGCTATATTAAGGGTTTTCATGTACTACTACGTGCTTCCCAAAAGTTTTTAAAGAAAGGCTTAAGAGCAACTTTCATGCTTGCAGGAACTTACAGATTCTTAAACACGCAATTTGCTAAAAAGCTTGGAGAATCTTATAAAATACTTGGCCATCTAAGTCATGAAGATGTTTTAAAACTTTATTTTCAATGTCTTGCCTTACTTTTTCCTTCTATTACTGAAGAGCCCCTTCCATATGCTGTTATAGAAGCAATGCTTACTGGAACCCTACCCATAGCCAGCAAAGTAGGTGGAGTTCCAGAAATTGTTCAAGAGACATATGCAGAACATTTACTATTCACTCCAGGAGATGTTAATGAGATGGTCGATAAAATGGAACTCGTTGCATCTTTATCAAAAGAACAACTGATAGATATTAGATTTAAGCTAAGAGAGGAAGTTCTTAAGAAATTTGACAATAAATTAATTAAACATCAGTATTTAAAAGTATTCGGTGTATGAAAGGGAGTTATTTAAATCTTAGATCAAAAATTGAGAGTTTTATGCTCCCATATGCTATTAAAATGACCTGTACTGCCTTCTTAATGTATAATCGACTCTGTGTAGCACTAACAAAGACACCTTTTGCTGGTGGCGGTCTAGAAATCCTATATGGAACTGCTCTTCTTCCAGAGAAAGGGTTTTTCGTAGCAGATGTTGGAGCTTATAAGGGATGGTATACGACACTATGTAGCAAAATGGTAGGACCTAATGGTTGTGTATATAGCTTTGAACCTGAACCGAATAACTTTCAAATGTTGCATAAAGTTGTTTGGCTAAATCAGTTGAGGAATGTAAAGCTTTTTAAGCTTGCTTTAAGTGATAAAGATGGTTTTGAAAGCCTTTACCTATCTAAGCATCCATCCATGCATTCAACAACCTTAATAAGAAGTAATAATTCTATTAGTGTTCCTTGTATGCGGTTGGATACTTTAAGCAGATTACATAAAATAGCTAAAATAGACCTGATTAAGGTAGATGTTGAAGGTGCTGAGCTGAAGGTTCTAAAGGGAATGCAAAGAACAATAAATGAATTTGAGCCTATTTTTTCCATAGATGTTCTCCATTATGATGGAGAATTTGAAGAGATTTCATCCTTTATGCGGGAATTTAATTACGAAACCCGTACACTATTTGGCAAGGAAGGAAAGCCATACTCGATTGTCATGTATCCTCCGCATAAAAGAAGCCTTGCTGAGCATTTGATTAATAAGACAAGAAAACTATCTATTATTCCTCCCGAAGTAAAGCTATGACCTGTAATTACATAACTGCCCCTATTCTCCATTCTGTAATAGCTGGAGAACATATCTTTGCATTAGTGAGACGAGGCAGCATGCTCTCTATAGCTATCTTTAATAAAGAACTGAAAGCTGAAAAAGAGGCAGTATTGCTAAACGGTTCCAGAGGTTTTATACTTGACGCTTCTAAAGATAAGCTTTTACTATCCATAGATAATAGCCTACTTTTAATAAAAGACGGCAATCAAAAGACGGTGTTAAAGTCCAAAAGATCGGACAACTTTTTCTGGCATGTTACTAGGGCTGAGAATAAAGTTTTTTTACAAGAATACGGCAAGGCCCCAACATGCATATTTGCATCTGAAGACCTTAAGAACTGGAAGAGGCTTATTACGAATGCAGATCTTGATAAGCACTCCAAACACTTTCACAACATAATCCACGATCCATATAGAAAGTGGTTAATCGTCACGCTCGGCGATGGAAATCTAATAAGAGTTGCATTTTCAGAGGATCTTGGCGATTCTTGGAGACCTCTATATAAAGGTCCATGGCAGTTTGTCCCCATAGTTCCGTTCAAAGATAAGATCGTCTTTGGTATGGACAGCGGGATCGCAAAAAGTGGGTTAGGCATTTATTATCCAGATGAGGATAGATGGGAATTTATATTCTTGAGATGGAATGATGAAAGGATTAAGCATGCTCAGTTTTGTGACTTGAAATTTTTGGATAAAGGTTTATGGATAGCTTCTCTTGGAACTCCTCAAGCTATAGTGGCTTCAAAAGATCTAAAGATATGGTACCCTCTATTCTTTGAAAGCTTTGATAAAGAATTTAACCATAACATGCTTTTAAGTGTTGAAAAAAGTATGATAGCCTGCTCTACGAGAAAAACTTTGCTTGTCTTCGATGAAAATGAGATCGAAAATGCTTTTACTTTAAAACCTGTGATGGTTGAGTACAAAGCTTATTGGAATAAATTCATAGGCTATGGCTTCTTAATAAAACATAGTATTTTGGCTAAAGTAGGATAATAAAAAGAGTTGATGGATACTTATGAAAAGAAGTGTTTTGAAAAATATACATGTCCAGGCCTATTAAAAGTCCAAGAATCTATACTTCCAAATAAGTACCGAAATGTATAATTTCCTTTATAATACTAAAAAGAGAAAACTGCTTGTTCTTAACTTTTCGTTAGCCTTTAATAAGACTAAGCTATGTTACAGCCACGAGCAATAATCTTCATAGGTACGGTTGGATCTGGTAAATCGACTCATATGAGACTTCTATGCTCAAAGCTAAAACAGAAAGGATTGAAGACTAAGATTAGCCCGCTAAAATCTAATCAACTGCTTGCCTCTATTCTTGTAATTTTGTTGACCAGAATATTTGCATGTAAAATAAAGAATGTGTTTCCAATAAGGGCTCTTATTGAAGAGAGGCCAACTTTGTTCAGAAAGATTTTCAGGTTATGGCTTGGCTTAGATTTAATCAGCATTACCTTAAAGTTTCTAATAAGCATATATCTTCCTCTAAGATTAGGCTATATCGTACTTGTGGAGGAATATATTCCAGCTACGATTTCCGATTATATTTATCTAAGCAGATTCGTAAACTTTCCTTTAAAGATGAACTCTTTTACAATTAATTATTTACTAAGATTGATGAAGTTATGCAGACCTACTCAAATAATCTTCTTAGACGCTAAAGATGATGAGTTAAGAATACGTTGGAAGCTGAGGAAAAGCTTTGATGAAAAAGAAGACTATCTTCAAATGCAACGCACTTTGCTTTTACAAATATCAAAGGAACTTTCATCCATGAACTTTGTCTATATAAACACAGAGGCAAAGACGCTAGAGGAGACTCAAAAACTAATAATGAGCCAATTATTGTTGTAAAGACCAGGAATGGCAAAACTCATCGATCTCATTCATAAGATTCTTATAAAACATATAGACCCCTTAACTAAATCTCCTGAACTCATTTTGCTCGGATATTATAGTAATGAAACAGCTAGCGAGCATTTATCACGATACTTATTGGCTTCTAAATTCGCACATGGGGTAGTATTAGATTTTGCATCTGGTACTTGCTATGGCTCCAGTATTTTAAGACGGCAAGCGAGTGTTAATATGGTGGTAAGTGTGGATATAGATAAAGATGTCCTCAAATATGGAAAGCTGGTTTATAATTCTGATTGTGTGTGTGCAGATGCTACGTATTTACCTTTTAGAAAACATTCGTTCGACTCTATTGTCTCTCTTGAGACTATAGAACATATAAGAGATCAAATGTCTTTTCTTGATAATATTAAGTGTAGTCTTAAACAAGGTGGGAAGTTAATTTTAAGCACGCCAAATAAAATAATTACTTCACCATTTTTGCCAAAACCGCTTAACCCTTATCATGTAAACGAGTTTTATTTAGGCACGCTTTTAAATTTTTTGAGAAAAATGGCTTTTAGAGTAGATTACATTTATGGAGGCAAAAGAGTAAGGAGACTGGAATTATTAAAACGGATCTTTGGTTATTTATTGAAATTTTTAATGAGTAAATTCTCTTTGAACCCTCATTTGTTGGATGATTTTTACCATTCTATTTATAATTCGATATTAATGCGCCGGCAGTATAACTCAAAACGCCCAATAGATCCTGATCCAAATCTAATTATACATGAAGAAGTTAAAAGTCATTCAAATGTTATTCTCTACGAATACTTCCTAATTTGCGCACATTTATGAATAATTTTGATCGTACTGTATAAATGCCTTTAATATGTTTCTTTGGACCCGATGGTTCTGGTAAAACCACCCTAGCTAAAGCTTTAGCCAAAGAGTTCGAAAGTCGCAGTTTTAATGTCAAGATTTCGTGGATGAGAGGAACTCATACATTAGCTTCTCTGTTAGCTAGATTTTTGTCTAAATTCACCTTTTTTGGAGGCTCTGATAACCCCTACTACAGAATGACAATTCCAAACGGTGCTAATAAAGTATGGCAATTAATAGAGTTTATATCAGTACTACCTATTCTTCTTACTAGATTTATAATACCTTGTTCTTTGGGTTATACAGTTATAGCTGAAAGATACATTCCAGACTTTCTTGTCTGGGTTGCTGTAACTACAGATGAGCCTAGCTATCTTAATTCTTTTAGTGCGAGATTTCTTTTAGCTCTAACTTTGAAGGCAAGAATTAGAATCTATGTTAAAGCGGATATTAAAAAGCTTATCGATAGAAGAGGCGATATGGATCCTTCTTTTATTAAAAAGGAATTTACACTTTATGAAAAATTAGCTAAAAGTATAGGTTCTTTCACTCTTGATACAACAAATAAAAATGTAGACGAATCTCTGAATATTCTTCTTGCATTTTTAGATAAAAACTTGAAGTAGTATGTATAAATCATCAACAAAACATCTCATCAACCTTATAAAGGAGGATGGTCAAAAGATGGAAGTAGATCTTAGTTCTTTAATTGATCTTGCGTCTAAGAATAAGGTTCTTCTTCAGTTGCTCGTTAAACTTGATGTTAAGAATTCTTTAAGGGAATCACAGGAAGAAACTCTAGAAAACATTGTTCGTTTGGTTGAATTTTTGTCAAAGGATTTGGATGGATTTAGTTTTGCTTTTTTTAAGCTTGTTAAGCCTGTAAGTTATGTTCCAGCTGATATTGATGTTTTGGTTAAATATGATGAAAGAGAGGAAATAATTAGGAGAATTAAAGAATTAGGTTTTAGAGTTAAGGTTAAAGAGCCTTTTTGTACTACTCTAGTTAAAGATTCGTTCATAATTGATGTTTATGTTCATCCAACTCTTGGCGGAATGATTTACATGAATGGTCAAAGACTTCTCGATTATGTTAGTATTAAAGAATTTAATGGAATTAAAATTAGAACGCTTGAAGGTTATGTTGAAGCTTTGGTTTCTGCAGCTCATGCAATTTATAAGGAGTGTATTTATACTTTAAATGACTACTTTACTGTTAAAGAATGGGCAACGGAAGAAACTTTTAGGCTTGCTAAAGAGCTGAAATGTTCTTCTGTATTAGAGTTTGCTATAAAAATTAATGATGCTATTGAAAATGGTTTAGTTGAAGCGCCTCATAAGATACCAGTGCATACTTGGACTAAGCTACTAGTTCAAAAGTTCTTAAGAGATCCTTTAACTAGGTCAACATGTAAAAATCTAATAAAATATCTTGGAACTAAACGTGGTATAGGACTGCTTAACTCTAAGCTTACAAGAGAAAGTTATTAAATACTTTTTATGAAAAACAACATTCCATGACTTATTCTAGAAACATAGTTTATGTTAGAAAATTAAAATGTATAAGAAATAACGAACAATTTAGAATAAGATTATTCATGTCTGTATAATGACGGTGTAAATAGATGCATGTAGTGATTACTGGTGGTGCTGGTTTTATTGGAGGCCACCTAGCGATTTATTTAAAAGAGCGTGGATATAAAGTTACATGTATAGATAATTTATCCAGAGCATCTAAATCAGCGATCAAAGCACTTGAGAAAGAAAAAATACCATTAATAATTACTGATATCAGAGAAACCAATAAACTTTTGGAAATTTTTAAAGGAGCATATGTTGTAATACACGCTGCTGCCTTAATAAGCGTTGAAGAATCAATTAAAGATCCATTACTATACTTAGATAGTAATGCAACAGGCACCGCATCGGTCACAAAAGCATGCATTGATGCAGCAGTTCGTAGGCTTATTTATTTAAGCTCAGCAGCAGTATACGGAGAACCAATCAAACTACCAATAGATGAAGTTCATCCAACAAACCCTCTTTCGCCATACGGTCTCAGTAAATTATTCGGTGAAGAAATCATTAAAACCCTCTCACGATTATATCCATTCGACTACATTATCCTGAGACTTTTTAATGTTTATGGAGCAGGACAATCCGAAGAATATGCAGGTGTAATAACTAAGTTTATCAATAGAGTAAGAGAAAAGCTTCCACCAATAATTTTTGGTGATGGTGAACAAACAAGGGATTTCATACATGTTAACGATGTCTGCCATGCAATTGAATTAGCAATCACAACAAAAAATACCAATAATATTTATAATATTGGCTCTGGAACAGCTACTAAAATTAAAGATCTAGCAAAGCTCATCATGAATATTGCAAACATTAACAGCGAACCAATTTATTCAGCTCCAAAACCAGGCGATATAAAACATAGTTATGCTAATATAGATAAAGCTAGAGAACTGCTCAATTTCATATCTAGAATAAGTCTTGAAAAGGCTTTAAAAGAGTTTATACAAAAGTCATGAATATACAGATATATGTTTTTCATTTAAAAATTAAATGTTATTTAGCAAAAAATCATTTTAATTGAAATCAATAGACAGAAAATTCATTCTTTAAGCTTATATATTAAAGGAATTTTTAAGAAAATTATCGATGGTGTATAAATTATATGAATGAATCTAAAGAAATTTATTAAAATATACTATTAAAATGTTTTAAATGATGAAAAATTATATCAGATATGCCAAATTAAACTTATTGATACTGCTAAAGCAACGGCAAAGGTATAATCGTTTTATTTTTATCTTTAATTGGAATTAAGAATGATTAGAGGCTCCATCCTAAAAGACTTATACGTAATTGAACTTTTAATGCGAGGCTTCACGTAAAAGTTTTGGTTACAAGCAAGCATACTTCGTCAGTTCTCTACTATTAGATTACTTATTGCCAATTAGGATGGGGTCTGCGTATTCTATAACTCTGTTAACAAGTTATCATATAAAAATGATAGTGATACAGTTTTCAATAATGTGAATCCATGTTTTGATTAATACTTAACTTAATTGTTGGATAATTAATTAAATAAAAATGTTTCATTGTTTATAATATTGAAGAAATTCTAGACCTAAATCATTTAAGACACTTTTTGTTAAAAAAGTATGAGTCTATTATATTTATTTTAAATAAAGAGTAAAGAGTATTATCTAACCAAAGGATGTTTATACAATGTTTGATTGGATTATTTAGTTGTTACAAATGTGCTAACTTAAAACTTGTTTCATTAGATGAAGAAAGAATTTATGGTCTGATGCTTTTCCCTAAAATTTAAATTTCGGTAGATACTTTATAGGTAGAGACCAATCTTAATGTCGCAAGATAGCAAAGATCAATCTAGAATAGAAGCAGAAACCATAGCTGTCTCTTTAAGCAAAGGATCAACTTTCTTATACTTTGGAAAGTTTCTATTTTATATTATTGGTTTTATTGGATTTGCAATAGTAGCAAGGCTCATTCTGAGAGAATATGGGAATGCAGAACCTTTAGGCTGGTTATATGTTGCATCTATTATACCAAGCTTGGTTAGCATTCTAAGCGACTTTGGCGTAGGGTATGGAGTTATGAATAAATTTATTATACATTGGAATAAAGGTGAAAAAGAAAAAGCTTACAAGCTCTTTTGGACTGGCTCAATTTACAGCTTTTTACTTAATTCTTTCTACGCCATAATCGTTTATTTAATAGGAACATTTATAATCAATTCCTTTTTCCAAAAGCCTGAAGCGAGTTTTCTTATTCCAATTTATTCTGTAGGGGTTATTGTAGGTTGGATATATAACTTAGCTTGGAACGGAGGTATTATGATTGATAAGGTTTGGATTAATGGAATGATGTTAATTTTGCAGATCTTGGTACAATATGGGTTTTCTATTTTATTATTATTGTTTGGCTATGGTATTTGGGGCGTAGCTTTCTCTGGAAGTATATTAGCACCTTTATCTTCTGGAATCTTAGGTTCTATCCTAGTTCTCAATAAAATACCATTTAGAAATCCAAGCATGAAAGCGCTTAAAGAATCATTAAAGTTCGGTTTCCCTATTTATAGCGGAAATCTAACAAACTCTGTTCAAAGTAATGTTTTTAATGCTTTAATTTCAAGATTTGCTTCAAGCTTAGAATTAGGATATTATTCCGTTGCTCAAAGACTATCTCCAATAATCGGTCTACTAACTTACTCCTTAGACACGTTAATGTTCCCAATGTTTTCTAAAGTTTCTTCAAATTCTAATACTTCTCTATTCTTCCAAAAATTGATAAAGCTTTATGCAATGCTTACATTTCTAGGCTCCTTCATAATCTTGTCCATGCCAAGCAGTTTATTAACAGTTTTTTTCGGCCAAGGATATTCAGCAGCTTATTTGTTTGCTATTCTTCTTTCATTATA